>ENA-OZKM01000260-OZKM01000260.1-human-gut-metagenome-genome-assembly--contig:-NODE-260-length-15613-cov-11.362322_pt1 | contig 15613 bp, 10 predicted proteins | sample MGYA00244822_ERZ653755 | MGnify/ENA primary metagenome ERZ653755 (study PRJEB26926, sample SAMN06165342) | human gut metagenome | biome: ENVO:00009003; feature: ENVO:2100002; material: ENVO:00002003...
ATCCTGAGATGTCTCGTGGGCTCGGAGATGTGTATAAGAGACAGATATATACATGACTTAGTAGATGGTGCTGATGATGCTTTGGATACATTAAAGGAATTAGCTGAAGCATTAAACAATGACCCGAACTTTGCTACAAATATCACTAACCGATTAACCGAATTACGTACTCAATTAGAAGCTGAGGTAGCCAGAGCTAAGAATCGTGAAAACGAATTAGCTTCTCAGATTAAGATTGTGAACGATAACTTGGTTAACTCGGTTAATACGTTGAATGCCACTATCACTAAAGTAGTACAGGATATTACTAAGATGATCGAAGCAATAAATGCTCGTATTCAAAGGGTAGAAGACCGGGTTGGTGATTTGGAAGTAGAAACCGATAATAACTTAACCGAAGCCAAAGAATATGCTAAAGAATTGGTAGAAAAGGAAGCTGCTGAACGTAGAGCTGCTGATGAGAAATTAACTGAAACAGTTCATCAAGTACAGTTAGACCATACTAGGGATATTTCCGACTTAAACAACAAGATTTTGACCGAGACTTCAGAAAGATCTAATGCAGATGTAGCATTAGAATCTAAACTGAATACCGAAATCAGTGACCGTAAAACTGCAGACCAAGAACTTGAATCCAAGGTTAATGCCGAAGCTGCAGCTCGTACTGCTCAGGATGAAGTATTACATCAGCAGATTGTAAAGGAAGTTTCTGACCGTCAGAATGCAGATAATGGTTTACAGCAGAACATTACTCAAGAAGCTCAGAACCGTCAGAATGCAGATACTGTACTTCAGAACAATATCAATAATGAAAAAGAAACTCGTATTGCTCAAGATGAAATCCTTGACCACAAGATTGAGGATTTGAAAACTCAGGCAGGTACAAATAAAACTGAATTGCTTGAAAAACTAGAGCAAGAAAAACAAGAACGTATTGCTGCAGATAATGGTTTAGATGATCGTAAGGTAGATAAAAGAGAAGGATATTCTCTTACTAAAAACGACTTTACTGATATTCTAAAGGCTAAATTGGATGGCATTGAAGAACATGCCAACTACATCACAAAAGTATCTCAGCTTATCAATGATGCGGGTTATCAAACTGAAGCAGATCTCCAGGCAGCTATAGAAAAGATTATTGGGGAAGCTCCAGAGGTTCTTGATACTTTGAAGGAAATTGCAGATGCTTTGGGTAATGACCCGAACTTTGCTACTACAATTACTAAGAAATTGGCAGCTATCACTGAGCAGTTGAATCAGGAAATTACTAATCGTACAGAAGCTGATACCCAGGTACAGGCTAATGTAAATAAGGAAGTTTCTGACCGTAAAGAAGCTGATACTGCACTTGAAGCTAAGTTGAAAGAATACGTTGATAATGAGGTAGATAAGATTACTGGTAACACCGATGGTATTCAAGCTAGTCTGAACAAAGAAATCCAAGATAGAAAAGATGCAGATACGGCATTACAGGCTGCTATCACTAAAGAAGAAACGGATCGTAAGGCTGCTGATGCTGCATTAGATACTCGAGTAACTGCTAATGCTACTAAGATACAAGAATTGGCTTTATCTATTCAGGATGCGGTAAATACCGTTAAAAATGAACTTCAGGCTAAGATAGATGCTTTGCAAACAGAAGTAAATGCTAACAAGGCAAATATCCAACGTAATACTGACCGATTGAATAATCAGATTACTAAGGAAGCTGAAGATTATACTGAATTGAAAGGCATGGTTAATGCAGAAGCCGAAGCAAGAGCCAATGCTGATACTAATCTTAAGTCTCAGGTAGATAAGGTAATTATCGATTTGAATACTGAAATTTCAAAGAGAGAAGCGGGTGATACTGTTTTACAACAGAATATTGACAAAGAAATCTCCGATAGAACTGCTGCAGACACCTTGTTAGACAACAAGTTTACTGGCTTGATAAATACTGAATCTACTGCTCGGGCAAATGAAGATGAGAAAATCAATGCTCGAATCGACCAGGAGATTAAAGATCGTAAGGCAGGAGATGATGCTTTAAGTACCAGAATAGATAGCATTAATAGTGGAGTAACTGGTTCTTTAGCTGAGCTCAGAGAGAAAGTAACTAATAACACTACTGCTATTCAAACCGAAGTAGAAAGAGCTAAGGCTGCTGAACAAGCCATTAGGGATTCTCTGACTACGGCTATGGAAAACCACAAAGATGATTTGGCAGTTATATCTAAAAATATCAGTGATGAGGCTCATAGTAGACTACAAGAAGATATTAAGCTTCAGAATAATATAGATACAGAAACCCTTAATCGTACTCAGGCAGATACTTTGTTAGAGAACAAGGTTGCTCAGGAAGTATCCAATAGAGTTCAGGCTATTGAGGGTTTGAATAACCGAAAAGTAGATAAGGTAGATGGTAAAGAACTTTCTTCAAATGACTTTACTGACTTATTAAAAGATAAGTTAGATAACATTGAAGAATTTGCTAACTACATCACTAGGGTATCTCAGTTGGAAAATGATTCTCATTATCAGAATGCTGAACAAGTAGAAGCTGCAATTCAGAGAATTATTGGTTCTGCACCAGAAGTACTTGACACTCTGGGAGAGATTGCTAAGGCTTTGGGAGATGATCCAAACTTTGCTACTACCATGACTCAGAAACTTACCGAGTTAACTACTAAGCTTGAAACCGAAACTCAAAATCGTATTGATGGTGATGAGGGATTGGAAACTAGGCTTATAAATCTGGGTAATAGTATTAACAGGGTAGTAGAGGATTTAAGAACTTATGTTACTGAAACTCGTACTGAACTATTGGCAAGAGCTAATAACCAGGATGCTCTTATCAATCAGAACTCGGCAAATATTCAGAGAAACTTGGAATTAATCCAGGGTCTTCAAAATAATCAAAGTACTGGTTATCTTGAAATCAAGGAACTGTTGAATACAGAAATTGAGGCTAGAAAGGCTGAGGATATTCGTATTGAAGCTAAAGTAGATAAGAATACTCAGGATCTTACTACAGAACGTAATGAACGTATTGCTGCAGATAAAGTTCTCCAGGATAATATCGATGCTGAAGAAGCTGCAAGAATTGCTGCTGATAATGCTCTGGGTAAACGTATTGACAAGGAAATCCAAGATAGAAAAGATGCAGATACGGCATTGGATAATAAGTTTACCAATGTCACTAATGACCATGAGACACGTTTACAGGCTGAAGAAGCAACTTCAGATGCTTTACCCTTGACTGTGATTACAGAAATTGATCCGAACCCAGTTATCAATGGTACTTCTGCTGAAGTAAACTTTAAGAGTTCTGTAAAAGAAGAGGGCAATCTTTATGGAGAACCTAGGTCTGATAAGTTTGCTATTCCTGCTTCTACTGATACCAAAGCCGGTCTTCAATCAGCCGCAGATAAGAAGAGATCGGATTCTATGCCTAATGATTATATCACTGGAGCTAGCTATACTGCTAAAGCAGGCGTAGTTACTACTAATATAAGTAGAAGTACCTATAATTCTGATGAAGGAATACAGAAATCGAATGATTTCACTGTAGATATACCTGCTTCTACTGCAGAAAAAGCTGGTGTACAAACTGCTGCAGATAAGAAATTATTTGATTCTATTCCTCAGACTGTAGTAGTTGGAGAAGGAGCGACTTCAGATGCTAATAAGATTACGGTATCAGTAAATAGAAAAACTGTAAATGAAGGTGTATATAAAGAGGATAACACTACTTTCGATTTACCAGTGGCTTCAACTACTAAAGCTGGTACTATGTCTGCTGCAGATAAGGTTAAGTTAGATGAAACTTTACCTAATCAAATTGCTAAGGAAATCCAAGACAGAAAAGATGCAATTAAAGCACTGAAAGAAGTTTCAGAAGCTTCTCTTGCCCAAGAAATCGAGGATAGAAAAGCAGCTGACCAGGCATTGGACACTAAACTCACTCAGGCTATCAAGGACGAGGCAGATTCCCGTGCTGAATATGATAATAACTTGATGGGTACTATTAATACGGAAATCCAAGATAGAAAAGATGCAGATACGGAACTTGAGAATAAGTTACAAACTAATATCAATAAATTAGAAAAGAAGCATGATGATTTTGTAGCAACTAAGGGTCAAGCTAATGGATTGGCTTCTTTGGATGGTAATGGATTAGTACCCTCTAGTCAATTGCCTTCTTATGTTGATGATGTTATCGAGGGTTATGCTACTTATGAGGTCAGTGAAACTGGAAAGCTGAGCAATATTAAATTATACTCTGACCCAGATCATGCTAATCCTATTACTGGAGAATCAGGTAAGATATATCTGAATATTACTCCGGATGAACCTCCCTATCAATTCCGTTGGTCAGGTACTCAATTTGTAGATAGTAATACTTCTTCTCTGATTTTGGGAGAAGTTACTGGTACTGCTTATGATGGTGCTAAAGGTAGAAAAGCTACTGCTATAACCAACAGTATTCCAAATACTATTCTAGATACCCTAGAATTTGGTCAAGCGTATACCGATTATATACAATTAAAATACCATTATTATCGTAAACAATTTGTAACTGATCAAGATGATCATTATACGGCACAACCTCATAAACAGGTAGATATACCTGCTTCTACTGCAGAAAAAGCTGGTGTACAAACTGCTGCAGATAAGAAATTATTTGATTCTATTCCAAGTACTATTATAATTTCTGGTAAAGGGGTAGTTCAGAATACAGATAAAGTTTGGGTACAGATCAATAAATCTACTAAAGCTGATGGAGTATATGGTGAAGCTACTACACAAACATTAGAGATCTTAGCTGCTAATGCTAATCGAGCTGGAGTAATAACTGTTGAGATGTTCAACAAACTTAATTCTGGTCTAAATGGAGATATTACCAATGCCCTGAATGAAGCTAAGGCTTATACTGCTGCTGCTAAAACTGCATTAGAGAAATTAATCCAGGATTCTGACAAAGTAATCAAGGAAAGCTTAGATGCTCATATTGGCAATAAGAGTAACCCTCACAATGTAACCAAAGTTCAGATAGGTTTAGGTAATGTACAGAACTTAGCTCCAGCAGATATGCCAGTATCTACTGCTCAGTCTGCTGCTATTGCAGATGCTAAGGCAGCAGGTACAAAAGCTCAGACCGACTTAAGTACCCATGCAAACAGAAGGGATAATCCTCATAATGTAACTAGAGCTCAATTAGGATTGGCTACTACAGACCAAGTAGTATTTGCTAAAACTACTGCAGCTTCTGGTTTCTGGAAGGAATCAGATGGTAGATTAAAATCTCAAGTAGAGAATTTGAACCATACTCTGGACCAAATCTGTAATATACCTACAGTTCACTTCAAGATGAATGGTAAATACCAAGTGGGAACTATTGCTCAGAGCTTAGAGGAAATTGAACCTCTGTTGGTATCAGAGAATAATATACCTGCTTCTCAAGTACCTAACCAATCTAGATTCGAAACTTTCGTTGGAGAAGATGGTCAGGAATATGTAAAAGTAAAAGTGGTAGAATACGAAATGCTCAGTGTCATGGCTCTCGAGGGAGTTAAGTTATTGAGAAAAGAATTCGAAGACTTTAAGAAACAATTAAAACAATAAGTAATATGGCAGAAATAGCAACTTGGAGTGCTATTCTGAATAAGACCGGCCTTGGTAAGACCTCTAATGAGTGCCCTACCAAGGCTGAGTTGTTAGCACTCAATAATGGTAAGGACTCCAATGTTGACAAGGTTATTGTAATTAGTAATGCTGCTAGCTACGGTAACAATGAATGTGTCAAGTTAGAGGATATCAATGCCGAGCAATGGATTTATACATTCCAGTGGGATCCGAATGGTAATCCTTCTTTTAATGCTCCAGCTACTGGAGGTACATACCCCTTTGGTTCATATGCTTCTAATCGAGTTAAGCAAGTAAACGGTGTTAATACTACTATCTCTCAAAGTTTGGTGAATGATATCACTAAAACTTCGGAAGGTTCTTGGTATACTACAGATTACGACGGTAATAAAGGTAGAATAGTACCCAACAATACATCTACTAATAGTAAATCAATCACTGTAACTTGGACTCAGAAGTATTCAGGTAAAACTATACAAGCAACCTTTACCCAAGCAGCAGGTAGTAAGGTTTATTCTTCATGGAGTTACAACTGTAGAGTAGATAAAACTTCTTTCAGTTACAGTGGAGGTCAATCTAATGTAACTGCTAAGAGTGCAAGTAGAAGTTATACTTGGAATGGTCAAGGAAGTAGTTATACAGAATCAGAAACGGCTACAGTAAGAGTTTCTAGTCCGGCTTCTATTAGTGGGAATAGTATTTCTATCCCAAGTAATAGTGGTTCTGCTAGAAATTTTACGGTTACTTTCGATTTCCCAACTGCTACAGACCAGACTATCTCAATTTCTCAGGAAGGAGGTCAAGTAACTTATGTAGATCACCTGTCTATAGATCCCACTACTAAGAATGTACCTGGAACTGGTTCAGAATTTAGGTTGACAGTAAATGCCAATTATGATAAATATATAAACGGAACTTATGTAGAAAATGTTCGTACTTTTTATACTTCGGCTGAAGTAGTTGAGGGAACTTCATCTGATATTATCATTTCTGGTAAAAATAATAGTGGATGTAGTATTAGTGTAGCACCAAACCCTAACTCATCACCTAGAACTTTTAAGATTAAGTTTACTTACGATACGGCAACTCCTGTATATTTAACCATTACACAGAATTCGGCTGAGGTAACTTATCCTAGTAGCGGTATAGTATTTGAACATAGTACTCAACAGAATATGGGTTATAAAACTAGTACTTTATCCATTGGTACTGTTGAAGGTAAAGGAGGTAATATTTCTTTTTATATAAAAAGTTATAGGTCTAGATATGTTAACGGTTCTTTAAGTTCTACCGAAGCTATTAAACCTACTCTTATTTTGCCATCCGGAGTAACCGAAACTATTACTAATGTGAGTGGTTATTACTTTAAAGTAACTATTACCATACCTGAGCATTCAAAGCCTGCAAGCAGAACTCTTACAATCAGAGCTAATCAACCTAATGGCTTAGATAGAGAGTTAGTACAAACTGTACAACAGAGTGCTTCAACTTATGAGTTTGGTATTAGAGAAAACTCGGAGGATTCTTTGAGTACTTCTCTTACTTATTCTGGTTGGCCAAGTTCAGATTCATCATACAATAGACCTGTAAGAGTATATTCTAGGAAGAATGGTAATCAATTCCTTAATTGGGCTTTATCTTCTAATGTGGATTGGATTACTATATCTGGTTCAGGTGCTGGGGCTACATATAAGGTAACCACTAATAACAGTAGTTCATCTAGAACTGGAGTTATTACCTTTACTCAGGGGGAATCTGGTAAAACTTGTACTCTAACAATAGTTCAAGAAGCAGGAGATGTCTATGAGTTTTATATTACTGACTCAGAGGGTAATGGGCATTACACCGATTTCACATTCTCAGCTCCCTCAAATGGATTGGTAAATAAACATGTACTTAATATTATCTCTACTCACAATGGTAGTCCCTTATCTGCAGACGATGTAGAAAGAATCAATCTAGAGATAGAAAATCAACTTATAGGTATAATATTAACAACTGATTCTCAATCTCCATTTAGGTTTATGGCAAATATAAGTGAAGCAGGCTATACTGTAAGAACAGCAGCCGATACTGTTAGACAGAAGCCATCTGGAAAAACAGTAATTTTCAGAGTTCTTCAAGAAGCTAAAATAAATAATTTCAGATTGGAATTAAGTTTAAATATTTCAAATGGTAATGATCAAGATATGTGGGGATTATTTGATACGGCTAATATACCTCATACTTCTGCCTTTATGTATGATATGAGCTTAATACGTGAAGGTATTATAGTAGACTCAGTAGAAGGTAAAATAACTGTGAATTCTATTCAAAGTACTACTAAGGATAGAGGGGTTGGAGATAATGTTTATGTATGGGCCTATAATTCTGTAAGAGGTTTATGGTTATCAATTGGTAACTTTAGGATTGAAGAGGGGAATAATACCCATCATTGGGATGTTTCTTGGCCCACCTAGACAATTTAATCCTAAACACAACACTAGTACATTTATTGATAGATAAATTTAATTATTAACTTTAAAACTAAATCATTGTGGAAGTTAAATCTGGTGAAGGTACTGTAGTGGTTGCGGATCGTAATCGTTATAGTGATGAATGTTGTAATAATCGAGGATGGAGCCCCGGTTGGGGTGCTGTCGGTGGAGCTTTAGTAGGTGGTGGTTTTGGTGCTGCTGCAGTTTCTGTGTGGGACAAAATCAATGACACAAAAGCTGATATCCAAAAAGTGGAATCTACTGTTCAGGAAGCAAAAGCTGGTATTTACAAAGACATCTCGGATGCTGCTCGTGGAGTTACTTCTGAAGTTGCAGGAGTTTCTAGACAAGTAGAGGGTGTAGGTAAAGAAGTACTTAACAATCGCTTTGCTACTGAACGTGGCCTTTGTGATCTTGGTTATAAGACTAATTCTGATATCCGGGATTCTCGTGATCAAATGGGAGCAGGGTTCAATCGGGTTATGGATCGTCTTTGCCAGATGGAACATCAACAGTCAAATTGCTGCTGTGAAATTAAGAGCTTAGTTAGAGAATCCGAAAACAGATTAGCTCTTCAGGCAGAACGTAATCATTGCGAGGTAATGAAAGGCCAGCAAGAGATTAAGTGCTTGATTGAGAACACTGCAAAAGACCAAGAAATTGCTAGACTGAATCGAGTAGTTGATGCTCAAAGAGATCAGAACATTATTAACTCGGTAGTACAGGCTTTAGGTAATAAAACTGCATAATTTCTATTAAAGTTGATTAGGGAAAAGGGAGGTACCTGTAGTGGGTATTTCCCTTTTTTCGTTTTAATCTAGTAAGAAACATGGAAGAAGATAATAAACTACAAACCTTTACTCTCCAAATGCAACTACCGGCTCCTAATTTAGAGGTAGCAAAGAGAGTAGCCGATGAAGCACAAAGACTGATAGATATCTATGGATACTATAATTTCTTGAACCTAGTAGAATTTATGAAACAGAATCCCAGTATGGTTCAAATGGGATTAAGTCTAATCAATAAAAATAATGCAGTATGGAAGAAATGAAATTCAAATCCTTACAAAGAGGAGATTCAGTCTTTACTCTAGAAAGAGACAGAAGATCAATGTACCCAATCTTTGACCAAGCTAAAGTAGTAAAGGTAGGAGAAAGTAAACCCAGAGCTAATGAAAATGGTGATGGCTTTTCTAATCTTATAGAAGTGGTTCTGCAAGATTCTGTTGGTACAGTAACAGTATACTTACCTTCAGATGGAGATGAGGGCATTTATAACAATGTGTACTACACTCTAGTAGGAATTAACATTGTAAACGAAGTATCATTGCAAAGGTCACAGGCTCTTGTTATTATTAATAATGTAGGTAAATACGAGAACATAATAAAGGAATGCGATAATATCCTTGCTATGTTTGAAAACAAGGAGCCCACTAATGGTAGTCAATTCAATGAAGAATTCGCTTCATTCAGGAAAGATGTAGTATCAGTATTACAATCACAACAGCAAGCCATAAACCTTATGATGGATTCACTTGGCTTGAATAAACCGAAGGAAAATCCAGATGGCAAGTAAGTCAGTAAACATAACTATAAGTACTCCCTTGGGAGACTTACAGATATATACTGACCCAAAAGAACAGGCTAGAGCTGAGAGGTTAATTGCAGAAACTCCTTCTATCATGAGGAATGCTTATGATAGAGCTACTGAGAAATTCGGCAATCAACTTCTCAGACTTGTGAAAAAATGCCTAAGAACGGGTACTCCTCCAAGAGGAACTCATTGGGATCCTCACTCGGCTAATACCATTAAACGATACGGAGAGCATACCCTTTTGAATTATACGGGTCAGTATTTGAGATCAGTACAAATAGTAAAACAGAAGAATCGAACTTACGTAGGTATACCTACTAATCTTAAGAAAACCAGAAAGGGTGATAGGACTAGTAAAAGAACATTGAACCAAGTAGCTATCATGTTAGAGTATGGTTCTAGAGGTGGTAATTTACCTCCAAGACCTCTATGGGCACCAGCTTTCGAACAAGTAGGTGGTAAGAAGGTTCTGAAGGAAACTATAGTAAGAGAACTTCGTAAAGAAATAAGGAAATATAGATAATGGGATTTACAATAAGTAAAAATCAAGGTTCAGGTAGGACTGTTATAACGGTAACACCAGAAGAAAAGAATGCTACGGACAAAGATATAGTTCAGATCTTAACAGTAGAAGCTGTAGATGGGTCAACTAAAGAAGTAAAGCTTATCCACAAGAAAGGGGAAGGCAATTATGAATACACTTTCAGAGTTTCACCCACTGAATTATACTTTGAGCCTACAGGAGAAAGTAAAGAGGTTACTATTGTATCTACTAAACAAATGGTAATCAATGGAAAGAAAGTTGGTGATCCAGTTAATGTAAATTATACTAGGGAAAACTCGGGAGATGTATCTGGCTCTGGTACTACTCTTATCATGAGCTTAAATGATAATATGTATAATGAACGAGTAGGTCAAGTAATATTTACTCAAGGAGAGTCTGGTAAAACTATAAGTGTAACTTGTAAACAAGGTAAAAAAGAAACTTCGGGAGATATAGGTATAATCAAACTATGGTCAGGCCCCGGAGTTCCAGAGAACTATGTACTCTGTAATGGAGGTCAGGTAAGTATAGCTGAATATCCCGAATTATATAAGGCCATTGGTGAGAAATATAATACTTCTTCTACTAGGGCAGGTTATATAAGTGTTCCTGATTTAAGTGGTAGGTTCGTAGTTGGAGTAGATTCTAGTGACCCAGATTACAGTAGTATTGGTAATACTGGAGGAGAAAAAGAACATAGGCTAACCGTGGAAGAAATGCCAAGCCATACCCATTCATACAATAAGATTCGTATAGAAACTCACGAATGGGGAGATAATGCAAACAACCGACCACACCCATTTTATGATTCAGGGGCTCAAACTGGTCCAACTGGTGGTAATCAACCTCATGAGAATAGACCACCATACTACGTATTGGCTTATGTTATGAAAGTAAGATAGGAGGTAATTATGGTAAATTCACAAGAGATAGTAGAGAGAACCTTCTATATATGCTTATTGAATGTTCTCTTAGAAAAGAAGATGGGACTTAACCCCGAAGATTATCTACCTTTATCACAAGAGAATGAAAAGAGATTCCAAGAAGATAAGGAAGCAATAGATAAGTTCATTTACTTATTTGGTATAGGTAATAACCAGGTAAGAGGTCCTAAAACATGTCCCAGGATAACTATAGAAAGCACTGCTTATTATCCTGGAGATATCGGAGTAGAGAAATATATCATTGGAGATAAATTAGATGCGGGCAATTATCAGATGTCTGAGTTCCCTTACGAAACTAAAGATATCACTATTGATATTCATTTGGTAGCAACTACTCAGAATGATATGAGATTACTACATTCTATTCTTTATGAAGCATTACCTACTCGAGGCTATATAAGACCTTACTTCAATGATTTAGAAGAATGGGATAAAGGTAGGATAGCTCCTACTGGGAACTTATTTATAGAGATTGGTAATTTCTATGATCATCCCGATGAATCACATGGGTTATTGGAAAAGGTCTATCAATATGTATGTAAAGATGGTATTATACCAGAAAAACTGGTAGAAATGGGGGATCTATTACCTATAAGAGATATAAGTCTTTTACTAGGACCAGAATACCAAAAGGACGAGGAGATGCTCAATCTCAATATACATGTTTAACTCAAAAATTTACTAAAATGAAAAAGTTAGTGTTTATGCTGATGGCACTCATTTTACCAGTGTCATTGTTTGCTACAGAAGTAGAACCTTCAACTGGTTCAGAGTTCGTAATTAATCTTGGTACATTTACTGGTATAGTAACTTTGGTATCATCCTTGGTTACTCAGGTACTAAAGGTAATCCCAGCTATCAAAGACAACAAACTTGCTAAGATTGGTATATCTGCCTTAGTGGGTATTCTCATATGTATTATAGCTTGGGGATTACAACTTACACCCTTATTAGAAAACTATCCTTTCTATCAGGTATTAATTTATGGATTAGCTGCTGGTTTATCGGGATGTGGTTTCTATGATGTGATTAAGGCTATTGGAGGTTTATTTAAGAATAAAGAGGATTAATTTTCTAATAATACCAGTAAGGTAACGATACTTACTGGTATTAATTAAATATATTAACCTATAAAACACAAGGATATGTCAAAATCACCCAGAGTTGTTTTTAAGTTCGAGAACAACAATGTTCAACAGACTACTCCACTTTTAGGAGTATCATGTTTCTTGGCTAGAACCGAAAAAGGTCCCTATGATGATCCTTCAGAATTAATTACTTCTTTCTCTCAATTCCAAAGAATATTTGGTAAAGAAATTGTACCTGATGGTTCTGTATCTAACATAGAGAAAGCTTTAGTAGGAGGTTCTAAGCTAAGAATTATTCGTGTATTGGGAGCAGGTGCTAAAAAGGGTACTGTTACTAAAGCCGAAGAGGCTGAATCTACTGAAGATGAAACTGAGGAGATAACTGAAAATGCTCAAGCTTCAGAAATATTCAAATTTATTTCAGGAAATACTACAGTAAGCTTTGGTTTGGTAACTAAAGGTTATGGTGATCCCATTGGTTCTGGAGAATCTTTCAAAGTTGGTTTCTCTAAATCGGTGAATACCGTTTTCTATAACATCTATGATGCCAATGGTTCTATCTTGGAATCGGGTCCAGTAATTACTTACAAAACTAAGGATGCTCAGAATAAAACTTCTGTAGATTACTTGGCTTTAAGTAACTTTGCTAGTAATTCTGCATACCTGGAACCTAAGATGGTAACTACTACCGATAAGATTAAATCTTTCGAGAACTTAGTATCTTGGCTCCAGACTTCAATTGACCAAACCGAGAATCCGTTAACTATCCAAGTTGGAGGTAAAGAACCTACTGCAGAAGAGGTTATGTTTAATGGTACACTTGGTACTGCTGGTGCTGATCCTACTGCAGATGAATGGATTGCTTCTTTGGATTTGGTAAAGGATTACACTGATATCTATCAGTTATCCTGCTCTCATATCCATCAGCATTTGAAAACAGACCAAGATATACTAAAAGTACATAAGGCTGCTAAAGAAATGTGTGCTGAATTACAAGAGTACACTTACTACATTGAAGTACCAAAATACACCACTCATTATACTCAGGGAACTCAGCCTAGAAATAAGCAGAGTATTATAACCTGGATTAATAGCTGTTTGGGTAGTATCGGTAATTCTAAATATGTAGCCTACTTTGCAGGTGGTATCAAATACTACAACGAATTCGGATTACTTAGTAATTCCGATGTAATGGGTACCATCTTCGGTTTGGGTGATACTTCTGCTTCTAACTATGGACCTTGGAAGTCATTTGCCGGTATGAACCGAGGAATAATCTACGATGGCCATGGCCCAGTAAGTCCTAACTATGGTAGTGATTCTCGTTATAATGAACTGGACGAATTGGCTCAGATGTATGCCAACATGATTGTAATCAAAGATACTCCATCTTCTGGTAAACAAACCATGTTATGGCATTGCTTCTCTTCTCAAGTAAAACAGGATTCAGAAAGATTCCTTTCAATCGTAAGATTGAATCTGTACTTGAAGAAGACTCTTCGTCCTATCTTGAATAAATATTTGGAAGAACCCAATATCTGGAGTACTTGGAAAAATATTTATCTTGAGGTAAAACCTATCCTGGATAATCTGGTAGATGAAAATGCTATGTCAGAGTACACATGGATGGGCGACCAGGATGCTGGTTCTTATTCAGAACTCTCTGTAAATAATGAAGCTGATGTCCGTCAGGGTAAGTACAAAGTAATCCTGAAGTACAAAGATATTGTTCCTATGCAAGAAATTACAATTAACATTGTAATCGATGCAGCTTCTAATTCAGTTAACATTTCAGAAAACGAATAACATTAAAATCATAAAATATGGGAGCAAAAGTAAAGAATCCTAGAAAGAAATTCCTATGGAGCATCTCTTTCCCAAAACACCCTATCAATACATACCTATTCCAGACTTGCCAACTTCCGGATATAGAGATTGACCAGGTTGCTCATGGAGATGTAAACAGAGATGTAAAAACTGCTGGTAGAGTTACCGTAGGTAATCTGGTAGTAGAAAAACTCTTAACTACTGCTGGTTCTGATACCTGGCTTCAAGATTGGCTATACTCTTGCCAAGATATGATAGCTGGAGGCGGATTAGTTCCTAGTGAATATTGGGAAACTGCTATTGTAAATGAACTTGCAGAAGATGGAGTATCTGTCCTAAATACTTGGCTGCTTGAAGAAGTTTGGCCTTGTAAAGTAACTGGCCTTGACTTAGATCGTATGGCTTCAGAAAACACCATAGAAAATATAGAATTTTCTGTCGGTACTTGCGATAAGTATTAACTCTCTTAGTCATTTTCTTACTAGAGTTTTAGGTGGAGGGGTGGGATTCCTAGATAAGGAGTTTCACCCCTTTCTTGTTGATACTTACCGCTACTATGAAATTATGAACTTTTAAAAATTAGATAAAATGGATATGACACTAAGAACCTTAGTATTCACTGCTCCTTCTGGTAGACTTTTCGAAATCAGAGAGCAGAATGGTGAAGATGAAGAAATTATCACCAACCCGGTAGATTCAAAGAATCTTATGAATCTTACCAAGTATATTTCAGCAATAGTAGTTAAAACAAATGCTACTAAGTCAGGTAAATTAACCATAGAAGATGCTCTTAAGTTACCCTTGCTGGATAGATACTGTATCCTATTTAATTCTCGAATCTTCTCTTTGGGAGAGGAAGTAGAATTCACTTATAAATGGGATAATAAAGATTCTGTAACTTACTCTCAGGACTTGAGAGAATTTCTTTTCGATTATGCAGTACTCCCTACAGAACAAGAAATGGAAGAAAAACCCAATGCCATTCCTTACTACCCGGGAAGAAAAGGAGAAGATGGATTTACTCTTATGCAATATACAGAGGAATTGAACTCAGGTAAGGTAATCCAATTCGAATTGATGGATGGAGAAAAAGAGTCTCAGATGGTTCAGCTTTCACCAAGTAAACTTACTCGACACTCTACTCTTCTTCTTCGTAACCTTAAGTTAAAGGTGGATGATAAATTTGAGAAAGTAGAAAACTTCTCCCTATTCTCATCAAGGGATATGGCAGAAATTCATCGGTTGGTAAATACAGTAGACCCAATCTTCCAGGGATATACTCAAATCGAAAATCCAGAAACTGGGAACATGATGGATTACCCAATTATGGCTGCTCCTGATTTTTTCTACTTGACGGGAGATATAATTTAGAGGAAGATTACATATACATTACTCGGGCTGAGATAGTCTTAGACTATCTCACCTTTTTGTGTCTACCCGTTCGTAAAAGAAAGAAATTCCTACTCATAGCTGAGAATTATTATAAACAAATGAAGAAGAAAATGTCAACAT
>ENA-OZKM01000279-OZKM01000279.1-human-gut-metagenome-genome-assembly--contig:-NODE-279-length-14978-cov-7.252362_pt1 | contig 14978 bp, 15 predicted proteins | sample MGYA00244822_ERZ653755 | MGnify/ENA primary metagenome ERZ653755 (study PRJEB26926, sample SAMN06165342) | human gut metagenome | biome: ENVO:00009003; feature: ENVO:2100002; material: ENVO:00002003...
GCGGAGGACGGCCGTTGGTGTAGTGATCCTCGATGCACAGGTACTGGGTCTCCTCTGCGTTGACAAAGGGAGCAGTAAAGGTGTGCTTCTCGGTCACGATAGTGTAGTTATCCTCAAAGCCGTCCTTTGCCAGCATCTCCTGCACCTTTGCGTCCGGGCGCGGGGTAATCTTATCGATCATGCTCCAGGGGAAGGTGATCTTGGTCTCGTCCTGCACATAAGCCAGGAACTCGGCGGGCACCAGACCCTGCTCCACCCACTTTGCAGCGTAGGCATGGACAGCAGTCTTGACCTTATCGCCGTTGTGAGAGCAGTTATCCATGCTCTGCACGGTCAGGGGCAGCTTGCCGGCCTTGAAGCGCTCGTACAGCAGAGCGGTGACCTTGCCCATGGCCAGCACGGGGGTCAGGCCGCGCTCCAAGTCAGCGGGAGCAACGCCGTAGCCCTTCTCGGTGATGGTGAAGGAGATCATCTGCAGGCTGGGGTTCTGGAAGATCTCCACCAGACGTGCCCAGTCGGCACCGAAGGAGTAGTCAGCCTTCAGGCTCTCGGTAACGGAAGCGATGACCTTCTTCTCGATCTCGCCGGTGGACTTCAGGCAGACCAGCAGGCTCAGGTTATCATAGGGCTGGTAAGCCTTGTCGATGATCTCGTAGTCGAAGCTCTCGGCCACGATGACGCCGCGGTCGTACTTGCCGCTGTTCAGTGCGTCGTTCAGCACGGCAGCGGGGAAAGCGCGGAAGATGTTGCCTGCGCCAAAGTGCACCCAAGTGGGCTCGGCGTGGGTCTTGGCCTTGACGGCCTCAATGTCGAATTTGGGCAGCTCGTAGCCCTTTTCTGCCCACTCGGCGGACAGATTGCCGTTTTTGATATCAGACAGCTTCATAATCATCAGCCCTTCTTTTCTTCATCCAGACGATCCAGCAGATCCCAGATACCCAGCATATACTGGATGCCCAGAGCGCGGTCATACTTGCCATAGCCGGGGCGGCAGACACCGGGGCCTTCCTCCCACAGCTGACGGCCGTGGTCAGGACGGATGTAGCCCTCAAAGCCGCAGTCATGGTAAGCGCGCATCACCTCAATGATGCCGGTCTCGCCGCAGCAGTCGCGGTGCGCAGCCTCAGAGAAGTCGCCGTTGGGGAAGTGGTGGATATTGCGGACGTGGCCGAAGGCAATGCGGTCGCAGTGCTTGCGGATGATCTCGGCACAGTTATTGTTGGGGTTTGCGTTCAGGCTGCCGGTGCACAGGGTCAGGCAGTTGTACGGATCGTCCACCATCTTCAGGAAGCGGTCGATGCTGGGCTCGTCCACCAGCAGGCGGGGCAGGCCAAAGATATCCCAAGGGGGATCGTCCATGTGGATGGCCATCTTGATGTCACACTCGTGGCAGGTGGGCATCAGAGCCTCGAGGAAGTACTTCAGGTTCTCCCACAGCTTCTCCTTGGTGACAGGGGCATAGGCCTTGAACAGCTCGTCCAGCTTTGCCATACGCTCCGGCTCCCAGCCGGGGAAGGTCATGTTGTACTTCTCGGTGAAGGACATGATATACTCGGCCATCGCCTTGTAATCGCCCTTGATCTTGTCCTTCTCGTAGAACAGTGCGGTGGAACCATCGCCTACCGGATGGAACAGGTCGGTACGGGTCCAGTCGAAGATGGGCATAAAGTTGTAGCAGATGACCTTGACGCCGAACTTGGACAGGTTGCGGATGCACTGCTTGTAGTTCTCGATATACTGGTCGCGGGTGGGCAGACCGATCTTGATATCGTCGTGCACATTGACGGACTCGACAACATCCATGTCAAAGCCGTAGGCGTGGATCTGGTCTGCAACCTTCTGGATCTCGTCGATTTCCCAGATCTCGCCGGGCATCTTGTTGTGCAGTGCCCAGACGATGCTGGTCACGCCGGGGATCTGCTTGATGTCGCTCAGGGTGACGGGGTCGTTGCCCTCGCCATACCAGCGCCAACCCATTTTCATAGGCATAGAGAAGTTCCTCCTGTCGTTATTTATCTTATGGCACGCGCAGTACGCCTGCACGCTCTTCTTGCTTATATTCTAATATATCAGTTATAAAATAGCAATACGCACAATGCCATTTTTTTGTGTTTATTCTTGTATACTTTACACAAAAATGGCAAAATGCCAGTTTTTTAACAAGGTTTTTGGGCAGTGTGCTGCTCTCCTTCCAATCTTCTCCTGTTCCTCCGGCTGGTGCGGCTTTTTGACCGGTTTGCGCAAAAATATGTCCTGCTTCCGTTAAAAGTCCGTTCTGTGGGACATTTGTCCTGTTATACTGCAATTACACCGAGGGACGGCGGCGTCTCCCGCATCAACTGGAAAAGAGAGGCATACTATGGACGAAAACAACTTTGTGGTAAAGACCATCTTCCACGCCTGCGGCAGCTCCAAGGTACTTACCGAGAACTATTTTTCCACCCGGAAAGAAGCCGAGGAATTCTGCGCCCTGACCGACTACGCCATGAAGCTGAACTACGGCGCAGAGCAGCAGCTGGTGACCACCGAGATCGTGGCGCTCTGATCCGCCCGGCGAGCAGCCGGTTGACAATTCCTGTAAAAACCTTTATATTCAAGACACGCAGCGCTCCGCAAAAACCGCCGGGCGCGCCATCTGCTTTTACTTTTATATATAAAGGAGGATCCACTATGGTTTCACCTGCCAAGTGCATCTCCGGGCGTTCTGTTGCCGATTGGATCGCGGCATATCCCGTGGTCTCCGACCTCTGTGCCCTGAAGGAGACTGCATGGACAAACCCGGACAAGCTGCCCTTTGCACAGGCTGCGGCTGCCTGCCCGCTGACGCTTTCCGACATTGAGGACGCCGCCGCACGGCTGGAGCGGTTTGCGCCCTATCTTGCCGCCGTCTTTCCCGAGACTGCTGCGACCGGCGGCATCATTGAGTCCCCTGTTCAGCCCATTCCCCGGATGCAGAAGGTGCTGGAAGAGCGCAGCGGCACCCGCATTGCCGGGCAGGTATGGGTCAAGCTGGACAGTCATCTGCCCATTTCCGGCTCCATCAAGGCGCGGGGCGGCATTTACGAGGTGCTGAAAACCGCCGAGGACATTGCTCTGCGCAGCGGAATGCTGCATCTGACCGACAACTACGCCGTTCTGGCAGAAGAGCGCTTCCGCAAGCTGTTCTCGCAGTATTCCATCGCGGTGGGCTCCACCGGCAATCTGGGGCTTTCCATCGGCATCATGAGCGCGAAGCTGGGCTTTCAGGTCACTGTGCATATGTCCGCTGACGCGCGGCAATGGAAAAAAGACCTGCTCCGCAGCCGGGGCGTCAAGGTGGTGGAGTACGCCTCTGATTACAGCATCGCCGTGACCGAGGGTCGTAAGCTGGCGGCGGGTGACCCCCACTGCCACTTTGTGGATGACGAAAACTCCAAGACCCTCTTTCTGGGCTATGCTGTGGCTGCACTGCGGCTGAAAAAGCAGCTGGACGCGCAGGGCGTCACCGTGGATGCGGAGCATCCTCTCTTCGCCTATCTGCCCTGCGGCGTGGGCGGCGGCCCCGGCGGCGTGGCCTTTGGCCTGAAGATGCTGTTCGGCGATGCCGCACACTGCTTCTTCGCCGAGCCAACCCACTCCCCCTGCATGATGCTGGGCATGGCCACCGGCGAAAACAACAGCATTTGCGTGCAGGACTTTGGCATCGATAACCGCACCGCCGCCGATGGTCTTGCCGTGGGGCGCGCCTCCGGCTTTGTGGGCGGGCTGATGCGTCCCTTTATGAGCGGCTGCTACACCCTGCAGGACGAGCGGATGTACACCCTTCTGGCGCAGCTGGCAGACGCCGAAGATCTTTACCTTGAACCCAGCGCTCTGGCAGGAATGTACGGCCCGGTGCTCACCCAGCCCGGGCAGCTGCTTGGCGCTTACACCGAAGCCGCTCTGCCCGCCGGTGCGCTGGCAAACGCCACCCATCTGGTCTGGGCTACCGGCGGGAATATGGTCCCCCGGGAAGAAATGCAGCGCTACTACGCAAAAGGCAGGGCGCTGGCACAGGGGTGACCGTGTGTCATGTTTCGATTGCCGGTCGCATATTGACATTTTTACAAGCGTACGCTATACTGTACACGAAAGGAGTGATTCTACGATGACCACTACAAATATCACGAATTTCCGTAAGAATGCCTTCGACTATGTAGAGCAGACCATTAAATACAACCAGCCCATCAACATCACCACCAAGGACGGCAATGCCGTGCTGCTGTCTGAAGAAGATTACAGCGGCATCATGGAAACGCTGTATCTGGTCTCTGCACCGGGTATGCGCGAAAAGATCATGGACGGAATCGCCACGTCGCTTGAGGACTGTGTGGACGAAACGGCGGTGGAGTGGTAAATGTACAAGGTCGTTTACACCAAAACCGCTGCAAAGGACGTACTAAAACTGAAGTCTGCCCATCTGGACGAAAAGGCAAAGGCACTCATTGAAATCATCCGTGTTGATCCTTTCCAAAACCCGCCCCCGTACGAAAAGCTGGTGGGTGATCTGAACGGTGCATACAGCCGCCGCATCAACATCCAGCACCGCCTTGTTTATCAGGTCTATGAAAAAGAGCAGACCGTTAAGATCCTCAGTCTGTGGACGCACTATGAACGATAAATCTAATAGCACTTCTTCGGAAAATCCATCATACGATGAGGATATGCGTGCAGAGTACGATTTTTCTGATGCCAGAAGGAACCCTTATCCGCACGACATACAAAAATAACAAGCAAAAGCCGCCTTTCGTGCCAAACAGCACAAAAAGCGGCTTTTTATCGTTTTATTTCAGGAGCAAAGAGCCTTACGGAAGCTTATTCCGGCAAATCCTCTTCGTTCTCCAGAGAGTGCCAGACGTTCTGGACTGCTGCGCACTGAAACCATACGAGCCACTTTTGATTGTGCTTTTCCAGTATACCACATATAGAATTTTATCGCAAATACGATGTTATTTTAAAGGTTTTCTCTGTTTTTGGTGTAGTTTACCACCATTTTGCAAAGACTGTTGTAGGGCTTATCTGGCGGCTCTGGGGAGGTGCTATTTTCGAAAGTTCACTTCAATCCTCTTTGTGCTTCATCAACAAAACAATCTTTCTATATTTCTACGAATTTATCACTTTTACTTGACACCTTCTTAGAACGGTGGTAGTTTTAATATGGTATTTTGCTCTACCCTACGCAAAGTCACAAAATGGAGGAATTATCGTGAAAAATAGGATTCTTGCACTCTTGCTTGTTGCAGTTGCTGTCTTGATATGCGGATGCTCTGCTAAAAAGGACACCTGTTCCGTGGACGGATGTTCTCAGGAAGTCTATAAGAATGGCCTGTGTGCCGATCACTATGTTGATGTTGCACTATCTGAAGCTGCTGCATCTTCCGAGGATTCCAGCGAATCCATTGACCCTGCTATTGCTGCTGTACAGGAAAAATATCAGGAATACGTTGACGAGGCCGTTCAGACCTTGCGAAATTCTCTAAAAAATCCTAAGAGCCTAGACATCTATCAAATCTATCTGTCGGATGAATCTGTCGGACAATATTACAACAAAAATATTGAGATTTGTATTGATGCAGCTGCTGAAAACAGCTATGGAGGAACTGTCCGATCTGAATTTTACTACCAAAACAATGACTTCGGAAAAAAGTTCTATGAATGTACATCTGATGCCGAAAAGAGCATCTTTAACAGCCTTATGGAATTTTGTACTGGACAGCGTACATCTGACAAGGTAATTGAAGAAGTCCCCGGATATTATCATAGATTTGTCACTTCAAAGGATACGGGCGAATCCGTACCATTCGCCGATTATCTTCTTATCCCTGAATCTTGGTACGAAAACTCTTAAATGCGCTTCAAGCCCTTTCTTCACAGCCGGAGAGAGGGCTTTTCCCTTACCATATTTTGATGATAATTTAACATTGTTCGAGTGTAAAAAGTTCTAGTGTATTTACGGTGGAGATGTAATACTTTTCCACTTTTCAGCCGTTCCAGACACACTTTTTTCCTGAAACGCACCCCAAATTCCCCATCTTTCATGGAAAATCCACTCAAAACCGACCATAAACGACACCAAAACAGGAGTAAAACACCGCTTCGGTCATTGAATCGGTGACGCAATCGGTGAGGGTGTTTTTGCCATTTTTGAGCAAAACCAATCTCCGCTTCTGGAAAAATCCGAAAGGTCACGGTGTTACACTTCTGTTCCATGCCGCCGGGATAGTCGATTTGTGGTACCCCCCTTCAGGCTGTCCATTTTGCCGGGCATCCTTACAGCGATACTACAATGCCGATAAATACCACCGCCGCAATCACGAGCATTGCCATGTCACAATCCAAAAGTGCCCGTATGTCACAACAAAACAACGTTTTTACACTTTCCTGCCTAACAAACAAAAGCCGCCTTTCGTGCTAAACAGCACAAAAAGCGGCTTTTTATCGTTTTATTTCAGGAGCAAAGAGCCTTGCGGAAGCTTATTCCGGCAGGTCCTCTTCGTTCTCGAGAGAGTGCCAGACGTTCTGGACGTCATCGTTATCTTCCAGAGAATCCAGCAGCTTGCCCATCTGCTTCAGCTGATCGGGGTCGGTCAGGCGGGTGGTGGTCATGGGCACCATGGCCAGATCGTCGGACAGGATCTCGTAGCCCTTCTCCTCCAGAGCCTTGACCACAGCGGAGTAGTTCTCGGGGTCGGTGGTGACCTCGGCTGCGTCCTCGCTGGCATCAAAGTCCTCGGCACCGGCATCCAAAGCGTCCATCATGGCCTCGTCGGCGTCCTTATCCTCCAGAGAGATGTCGATGACGCCCTTCTGGTTGAACAGGAAGGCCACGCAGCCCATAGCGCCCAGATTGCCGCCGTTCTTATCGAAGTAGTGGCGCAGGTCGGCAGCGGTACGGTTGCGGTTGTCGGTCAGGGTCTCCACCATGACTGCCACGCCGCCGGGGCCGTAGCCCTCGTAGGTGATGGCCTCGAACTCGGTCTTGTCGCCGCCCTCGGCCTTCTTGATGATACGCTGGATGTTATCGTTGGGCACGCTCATGCGCTTTGCCTTGGCGATCAGATCTGCCAGCTTGCTGTTGGAAGCCGGGTTGGGGCCGCCGTCACGGACGGCAACGCTGATCTCGCGGCCGATCTTGGTAAAGACCTTGGCGCGGGCGCCGTCAGTCTTTTCCTTCTTGCGCTTAATGTTGTTCCATTTGCTATGTCCAGACATGGGAAAGAGCCTCCTAAATTTATCGGTATCTCCGCCTGCGGGCAGACGGGCTGTGGTCGCCCGCTTGTGGCAGCACACAAAATCTAACTCTATTATTTTATCACAATCCACCGGCGCGTTCAAGCCTGAAAAGCCCGATTTTCGCCCGGATGCGTGTAAATCTGCGGTTTACAGCAGCCGCAGCGCCTTGGGATAGTGGTTTTTCACTCTCCCGCCGGACACCTTGCCGCCACCCAGCGGCCAGCCGTCCACGGTCACGCAGCACCAGCCGTCCGCTGCTGTGCGGGCTTCCACTTCGCGGCCGGAGAGGTACTCGGTGCAACGGCAGTCGGCAAGAGTCAGCTGCTCGCAGTTCGTGCACAGGCCTCCAAAGGCCGTAAACAGATGATGCTCCGGCACAAAGCGGCCCTTCTGCACGCTGCCCACAAACACCCCCGCCCGCAGCACATGAAGTCCCGTCTGCGGAAAGGCCACCGGCAACAACACACCACCGCCGTGCACCACGGCCGGGCGCTGCGCCAGCGCGGGGAAATACTGCCGGGCAAACTCCTGCCATGCGGCAAGGCTCTGCGCCGGGGTGGCCTCCCCTGCCCCGGTATCACGGGTGCGGCGGCTCGTGCCCTGTACTGCATCCCGGCAGGCACGGCTGTCCGCACGGCGAGTGCTGCGGGCATCTGCCGCCTTGGCAGGCTTTGTCTTACCCTTGCCCTTTTTGCCCGCCTGTGCAGCAGCGGCAAGCCAGAGCTGCTCCTCCGGGGTGTATTCCCCTTCCGGTGGCAGGGTGCGGGGCGTGCCGGCCTTGACCAGCCTGGCCATAAAATGCCCCTCGCCGCCCTGACAGGGCCAGATGCGGCGCACCTTACTTACATCCAGCGGCAGACCGCCGGTGCGGTTCTCTTCACCCGCGCTGCCAAAGGTGTAGTCCACGTTGCCCAGCACATCTGCCAGCGCAAACTCCGGGTGGCGCTGCAAAAAGGCCGCCACCTGCGCTTCGTCCTCCTCCGGCGCAAAGGTGCAGGTGGAGTACACCAGCTGCCCGCCGGGAGCCAGTGCCGCTGCGGCGCAGTCCAGAATCTGCGCGCCCAGCTCTGCGCACTGCTTTACCAGTGCTTCGCAGTGCTGCTGCAGCGCTACCGGCTCCTTGCGGAACATTCCCTCGCCGGAGCAGGGCGCATCCACCAGCACCCGGTCGAAAAACTCCGGCAGTGCCTCGGCAATGCGGGCGGGCGTTTCGTTGAGCACCACGGCGTTGGAAACGCCCATGCGCTCAAGGTTGCTTTTTAAAATCTCGGCGCGTGCCGCCACATACTCGTTGCTTACCAGCACACCGCGCCCCTGCAATGCCGCCGCCAGCTGGCTGCTTTTGCCGCCGGGCGCGGCGCACAGATCCAGCACCCGCATCCCGGGCTGTACCCCCAGCAGCGGCGCAGCCGATGAGGCCGATGGCTCCTGCGAGTAGAACACCCCCGCATGGTGGTACGGATGCCGCCCGGGCTTAAAATCCGGCTGATGCACCACAAAAGCCGCCTTGCAAAAGGGCGAGGGTTCCAGCGGGAAATCTGCCCTCTGCGCAAACTGCTCCGGTGTGGTGCGCAGCGCCGACACGGTGACCCCGCGCTCTGCCGTCTGCTGCGGGGCGGCATACAGCTGCTCGTACCGCTGGCCCAGCAGGGCACGCTCCCGCTGCTCAAAATATTCCGTAGGCATATTCTTTTCCTCCCATGGGATGTATAAAGCCGCCGGCTGCGGCCACACTATGGACTGTGAGGGCGGTCCCGCCCCCACAGCAACGACCGAAAGGAGCATTCACACCATGGAAAACCGCAGTGAGAACCGCAGTACCAATTGCAAGAACCAGACCTCTAACCGTACCAGCAGCAAGACCACCAACAGCGCTACCAACGAGCACAAGCACCCCAACCAGTACACCAAGGGTGCCGATGACGAGAGCGCCAAGAACTCCACCAACAGCCGTTCCAGCAACGCAAAAAACAGCCGCTGATGGCGTAAGCGGCATCTGACGGACCACAGATGCCAACAAGCAAAGCCCGCTGCCCTCCACCACTGGTTTCCAGTGTGGAAAGCAGCGGGCTTTCGCATTCTTATTTCTGGTCAGGGTCAAACTGCTGCCACAGCACCTCGAACAGCTGGTGCACGCGCTCCAGCTGTCCGTTCAGGTACAGCCAGCCCAACAGACACTCGAAGCCGGTAGAAGCACGGTATTCCTCCGGGGAGGCGTGCTTGGCGACACTGGCCTTGCTGGCATTGCGGCCGCGCTTGAATACGGCCAACTCGTCCTCGGTAAACAGCGGCTCCAGCAGCTGCTGTTCCCGGAACTGCGCCTTGGCAGAGACATACTTGACCTTTTCGGCATTCAGCTTTCCGGCTGAAAGGCGGTGGTGCTCCACCAGACGCTGGCGCACCAGCAGCTCCAGCACGCTGTCGCCTACAAAGGCCAGCGCCAGCGGGCTGAGCTCCCGCGGGTCGATCTTTTCTGATTCGTTCATGATGCTTTATCCTTAGAAGATATAGTCGAACTGATACTCGCCAATAAGGATGGTATCATTCTCTTCCACGCCCTTCTGCACCAGCGCGTCCAGAATGCCGCTCTCGCCCAGCTGACGCTGGAAGAACTGCAGGCTCTCGTAGTCGTCCACGTTGCTGCCGGCCAGAATATACTCCAGCCACGGGGCATCCACGCTCCACACATGGGCTTCCATGCGCTGGATGGTGAAGTCGCGGCCGTTCTTCTTGGGCTCCGGCTTTTTGTACTCGGGGGTGAACACCGGCACCTGCGGGATATCCTTGAGGCGGTTGTACACGAGCCCCGGCAGCTGCTTGACGCCCTGCATAGTGGCGGCAGAGATGGGCACAAAGGTCAGACCCTTGCCCTCCACATACTGGCGGAAGGTCTCGATCTGCTCCTCGGTGGCAAGGTCGCACTTGTTGCCAACCACGATCTGCGGGCGCTCGGCCAGCACGGGGCTGAACTTTGCCAGCTCCTCGTTGATCTTTTCAAAGTCCTCGATGGGGTCGCGGCACTCGCTGCCGGAAACGTCAACGACGTGCAGCAGCAGGCGGCAGCGCTCCACATGGCGCAGGAAATCGTGGCCCAGACCAACGCCTTCACTGGCACCCTCGATCAGGCCGGGAATGTCGGCGCAGACAAAGCTTGCGCCCTCGCCCACCGACACAACGCCCAGCGTGGGCACAAGGGTGGTAAAGTGGTAGTTTGCGATCTTGGGCTTGGCGGCGCTGATGGTGGAGATAAGGGTGGACTTACCCACGTTGGGGAAGCCGATCAGACCCACGTCTGCGATCAACTTCAGCTCCAAGGTCACCTGCAGATCCTCGCCGGGCATACCGGGCTTTGCAAACTTGGGGATCTGGCGGGTGGGGGTGGCAAAGTGTGCGTTGCCGTAGCCGCCGCGGCCACCCTTAGCAATGGTGACCGGGGTGTGGTCGGACAGGTCTGCGATAACAAGGCCGCTCTCTGCGTCCTTGATCACGGTGCCCAGCGGCACCTTGATGACCAGATTTTCGGCATTTTTGCCGTGGCACAGGCTTGCGCCGCCCTTGCCGCCCTCCGGCGCTGCATACTTGCGCTTATAGCGGAAATCCATCAGGGTGGACAGATGGTCGTCTGCCACAAAGATGATGTCGCCGCCCCGTCCGCCGTCGCCGCCGTCCGGGCCGCCTGCGGCCACGAATTTTTCGCGGTGGAAGCTCACCGCGCCATCGCCGCCCTTGCCCGCATGGAGCCATATCGTGGCGATGTCGATAAAGTTAGTCTGTGCTGCCATACAGCCCCTCCTTAGCTTTATAGGCCTTTGCGTTTCAGCGCCCTCATCCGGCACTTCGTGCCACCTTCCCCCGACCGGGGGAAGGCTTGCAAACAGCGCTACACGAACGCATAGCCTTATTTCATCAAAAAGAGCCGGGCCACGAGGGTCCGGCTCTACGATTGCAGTTATTCAGAAAGAAGTTACTGCTTAACGCTGCACTTCTTGCCGCTCTTGCCCACGCGCTCGAAACGGACGGTGCCGTCCACCAGAGCAAACAGGGTGTCATCGCTGCCCTTGCCAACGTTCTCACCCGGCATGATGTGGGTGCCACGCTGACGAACCAGGATGTTGCCGGCCAGAACGAACTGACCGTCTGCACGCTTGGTGCCCAGACGCTGTGCTGCGGAATCGCGGCCGTTCTTGGTGCTGCCTACGCCCTTTTTATGTGCCATTGTAATTTACCTCCTTAGCCGTTGATCGCAGTGATCTCAACCTTGGTGTAGGGCTGACGATGGCCCATACGGCGAGCACTGTGCTTCTTTGCGCGATAGGTGATGATGTTCAGCTTCTTGCCCTTGCCATTCTTGATGACCTTGGCAGAAACGGTAGCACCCTCAACAACAGGAGCGCCAACCTTCACAGAACCCTCCTCGCCAATAGCGAGAACCTGATCAAACTTCACTTCGGAGTCGGCCTCAACGTCCAGCTTTTCGATGTAGACGATGTCGCCCTGCTCCACGCGGTACTGCTTACCGCCGGTAACAATGATTGCGTACATTTTGTTCATTCCTTTTCGTTGTACTCGCTGGTCGTAAAGGCAGACCCTTACAGCGGGCCATTTCAGGCGCCCACACCATGCGGCTAGAATATTATAGCAAAAACCAAACCGGATTGCAAGAGGAAATTTCCCCTTTTGCGCAAATTTTTTACGCTTTTTTCTGCCCGGCCTGTTCTATGGCGGCCTTTACCTGCGCATTATAGGCCTCGGTCTTTTCCAAAAACAGCTTGCGCGGGCTTGAGGCCAGCAGCTGGGTGTCCTTACCTGCAAAGGAGATGGGACCGTCCAGTTTCTTTTGAGCCGCCTTGTTCTCTGCGTTCATCGCCAGCGGCACAAACAGGGGCTTGCCCTTGAACTTGCGGGTAAAATACACCTCTGCCGCAATGCCCGCCACCACGGCAATGCCTGCCACCAGCTGGGATGCACGCAGCCCGATGGAGGGCACCAGCATCAGGCTGTCGGTGCGCAGACCCTCGATCCAGAAACGGCCTGCGCCGTACCACACCAGATACCGCAGGGTGATGTCGCCGTTGAACTTGCGTTTTTTGATGTAGCGGAACAGCAGGAAAAAGCCCACAAAGCACCAGATGCTCTCGTACAAAAAGGTGGGGTGCACCGGCAGGTTGGGGTCGATGACCACACCCTTGGGTACCGTGACCGTGCTGCTCATCAGGTAAGCGCGGGTCGCTTCGCTGTACATACCCCACGGCAGGGTGGTGTTGCAGCCAAAGGCCTCCTGATTAAAAAAGTTGCCCCAGCGGCCGCAGCCCTGCCCGAGGAGAAAGCCCATAGCGGTAAGGTCGAACATGGGCAGCACCGGCACGCCCCGCCACTTGCAGGCCAGACCGCCGAACAGAAAGCCGCCGATGATGCCGCCGTAGATGGCAAGGCCGCCATCCCGGATGGCGATCATCTCCCAGATGCTCTCATATTTAAAAGGTGCCATAGCCACATAATAGGCGCGGGCGCTGATGATGCCCAGCACTACGCCAATAAGGATGACGTCCACCATGCTGTCCGGGTCTACGCCAAATTCCAGACTGTGCCGGAAGGCAAAGACCAGCGCCAGACACAGACCCACTGCGATGCACACGCCGTACCAGTAGATGCTGACCCCGCCGATGGTAAAGGCCACGCGGTTCAGGTGAAAACTCAGTCCCAGACCCGGGAACTGTACCAGATTTGTCATTCTTCTTCCTCCTCGTCCTCTTCTGCCGCCTGCGCCGTGCCGTCCGGCTGGATGTACATGGTAGCCATGCGGTCGGTGCACAGGATGTGCTGCAGGGCAGCGTCCGCATCCTCTGCAGTCAGCCCGGCCAGCATGGAGATCTGCTGCGCCACCGTCTGGCCGCTGAGGGCAAAGTCTGCCATCTGGCTGGCCGAGTCTTCCACGTTTTCCAGATTTTCGATCAGCTGGCCGTACTTTTCGTTCTTACACAGGGTAAACACTTCCCTGTCCACCCCTGCGGCGCGCACCCGGGCGATCTCGTCCAGCAGTAGCTGCCGCACGGTGTCCGGCACATCGCTTTCGCCAGTGAACAGGATGCAGCAGCAGCCGTCCACCCGCAGCACCTCGCCGCCAAAGCCGGGGTTCACAAGGCCTTCGTCATACAGGCGGCGGTACAGCGGCGACATCCCGCCCACGATGCAGCTGAGCACAAGGTCGTACAGCGCCTCGGTGCGCAGATCGTCCGCAGGCAGCGGCTCTTCCTTAAAGCCTACGCCGAAGCAGGGCTTGGAGACCGGCATGGTCAGCGTTTTTTCCGTAGCGGCAAGGGTCATAGGCTCCGTGGCCCACAGCCGCTGCACCTTTTCTGCCGGGCGGGGCTCCATCAGGCCGTGCCGCTTGCAGGCGGCAAGGATCTGTTCCATAGTGGTGTTGCCGGCAGCAGCCAGCACCATATTGCCCGGGGCATAAAAGGCCTTGCAGCTGTCGTACAGCATGGCGGACGTGATCTCAGCAATGCTTTCCACCGTACCCGCAATGTCGCTGCGGATGGGGTGGCTGTGGTACAGGCACTCGAACAGGCCGGTGATGAGCCGCCAGTCCGGGCTGTCATCGTACATTTTGATCTCCTGCCCAATGATGCCCTGTTCTTTTGCAATGGTCTGCTCGGTAAAGTAGGGGTGGCCTACCATACCCAGCAGCACGTCCAGACTTTCGTCCAGCTGCTGGGTGGCGGTGAACAGGTAGCAGGTGCGGTCAAAGCTGGTAAAGGCGTTGGCGTTGGCACCCGTCTTTGCGTACTTGGCAAAGGCGTCGCCGTCCTCGTCCTCGAACATTTTGTGCTCCAGAAAATGCGCCACACCTGCCGGCAGATGCACCGTTTGCCCGTTCAGGCAGAAATCCCGGTCGATGGAGCCGAACTTGGTGGCATAGATCACATGGGTGCTGGAATAGCCCGGCATGGGGCGCACCAGCACCGTCAGGCCGGAGGGCAGGGTCTGCCACTGGTCGGCCACGGTCTTTTCCAGCAGGGTCTGGTTATTCTGCGGCATGGGCAGCATCCTCCTTTGTAAGCAGATAGCTGACCGAGAGGGTCAGGCGGCGCAGGATATCCCGCACCTCGTCTTTGGTCACGGCGCGTAGAGCATTCCGCGCCTGCTCCGGGCTCTGGATAGGTGCAGCGCTGTTGGCACCGGCGCGCAGCACCTCGATGTAGTACCAGCTCTCGATGCCGCCAAGGCTGTCCTCTACCCCGTTCATACCGCTGAGCAGACCCCGGCGGCAGTCCTCGAATTCCTCATCAGTGATGGGGCCGGTGCACAGGTCTGCAAGTTCCTTCAAAATGGCCTGCTCTGCGCGGGCGGCATCGGCGTGCTCCACACCGCTGTTCACCGCCATGCTGCCGGTAAAGCTTTGGAAGGAGGAGGAGCAGTAGTAGCACAGATGGTCCCGCTCCCGCACATTGAGGAACAGGCGGCTGGTCACGCTGCCGCCGTACAGCGCCATAGCAAGGCGCACGGCTGCCAGCTGCTGCGGCTGCATGGGCTGCCCCAGTGTGAACAGCATACACAACTTTGCCTGCACCATATCGTAGTTTTCGGTCTTGTGCACCGGTGCAATGGTGGGCATGGCCATGTTTTCCATCAGTGGCAGCGGGGCGCGGTCGATGCAGGCAAGTTCTGCCAGCAAAGCGTCCCGGATGGCGGCGGTCTGGGCGGCGTCGCAGCCCAGCACCAGC
>ENA-OZKM01000337-OZKM01000337.1-human-gut-metagenome-genome-assembly--contig:-NODE-337-length-13622-cov-5.058451_pt1 | contig 13622 bp, 11 predicted proteins | sample MGYA00244822_ERZ653755 | MGnify/ENA primary metagenome ERZ653755 (study PRJEB26926, sample SAMN06165342) | human gut metagenome | biome: ENVO:00009003; feature: ENVO:2100002; material: ENVO:00002003...
ATCTACACTATCCTCTTCGTCGGCAGCGTCAGATGTGTATAAGAGACAGGCTCTACAATGGGCGGCAGTTTCCGGAATATCTTTATGACAACAGCGGCATGGGATTGAAAATTGTACCGGCAGAAAACCAAGCCCCGGAGCTGCTTTGGCTCCCCGCGTCAGAGCAGCAGATTCGCCGCACCCTGCTGCGGACAGGCTGGCAGGATCCTGACCATGCGGACTACACGATAGATGTATTCCTGCTTCAGAAAGAGGTCGGCGAGATACTGGATGAAAAGCGGGACAGCCTGGATTCACTCAATGCCATGTGCGGAGCCATTGCAAAACTGGATCAAAAAGACAGGGCCAAGCTGGAAGCTGTAATCATATTCGCAGAACCTGAGAATGCCGGTGAGATCTGTCGTTTGGCTGAAAATCTGGATCAGTTCGACTTTATTCCCGGCGTCCACACTCCAAAAGAATATGGGAAATACATGATCCAAGAGTCCGGCCGGTTTGGATATGATGACCATCTGGATGCCTTCTACGATTATGAGGGCTATGGGCAGCACCGCATCCAACAGGAAAATGGCCGTTTCAGCGCCTATGCCGGATAATCCTCTATGGATGTTCCGGCCATTCCTCTCACCCGCGCCGCTGCCACTGGAAGTCATCTCACAACTGCAGGAACCAATGAAAGCCCTCCAAATGTGGCTGTTTTTCTCCCTGCTTTTGGTTGGCGCCATCTTCGACTGCCAGAAACGCCTGATCCCAAACACACTCTGTGCCCTGATTACCATGGTGGGGCTGCTGGTCTTTCATCCGGCCCAGTTGATGGGCCCGCTGGCGGCCTTGCCTCTGTTGGCTGCGGCTATGGTGATATTTATTCCTGGAGCATTGTCAGCGATCCCCAAAAGGCGGATCAGATTGAAAACAGTCTGAGCGCGATCATTTCTTCTGATCCGGATCTTGACTTGGATACCATTGGGATACATAAGGATTATCCAGGAGATTTTCCGTTCGGTATTATGGATGTAGTGGAACTTCTACATCTGCGAATCAGACGCCGACAGGCAAACAGTGTATATGTGGATTGCCCGTTTTGTGGTGACCGCCGCGGCAAGATGAATGTGAATTTCGTCAAAAATGTCTGGCGGTGCAATTATTGTGATGAGCATGGCGGTATGCTTGCGCTTTATGCGCGGCTAAACAATACGACTACATCCGATGCGTATTGGGAGATAGGAGAAGCCCTGTGCAACGATTTTCACAGGGAACGGCCGAACTCTGGATATGAGATGGCAGGAAACCAGCAGGCTGGTACTGGGTCCCCGGTTTCGGGGACTCAGACCGACCTTGCCGGATATGAGAGGAGGGGCGAACTAAAAACAGTGCAGCAAGCAGAACGGGCCAGCGGACAGGAAATCCATCAAACGCTTTCGCTGCTGCTCGCTATGCTGCCTCTTCAGCCTGCCCACCGCAACCATCTGCACTCCCCAAAACGGGGACTGTCGGATGAACAGATTGATAGGATCGGGTTCAAGAGCACTCCACCCCCATTCCTTTGCCGCTCCATTACCGAGCGGCTGATGAAACAGGGATGCAAGGTGGAGGGAGTGCCCGGCTTTTATCTGGATGACAGCGGGCGCTGGACCATGAACTTCTACCGAAAAAACGCAGGGATTTTGATTCCGGCTGTGGGATACGACGGTATGATACACGGCCTGCAGATCCTTTTGGATATTCCGCTCAAGCAAAAAGATGATCCGCCGGATAAGGCAGGAGCCAAATACATCTGGTTTTCGTCCTCGTCCAAAAATATGGGTGTTACATCCGGGAGTCCGGTACATTTTATAGGAGATCCATCTGCCCGGGTGGTCTATGTCATTGAAGGACTGCTGAAAGCAGACATCTCACACTGCCTGACAAACCGGACTTTTGTGGCGATTGCCGGTGCAAACAACACCAGCCAGTTGGATACGCTGTTTGCACTGTTGGCACAGAATGGCACTGAGGAGATCATTGAGGCTCATGATATGGATAAGTACAGTAGTATTGCACTGGATATGGAATATGCAGAAGATATGATTGGTGTAGATGTAGGATCGGTCATCAAACTTTCAATAGGGGATCAGGTGATTCCGGTAACGGTTTCCGGCCTGATTACGAATACTGAGCTTCAAAATGGTCATGGCGCTCTGGCATTGGACAACACCTGTATGGTTGCAACCAAAGAGCTGTTTCAGGAAGCAATGCCCATGATCGATTGCTTTGATTATGAGAACTTCGACAAGTTGACCATTGCCATGCTCAACGAGTTTATCGAGAAAATCCTTGTGCATGAGCGTGACCGTAAACTATAAATGTCCAGAGTGCGGAACAGCTTTAGGGTTTGAAGGACTCTGCTGGAGTTGTAGAGCAAAACACCATAGAGAAGAAGTCAATAACTGGTCATTACAAGAAATAGAAGAGAAAAAGAAACAGGTTAATATCAGAAGCAATGGGGATCGCTTCTGCTCTATGCCAGCCCTTTCACTGACCGGAATGACTGCTGTATGAGTCACCATTCCAATCCTGCAAGGGATCTGGTTATCAGAGAAGCGATCCCTATTTTTGTGGTATTAAGCCAGAAAAACAGGGGGTGCAAATGATGGAAACATACCGCAAAGAGGACATCCGCCGGGGTGATATCTACTATGCAGACCTGCGGCCGGTAGTTGGCTCCGAGCAGGGCGGAATCCGTCCTGTGGTCATTCTCCAGAACAATGTGGGCAACCGGCACAGTCCCACAGTGATCGCAGCCGCGATCACCAGCCGGAAAGGTAAGCATAAACTTCCTACTCATGTGAACCTGGATGCTCCAGTCCCAGGTCTTTACCGCGACTCTATCATCCTGCTGGAGCAGCTTCGCACCATTGATAAAAGCAGATTGAGAGGTAAGGTCGGTTCTCTTGGAGAAGACCAAATGTGCAAGCTTGACCATGCGCTGGAAGTCAGCGTTGGGCTTCTCCCAATCTATAATACCATCTGATTTTACCCGCACTCAGGATACTGCCATTTAAAGAGAAACATACAATCGGGGCCGTTCATCGGCTCCGGTGGGCGGCCCCTCCATAACAGGAGGGTGTTTTATGACTAAGATAGAACTTCAAGATAACCTTGTATTTCTTTCCGCGCTGAAGCTGCTGGAGCAGCTCACCGAAAAGGGCCTACTGACAGTGGATGAAGCGGAGAAGTCCCGCATTGAGCTGGAGCGGAAGCTCCGGCCCACTCTGCTGTTCGCCTGAACAGGCTCTATATGAGAATAGCTGATTGCCCAGTTTTCCCGCTTCTTTTTCGTTGATGTTGGTAATGGCTATTGCGGAAGGACTGTGGTAGTGTGTGTTGCTGAGAGGAGGTCAAAAAAGATATGACGGAAACAAACATAAGCATCGCAAGAGTTCCGCAGGTCACGGTGATCGACCCAAGAATCCCCGAAAAAGCAAAACTGAGGGTGGCAGCCTACGCCCGAGTCAGCAGTGACTCCGAAGACCAGGTCAACTCCTATATCGCCCAGGTAGACTTTTATACCAAGCACATCGCTGGCAAAGAGGACTGGGAGATGGTAGATATCTATGCCGATGAAGGTATCTCTGGGCTGGAAGCCAGGAATCGGGATGATTTCAACCGAATGATGGCCGATTGCAGGGAGGGAAAGATCGACCGGGTCCTCTGCAAATCGATCTCACGCTTTGCACGCAACACACAGGAATACATCCAGTTCGTGCGGGAACTACTCCGGCTGGGTATTTCGATCCACTTTGAAAAGGAGAACATCGATACCGGGAAGATGACCTCGGAGCAGGTTGCCCAAATCTATGGGGCTTTCGCCCAGATGGAATCGACCAACCACTCCAGTAATATGCGCTTCAGTGTCCGTATGAGGATGGAAAAGGGGTTGTTTGTCCCATCTTCCGTCCCCTATGGCTACCGGCTGGCAGGGAGGGATCTGGAGATCATACCGGAGGAGGCCGAGGTGGTCCGCCGCATCTTCTCCGCTTATCTGAGCGGCCAGGGAAAGGATGATATCGCCAGGGAGCTGAACCAGCTCGGGGTGGATCGAGGCCGAAACCGCGAGAAGTGGCATCCCAGTACGGTGGCCTACATCCTGACCAATATCTCCTACACCGGAGATATGATCTGGCAAAAAAGCTGCGCCACAGATACGATTCCATTCCGGCAGGTTCGAAACCTTGGCCAGAAGCCCCGCTACTTTGTGGAGCACAGCCACCCGGCCATCGTAAGCTGTGCGGATTTTCAGAGGGTACAGGAACTGATGTCCTCCCGCAAGGGGCAGTTCCATGGGACGCACCGTATAAGTAAGGGCAGCCGCTATGATAAACACATCTACTGCGGGGGATGCGGCTCTCTCTGTCGCAAAAAAATCACAGGGGGAAAGACTTACTGGGTCTGCCGCCGCCACGATGGAAACAAAGCAGACTGCCCTACCCCGCAGATTCCAGAACCAGAAATTGCGGCGGCTGTCCTGCGGCTCTACCACAAGCTGAAACTTGGTCAGGAAACCGTCCTGCGGCCTGTCCTCAGCCAACTGCAGGAGCTTAGGGAACGGGAACTCCGCTCCAATCGCAAGATCAGTGATATTGACAATGAAATAGCCCGTATCTCAGAGCAGAATCTCGTCCTTGTTCGGCTGAAGTTGAAAGGGTATGTGGATTCTGCTCTCTATTTATCCCAGATGGATGAGATCGACCGTAAGCTGCGGGAGCTCAGGAAGCTGCGACGCCGTCTTCTGGAGGCAGCCGGTGAAGACCGGCAGATCCATGACACAGAGCGAATGATGGAGTATCTGGAGGATGGTCCGGAATGGCTGGATGAGGTTCCCGCGGAACTGTTTGGGGAACTGATTGAGCGGATCATCATTATCAGCCCGGAACGGCTGAAGTTCCGCCTGCTGAATGGGATGGAACTGGCAGAAAACATAGAGAGGACGGTGCGATAAATGGCGTGGCAAAGAAAAATTCCTTTCGGCTATCAGGTCCAGAACGGCAGGATCAACTGCCATCCGGAGGAAGCAGAGCTTGTAAGGGCTATCTTCTCCCGCTATCTGCTGGGCGGCTCCTACAGTCAGATTGCTGACGAGATGGCCCGGCAAGGTGTGCGCTATCATCAACATACTGCCCAGTGGAACAAACACATGGTCAAGCGGATTTTGGAGAATGAACGGTATCTCGGGATGGATGGCTATCCCCAGCTGGTGACAGATGAGGAATTTCTCGCTGTCCGCCTGCGGCGGGGAGAACAGAACACCTACGCTCCATGCCCAAGCGAGATCATCCCTATACGGGACAAGGCGGTCTGCGCCCTCTGTGGAGAAAAGATGGCGCGGGATACCAAATCCCGTGGCCGCCCACGCTGGCGGTGTAAAAATCCAGAGTGCGGCGGCAGTGTATATCTTGATGACAGCATCATTTTGGAACGAGTGGTGCAGAAGCTCAAAGTGCTGGCTCATTCTCCTGAGTGTATCCGGCTTCCTAAAGCCGCCCCTGCCTCAACAGATGCCCTTCGCATCGAAAATGAACTGGCCCTCTGCTTTAACCGGGCCGATATCAACCCGGAATATATGAAAACACTGATCATGGCCGCCGCTGCCGAGCGGTATGCCGGCCTGAACGATCCAACGCCGGCCCACAGGCTGGCACTGCTGCGGCAGAAGCTGGAGCTGGAACCGGAGAACGAAGAAACCCTGTGGGAACTTTTTGAGTCGGCAGTAACCCATGTGTGCATCGGCAAAGGCGGAGAGATCAGCCTATCCCAAAAAGATCAAAAGGAGTGTGCCTCATGAACATACAGAAAACCGCCCCCACCCCCAAACTGGTCACTATGATTCCGGCTGACCCTCAGATGACAGAACGGGATCTTCGAAAAAAGCACCTGCGAGTTGCGCCTTACTGCCGGGTATCCACTGACAAGGAGGAGCAGCTCTCCAGCTATGAGGCCCAGATCGAATACTACACGGAAAAAATCGACGCCAATCCGGATTGGACAATGGTCCGCCTCTATGCGGATGAGGGCATCACCGGCACCTCGGCCAAAAAGCGCAAAGATTTCCTCCAAATGATCCGGGACTGTGAGCGTGGAAAAATCGACCTGGTCATCACCAAATCGGTGTCCCGGTTCTGCCGAAACACACTGGATGGCCTGAACTATGTCCGCCGCCTGAAACGGCACGGCGTGGGAGTCTACTTTGAGAAAGAGAATGTGAACACCCTCTTCATGGACAACGAGATGATCCTCACCTTTATGATGAGCCAGGCCCAGGCAGAAAGCGAATCCCTCAGCGGCAATGTGAGGTGGGGCCACCGGAAGAACTTCAAGGATGGAAAAGTCTATTACCACTGCAAGACCTTCCTCGGCTACCGCTGGGGTGCGGATGGCCAGCCGGAGATCGACCCGGAGCAGGCTGCCATTGTCCGGCGCATCTTCTCCCGGTTTCTGCTGGGACACAGCGTCCGGCAGATCACCACCGACCTGATGGCGGATGGGATCAAAACAGCCACAGGGAAAACAGTGTGGCATGACAGCGTGGTCCAGAAGATGCTTTGCAATGAAAAATATATTGGTGACGCCATTCTCCAGAAGACCTACATTGCTGACCTGTTCACCAGAGAGAAGCGGGTGAACAACGGCGAGCTTCCCAAATACTATGTCCATGACTGCCACCCGGCCATCATTGACCGGGAGACCTTCCAAAAGGTACAGGAGGAGCTGGCCCGCCGGTCCAGCTTGAAGAAAACATCCTCCAAAGCGAAGACGCAGCTCGGGAAATACTGCGGAAAGTATGTGCTCAGCGAGTTGCTGGTCTGCGGAGAATGCGGCAGCCCTTATCGCCGGGTGATCTGGACGCAGAAAGGGGTCAAACGGGTCGTCTGGCGGTGCCAGAACCGGCTGGAGCATGGCAGGAAGATCTGTAAGCAGTCTCCCACTCTGGATGAGGGCAACATCCACGACGCCGTCATCTCCGCCATGAATGAACTGTTCCGGATGCAGGCAGCCAAGGACGCGGTGAAAGCCGGTATTGCGGCCGTCCTTGCCGGAGAAGAACAGACGATGAGCCTGCCTGCCGTGGAGTTTCAGATCCGGAACCTGCAGGAACGCCAGCTGGAGCTGTTCCAGCTGATCGTCAGTGCCGGCGCTGACTGTACCGACTATGATGAGGAGCTTCAACAGGTCAACATGGCCAAGACAAGGCTCATGGCCCAAAAAGCGGAGCTGGAAAAGGAACAGCGAGGCGCGGCGGCCTTCGAGAGCAGGCTGGCAGAACTTGACATGGCATTGGAGCAGGCCAGCGGTACCCTTACGGATTTTGATGAACTCACTGTCCGTCAGCTGGTCAGCAACATCAAGGTGTTGGACAAGGATAGCCTGCTCATCTGCTTCAAGGACGGAACAGAGATCACTCAGGCCATGCAAAGGAGGCAGGCCGCATGATCTATATCACCGGTGACACCCACGGCGGCTTCCAGCGGTTCGGAAGCAAATACTTCCCCCAGCAAACGCAGATGGGCCGAAATGACTACATGATCATCTGTGGCGATTTCGGAGGGCTGTGGGACGGCGGCCAGAAAGACCAGCATTGGCTGGACTGGCTGGATGAGAAATCCTTCACCACCTTGTTTGTGGATGGAAACCATGAAAACTTTGATCTGCTGAACGCCCTGCCGGAAAAAGAATGGCACGGCGGCAGAGTACATGAGGTGAGGGAAAATATCCTCCACCTGATGAGAGGCCAGATATTCACCTTCAGCGGTCTCACATGGTTCACGATGGGAGGAGCCTCCTCCCACGACATTCAGGATGGCGTCCTTGATCCGGAGGACCCCGACTTCGAACAAAAGTATTGGCTGCTGCGCCGAATGCGGGGAATGTTCCGGGTCAAAGGACGCTCCTGGTGGGCGGAAGAAATGCCAAATGCCCGTGAATATGTAGAGGCACTGAAAAATCTGGAGCAGGTAAACTGGAAGGTAGACTGCATCCTGTCCCACTGCGGTCCCAGCAGTGTCGTGCGGAAAATCGACCCCTCCTATGGAAGTGACCAGCTCACCGATTTTCTGGAAACGGTCAATCAGCGGTGCCAGTTTACATACTGGTTCTTCGGGCATTACCACGACAACCGGATCATCGATGACAGATATATCCTCCAGTGGGAGCAGATTTCCGGATTAGAAATTTGAGTAAACGAGAAAATCATAACAGTGCCGCACAGAAATTGCTCTGTGCGGTACTGCTTACAACAATATAACCCCTTATAACCCCTTGAATATATAAGAGGAATGGGGTATAATAAATTTAGCAGAATGGAGGTGCGGTATGAAAGAAAAGATTCAGGAACTGGAGCGGCAGATCGCCGCCCTTCCCATCGGCTATATTTCCAAGAAGACGATCAACGGAAAGACACGCTACTATCATCAGTGGACAGAAAATGGGAAGAAGCACAGCCAATATCTGCGGGATGGCGAACTGGAGCCGCTGCAGGAGCAAATAGAGCAGCGCAAAGTATTGCAGGCACAGCTGAAAGAGCTGCAAGCCAAGATGCCCAAAGTGCGCCAGCCAAAGTTGGACTTTGAAACCAGTGTAATTGTTGGTAAAGGATTGGCCGCCATGTCGCAGGGCGTAAAGGGCTGGGGCCTCCGTGACTGCTTCTGGCAATTGGAGGATTATCTCTACAGCAATGAAAGCGACAGGGTCTGCCTGGTTTTTGGCCTGCGCAGGACCGGAAAGACTACCATGCTCCGGCAGGCCATCGCCCGAATGAGCAGAGAGGATCTCAGCCGCACGGTCTATATCAAAGCCCGCAGAAGCGATACCATGGCCATGATGAACCGGGATCTGAAAAAACTGTTCGATGCGGGCTTCCGCTACGTATTCATTGATGAGGTCACCCTGATGCGGGATTTCATCGATTCTGCGGCTCTCTTCTCCGATGTGTTTGCAGCGATGGGAATGAAGATCATCCTCTCCGGTACGGACTCCCTCGGTTTTTGGCTGGCGATGGATCAGGAACTCTATGACCGGGCAAAGCCCATCCACACCACCTTCATCCCATATCGGGAATACAGCCGCCTGCTGGGGATCGACAGCATTGATGAATATATCCGCTATGGCGGGACGCTGCGGGCCGGTGAGCTTGCCTTTGACGATGAAGATGTCAACGCCCAGGACGCCTCCTTCCGGGATGATGAGTCCACACGGCGGTACATCGATACAGCGATCTGCAAAAACATTCAGCATTCCCTGGCCTGCTATGAGGCAGGCGGACATTTCCGCCACCTGTACTCTCTGTATGAGGCCGGTGAGCTGACCAGCGCCATCAACCGGATCATCGAGGACATGAACCACCGGTTCCTGATCTCAGTTCTGACCGATGATTTCCAATCTCACGATCTACGGCTGACCGCCTCGAATCTTCGGAAAGAGCGTGACCCCGAAAAGCGTACCGAGATATTGGATCATATCGATACGGAATCGGTCACCCAGCGCCTGATGGAGCTGCTGGATATCCGCAACAAAGAGGAACAGTCCATCGGTATCACAGATACCCATATCCGGGAGATCAAAGAGTATCTCTCCGCATTGGAACTGATCGTAAACTGTCCCATTGAAACCGCTGACCCAGGAGCAAAATCTGTAGAACACATCCTATTTACCCAGCCGGGGATGCGATACTGCCAGGCACAGGCCCTTGTCCACTCGCTGATGAAGGACGAGACCTTTTCAGCTCTCAGCGAATTGGAGAAGACCCAGACTGCGGGCAGGATCCTCGAAGAAGTACGGGGACGGATGCTGGAGGATATTGTCCTGCTGGAAACCATGAAGTCGGCTGACAGAGAACACCGGGTGTTCAAGCTGCAGTTTGCGGTCGGCGAGTTTGACATGGTGATCTATGACGAGAAGGAAAACTGCTGCGAGATTTTCGAGATCAAGCACAGTGGCAAACAGGTCCCAGCACAATACCGGCATCTGCTCGATCAGGAAAAATGCGATAAGACCGAACAGCGGTTTGGCCCGATCCGGGGGCGATATGTCCTGTACCGCGGAGAGGATGTCACATTGGAAAATGGAGTGCATTACCGGAATGTGGAACGCTATCTGAACGATCTGCCTGAGTTGAATATTGCCCCAGCACAGGAAGCTGGCATTGAGCAGACCGGCCCTGTTTTATAAGCTGCGGCGCCTTCTGCACCAAAAACAAAAATATCGATTTTAACCGTCCTTTGCATAAGTCTCGCCGTGATTTTAGTCAAATTGCGGCGGGCTTTTTGCGTTGACACATTGATGTTTGAATTGGACAGGGAAGTGTATTGTATGAAAAAAGTTCTATCGGTATCAATAAAGACGATCATCTTTTTTGTGGGTTGGGCCATATGCGTATCGGTTATCCCGATACCGGATACCGCAAGTGCGGTAATCTGGAGATTTTGGGCAGAACTGATCCCGCTTTTGTCCGTTATTGCGATCACACTTATTTTCTGGCTGGCAGATCAGAAAAAGATACGATTACATCTGACCGGGAAGCCTGTTTATAACATCATATTGGGCGGCGTAACAGGGACGATTTGGCTGGGGGCATCTGTGGGGATATTATCTATCCTCGGAGTTGTACAGATAGAGGGCAAAAATCAAATCGCTATGCTGTGGTTGTGGCTGCTTGCGGCTTTTCTCAATACCGTTATGCAGGAAATGCTGGTTCGCGGCTATTTATACCAGATGATAAAAAGTAACGGTAGCATCGCCGCCGCGATTATCGTATCTACGGGCTTATTTACATTTGCGCACGGCGGCGCGTTTGAGGCAGGAATCCTTCCTGTGCTCAATGTCATCACAATGAGCCTTTTTATGACGGCGGTTTTGGAATACACGGGTTCCTTGATCGCGCCGATCGTGATCCATTTTTTGTGGAACGGTGTGGGCGCGATCATTCTGGGAGGAGTCTCTCTGGCGGAAGATTATCCTCACTTGTTTGATATGACGATTCACGGCAATCCGATTCTGTCCGGCGGCAGCTGTAAAATCGAAGGTAGCATCATTGTGCTTTTTATGAATCTGGCGTTCTTGATTGGGTTTGTAGCCGCAAAAAAGAGAAAGGATCGGAATAGATAGTATCCGATTTGCTGTAATGAACTGTTCCTTACTTTGACGATGAGATGGGGGAATAACAACGTCCCGCTTTGCAATGTCCGCTACAACATCATCTATGAAAAAATCCCGAAAGATCATCTTTCGGGATTTTTTGTCAGCCGCTGAGCTCGCGGATTTCATCCTGAATGAGCCGACCCGCCGTGGCGGCGAGCTGGTCGATGCGGCGAATGCGCGCAAGGTCGCGGCCATAGATGGCGTTCGCGGCGGGAACGCTCGCGTTTTCACCCATGAAGACGGCGGCGACGCGGATGCCCTGCGCGCGTAGGGCGCGCACCTCCTCCGCCGTGTCATCGACGCCGATCTGCCCGTCGTAGTCGCGGCTGAGCGGGACTTTGCCGCTCGGCAGGATTTTGTGGCTGTCGTCGGGTGAGGCGTCGGTCAGCAGGATGAGCAGATGCTTTTCCGCGGGTGCGGACTTGATGAGCTCGCCCGCGCCGCGCAGCGCGAGCCCATCGCGGTTCCAGCCCGCGGCGAAGTAATTGAAAACGTTTCGTTCGCCGTTTTTGTCGCCAAAATCCTTCAAAATGCGCAGCACCGTGTAGCCGCGCAGGCTGCAAAAGCTCGTCACGCGCACGGGGATGCCGCAGGAGGCGAGGCTTTTGGCTAAGATATATCCCTGAATGGCGATAGCCTCCTGACAGTGCAGGCGCGAGGCCGAGGCGTCGAGCATCAGATCGACGGCAAAGCCGGGACGGCTCTCCTCGTCGCTGCGCAAAAATACGCGGTCGTCGTGCAGCACCGGTTCGCGCCAGACCTTGGTCCCGTCCAGCCAGCCCTGACGGGCGGGGATGCGCTCGGGCTGCTGGTGGACGAGCAGGCAGTTTCGAATTTGCTCGCTCAGGCGCGCGAGCGCGCTCTGGTGCAGATCGAGGTCGCGCGCGAAGGCGGCGCGGTTCAGCTTGGCCTGTTCCTCGGCCTGCTCGTAAAGGCGCTGCGTGTCCGCGCTGATGAGCTGGTTCGACGCGCTTGCGCCCCTTGTGAACCACAGGTGGCAGCCCAGGTGGTTGCCGGTGCAGAGCTGCTGCTCGATGCGCGCGAGCTTGTCGGGCGAATAGATGCTGCGGCCGAAGCAGCGCTCGATGTAGCCGCGGTCCTCCGTTTCGTGCTCGTTGGAGCGCAGACGCGAGCGCAGCGCGTTCGAGACCTTGACCATGCCGTTTTCGCCCGGCATGGCGGAGCGGCCGATGGTCAGATCGTCCGTGCGGACGATCTCGGTCGGCAGGAGCTTGGTGAGAAGCGGTGCCCACTTGTCGTCAAAGTGCAGCTGGAACCCGCCTTTTTTATGCACCGTGCCATCGAATTGCAGGTACTTTTCAAATGCCGCGCGCACGGCGATCTCAAGCTCGGCGGCGTTCATCGTGCCGGGGCAGGCGAGCGCTTGCGCGAGCCCTTTTTCCCACGGGGCGAGAATGGGCGGCTTTTGCCCGAGGATCGTCTTCCAGCGGTCGGACTGCACGGCGTAGACAAGCTGGTTTTTCTCCATCCACTCCTGCCGCGAGAGCTGGTATTCCGACGCGAAAAACTCCTCCGCGTGCTTGCGGCGGAGATCGGCGAGCACAGGGCGCTCGGGCAGTTCCTTTTCATACGCCGCGTTCTCGAGCGCCAGCCAGCACAGCTCGTCGAAAACGTTCTGCCGCGCGTCGCCCGCCCAGTAGGCAAAGAGACGCTTTGGCATCTTGTCGCCGAACCACTTGTGCACAAGGCCGATGACGCAGTTCATGTAAAAGTCCGGCTCACCGTTTGATTTGAGGGCTAAGAACTGCGGCTCGAACTGATAGTCCCCGCTCGCCGTCCAGACGAGGTTGATGGCGCGGCGCTGCTGGGCGGAATAGCTTGACGTTTCCATGTCAGTCGGTGAACAGACGGCTGCGGTCAAGCTTTGCGGGGATGCGCGCAGTGATGACGTCGCGGATCAGGCTCTGCTCGTAGGAGTCAAACGCCTTGTTCGTGATGCCCATGTCAAGCGCGCGGCTCGCGCCCACGCCGCGGCGGATCAGACGCAGCGCGTCGAGAAGACCGCGCAGGTCGAGCGCCTTTTCGGAGATCTCCGCGTTTTCGCATTTTTTCTGCAGGTCGAGGAACAGCTGGGCGAACTGCTCCTTATACTTCTTTTCAAGCGTCGGGAACTCATCGCTAAGCAACCGCACAAGACCGTCCTGGTCGATGGACGGCATCTGGATGACGACAAAGCGCGACGTGAGCGCTTCGTTCAGCTCGCGTGTGCCGGCATAGCCGTAGTTCATCGTGCCGATGAAGCGCGCGGCGGAATCGACCTCCACGCGCTCGTAGCCGGGAACATCGATGGCGCGGCGGAAGTCGAGCGTTGCGTGCAGTACAGCAAGCGCCTCATTTTTTGCCATGTTGATCTCGTCGAGCACGCCGAAGCCACCATGCTTTGCGCAAAGGTACACGGGGCCGGGGCGGAAGCGAACCTCGCCGCCCTCGAA
>ENA-OZKM01000342-OZKM01000342.1-human-gut-metagenome-genome-assembly--contig:-NODE-342-length-13484-cov-8.668925_pt1 | contig 13484 bp, 10 predicted proteins | sample MGYA00244822_ERZ653755 | MGnify/ENA primary metagenome ERZ653755 (study PRJEB26926, sample SAMN06165342) | human gut metagenome | biome: ENVO:00009003; feature: ENVO:2100002; material: ENVO:00002003...
CTATCCTCTTCGTCGGCAGCGTCAGATGTGTATAAGAGACAGAGGTTATTCTGCTTAATATTTTAATTGGATAATATAAACAGGAGGTTAGTACAATGAAAAAAGTTGTTTCCCTCGCATTGGCTCTTGTGCTGATGCTTGCAGCGTCTATTCCGGTATTTGCCGCACCAAGTCCTACAGGTACATACACTTATGTAGTAGTTGTTATTCCTACCACAGGCGGCAGCGGTGACTATGAGTTCACTACAGGCATTGATGAGGACGGTAACCAGAATGTTCACCTTACTCCAAAGCCAAAGTCTGGTTATTCTTTTGACCATTGGGTAATTGACGGTCCTTACAGAACCGATCAGCCGCTTACAGATGGAAATCTTGATATTACAATCACAGGTGATATTAAGGTAACTCCTTATTACACAATCAACGGTGAGTCACCTACACAGGCTGTAACAACAGATACTTCTGATAAATCACCGCAGACCGGTCCTTCAAGCGCAATGCCGTATGTAATAATCGGCTTATCACTTATAGCTGTTGCTGTCAGCGTAACTATTGTTAAGTCAAAGAAATCAAACTAATTTTGCTAATAAAAACAGCTTTCGGTTTTCGAAAGCTGTTTTTTAATGCTTATTATAGTTAAAATTTACAGGAATATTGACGCGGTTGTCAATATTTGTTATAATTATTTGATGTGATTTATTATGAAAAGAAATCGAAATAAAATTCTTATCACAATTCTTGTTATTACAATTATTCTGTTAATTCTGTGTGTAATTTATGTTATGTATCAAATGAATACTCAACACAAAGAGCAGGACGATTACAGCAAACTTGCAAGTTCTGTGGCTCCGAGCATAGCCGAAGAAGTTACTTCCCCGTCAATTGACGAAACTCTTGCCGACAATCCTATTATAGATAATCCTATAGATTTTGAGTCGCTGCAATCTCAAAATGACGAAATCTATTCTTGGATATATATTCCCGATACCAACATAAATTACCCTGTTTGCAGGAGTAACACAAACGATAATTTTTACCTGGATCATGATATTTACGGAAATTACAGCTTTTCAGGCTCTATTTATTCACAGTATTGTAATTCTATATATATGCATGACAGGGTAACCGTACTCTACGGCCACAATATGGCAGACGGAAGTATGTTTGCCGATTTATATAAATTTACAAATACGGATTTTTTCAATGACCATGAGTATTTTTACATCTACAGACCTCAGCACAAACTTACCTACCGTATAGTGTCGGTTTATTCATATGACGACCGACATATAATGAATTCATTTGATTTTGATGACGACAAGGTTTTTCAGGAATACCTTGATTATATTCAAAATCCCAGATCATTCACAAAAGTTGTAAGAGATAATTCGGAGCTGACAATCAATGACAAAATTGTCACGCTAAGCACCTGCCTTAATTCAGGTGACGGACGACTTCTTTTACAGGGGGTGTTAATAAAAGATGAACTCACAAAATAATAACGAAAACAGCAATAATACGGATACTGCCGATAAAGATATTTACAGCAATTCAAATAAGCAGCCTTCTCAAACAGGCGAAAGCGCGGCAAGTGATGATGAAAAAGGAAATGTGCAATACGCCGACCGTAGTATAAGAGATGATATTAACGACTATAAGTTTGTTAAATCGTATAAAAGCCACGGTCATCATAAACACCATCACCATCATCATTCAAGCAAAGAAAATTCCGATGATGTATTATTGGTACAAAGCTCACGCCCTGCAAAAGGCAGTTCAAATAAAATAAAGAAAAAAAGTTTGAGTACAGGCAACGAAAAATATTTGCTGGAATACGACGAACTTGTAAAAAGCAATCACCCTGCGATGGGTTCTAAGGAACAGAAAAAAGCAATTAGAGAAAATCAAAAAATCAAGAAAAGGCGTTTTAAAAAATGGCAGAGAGTAATACTCACAATTATCAGTACAATTCTTGCGCTTGTTCTTGTTGTAAGCGGGCTTTTGGTATGGTTTATTTACAACGGCTCTAAAGAATTGCTTGACAATACAAATATAATTTCGGCTCCGTCAAATGTAGTTGTTCAAAACGGCGGTCAATATATTGTGTATAACGGACAAACATATGAATTTAACAAGAATATGACAAGTATTCTTTGTATGGGCATCGATAAAAGTTCTTTTGACGGTGCAAGCGATATAAAAGGCGAAAACGGTCAAGCCGATGTTCTTATACTTGTTGCTATGGACACCTCGACAGGCGAAACTAAGCTTATTAATATATCAAGAGATACAATGACCGATGTTGCGGTATATTCGGCAAGCGGTTATTATGTGGAAACTGTAAAAGAACAGATTTGTCTTTCATATGCTTACGGCGACGGCAAGGAGTCAAGTTGCGCAAATACGGTTACCGCCGTTGAAAGACTTTTCTACAACATTCCTATTAATTCATACTTTGCGCTTGACCTTGACGGTATATCAGCTCTTAATGATGCCGTAGGCGGAGTTGATGTTGTTTCTCCCGAAACCATAGGCGATTTTAAAGAGGGTGAAAGCTACCATCTTGAAGGTCAGAATGCAGAAACTTTTGTTCGTTCAAGAGATATGGAAAGCATAGACGCAAACAGCAAGCGTATGCAACGACAGCAGGTATATCTTGATTCATTTATGAATACGGTTCTTGCACAGACTAAAAATGACATTACAACACCTGTAAGCCTGTTTAATGCCTCTGCCCCATACTCATGCACAAACCTGAACCCGTCGAAAATTTGCTATTTATCACAGAATATGCTTAGCCACAACGGTATGAATATGACAATGGTTTCCGTACCGGGTGAGCTGAAAAAAGGTGAAGTTTATACCGAGTTTTATGTAAACGAAGACGAGTTTTATAAACTGATTCTTGATACTTATTACAAACCGTATAACGGATAAAGCGAAAGCTGAAGTCGATATAAAAACGACTTCAGCTTTTTATTTTGAATTGCGTTCTATCATTCCAACAAAACCCGTAAAACAAATCCCTCATCACGGAAAAATGTGGGAAATATTTGTTGGCTTTGCCCACACCCACGACCTTTGAAAAGGTCGACCAAACTTTTATAATTGTTTTTCAAATTTATTCCGCTAAACAAAAATTATAAATCAACACAAAAGCTCCCGATTTTTGTATCGGGAGCTTTTAGTTACAGTTATGTATTGTTATTCCTTAGTTTCTGTTTCTGCAGGAATATCGCTTGTACAGTGTGGGCATTTTGTAGCCTTGATTGAAATTTCGCTCTGACAGAACGGGCAAATCTTTGTTGTGGGTTCTGCCGGTTCTTCAGGCTTTTTACCGATTGCCATAATCTTATTTACTAATTTAACAATAAGGAAAATGACAAATGCCATTATAATAAAGTTAATAACCGCAGTTAAGAACTTACCGTATCCAATCGAAACATCGCCTATTGTAAGCGCATACTGGTCAAAATTCATTCCGCCGAACAAACCGAGAATCGGTGAAATGATATCCGAAGTAAGTGAAGTTACAATTGCCTGAAAAGCAGCACCGATAATAACACCGACTGCAAGGTCAAGCACATTGCCTCTCATAATAAAGGTTTTAAATTCGCTGAAAAACTTTTTCATTTCCTAAACTCCTCTGTTAAGATATTTTTGGCAGTTGCCATAACCGCAAAAATACAGAATAATGCAGGACAAACACTTTCCCACTAATAATAGTGGGAAAATGTTTTTGATTAAGTTAATAAACTGAATTATAAAACAGCCTTATGAAATTTCTTTTTGCCTTTTTTAATTACAACATAGCCTTTTTCAAAAGCAGACTTAGGAACATTTGCATATACATCTGTTACCTTTTCATCATCAACGGCAACACCGCCCTGCTGAATAAGGCGTCTGCCCTCACCCTTTGACGGAATAAGCGCACACTTTGTAAGAAGATCAAGAATTGCGATACCGTCATCTGTAAAGTCAGCGTCCGTAAGCTCTGTTGAAGGCATATTGTCTGTATTTGCACCGCTGCCAAACAAAGCTCTTGCAGCCTCCTGTGCCTTGTCTGCCTCTTCCTTGCCGTGAATAAGATTTGTTACCTCATATGCAAGAATCTCCTTAGCCTTGTTAAGCTCACTGCCCTCAAGTTTAGCAAGCTCATCAATCTGCTCAAGCGGTAAAAATGTAAGCATCTTTAAGCACTTGATTACATCTTCGTCGGCTACATTTCTCCAATACTGGTAGAAATCGTAAGGACTTGTCTTTTCGGCTGAAAGCCATACAGCGCCGGACTGGGTTTTGCCCATCTTCTTACCCTCGGAATTAAGGAGAAGATTAATAGTCATAGCGTATGCGTCCTTACCGAGTTTTCTTCTGATAAGCTCTGTACCGCCGAGCATATTGCTCCACTGGTCGTCACCGCCGAACTGCATATTACAACCGTACTTCTTATAGAGAGCATAGAAATCGTAGCTCTGCATAATCATATAGTTAAACTCAAGGAAACTTAGTCCCTTTTCCATTCTCTGCTTGTAGCACTCTGCTCTTAGCATATTATTTACAGAGAAGCAAGCACCGACTTCACGCAAAACATCAACATAGTTGAGGTCGAGCAGCCAATCGGCATTGTTTACCATAAGTGCCTTACCGTCTGAAAAGTCGATAAAACGCTCCATTTGCTTTTTAAAGCAATCAACATTGTGCTGTATAGTTTCTGTAGTCATCATCTGACGCATATCTGTTCTGCCTGACGGGTCACCGATCATAGCTGTACCGCCGCCGATAAGAGCAATCGGCTTGTTGCCTGCCATCTGTAAGCGTTTCATAAGACAAAGTGCCATAAAGTGACCTACATGTAAGCTGTCAGCAGTAGGGTCAAAACCGATATAAAATACAGCTTTACCATTGTTGACAAGCTCTTTGATTTCTTCTTCATCTGTAACCTGAGCGATAAGACCTCTGGCTACTAATTCCTCATAAACTCCCATTTTATTATAAAATCCTTTCTGATTTTTTTCATTTGTTAATTATAAATCAAAATTTACAATAGGTCAATACCTAAACTTACATATAAGAACAGGGCTTTGACGGTTTGCATTTACAGTTAATTTATTTCTTTTTTCTTCTGTATTTTGCAAACTTATCTTTTGTCTGTTTTCCGTTTCTGTTACGGGAATTGTTTTTATTTGAATTGTAAGAAGATTTCTGACCTTTATTATTTCCCTTATAATTATTTTGATTACTCATTGGCTGAACAAGACATTTTGAATCATAACCTATCAAATCTTTTCTGCCTGCTTTTATAAGTGCTTTAATTACTTTCTGTTTGTTTTCGGGAATAAAGTATTGCAAAAGTGCTCTTTGCATTGACTTTTCTTCCTCTGTTTTCGGTACATAAACCTCTTTCATTGTATAAGGGTCTATGCCTGTATAAAACATACAGGTTGAAATTGTACCCGGAGTCGGATAAAAGTCCTGCACCTGCTTTGGATGTATATTCTCCCTCTTACAGAACAGTGCAAGTTCCACCGCATCTTTCAAAGTAGAACCCGGATGCGAACTCATAAGGTACGGCACTATGTATTGGTCTTTACTCATACGACCTGTCAGTTTATAGAATTTATCGCAAAACTTTTTATAAGTTTCTATGTGCGGTTTACCCATTCTGTCAAGAACTGCAGCCGAGCAATGCTCCGGTGCAACTCTTAACTGACCGCTTATATGATACTTTACAAGCTCTTCAAAAAATTCATCACTCTGATCTTCCATAAGATAATCAAAACGAATACCGCTGCGAATAAATACTTTTTTAATGCCGTCAAGTTTTCTCAATTCTCGCAAAATATCAAGATACTCCGTATGTGACACCTGCATATTAGGGCAAGGAGTCGGAGCAAGACACTTTCTGCTTTTACAAAGTCCCGCCTTTTTCTGTTTTTCGCAGGACGGCAGACGGAAGTTGGCTGTAGGGCCGCCCACATCACTTATATATCCTTTAAATCTCTTATCGTTAAGAAAAGACTTTGCCTCGTCAATAACGCTCTGTTTACTTCTTACCGTTACCGCTCTTCCCTGATGAAACGCAAGCGAACAGAAATTACAAGCGCCAAAGCAACCACGGTTATGCGTAATTGAGAAAAGTACCTCCTGAATACCCGGTACACCGCCGAGTTTTTCGTAACACTGCGGATACCATCTTTCATACGGTAACGAATACACATAATCAAGCTGTTTTGTGTCAAGCGGCTGCATAGGCGGATTCTGAATTAAAATAAAGTTGCCGTGGCGCTGAATAAGAGTTTTGCCTCTTACCGCATCTGCCTCTTCGAGCTCTTTTCTGGCAGCAATTGCATAGTCCTTTTTGCTCTCACAAACTCTTTCGTAACTCGGCAGTTCCACAACGGTTTTCGGAACATAATCGCTTGTCTTTACAGCGTAGCAAATACCACGGATGTCATACAAAGCCTCTACGGGATAACCCTCCGACAAGCGCTTTGCCATTTCAATAGTTTGCAGCTCGCCCATTCCGTAAGAAATAATATCTGCTTTACTGTCAAAAAGTACAGACGGCATTACGGTGTTTTTCCAATAATCATAATGAGCAAATCTTCTTAGCGAGGCTTCAAGTCCGCCGATAATTATTACCGAATCGGGATAAAGTCTGCGGATTATATTTGAATAAACAGTTACAGCTCTGTCAGGACGCTTGCCGTTTTTACCGCCTGCCGTATAAGCGTCATCACTTCGCTTACGCTTTGCAACGGTATAATGTGCAACCATACTGTCTATATTGCCTGCCGTAACAAAAAATCCGAGCCTCGGTTTGCCAAACTGTAAAAAGTCGGCGTCATTTTTCCAATCAGGCTGAGAAAGGACTGCAACCTTATAGCCACAATCCTCAAGCACTCTTGTAATTATGGCAGCACCAAAAGACGGGTGGTCAACATAACTGTCGCCCATTACATATACAAAGTCAACTTCGTCCCATCCACGGGCTTTAACCTCTTTTATATTCATCGGTAAAAATGCCATAATATCACCTATATAATTTATTCATCGTCACTGCCCATAATATTACGGTGTTCAAGCCATTCATTATAGGTCATAAGTACATCTCTCGGTTTTGAACCCTGATGAGGGCCTACAACACCCATCTGCTCCATATCGTCTATCATTCTGCCGGCTCTTGCATAGCCTACCTTGAGTCTGCGCTGAAGAAGTGAAGTAGATGCCTGTCCTGCTTCAATTACGCATTTAATTGCGTCTTCCATTTTTGAGTCAATTTCAATATCATCGCCGCCTCTGTCATCGCCCTTTTTACCCTGAGTAATTTCTTCTGCGGCAATTCTCTTGATTTTTTCTTCAATCTCCGCATTATATTGAGCGGAAGAAGATTTTTTAATATAATTTGTTACACCCTCAATTTCCTCATCGGAAGCATAGCAACCCTGCACACGCATTGGTTTTGGCGCACCTACAGGCAGGAAAAGCATATCGCCTCTGCCTATGAGTTTTTCCGCACCGCTGAAATCAAGGATAGTTCTTGAATCAATATTTGAACTTACTTTAAGCGCAATACGGCTTGGAATATTTGCCTTGATAAGACCTGTAATTACATTTACCGTAGGTCGTTGCGTTGCAACAAGCAAATGCATACCTGCGGCTCTTGCTTTTTGAGCAAGTCGGGCAATGTACTCTTCCACCTCACTCGGAGCTGCCATCATAAGGTCGGCAAGCTCATCAATTGCAATTACAATTCTCGGCATTTTTTCCTTTGGTACGGGTAAACCGTTTCTCTCAAGTACAGGCTGAACAAGCTCGCCGTCTTCATTTTCTACAGGCGGATTTTCTGCCATATACTTAAGATTTTCTTCTATAAGCTCATTGTATGCGTCAATATTTTTACAGTAGTATTCCGAAAGAATCTTATATCTCTGCTCCATTTCGGAAACCGCCCATCCAAGCGCACCCGCCGCTTTCTTAGCGTCGGTTACTACAGGAATAAGCAAATGCGGAATACTTCTGTACTTTGTAAATTCAACCATTTTTGGGTCAACAAGCAAAAGTTTTACTTCGTCGGGTGTAGCTTTGTAAAGGATACTCATAAGAATTGAGTTTACACAAACAGATTTACCCGAACCCGTTGTACCTGCAATAAGCAAGTGAGTAAGTTTTGACAGGTCGGTAACCACAATTTCACCCGAAATATCTTTACCGAGTACGCAGGTAAGTTTACTCTTTCCTCTTCTGAATTCATCGGAGTCAATCAACTCACGCATAGTAACCATACTTACAACCTTGTTCGGTACTTCAATACCGACTGCGGCTTTGCCCGGAATAGGAGCTTCGATTCTTACTCCGTTTGCGGCAAGGTTAAGTGCAATATCGTCTGAAAGGTTTGTAATCTTGCTTATCTTTACACCCGGAGCAGGTGAAAGTTCATATCTTGTAACAGACGGACCACGGCAAATATTTACTATAGATGCTTTTACATTAAAGCTGTCAAGCGTATCAATGAGTTTTTTCGCATTGTTATGCATTTCTTCCGCAGCATTTTTATCGTTATTGTTTTCTGAAAGACTTAACAGCTGAATAGGCGGAAAATGATACTCGGGCTTTTCTTCTTTTTCTCTGATTTCAACAGGAGAATAGCTTGCATTTTCAAGTTCTTCTTCAAAGCTGTTTTCTTCGTTATGTCTGTTCTCTTCGTATGACGGAACAGGCTCGGGTTCTGTTTCTGCTTTATGATTCTTTTCATCAAAGTTTTTGCTTGCTCTGTTGATTATGTCCATCAAATCGTCAGAAACATTTTCATTTTCGTTATGTTCATTCTGTATTATTTCTTCTTCGTATTCTTCGCCGTATACTTCCTTTTCGGGACTTTCATAAAACTGCGGCTCTTCAACTTCATCTGCAACTTTTGACGCATCTTTAACATCTGCTTTGTAGTCGCAGTCAACCTCAAGTTTTCTGTTAAGCTTTGTTTTATTATCATCGTGAGTGCTTTCATCAAGAGGAATATCAATGCCGCTCCTCTTGCCTCTGCGTTTTTTCTTTTGAGGAGAAACTATGGTTTTGTCATTCTCTCCTCCTGCAATAAACATCTCACGCTGTGCCTCTTCCGCCTCACGCTCGGCAATGTACTCACGCCTTACCCTTGCTTTTTCTTCGCTCTTGTGCTTTACATATGTAACACCTTGCTCAACCTTTGATGCGGCAGCTTCTGCAATATCATTGATTGAAAGATTTGTAATGCCGAAAATAACGGCAAGCAATACAAGAATACAAATCAATACCGTCGGAACATTTCCGATTAACGATGCCATAGGATAACCAAGCAATCCTCCGATAAAACCGGCGCCGAATGTAAAGTAAGATTCACTTTCGAAAATATCTAGATAAAGTTCGCCTGCACAGGCAAGATAACCTTTTTCCGAATGAGGAGTGCCTGTTGCAACATAAATCAATGCTCCTATCAGCAAAACAATAAGTACGCAGAGTGCTACCTTACTTTTAAAATGCTGTATTTGCTTTTCCTTGTCCGTAATAATTGCCATATACATAAGAAAGACGGGGACAAGAAATGTTGCAAAGCCAAATACTCCAAAAAGAGCGGAACGAACCGTACTCCATAAATTTACGCTCTGAACAAATATTAAAATTACAAAAAAAAGTGATAAAGCACCAAGGATAATTGCTCTTATCCTTGGTGTCAGCAAAGGTTGTGATTCAGGTATCGGTTGACTTTTTTTAGTGTTTTTTTCTTTTGAGGAGGTTGATTTACCTGAAGCTTTCTTTTTGGTTGTCTTTTTCTGGGTTGCCAATTTATACTACCTCCGCTAAAAGCATTATTTAATCATTGCACCGGTAAAGACATTTGCTCCTGTGTTCATTTCAATGCAGGAAATAACAAGGAATACTATACCTACAAGTGCAGTATATACTACGAAAATTATCATTTTGTCGGTCTTTAAGAACCATTTGAAAATAAGAATTGCAAAGTAGCCTACAATTGCAGAAACTACCATACCAACTATAATTACCATAGGGTCAATTAATATGCCCTCCGGACTTTTTATTGCGTCAACACCCTCAAGAAGAGCTGCCGCAAGTATTGACGGAACACCGAGAACAAATGTGTAGTCAAGCGCTTTCTGCTTGTTTATGCCTCTCATCTCACCGACTGCAAGAGTTGAACCCGAACGGGAAATACCGGGGAAAATTGCAGCAACAAACTGCATAAGACCTACGCATACAGCGTCAAGAACATTAAAGCTCTCTTTGCCTGCCGAATTTTCACTGTGCTTTACATTTTTTAAATGCTTAAAACCTGCGTTTGAACCGATAGTTCTCTTGTTGCAGATAATACCGACAGTAAGCAAAATACTTGTAATCATCAAAGAAATCGAAACCACAATCAAGTATCTTTCGCCTGTAAGAACATCGGCAAGATCTTTAATTTTCATATCCGTGCCTGGAATAGGCAGGAATAACAGGAAAAGCGGAAGAAGTCCTATAATGAGCATCATAATAAGATTTCTTTCGTAATTCATCTCTTTCCATTTAAATTTACCTGTAAATACATCTTTAACAAGTGAGAAAAATTCCTTGATAAGACTCCATATAAGCTTATGGTAAAAAGCAACTACCGCTACAAGTGTTCCCACATGGAGCATAACATTAAAGAAAAGGTTATTTTCCGTTGCGCCCAAAATATGCTGTGTAATAGAAAGATGTCCGCTGCTCGATACAGGCAAAAACTCTGTTAAGCCCTGCACGATGCCCTGAATGATTGCATCAATAATTGACATAATATGTACTCCTTTAACCATAAAATATGTAAGGGCGACTTTTGACCGCCCATATAACCGCATTTATTTATATGCGGTTACTGTAAAAAATAAAATTATCTGCCACGTTTTTTACGGGTCTTATTGCGTTTTATCATTGTGTACAGGCAGTCAATTGCATCCGAAACCGTGCCGACCTCGTCAATAAGACCTTCACTGACAGCCTCTTCCCCCTCAAGAATCGTTCCGATGTCCATTACAAGTTCGCCCGTGTTGAGAACAAGCTCATTGTACCGTTCTTTTGAAATATCGGAATTTTCCGCAACAAAGGTTGTAATTCTGTCCTGCATACGCTGAAAATACTCAAAAGTCTGCGGAACGCCGAGCGTCAGTCCCGTAGTTCGCACAGGATGCACCGTCATAGACGCACTCGGTGCAATAAAACTCTTGTCTGCCGCAACGGCAAGCGGTATGCCTATGGAATGTCCTCCGCCGAGCACAATTGAAACCGTGGGCTTTTTCATTCCCGAAATAACCTCGGCAATGGCAAGACCTGCCTCTACATCTCCGCCGACCGTATTTATTAAAATAAGCAGTCCGTCTATTCTTTCGTCCTCTTCAATAGATACAAGCAACGGAATAACATGCTCATACTTGGTCGTTTTATTCTGTTGCGGAAGAATGTAATGTCCCTCAATCTGTCCTATAATTGTCAGGCAATGAATTACGCTGTCTTTATGCGTAGTGAGCACCGAACCTGTTTCTTCTACCTGATCCGTATGCTGTTCGTCAATGGGACTGTCTTTTTCAAGCGACTTTTTTTCGGGCTGTTCGTTCGGATTTTTTACTGTATTATCAACCCTTGACTTACCCGATTTTTTTGCTGTGGTATTCTTTTCTTTTGCTTTTTGTGCCATATTAATGCACCTCCGAAAAATATTTTTTCCAAAAATGCGTTAATAATGTATTTGGCAATTAAATATTATAGCATTTATAGCAATATATTTCAATCTTTTTGCTCTTTTTTCTTAAAAACAATAATGATATAAAAGAATTATAGTAGTATAAAAGTAATAATGTTTTTTGGAGTGAATTTAATTGGCATCAAACATAGTAATGGCGATAGTAATTTTCGTACTTATTGCATTGTCATCGTTCTTTTCCGCAACGGAAACGGCATTTTCTTTTGTAAACAAAATCCGTATTCAAAAGAAGTCCGAAGACGGCGACAAAAAAGCAACAACCGCTCTTTTTGTTATTGAAAATTTTGACAAAGCACTTACCACCATTCTTATCTGCAACAATGTAGTAAACCTTAGCTGTTCATCACTTGCAACGGTATTGTGTATGGCACTTTTCGGCGACTACGGTTCAGCTATTGCAACGGGTGCAACTACTTTGCTTGTACTCACATTCGGTGAGGTGCTTCCTAAATGTTTGGCAAAAGAAAATTGCGACAGCTTTTCTCTTAAAACAGCAGGCATAATAAAGTTCTTGATGTTCATTTTAACCCCGCTTGTGTTTATCCTTGTACAATTCAAAAGCCTTGCCCTTAAGATTGCAGGCGGAACAGAGGATGCACCGAGCGTTACCGAAAATGAGCTTAAATATATAGTAGAAAGCATTGAAGAAGAAGGCGTGCTTGAAGAAAGCGAAAGCGAGATGGTTCGCCTTGCACTTGACTTTGACGAAAAAACCGCCGAAGAAGTCATCACACCACGAGTTGATGTTACATTCATAAGCGTGGACGATTCGCCGGAGAAAATTAAAAATTTAATTATTGAAAACAGATATTCAAGAATTCCTGTATATAAAGATACCGTTGACAACATTGTCGGCGTACTTCACACAAGAGATTATCTCGAAAAACTTGCGGACGGCATCGCACCGGATGTGCGTGACATAATGCAGCCGCCGTACTTTGTATTCAGAACTCAACCTCTTTCAAAAATTCTCAGCACTTTCAAGAGAATAAAAGTTCACCTTGCAATCGTTACCGACGAATACGGCGGAACTCTCGGTATTCTCACAATGGAAGATCTGCTTGAAGAAATCGTCGGCGATATATGGGACGAGGACGAAGAAATTGAGCACAACTACTACAAAATCGGCAAGAATGAATTTCTTGTAAACGGCGACCTCGAGCTTGACGATATGCTTGCGCTGTTCGACCTTGACGAAGATTACATTGACAGTGACAGCATAACCGTCGGCGGATACATTCTTGAAAATGCAGGCAGTATTCCGAATAAGCGTGAAAGCGTAGAGGCAGGCGGTTTCCGCTTTACGATTATGGAAGTGGCAAATCAGAGAATTATTCGTGTTGTTGTAAAAAGACTTGTTGACGAAAATACAAGCGAAGAAAAAGCAACAGACGAAAAAGAAAAAGAAGAATAATACATACAAAATAAAGAGCCAAGCACCCAAAGCCTTGGCTCTTTTCAGATATTGATACGGAGAATAAATTATGAGCAATACAAAAGAAAACATAAAAAGAGGCAGCTGCCCCGTATATAAAAAATGCGGCGGATGTCAGTTGCAGAATCTCACCTACGCCGAGCAACTTAGCTTTAAACAGAAAAAAGTTGAAAAACTGCTCTCAAAATTTTGCAAGGCAGATAAAATAATCGGTATGAACACACCCTATCATCTGTCTCTTATACACATCTCCGAGCCCACGAGACATCTCAGGATCTC
>ENA-OZKM01000351-OZKM01000351.1-human-gut-metagenome-genome-assembly--contig:-NODE-351-length-13260-cov-6.901022_pt1 | contig 13260 bp, 12 predicted proteins | sample MGYA00244822_ERZ653755 | MGnify/ENA primary metagenome ERZ653755 (study PRJEB26926, sample SAMN06165342) | human gut metagenome | biome: ENVO:00009003; feature: ENVO:2100002; material: ENVO:00002003...
GGTCTGCGCCCAGCACGCGGGGGTTGGAGGTGATGGTCTCGGTGGCGGTCATGCCCACATTGGCGGCGTTGACGCCGGAAGCTGCCCAGATACCCTTGCCCTCCACGGCGTTGGGTATGGCGGTAAACCGCAATGCGCCTTCCGGCAGGGGGATCTCCACATGGGAGAGGACGCTGCGGTAGATTTTGGGCAGCTCCTCCGGGTGGATCACGGTAAATTTTTTAGCGGTGAAATGGCCGGAGCCGGAGTCATCGTTGCGGGCGATCATGGTAGAGCCATCGTACGATGCTGCCTTGCCGACCAGAATGGTAGTGCAAGCCATAGGTTTTCCCTCCATATTCTATAATGTGACTCTATTGTAGAACTTTTGCAGCGGAATTGCAACCGGGAAACAAAAACCGCCGCGCTGCGTACCACGGCAGAGCGGCGGGAGATGGAATGCTTTTTTCAGGCTGTTACTGGACTGTCCAGTAGAAGTCCTCGCCGGGCAGCGTGCCGCCCACGGCGGCAGGGTCGGCATCGTAGAGCACCTGCAGGTAACCGGAGACGTCTGCTTTCAGTTCCTCGCCGGTCAGGCAGACGATGTTGCAGTTGGGCAGTGCCTTTTTGGCAATGGCGGCTTTTGCCACCACGCCCTGCTCCTCACACAGCGCGGCGGTGCCATCCAGATCGGTGTTGGCGGCGTTCACGCTCTGGGCATAGTCTGCCAGAAAGGCAGCCACCACGTCCGGGTGCTCCTCGGCGTAGGCCTTGCGCACCACGGTCACACCAGTGATCAGCTGGGTGTCTGCCACCTTGTCCCACTCGGCGGTCAGGTCAAGGGCTACCCGCAGGGTGTCGTCCTTCAGCCCGGCAGCGGTCACATAGGGCTGGGGCAAAACGGCAATGGCATCCTGCGTGGTTGCCATCTGGGCGGTCACCTCGGTAGCCTCGCTGTAATACTGGATGTCCACATCCTTGTCCGGGTCAAGGCCGTTGGCAGTAAGCAGATAGCGCAGCACATACTCCGGGGTAGTGCCCTTGCCGGTGGACAGGATGGTGCGGCCCTTGAGGTCGGCCATGCTGTGGACGGTGTCGCCCTGCTCCACCACATACAAAACGCCCAAGGTGTTCACTGCCACAGCCTGAATGCCGCCGTTCGTTTTCTGGTACAGGGTCGCAGCCAGATTGGCCGGGATGGCAGCCATGTCCAGCTCGCCCTTGATGAGCAGCGGCACGATCTCATCCGCAGCGCCGTAAAGCTGCAGATCGTAGTCCATGGCGGCGGTACCGGCCTGCTCCATCGACAGCAGGTTAACAAGCCCCATGGTGGTGGGGCCCTTCAGCCCGGCGATGCGCAGCGGCTCGGTAACAGACAGCGGCGCTGCGGCCTCTTCTTCCTCGGAAGCAGCCGCAGAGGAAGCAACTTCGGACACCGCTGCGCTGGAAGCGGCAGAGCTTGCGCTGCCGCCGCAGGCTGCAAGGCTCAGTGCAAGGCTGAACGCCAGCAGTAAGGACAGGATTTTTTTCATGAAATACTCCTTTTCACACCCGGCACGCCCCGGTACGGGAAGCGGAAACCGGTCTTTTTTTGAAAAATTTTGCAAAATCATTTGCTTTGCGCGTTCCAGTTTACTATAATAGGGGTAAAAATACCGTTGCGTGTGCAACGCAATTGCAGGAGGCTGCGGAGAACACTATCTTCTCTGCGGAGTTGCGATGAATAATTATCTGCCGCTGTTACAAAACACCACGCTGTTCGCAGGTCTTTCCGCTGCGGAGCTCAGCACGCTGCTGTCCCGGCTGGGGGCCGGTGTGCGCAGCTACGGCAAAGGCGAAGCCCTTGTGCTGGCGGGGGAGCCCAGCCGCCGGGTGGGCATCGTGCTGTCCGGCGAGCTGGAGGCCTACCGCCCGGCACCGGGCGGGGTGCGCATCCCCATCGCCCAGGTAGAGCCGGGCGGGGTGTTCGGGGACGTGCTGGGAGGCTCCAGCTTGTCCAGCCCGGTCACCGTGCTGGCTGCCGCCCCCTGTGAGGTGCTGCTGCTGCCCTACGAGCGGCTGCTGCTCTCGGACGGCAGCCCCGCCCACCAGCGTGTGGTGCAGAACCTTGTGCGCACCATCAGCGATAAATATTTTTCCCTCTCCCACCGCATCGACCTGCTGGTGATGAAGAGCCTGCGCGCCAAGGTGGCGGCTTATCTGCTCAGTGAGGCAGCCCGCGCCCACAGCCTGACCTTCAGCATCCCCTTCTCCCGCATCCAGCTGGCGGACTACCTCAACTGCGACCGCAGCGCCCTTTCCCGGGAGCTGAGCACCATGCAGAGGGAAGGGCTCATCGACACTTACCGCAGCAGCTTCAAGCTGCTGGAGCCGGATGCCTTGCAGCAGATGGTGCAGTGACCCCCTGACTACTTTTATCAATAAGGAGCGATAAAACAATGTCCAAGCCCGTACTCTGGATCGTGATCCCCTGCTACAACGAGGAGCAGGTGCTGCCCATTACAGCACCCATGTTTCTGGAAAAGATCCACAGTCTGACCGCACAGGGGCTGGTCAGCGATAAAAGCCGGGTGCTCTTTGTCAACGATGGCTCCCGCGACAAAACGTGGGAACTGATCCAAGGCTTTGCCGCACAGGACGAGCACTATATCGGCATTTCCCAGAGCCGCAACCGCGGCCACCAGAACGCCGTGCTGGCGGGGCTGATGGAGGCGCTGCACAGCGACAGCTGCGATATCACCATCTCCATCGACTGCGACGGTCAGGACGATATCAACGCCATGGACGAGATGGTGAAAAAGTATCTGGACGGTGCCGAGGTGGTGTACGGTGTGCGCAGCCGCCGGGACACCGACACCTTCTTCAAGCGGTTCACCGCCGAGGGCTTTTATCATGTGATGAACGCCTTGGGCGCGGATATCGTGTTCAATCACGCAGACTACCGCCTGATCAGCACCCGCGTGCTGGAAAGCTTTGCGGATTACAAAGAGGTCAACATCTTTTTGCGGGGCATGGTGCCGCTGGTGGGCTTTGCCCACGATGTGGTCACCTACGAGCGCCACGAGCGTCTGGCCGGCGAGAGCCACTACCCCCTGAGCAAGATGCTGGCGCTGGCTTTTGACGGCATTACCAGCCTTTCCAACAAGCCTATCCGCATCATCACCGGAGCGGGCATCGTGGTGAGCCTTGTCAGCTTTATCGGGGTCATCTGGGCCATCGTGTGCGCCGCTATGGGCAGCAGCGTGGCAGGCTGGGCCTCCACCGTCTGCATCGTCTGCTTTATGGGCGGCGTGCAGCTGGTGTGTCTGGGCGTGATCGGTGAGTATATCGGCAAGATCTATATGGAAACAAAGGCCCGCCCGCGCTATATCATCTCGGAGCGCACATGGGCTCCCTACGAAAGGAAATATCACGGATGAGCAAGCAAAGCTGGAAGGGCAGCACCCTTCTGAACCCGGAACCGCCGGTACTGGTATCCTGCGGTGGGCTGGATAAGCCCAACCTTATCACCATCGGCTGGACAGGCACCATCTGCACCCAGCCCAGCATGGTATCCATCAGCGTGCGCCCGGAGCGGTACAGCCATCAGCTGCTGTGTGAACACGGGCAGTTCGCCATCAACCTGCCCACCGAAAAGCTGGTGCGCGCCATCGACTGGTGCGGTGTGAAGAGCGGCCGTGACGTGGATAAGTTTGCCGCCTGCGGCCTGCACGCAGCACCCAGCAGCGTGCTGACCGACTGCCCGGTGCTGGAGGAAAGCCCGGTCAATCTGGAATGCCGCATCACCCAGCGCATCCCGCTGGGCAGCCACGACCTGTTTTTAGCCGAGGTGGTGGCCTGCGATGTGGACGAGAGCCTGCTGGACGAAAAAGGCAAGCTGTGTCTGGACAAGGCAAACCTCATTGTGTACAGCCACGGCGAGTATCTGGCCCTTGGCAAAAAGCTGGGCACCTTTGGTTACAGCGTGCGGAAGAAAAAGCCCGCAAAGCACAAAAAATAATCCATCATGCAAAAAGGAACCCTCTGCAAAGTTTTTGCTTTGAGAGGGTTCCTTTTTTTACGGAATCAAGTCCGGGCAGGCTGCGGCTTTATCAATGCAGCTTCAGCATGGCAGCCTCATATTTTTGATACCAGTTGCCCATCCATTTCAGTATTTTTTCACTTATCTTTGCTGTTATCTTTTGAATACTCTTTTCGTAAAGCAGGCTGAGCACAAGTGCTGCAAGCAGCCAGCCAGCTGAGTACAAAAAGACCCACAAAAAAAGATGGGCATACCCGTACCGGTTAAAAATGCAGTGCCAGAGATAGGGTCTTGTATAGGTTCGCAGCAAAATGTTTTCATGGATGATATAGATCAGCATGGAACACTTTGCAATGTGATTTACCCTTTTATTTTTAAAGTGGTTCTTTCTGGCCAGCCCAAACGCCGCAATGGCGATCAGGATCAAAAAAAGATTAAAATTGCTTACCCACCGTAAAAGCTGATCCGACAGCGCAGCGATCTTCAATCCAAGCAGGTCGGTCAGAATCACGATGCCCACTGCCCCCGCCGCACCGCACAGCAGCAGGATGCTATTCACTTTTGCGCTGGAATACAGCTCCATACAATAGCGCTTGATGTAGGCAACGATCAGATATACGCTGATCCAGAGAAGCAGCATATTCGGGAAGAAAAAACTGTCTTTTATAAAGTTAAAGCCGATATACAGTACCGCCGGTACAGAAACCACCTTCAGATGTTCTTTTTGCGTCATCGCGGCGATCAGACGGTTCAAATACGGATGGATGGGATAGAATAGCAGATAGCAGGTCAAATACCAGTTATTTGCAAAGAGCGTTGGGAAAAGCGAAAAAATGAAAAGTTTACCGCTTACCTCACCCCGGATCAAAAGCGTTATTCCAAGGAACAGGACGGAGATCACCCAGATATCCAGCAGCATCCCCATCATTTTCTTGCCGGACGCTTTTGTGCTGTCCAGCAAGAACCATGCAGAAGCCACGAAAAAGATCCAGTTCCCCAGCGCGCCAAAATGCCGCATGACCGCTAAAAGCAGAACTGTTACGTTGATCGTTGCATGGGTACAATCCAGAAGGTAGTCGCTATACGGAATGTATTCATTTTCCGTTATCAGTGTCAGCACCACATGGCTGATTACGATCAGAATGACCGCAATGATCTTTAAAAGCTCAACGCCGGAATCCCGCATTCTGCTTTTGTCCGCACAAATATTATGTTCCACGATTCCACCCTTTCTGTTTTCGCCTTTTTCAGGCGATTTATGTATTTTATTGTACCACCTGTACTTTTTTCACACAATACCTGCCTGTACAGAAAAGCCGCCGGGCAGTTTTTCTGCGCGGCGGCTTTTGAAAACCTTCTTATGCTTCTTCGTGCTTGACCCGCTGGATATCTCCCAGATCATAGGGAGTGTTCTGGTAGACATAATAGTTCAGCCAGTTTTCATACAGCAGATGGGCGTGGGCGCGCCAGCGGAACAGCGGCGGCTTTGTGGGGTCGTCATCCGGGTAGTAGTTGACGGGCACATGGATGGGCAAGCCCTTGGCTACGTCCCGCTTATACTCGGCGTCCAGCGTGTATTTATCGTACTCCGGGTGACCGGTAACAAAGATCTGCCGCCCGTTCTCGGTGCTCATGAGGAAGGGTCCGGCGGCGTCGCTCTCGGCCAGAATGCGCAGTGCGGCGCAGTTGTCCACATCCTCCCGGCAGATGCCGGTGTGGCGGCTGTGGGGAGCGTAGAACACCTCATCAAAGCCGCGTACAAGCGGGTTTGCCGGGCGGGTGACCCGGTGCTCGAACACGCCGAACATCTTTTCCGGCAGCAGCTGCTTGCGCACGCCGTAGTGGTAGTACAGCCCGGCCTGTGCGCCCCAGCAGACATGGAGGGTGGAGTAGACGTTCGTTTCGCTGAAGTCCATGATCTCGCACAGTTCGTTCCAGTAGTCCACCTGCTCAAAATCCATGGTCTCCACCGGCGCGCCGGTGATGATCATGCCGTCGTAGCGGTTGTTCTTCACCTCGTCAAAGGTCTTGTAAAAGGCCTCAAGGTGGGCAGCCGACACATGGGTGGCAGAGTGGCTGGCAGTTTGCAGCAGGGTCATGTGCACCTGCAGCGGGGTGTTGGCCAGCAGCCGGGCGATCTGGGTCTCGGTGGCGATCTTGGTGGGCATCAGGTTCAGGATCAAAATTTCCAGCGGACGGATATGCTGCGCCAGCGCCCGCTCCCGGTGCATGACAAAAACGTTTTCCTCATACAGGGCATCAAAGGCAGGTAAGGTCTTGGGGATGATCAGCGGCATAGGAAAGTCGCTCCTTTGCTAGACGATTCAAAAATGGCGCCGCGTTTGCTTTGCCATCTTCAGAGGAATCATGATTTTTGATTTCACGGGAAGGCATCAGACCTTATCCAGTGCCTGCGCGATATCGGCGATGAGATCCTCGGCGGATTCCAGACCGCAGCTCATGCGCACCAGCTCGGCGGGCACACCGGCGGCAGCCAGCTGCTCGTCGTTCATCTGACGGTGGGTGCTGGAGGCGGGGTTCAGGCAGCAGGTGCGGGCATCGGCCACATGGGTCTCGATGGCGGCAAGCTTCAGCTCCTTCATAAAGGTGCTGGCAGCCTGACGTCCGCCGGCCAGACCAAAGCTCACCACGCCGCAGCTGCCATTGGGCAGGTACTTCTGTGCCAGTGCGTGGTAGGGGCTGCTTTCCAGCCCGCAGTAGTTCACATAGGCCACCTTGGGGTGGTTCTCCAAGAACTGTGCCACCGCCATGCCGTTGGCGCAGTGGCGCTGCATCCGAACGTGCAGGCTTTCCAGACCAAGGTTCAGCATATAGGCGTTCATGGGGGACTGCATGGAGCCGAAGTCCCGCATCAGCTGCGCGGTGGCCTTAGTGATGAAAGCCCCCTCCTTGCCGAAGCGCTCGGCGTAGGTGATACCGTGGTAGCTGTCATCCGGGGTGCACAGACCCGGGAACTTCTCAGCGTGCGCCATCCAGTCGAACTTGCCGCCGTCCACGATCGCACCGCCCAACACTGCGCCGTGTCCGTCCATGTACTTGGTGGTGGAGTGGGTCACGATGTCCGCGCCCCACTCAAAGGGGCGGCAGTTGACCGGCGTGGGGAAGGTGTTGTCCACCATCAGCGGCACGCCGTGGGCGTGGGCGGCCTTGGCAAACTTTTCAATGTCCAGCACGGTCAGGGCGGGGTTTGCGATGGTCTCGCCGAACACCACCTTGGTGTTGGGCCGGAAGGCGGCGTTCAGCTCCTCCTCGGTGCACAGGGGGTCTACGAAGGTGGCGGTAATGCCCATCTTTGCCATGGTGACCGAGATAAGGTTGAAGGTGCCGCCGTAGATGGTGCTGGAAGCTACGATGTGGTCCCCTGCCTCGCAGATATTGAACAGGGCAAAGAAGTTTGCGGCCTGTCCGCTGGAGGTAAGCATAGCGGCGGTGCCGCCTTCCAGCTCGCAGATCTTTTTGGCTACCATGTCGCAGGTGGGGTTCTGCAGACGGGAATAGAAATAGCCGTCTGCTTCCAGATCGAACAGCTTGCCCATGTCCTCGCTGGTGGCGTACTTGAAGGTGGTGGACTGAATGATGGGGATCTGACGGGGTTCGCCGTTGCCGGGGGTGTAGCCGCCCTGCACGCAGATGGTATCACGGTTCATACAACATACTCCTTTGCTTGTTTTTTGGTCGGGAAGGACGATTCCCCGCAGGAGGGGTTGCCTCCGGCGGGGAATCGAAAAATCAAAACTTCTTATTTCCGCAGGCGCTTATCGCTCTTGGTGGCCCACAGGGTACCCACAGACTGGAACGCCTGCACCATCAGCACCAGCAGCACCACACAGACGATCATGATATCGGTCTGGTAGCGGTAGTAGCCGTAGGACAGGGCGATCTTGCCCAGACCGCCGCCGCCGATGACGCCGGACATGGCCGAGTAGCCCAGAATGGTGGTCAGTGCGGTGGTCATGCTGGAGATCAGGCCGGGCAGGCACTCCGGGATCATGACCTTGGTGATGATCTGGAACGGAGTAGCGCCCATGCTCTGAGCAGCTTCCACCACGCCCTCGTCCAGCTCCCGCAGGCTGGTCTCCACCAGACGTGCCACAAAGGGGAAGGCGGCGACCACCAGCGGAACGATGGTGGCCTTGGTGCCCACCGTAGTGCCCACGATGGCGCGGGTAAGCGGGAACACGCAAATCATCAGGATGAGGAAGGGCACACTGCGCAGGATGTTGATGACGATGTTGATCAGATGCATCAGCCAACCGGGCAGGGGCAGAATGCCATCCTTGTCACCGGCTACCAGCAGCACGCCCAGCGGCAGGCCCAACACCAGCGCAAAGGCGGTGGAGAGCACCGTTACATAAAAGGTCTCCCAGATGGCAAAGCCGTAATCTGCGATATTCATATACCGGTCACCTCCTCTACCGTTACGCCGGACTGGCTGCGCATATACTCCACAGCCTGCTGTGCGACCGCAAGTTCTGCGGGCAGCTTGAGCAGCATGGAGCCGTAGCACTGGCCGCTCAGATCGCGGGTATCGGCGCTGAGCACCGACACCAGAATGCCTTTTTCGGCGGCAAGGCTTGCCACCAGCGGCTTTGCAGTGGAGGAACCATTAAAGGTAACGCGCACCACATGGTCATCCGGCGCAAAGCAGGAAAGATCCCGCGCTGCGCTGCCGCCGTTGGGAGCCACCAGACGCTTGGCAGCCGCCGTTTTGGGGTTTGCAAAAATCTCCTGTACCGAGCCCTGTTCCACGACCATACCGCCGTCCAGAATGGCCACGCTGTCGCAGATCTCCTCCACCACGCTCATCTGATGGGTAATGACCACCACGGTGATGCCCAGCTTACGGTTGATATCCTTGATCAGGGTCAGGATGGAGTGGGTGGTGTTGGGGTCCAGCGCACTGGTAGCCTCGTCGCACAGCAGCACCTTGGGGTTGGTGGCCAGTGCGCGGGCAATGGCGATGCGCTGCTTCTGACCGCCGGACAGCTGTGCCGGGTAGGCGTTGGCCTTATCCGGCAGACCCACCATCTCCAGCAGTTCCATGGCGCGCTTTTCGGCCTCCGCCTTCTTTACGCCTGCCAGCTCCATAGGGAAGCAGACGTTCTTCAGGCAAGTGCGCTGCATGAGCAGGTTGAACTGCTGGAAGATCATGGTGATCTCCCGGCGGCGCTTGCGCAGCGAGGCGGGAGACAGGGTCTCCATTGCCACGCCGTCGATCACCACGCTGCCGCCGGTGGGGCACTCCAACAGGTTGATGCAGCGCACCAGCGTGGATTTGCCCGCACCGGACATGCCGATGATGCCGTAGATCGCGCCATCGGGAATGGTGAGGTTGATGTTCTGCAGCGCTTTCACCGCGCCATCCTTCATCTGGAAGGTCTTGGAAAGGTACTTGAGTTCGATCACAGAAATTGCTCCTTTAGCTTATCCCTCGATGGTAGATTATCCCTCGATGGGTGCCAGACTGTCCTGCTTGCCGCCGTAGATGCCCATGGGCTCTACGTGAATACCGGCAACAGTGACCAGATGGGTACCCTTTTCGGCGTTGAAGTTGTCCAGATACGGCTGATGCTGGAAGTAGTTGGTGTCTACCTGACCGTCCTCGACGATCTGGTTGGGGATCACATAGTCGTCGTACTCCTGAATATCCAGCGTGATGCCCTTGGCGGCAAGGATCTCCTTGCACACCTCCAGCACCTCGCAGTGGGGAGCGGGAGTAGCGGCGCAGCTGACGGTCTGGCCGTTCAGAGCGTCATAATCCACAGTGGAATCGTAGCCGTCGGTGGGGTTCTCCACAACGGACACCACGGAGCCCTTGTAAGTTTCGTCCATGAAGTCCTTCACCTTCTGGCTCTGCAGGGCAGCAGCCAGAGCCTTGATCTTAGGCTCCTCCTGATTGCCGTCCTTGCAGACCAGAATGTTGACGTAAGCAGAAGAGCCGTCCTCCATGGCCAGTGCATCGGTCATGGGGTTCAGACCGGCAGAGATGGCGTAGTTGGAGTTGATGACGGCGTAGTCCTCGTCCTGCAAGACATTGGGCACCTGAGCGGCCTCCACCTCGTCCACAGTGACGTTCAGGGGATTCTCCTCGATGTCGTTCTTGGTGGCGGTCAGGCCGGCATCTGCCTTCAGCTTGAAGAAGCCATTCTTCTCCAGCAGGGTCAGGGCACGAGCCTCATTGGTGGTATCGTTGGGCACAGCCACCTTGATCTTATCCAGCTTAGCTGCGGCAGAGGATGCCACGCTGCCGGATGCAGCGGCAGAAGAAGCAGTGGAAGAAGAACCACCGCAGGCAGTCAGGGCAGCGGCTGCGGCTGCCACACCGGTAACTTTCAGAAAATCGCGACGAGTAATCATAGTTTTGTTCCCTCTCTATTTGTTCTCTATTATGTACTGCGGCCCGCACGGCACCTTTCCGCGCGCGGCCTTGAACGGATGAATGAAAAAATGCCCCCGTCCTTACGAGCCCTAGACTCTGCAAGGACGGAGGCATGAACATACTTCCGTGGTACCACCTTGGTTCACTGTACCCTTACAGATACAGCCTCGATGCTGCGGCAGCGTGTACTGCTTACAGCCGGACGCTGTAACGGGCGCATCCCGTTGCGGGCTTAGCACTCCTGCGCCTCGTCCGCACGGCTCCGAGACCATTTTCAGCTTCCTGTTTCCTGCCCTTTTCCACCGCCCGGGCTCTCTGGTAAGGATCAATGCGAAGGCCTACTCTTCTCTTCACAGCCATTTTTGTGATATTGACACTATAATAAACCCATCGGCGGCATTTGTCAACACCTTCAACGAAGTTTTTGGGTAGGGATATGGCTTCCGGCCTTTTGCCGCGCCCGTTTTGCTTGACAATGCGCACAAAAAGGGTTATACTATAACTACAAAAGGCACTGCGACAAGCGGTTGGCCCTTTAGGTTTTTAGTTTAACTTTTATCCAAAGAAAAACCGTCACCTGTGGGGGGTGGCGGTTTTTACTTTCTTACCTTGATCGTAAACGTAAATCCAAACAAGTGGAATGTCAAAGTAATAGGCATGTTCTCACCTCCTTCCGGAAGTGAGAGCCAACCGCCTGCCGTATGTGCAGTACCTTTCGATCGCTTTTCAGCGACAGGATGATTATAACATATTCCGACCCTTTTCGCAAGAAAGCTCTGGTGTTTCCAGAGCTTTTTATTATACGCCCTTGTATGCGGCTGGTGCACATGATAAAATAGGGTATCATCTTTTGCAAGGAGAGCAGGCAATGAACAGCAGAGACCCTTTTCCCGATGAAGAGCTGCGCCGCCGCATCATGGATTTTATCATGGCCGCAGGGCAGACCCTGCTGGAAAACGGCGCAGAGGTGTTCCGGGTGGAGCAGACCATGGAGATCATGGCGCGCAGCTTCCATTTGCGGGAGTTCCACGTTTATGTGCTGACCAACGGCATTTTCGCCAGCGCCGGCACTGCCGAGATCAGTGAGGTGCGCAACGTACCGATGCGCACCACCCATCTGGGGCGGGTGGCGGCGGTGAACGAACTTTCCCGCCAGATCGCCCAGACCGGGATGACCTTGGATGAAGCCGAGAGCCGTCTGGTGCTGGCGCGGCAGCTGCCCTTCCCCAAAGATCATGTGCAGCTGCTGTCCGGGCTGTGCGGGGCGTTCTGCTTTGCCATGATGTTCGGCGGCAACCTGCGCAGTGCACTGGCAGCTGCCGGGGCGGGACTGGTGGCCAGCTGGTATCTGCTGTGGTGCGGGCGGCATGAAGTGCCCGGCGGCTTCCAGAAAATCAGCACCGCCGCGCTGATCACGCTGGTATGCATCCTGCTGTGCAATCTGCTGCACACTTCTGCAAGCCACGCCATCATCGGTACGCTGATGATCCTGACCCCGGGCATCGCCTTTACCATGGGCATCCGGGACTTTGTGCAGGGCGACTACCTTTCCGGCACCATCCGCATGATCGACGCCTTGCTCATTGCCGCCAGCATTGCCATAGGCACCGGCCTTGTACTGCGGCTGTACACGGTACTTACGGGGGTGGTCGTGGTATGATGTCCCTTACAGCTGTACAGATCAGCGAGCTGACCGCGCAGTTTTTTCTGGCCGCGGCGGGCACGCTGAGTTTTGCCATTCTGTTTGCGTGCCCCCGGCGCTGCCTGCCTTACTGCGCGCTGGTGGGCGCTGTGGGCTGGCTGTGGTACGAACTGCTGACCCTGCTGGGCGCAGACGCCGCCACGGCCTCCCTGCTGGCGGTCATTCCGCTGACCATCCTTACCCGCGTGTTTGCCATTACCCAAAAAACGCCGGTCACGGTGTTTTTGCTGACCGGCATTTTCCCGCTTGTGCCGGGCGCGGGCATCTACTACACCGCCTACTATTTCATCCAGAACGAAAACGCCCTTGCCCTTGCCAAGGGCATCAGCACCTTTAAAATTGCGGTGGCGCTGGCCATCGGCATCAGTCTGGTGCTGTGCGTGCCGCTGCCGAAGAGGAAGTAGAACCCTCTCAGTCATCTCGCTTTGCTCGATGCCAGCTCCCCCGAAAGGGGGAGCTGGCGAACGCAGTGAGCCTGAGAGGGTTCAGCCCTTCCTTTGGGGAAAGTGGCTTGACGCAAAGCGGCAAGACGAAAGGGACTGCCCGCTATCCCAAAAGCAGCCGCACTAAAAAGAAAGACCAGAGAACCCGTAAAAGTTCTCTGGTCTTTTTGCTATTTAGCTAGTATGCCGCAACCACTTATTAAAAGGCGGTCTCAGGACATACCGGTGCAAACGCTATCAGGCGTTCTTGCACAGACAAGGAAGAATTGCGACATCAAGACCTGCATCAGCGCCCTCGCCCAGCTTCAGATCGCTGCTCCAATTCTCGTTACCATCTGCGAGAGCCCAGCCCTCGGGCAGCGTAAGGTCTTTAGCGTAAATCTTCTTAGCGTCCTCAGCAACCTTGATCTGTTTCTCAACAATTTTGCCGGTATCGCAATTCTGGAAGGTGACCTTAACGTATTTCGTGCTCGTGACCACATCTTTGTGCTGCTTGACAGGAACCTGTGCAATGTTCATGTTGCCGTTATTGGTGATGTCGACCTCATCCTCGCTGGCCAGCTCATAGCCCTTCGGCAGCTTGTCTGCGGGAATCAGCTTCGGGTCGTACCTCTTTGCATCCTTCAGGACAGTAGTGTCATAGTGGCCAGTAACGCCATCGCCAACAGGATTACCCTTTTCATCCACAAAGAGAACACGCAGAGCAACGCTGGTC
>ENA-OZKM01000371-OZKM01000371.1-human-gut-metagenome-genome-assembly--contig:-NODE-371-length-12924-cov-8.566633_pt1 | contig 12924 bp, 9 predicted proteins | sample MGYA00244822_ERZ653755 | MGnify/ENA primary metagenome ERZ653755 (study PRJEB26926, sample SAMN06165342) | human gut metagenome | biome: ENVO:00009003; feature: ENVO:2100002; material: ENVO:00002003...
GAAATAACTATAAACTTTTTCAAAACATATAATTGAAAATTTGTTATAATTTATCTTATGGCTTTATTATAGCACATAATACTTCAAAATCAAGCATATTTTTTAATTTCATTCAAAATCAGCCATTTATATATGTTGTATAAGCTTTGTATGTGATATTTGTGCAATTTGTACATCAGAAGAAATTTAACTCTTTTAAAAAATAAATCCAGCCGAATAAAGTAAAACACGAAAGCATAGTTGTAAAAACAACGGTACCTGCCGATAATTCATAATCGCTGTCCATTTGCCTTGCCATGGTATAAGAAGACACAGCGCAGGGCGATGCAAAAATTCCGATAAGCGAAACTAAATCAATTCCCCTGAAACCAATCATAATAGCTACGGAAAGACTGATTGCAGGCACAATAATAAGTCTTGCAAAAATAACCGCAATAAGGTTTTTCTTGTATCTTTTTATGCTTGCAAATTCAAAAGATGCTCCGAGCACAATCAACGCAAGCGGTGTTGCCGCCGACGCCATATCAGAAATAACGCTCTCTGCAATTTCAGGTAATTTAATACCGAAAACCGCAAACAAAATACCTGCAACCGAGCCGATAATCAGCGGATTTGTAACTATGCCTTTGAGTATTTTTGTAATTTTTATACTCTCTCCCCTGAATACTTCAAGTGTTATTACAGCCAGAATATTGTACATCGGAACAATAACCGTGACAAGCATAGATGTCATACCAAGTCTGCCGCTGCCAAAGATATTACCTACGATCGGCAAACCCATAAGCACAAAATTACTCCTGTAAATCGCCTGGATTAGCGCACCACGACTTTTATTTGACTTTTCAAAAATTAAAGCAAAACCAACCGACAAACCGTAAATAACCGCTACGGCAACAACCGCATACAAAAGAAGTGATGCATTAAAATCTGCCGACAAATCAAAAGCATATATATTGTTAAACATCAAGAACGGAAAGAAAACATTAAAAACGATTTTGTTAAGCACAGGCAAATGAGCCTCTTCAATCACTTTCATTTTTCGCACAGTAAAACCTATCGCAAGCATTATAAACATAGGCAGTACCGCATACAGAGCCACAAAAAAATTAGACATTCTACCATCTCCTCAAAGAAAGCATAGCATATATTTTTTATAAATACAATATAATGTTAATTACCTTTACAAATTTGTTAGGCATTATAAACATCTTTCCCATTCCATTCACTTAAATATCATTGAAAAAAGCGGTGTAATGTGTTAGAATAGTTTATAATATAAGTGAAAGGTTCTGAAAACTTGAAAAAATGTGATTATTGCGCAAAAGAAATATCCTATTTTGAACAATATTGCAGTGAGGAATGTCACGGCAATGCAAATAAATATTACGAAACTACCGAAAAGTACGGTAAATTGTTCAGCATTATAAATATGATTTGCTTTTTCGGTATTCCTATCGGAATTTTTCTTTTTGCGTTTTTGCGAACTGCGGGAATGATAATTACAGTCGCAAGCTGCGATATTCTCGGCGTAATGCTTATTTTACTTCCGTTTCCCACCGAAAATATGATTTCAAAGTACAAGCTGAAAAAAGCAACGAAAATTACCCGTATTATCGGACTTGCCGTAATCGGCCTCGGATTTATGTTTTTAATCTTTATGTTATTGTTCCCGATTATTTTCCCTGATTAACTGAATATTTATTTTAAAAGCGTCAATAATATTTTTACAATTATAATTAAGGAGGATTATTATGATTGATAAAATTGCCCTGACGCTTTTAATTATAGGCGGACTTAACTGGGGCTGTGTAGGTATTTTTCAGTTTGACCTTGTCGCCTGGATTTGCGGCGGTCAGACAGGAATTATAAGCCGAATTGTTTACATTCTCGTTGCGCTCGCCGCAATTTGGTGTATTTCACTTTTATTCAGAGATACCGACTCCGATACTGCGGTTAATAATGATTCCGTGTAACGCAAAAGGTGGCTGTCCGCTACGAACAGCCACCTTATTATATGTGTATTTAAAAATTAAAGAGCCTCTACAATTTCCTTTGTATCTCTTGCAATAACAAGTTCTTCGTTAGTAGCAATAAGCTCAACTCTGATTTTTGAGTTTGGAGTTGAAAGTGTGCCTGTTACACCGCATCTTGCCTGCATATTAAATTCCTTATCCATCTCTACACCAAGGCAAGAAATGTAATCGCATACGGTTTCACGGAGCTGTGGCTGATTTTCGCCGATACCGGCTGTAAATACAATAGCGTCACAACCGCCGAGTGCAACATAGTAAGAACCGATTGTCTTTGCAATCTGATAATAAAGCATCTCGTGTGCGAGGTGTGCTCTGTGGTTGCCCTGCTGTTCTGCAGCGCAAACATCACGGTCATCGGAAGATACACCCGATACACCCAAAAGACCTGATTCCTTATTAAGAATCTTAAGCATTTCTTCTGCAGAAACATTCTCTTTTTCTGCAATAAATGTAATTACGGATGGGTCAAGAGAACCTGAACGAGTACCCATCATAAAGCCGCCGAGCGGAGTAAGACCCATTGATGTATCAATTACCTTGCCGCCCTTGATAGCTGTGATTGATGAACCGTTGCCGATGTGACAAGTAATGATTTTTGTATCTTCAATATTCTTGCCCATAAGTTCAGCCATTTTCTGTGATACATAACGGTGAGAAGTACCGTGGAAGCCGTAACGGCGGATACCGTACTTTTCATAGTATTTATATGGAATAGCAAACATATAAGCCTTTTCCGGCATTGTCTGATGGAAAGCAGTATCAAATACTACAACCTGAGGAACATCTTTGCCGAATACCTTTGTACAAGCATTGATACCCTGAATGTGAGCGGGGTTGTGGAGAGGAGCAAGAGGAGCAAGCTCTTCAATCTTCTTGATAACATCGTCTGTTACGAGAACCGACTTATTAAAATAGCTACCGCCCTGCACTACTCTGTGACCGATTGCGCTAACCTCTGACAAATCCTTGATTGCACCATACTGCGGATCAAGAAGTGCGTCCTTAACAGCCTCAAAAGCCTGTGTATGATTAACCATCTCTGTTTTGCGTTCAATTTTTGTGCCGTCAGGAGCTTTAAAACCGATAAATGCACCCTCCTGACCGATTCTTTCACAGTTTCCTTTTGCAAGTACCTTTTCGCTGTCCATATCAATAAGCTGATATTTAAGTGATGAGCTGCCTGCGTTAATAACGAGAACCTTCATTATTATTCATCCTTTCAACTATATTAGTTGTCCTAAAGCGATTTTTGATATATAATATATCTGAGGACAATTAAAAGTCACTCTGTGAGTGTTACATTATAATGATAAAACTTTTTATAATAGTTTTCAAGTGATTTTTTTAATATCTGACAATAATTTTTTGCTTTTTCGAGGTAATGCTATGGCAATCGGCATAATTTGCGAATTTAACCCTTTTCATAACGGACATAAATATTTAATACAAAAGGCAAAAAGCCTTGTAAACGAGCCTGTTGCGGTTGTAATGAGCACAAGCTTTACACAGCGTGGCGAAATCGCAATTACAGACAAATTCACAAGGGCAAAGTCTGCCCTGCTCGGCGGCGCTGACCTTGTAATAGAACTGCCTGTCGCCTATGCCGTATCAAATGCCGAAGTATTTGCAAAAAGCGGAGTTAAAATTCTCTCATCTTTCTCACGACTCACGCATCTTGCATTCGGTTGTGAAAACAGTGATATTGAACTTTTGAAACAGACAGCCGACGCACATAAAAATACTGCCGTACAATCGCTTGTGGCAAAGGAAATGCAAAACGGTTCGTATTATCCGAAAGCAATTGAATCTGCCGTGCGTGCAATATACGGCGATAAAACAGCCGAAATCCTTGCCACACCAAACAATGTGCTTGCCGTTGAATATCTTAAAGCATTGCCGAGCAACATATCACCACTGCCAATCCGTCGTGAGGGAGTTGAACACGACAGCGAAAACACTGAAAACGGTTTTGCCTCTGCATCATATATAAGAGAACAATTAAAGCAAGGCAAAAATATTGCGGAGTTTGCTCCTTTTGAACCGACAGAGCTTGCTCTGCCCGATAATTTGGAAACCGCCTTGCTGTATAAATTGCGCTCCATGTCTGTTCATCAGCTTGCCGATTTACCCGATGTAACCGAGGGACTTGAAAACAGAATTTACACGGCAGTACACGAATATAATTCTGTTAATGAAATATTGTTTGCCGTAAAATCAAAGCGTTACACACTTGCAAGACTACGCAGAATTTTAATATGCGCACTTTTGAATATAACAAAAGAAATTCAAAACACCGAACCGTGCTATGCAAGAGTGCTCGGCTTTACAAATGACGGTACAAAAATACTGAAAAGCTGTACTCTCCCCGTTATAACCTCTGTAAAAAAAGGTTTGTCACTCGGAGGCAATACAGAAAAATTACTTAAAACAGAAATTTTCGCAACAGATGTTTTTTCACTCGCTGTAAATCCGCCTAAAAAGTGCGGAGCAGACTTCACAACGCCGATAATAAAAATATAAAATCAGTTACCGCAAAATAAATATCTGCTATAACTTGCAAATATTTTATTTTGTGGTAATATATATGTATACGGTTAGTTTAGACTAACTTATATGCTGAAAAGAGGTAATTCTATGACAAAGAAAAAATCAATTATAATGCTCTTATGCGGTATTTTAGGTTGCATATGTTTCAGATGCGGCGACTGTCTTTTATAAAAGAAATGATTAACTTTTCATTATATATCGAATGGCTTTCTTGTTGCTATCGCACTTTTAAAGGCTAACGCCGTTGTGTTCAAGCCGCCAAACAGCGAGCTGTTTGGCTATCGTTAGCTTGCATAAACGGAAAGTATTTGTGGGCTTTGCCCACGCCCACGACCTTTGAAAAGGTCGACCAAACTTTTATAATAACCTGTCGAAACAATTTGCTAAACCATAATTTTTCCAAAAACTTTTTTGTAAATAAACATAATTGTTTGACAAAAATCAGAACAAAGCGTGTTCCTAATTTAAAATATACAAAAAGCAAAAGCCGACCCCTTACGAGGCCGGCTTGAATTATTTTAGATTAAGCGATCGGAACTGCGATTGGTGCATTTGGGTTATTATCCGGATTCTCTGTATAGAATGTGAGGTATGTACCACCCATTACATTAGAGTCATCGATTACAATCCAAAGCTCGTTGTCAATAAAGCCCTTATAGTCAATTGTCTGATTTGTACCTGTGTCAGAAACAATTATATTGTAAGAACCTGCCTTTGTACAAGTGAAGTCTTTAACATACCAACCGTTTTCATCCATTTCTGTAAGTGTATCGCCCGGCCATTCACCTGATGTTGTGTAGTTGTCAGCATCAACACCGTTTGTATCTGAACCCCAGAGCCAAAGTGACGGATTCCAAGTAAGTGAACCATTGTGCTTAACATGGAGTTTAACATCCATACTTGACGCTACATAGTAGTAATCAACGCTCATATCTACACCATAAGGAATGTGACCGTTTACATTTTCAGGTGTTTTTGTTGTATCAACAGTATAACCGATTGTACGGTAGCTTGTTGTTGTGTATTCATCGCCTACTCTGCCCGAAATTACTGTTGAAGGAGTAATCTTTTCGACTGTGCCGTCCTCAGCTGTGTAGAAATGGTTTACTGTAACACTGCCCGATGATACCGGCTTACCGGTAGTATAAGTCTGAAGAGCTGTAACATCATTTACATCTTTCCTTGTATCGTAGTTTACATCTATCTTTGCATATGTGTCAGCATCTACACTTGCAGGATCTGTAATAATAGACTGCATTAATGTTACATCACGAACATCAACAATACCGTCATTGTTTAAGTCAGCATTTTTAAATGACTCCGGAACATAGTCAGCATAGTAGTATGTTACAACTGCCGGTGTTTCTGAATAAGTGCCTGTTGCAGGACCTTCAACCTTGCTCAATATATATGTATTACTAATGCTTGAGTTTTCGGCTGTTGTATAACCTGTACCGATTGTACCCTGAATTACTTCAGGATCTACGAGGTTTTCGCCGGTCTTTTCGTAAACATAGTTTACAGTTACCTGACCCATACCGTCATCAAGAGCGAGCTTATCAAAGCTTGCCTTGTCAACAGCAATTACTGTTGAAATAGCAGGTACAGTAAATGTTGAACCTGAAACCTCGCCGAGTTTCTTTAAACCGGCTGTCTTATCGTTAGCAATAATTACCCACTCTGTGCAGCTTTCATCCTTGAGCTTAACTTCTTCTGCTTTTTTAGCTGAGTTGTGGATAACAGCCATTGTCTGCCACTCGTCAGGCTGATCATTCTTAACAGTAAACGCTACCTGGTTAGAGAATGCACTGCCCATTGCCTTGTTAAGTGTGTAAGCTGATGAATATGACTTATCCATTGCTGTGAATGGTGTAAAGTTCTTTCTGATTTCGTAAAGTCCCTTGTAGTAAGATACAAGATCCTGATACTCCAGAATGTTGTTCCAGTTAATCTTGTTGATTTCAGGTGAAGACTTGTAGCTGTTTGTATCGCCGTACTTTGTACGAGCCATTTCCTGACCTGCAAGCATAAATGAAATACCCTGTGAAGTATTTACAATAGCACCTGCCATTTTATTCATCTTAACGAGGTCTTCGTAACGGTTGCCGTAGTCACCTGAAACTGTAGAAGCAACGAGCTGATCGTAAAGAGCAGCGTTGTCGTGGCAGTCAGCGTATGTAACTGACTGTGAAGGAGCTTTAGCTTTCCACTTGTAGTTACCGTTTGAGTTAGCGAACAAGCCGAAAGAAATACCCTTAGCAGCACCCTTTGAGCCCTGAACAAAACCTGTGTTTGCAATGCTCATAGCACCGCCCTTGATAGCGTCACGAACAGAGTCATTGAAGATACCGATTCTCTCGCTAAGTGAGCCTGCGTTTGACTGAATAGCCGGTATAAACTTTGTACCGTCACAAGTGTTTGTTGGGTGGTATGAGTCGCCGCCTGTCCATGCTTCGCCCCACATTGTAACCCTATTATCAACCTTATCAAGAGCATCTCTTAGCTGATTCATTGTTTCAACATCCATAATACCCATAAGGTCATAACGGAAGCCGTCAATATGGTACTCATTTACCCAGTAGAGGCAAGACTGAATAACATAGTTTCTGTACATTGCACGCTCTGTTGCACACTCATTGCCGCAACCCGATCCGTTTGAGAATTTGCCTGCTCTGTTAAGTCTGTAGTAATAGTTAGGAACAGTCTTCTGGAAGCAAGAGTCTGTTGAATATGTATGGTTGTAAACAACATCCATTACAACGCTGATGCCTGCATCATGGAGTGCCTGAATCATTTCCTTACATTCCTTAATTCTTACATTACCGTCATATGGATTTGAAGAATAAGAGCCTTCAGGAACATTGTAGTTCTGTGGGTCATAGCCCCAGTTAAACTGCTCATCGTTGCCTGCCTCGTTTACTGAAGCATAGTCATAGAATGGATTGAGCTGTACTGTATTAACACCAAGTTCTTTTAGATAGTCAATACATGTAGAAATGTTGCCCTCACCGTTAAGTGTTGTGCCGTTTTCTGTAAATGCAAGGTACTTACCGCGGTTTTCTTCAGATACACCTGAAGAAGCGTCATATGAGAAGTCCTTTACATGGAGTTCCCAAACAGTGCTGTCTGTAACCTCATTCTGGAATACATGAGTGTCCTTGTCCCAACCGTCAGGGTCTGTAGAGTCGAGATCAACAATCATTGAACGGTTACCGTTTACACCGACTGCCTTTGAGTATACATCCTGTGTTTCACTTGTTGTTGTTTCGCCTGTTGTAGGATTAACTACTGTGATTGTGTAGGTGTAGTAGTAGTCTTTCCATTCGCCAGTAAGCTTAATCTTCCAAATGCCTGTAGCGTCTTCTTTCTCAAGCCGGTAAGAGGCTACCTTACTTGCTCCCTGTTCATCGTCTGAACCTTTTGTAAAAATATTTACCTTAATGTCAGTTGCTGTAGGTGACCAAACTTTGAAAGTTGTGGCATCTTTAGTGTATGTAACGCCGAGGTCATCTCCATCATATCTGTAATTTGCGTCAAGTTCTTCGAGTGCTTTTGTAGCAGTTGTATCTACTGCTACAGAACCACCTGATACTGTTTCCGCATCGGTTGTTGCAGCCATTGAAGTAACTGCTGTTGTTGTACCGAGCATACAAAACGCAAGGACAACAGATACAAATTTCTTTGTATTCTTCATAGTTTTATTTCCTCCTTTTATTTTTATAATCTATCCCTTGTGGGAATAACTACCTAAAATCATTCGTCTATATCCATAGACTCGGCAAAAGCCTTTTTCCTTTTAATATTTGTATAAAGAGTGCTTGCAACGCATCCTGCAAGAATTAGACCTGCGGCAATATATACAACAACCATAACCGACTTAAGGGGGTCAGGGTCGTTTGAATATGAATAAATTACATTAATTTCTGTTTTTGTAAAATTACCGTTCGCATTTGACGGAACAAATCTTAATGTCATATCTTCAAATTCTTTTTCTTCTGCTGTATAAGCCTCTCCTTCTGCACCTGTAAGAGTTGTCTTTTCAACAACCTTACCGCTGCCGTCCATATAAATTACATTTACTCTGCATTCGTCCTTTGACTTGTCATCATCCGCAATCTTTTCGTATTTAAAGGTTACATCAAAATCTTTGTTAGGAAGAACACCGGAAGCATTGTTCGGAAGTTCGTCGAGTATAAGTCTGTAATTTTCAATACCGGGAATTTCGGGAGTGTAATACTCAACCCCTGTTCTGTTTTTAATTGAATAGCTGTCAACTAAATCTTTACCGCTCTCTTTATCAACAAAGTGGAAAGTAACTGTTGAAAAAGTGCCATCGTACTTTTCAACATAAACCTTAGCGTGAAGAACTCCGTCTGTAAAGAACCCTTTTGCGTCACCGTCGGTTTTCTTTATGTCATAGTTAAGAGTAAAAGCATTTTCAGCAAGGTCATAAGCCTTACCGATACCGCCTGTTACGGTTTGGGTAGAAATAAGGTTATGTGTTTTATTGTCATAATAATTTACAACTACCGCACCCTCACGGATTGTAAGCTGTGCATTGTCAAAGCCCTGCTTATCAGCCATAACAACAGCCGAATGAGCTTTAACCTCTACACTGCCGTCAACTTCGCCGAGGTTTCTTAATCCTGCTGTTTCGTTGTCCGCAACGATTACCCACTTGCCGTCAACTTTAACATTCTGTGACTCATCACCGCCGTTAAAGAGAACGCAAACTTGATTCCATTTGCCCTGCTCTTTGTTGTTAAGTTTGTAACCTACAACAGTTTTTGGCAAGTCGTTTAAATAATCAATTGCATTTGCACTCTGTGCCGTGCAATCTTTAAATGCCGCAAATTCTTCTCTGATTTGCATTAAACCTCTGTAATACTCAACAATATCGCTGTATTCATTAATATTGTTCCAATCAAGCATATTTTTTTCACGGCTTGACGCATAGGAATTTTCGTCACCGTCTTTGCTTCTTGCAAATTCCTCACCGGCAAGCATAAACGGAATACCTTGAGAGGTCATTACAATAGCGGCTGAAAGTTTATTCATTGCCACCAAATCTTCATAACGCTTTCTGTATTCGGAATCTCTGCCGTAAACCGAATCAACAAGTTTATCATAAAGACAAAGGTTATCATGACAAGACGCATATGTTACACACTGTGACGGAACATTTGCCCAACCCGAAGTACGGTCGGACTGACCCGATATGCCAATCTTAAGGTTAGATTTTTTGCTTGCCTCCTGTACGAAAGCGCCGTCTGTACCGCCCGTACTGCCCTTGATTGCATCACGGATAGTATCGTCAAAAGCACCTATACGGTCGTTAAGCTGCTTGAGGTTACCCTGATTAGCCATTACCGTGCCTTCATCGCAAGCAGTCGGCATATTCCAAGCCTCACCGTACATAATAATCTTTTTGCCGATGCTGTTGTCATAGAGTTTGTCAAGCGCATCTCTTACCTGATTAAGTGTTTCAACATCGTGAAGACCCATAAGGTCAAAACGGAAACCGTCAATATGATATTCCTTTGCCCAATAAGTAATAGAATCAATCATATACTTGCGGAACATCTTGTGTTCGGATGCAGTATCGTTGCCGCAGCCCGAACCGTTTGAGAATGTACCGTCCTCGTTCATTCTGTAATAATAGTTAGGAACTGTATTTTGAAATACGGAATCCGTTGAATAAGTATGATTGTAAACAACATCCATAATTACGCCGATACCTGCATTATGAAGTGCCTGTATCATCTGCTTACATTCTTTGATACGAACATTACCGTCATAAGGATTTGTAGAATACGAACCCTCGGGACAGTTATAGTTTACAGGGTCATAGCCCCAATTGTATTGCGACATAATGTCTTTTGATTCGTCAACAGAGCCAAAATCGCAGAAAGGCATAATCTGAACATACTTAACACCGAGTTTTTTAAGGTAATCAACGCATGTCGGTGTACCGCCCTGAATACCGTTTACAGTTGTACCTTCCTCTGTAAAAGCAAGGAATTTACCTCTGTTTGATTTAGATACGCCGCTTGATTCCGAAGATGAAAAATCGGCAACGGAAACTTCCCATACAGATGCCTCGGTAGGATTTGAAACAGTTACATGAACATCGTTTTCCCAACCATCCGGATTTGTACTGTTAAGGTTTACTACCATACTGCGCTTGCCGTTTACACCGCAGGCTTTTGCATAAACATCTCCTGTTTCGGTAACCGTATCGCCGTTTTTAACGCTGTAAGTATAATACTTTCCCGCAAGATTACCGCTTACTTTTATGCTCCATACGCCTGTTTTTTTGTCAAGCTCCATTGTTTTTGTGGCAATAGAACCGCCGTCGCCCTCTTCGTCACTGCCGTGCTCGTAAAGATTTAACTTTACCGTAGCGGCCTTAGGCGCCCAAACTTTAAAAGTAGTTGAATCTTCAGACCAAACCGCACCGAGGTCACTGCCCGAATAAGCTGTTTTATCAAGTTCGGCTGCATAAGTCTGATAATTAACCTTTTTGTTTTCAACTTTCTTTTCTTCCGCCGCACTGATTGCCGATGCGCACATACCTGCCATAATCATTGCCGTTAATGCTCCTGTAATTAATCTTTTTAATAACAATAAAAATGCCTCCTGACTCTGCGGCAATACCTTTCAGAATTCTTGTCCGCTTACCAAGCCGCCATCAGAAACAAAATATTCAGTTTTAGTATTGACCAAAATCATACTGTTTAATATACGAACAGTATTGAACATAATAAATAATTATATTTTCTTTTATATAATCATCACTATCTATCCAGAATATGTAATTACCTTTAGCTAATTTTACTCCGAAATTACGAACATATGAAATACCATGATTTTCTTGATGTATTACTTTTATTCGATTATCGTTATTAGCATACTTTTTACATATATTGTAACTGTTATCAGTTGAACCATCATCTATAATCAATATTTCAAGATTTTTATATGTTTGTCTTAATACTGATTCTATACAATATGAAATATTATTTTCAACATTATAAACGGGTATTATAACAGACACAAGAGCTTCGCAGTTTTCTGTTTTAACCATTAATTAATCCTTTCAAGTACTCTTCTTTAAGTTCAGAATACTCTTTAATCTTATCGTTTAATGTAATTTTTATTCTATCTGTATTTTTTTCAAGCCATAAAAAAGAATTTAATAAATTGTTTTTCTGATTCAAATCCTGCACAGGAATAACATAATTATCATATGTACCAAACAAATCTTTAGCAATTCCTTTTGCTTTCACAGAATATCCTACAACTAAAGTTGGTACGCCGGTAGAATACGCAGCAATGGTTGAATGCGTTCTGGCACCAATAAAATAAGCACATTGACTTATAATATATTTTTGCTGCCGACAATTATGATCATCTACAATAGAAATTCTATTTTTGTCTGATATTTTTTTATATAATTGTTGCAATACTTTTCTGTCATCATTAGAATCCCATATTACATGCGGAATTAATGCAATATTATAATCAGTTTGTTCAATGATATAATCAATTAAACATTCATAGTTTTCAAATGTTTTTCCACGGTTCTTTTCATAATCTAAAATCATCGGACTGATATTAATACCTATTGTGTTACCTTTTACAAAGTATTTGGGTAACTCTGTCTTTTCAATATTAAGAAAAAATGCGGGATCAGGCAATAATATTGTATTAGGATTTACTTGCTTTATAGCATTATAAGATATACTTTCTCTTGCAATAATTAAATCGAATTTTTTAATGTCTTTTCTTATTCTATTATTTTCTAATACAGAAGGTTCAACAGATGTACCCCACAGCACAAGTTTTTTGACTTTTTTTCTTATTAAGTTATTCACAATAGGATACACTTCTGCATCAGAGTAGCAATAATTATCTCCTCCTACAAATAAGCCAATATCCATATTATTAATTTGATTAATTGATTGCTTATGAAGTAAAGCGTCCATATAAATAGATTTATTAAAAATTTTCTGCATAAAATATGCTTTAACAAAATCTAAAGACTTTCGATTAATTGTATTTATCTCCTGTCGCAATTGTACAACAGAATCTAAACCATACTGAAGATCTTCACTGCAATTATATGACAAAAGTATAGATTGATTTAAATCTAATTTAAGCAATTGTGCAGTCGATCTTACTATAGCTTCACAACCATGGTTTTTACTTCCGCCATGGACATACATTACTACTTTCATATTATCTACCCAGTTTTCTTCTTATTTTTAATAAGATAAAAATAAGACTATATTTGTTTTTATTATATCTGTCTCTTATACACATCTCCGAGCCCACGAGACAT
>ENA-OZKM01000379-OZKM01000379.1-human-gut-metagenome-genome-assembly--contig:-NODE-379-length-12778-cov-10.730331_pt1 | contig 12778 bp, 11 predicted proteins | sample MGYA00244822_ERZ653755 | MGnify/ENA primary metagenome ERZ653755 (study PRJEB26926, sample SAMN06165342) | human gut metagenome | biome: ENVO:00009003; feature: ENVO:2100002; material: ENVO:00002003...
CCGCCACATGGGTGGCGTCGGGGCGCTGCATATAGATGAGCATGGTGTTGTTGACGCTGTACTTGTGAAAGCGGCTCATGGTGGCAAGGTACTGCCTGTATTTGTCGCTCTCAAACAGCTCCTTTATGCCCGTCTCAATGCTGTCGGTGATATCCTTGAGCCGTTCCTTGTTGGTCTGTTTTTCAGCCATTTCGTGCATACCTCCTTTGGATCATGGTAAAAACAGCGGCTCCCGCAGAGGAACGAAACGCCCGTGCGGGAGCCTGTGAGGGTCATTTGGTGAAGTCCAGCTTATAGGAGGAACGCGCGCCGTCGTCCTCCAGCATGATGAATGCGTCGTAGGTCTTGCCGGTTTTCTCGGAGTAGATACCGCTGGCGTAGGCGCGTCCCTGCGTCAGGAGCGAGGAAGCCATCTTCTTCGTCAGGCTGATCTTCTTGGCGGCAAGGAAGCGGTTGTCCCGCCACAGCCCGAACTTGCAGCTCCGTCTTTCGCAGAAATAGCCGTTTTTGCTCTCCGTGACCTCTGCGCCGCAGCGGGGGCATTTACCCACCACGGGTCTGCTGGAGGGGAACAGCACCTCTGCGCCGTCCACAGGCGCAGCGTCCCGAACCAGCGCTGCGACCATATCGCGGATGCCGGCGAGGAACTCGTCTGCGCCCAGCTCGCCGCACTCGATCTCCTTGAGGCGGTGCTCCCATTCGGCGGTCAGCAGCGGGGACTGGAGCTGTTCGGGCAGCACGGTAATGAGGGACACGCCCGCTTCGGTGGGAACGAGGCGTACAGATTTCTTCGCCTTTCTGCGCTCCGCAAAGCCCGTGGCCACCAGCTTTTCAATGACCGCCGCCCTTGTTGCGGGGGTTCCCAATCCCTTTCTCTCGGCATCTTCGGGCATATCCTCTTTGCCCGCCGTCTCCATGGCGGAGAGCAGCGTGTCCTCAGTGAAGTGTTTGGGCGGGGTCGTTTTTCCCTCTTTGACCGCGCAGGAGGAAACGGGAAGCGACTGTCCCTCGGAAAGCTCCGGGAGAGTGTTGTCCTGCTTGCCCTTTTCCGTGTATGCCCTCCAACCCATATGAAGGATTGTTTTCCCTTTGGCGGCAAAGGCATTTCCGCCGCAGTCCAGCTTCACCTCGGTCTCCAGACAGACGAAGGGCGCGCTGACCGCCATAAGCACCTGACGGGCAGCAAGGCGCAGGATCTCCCGTTCGCCTGCGGGCAAGGTTTCCAAGTCCGTTTCGCCCGCTGCCATGGTGGGAACGACGGCATGGTGGTCGCTGACCTTTTTGCTGCTGCACACCTGCCCCGAACAGACGGCTGCGGGCGGCTCCGTGCCGCAGATGCCCGCACAGCACAGCGCCAGCGCGTTTACGCCGCCCTCCATATCGTCGGTGAGATAGCGGCTGTCGGTGCGGGGGTAGGTGCAGAGCTTCTTTTCGTAGAGACTTTGCAGATAATCCAGCGTCTGCTGCGCCGTGTACCCAAGCAAGCGGTTCGCATCCCGCTGGAGGGTGGTCAGGTCGTAGAGCGCCGGGGCTTTCTCCGTCTTTTTTGTCTGCACGACGGAGGTAACAGCGGCGGTTTTGCTGTTGCAGTCCCCGGCAAGCCGCTCCGCCTCTGCCTGCTCCTTCATGCGTTCGCCTGCGGCGGAGAAGCCGTCAAAGTCCAGATGGACGGTGTAGAAGGTCTCCGGCTGAAAGGCGTTGATCTCCGCTTCCCGCTGCACCAGCAGCGCAAGCGTGGGCGATACCACGCGCCCTACGTTCAGTGTGCGGTGGTACATCACGGAAAACAGGCGGGTAGCGTTGATGCCCACCAGCCAGTCCGCCTTGCTGCGGCAGAGGGCGGAGGCGTAGAGGTTGTCGTACTCCGCGCCGTCGCGGAGATTGTCAAAGCCCTGAAGAATCGCCGCATCCTCCATGGAGGAGATCCAGAGCCGCTTTACGCGCTTGCGGCAGTTGTTGAGATTATACGCCGTGCGGAAGATCAGCTCGCCCTCGCGCCCGGCATCGCAGGCGTTGATGACCTCGCAAACGTCCTCTCTGTGCATGAGGGTGCGCAGTGTGTTCATCTGCTTCTGCTTGTCCCTCGCCACGTTGTACTGCCAGCTTTCCGGCAGGATGGGCAAGTCCTCCCTTCGCCATTTGCCGTACTTTTCGTCGTAGGCGTCTGCGTCCGAAAGCTCCGCAAGATGCCCGAAGCACCAGGAAATGAGGTAGCCGCCGCCTGAAAGAAAACCGTCCTCGCGCCTGCCTGCGCCAAGAACGGCGGCGATGCTCCTTGCCACGGAGGGCTTTTCACACACAACCAATCGGTATTCGTTCATATTCCTTTATTCCTCCTCATCGTTGATATCGAAATCATCCGGCGCAGCCCTTTGCCCGCAGGAACTCCTTGCGCAGGGTGTTGTTCCCGCAGTCCTCGATGGCCTTCTCCACATACAGGTCGCAGTTTGCGTAGCTGTATTCGTCGAAATAGTATTTGAAGTCGTAGTAGATGGATTTGACGGGCTTGGGGGTGCGGAGCAGCGCCTCTGCGTCCCCGCAGCCCGCCTCCACGGCTTTTACGATCTTTTGCCGGATGAAGTATTCAAAGGCTTTCTTGCCGCCCCGGTATCCGGGCTTTTGGGAGAGCGTCTGCCGGATGAAAAGCGCCTGCTCGCGCTTCATGATCTGAATAAGCCGCTCGCGGGAAGACAGCTCCATGGGCGATTCTGTGCTGACTGTCTGTGTCACTTTTCTTCATCCTCCCCGGCGTCCGTCTCGTCCTCGGCTTCAAACTCGTAGTCCTCATCTTCCTCGTCCTCGCCGTAGTTGTAATCGTCCAGGTCGTCCGCCCCACGGGTGTCAGCCTTTGGCTTGCGGAGCTTGAACCAGTACAGCGCACCGCCGCCGCCCAGCAGGAGCAGGAGGACGACCACAACAAGCCCCGCGCTGCTGGCGCTCTTTTCGGGCGCGGTCTCCGCAGGCTCAGCGGGCTGTGGCGTGGGTTCCGTAACTTCCTTGCCTGCGCACTCACTCATATTGGTTCTGCACACCTTGCAGCCCGTGTTGATTTTGCCCACGGCGCATTTGTCCGTGCAGGCGCAGGCGGGGACGATGCTCTCGCCGTCCTTGGTCAGCGCCAGCAGGTCGGCCTCGTCCACAAGATTCAGGAAATGGACGTTCTCATTGCCCTTATCGTCCCGGTCGATGATGAGATAAAAGGTGTTGCCGCCCTTGGTCGTCACGGTGATGAACTGCTTGCCTGCGCCGAAAGCGGTGCCGATGTCGTCCATAAGCGTCAGGTTGCCGTCCGGGGTCAGGGGCGCGGAACCTCCGGCAGCGGCGTAATATTGCAGCAGCAGCTCCGGCAGCCCCGCCATATCCGTATCGTTTCCGCTGTTTTCTGTCGGCGCGTTCATGACGTCAAGGTATTTGCCGTATACATAGCCTGTCTGCTCCGGCACGACCACCTTGTACCAGCCGTTGCTTTCCTCCAGCACCTTCACTTCCACACCGTTGAGCAGACGCCCGATCACGGTGTAATCCGTGCCGGGGCCGGTGCGCAGGTTCAAATAGGTGCGGACGTTGACCACCTTTCCGGCCTGTTCCCGTTTGGCGGGAAGCGTCCAGCTCCGATCACCGATGGTCACGGTATGGCTTCCGTCCGCGTTTTCGGTCACAATCACGGTCAGTGCCTGTCCGTTTGGGGTCTGCTCACCGGTATTCGTATTCTCCGGCTGTGTAGTTGCAGTTGGGCTTTCCATGGTCGGGTCGCCCATTGTTGAATCGACCATATCGCCGCCTGCATAGGCCGTAACGGAAAAGACCGTCATGCAGAGCACGACGGCCAGCGTCACGGCAAAAAATCTCCATTTATTCTTCATCCACAAAATCCTCCGTTTTTCTGTATTCGTCGGGCAGCGCCGCCGTGGGACGCTTTTCCAGCATCTCCATCAGCGCCGCGAGCTGCTCGATGGTCAGCCCGTTCTCGCGGACGATGCCCACAATATCCGTGTTTTCCAGCTTCAGAATCTGCTCGTCCAGGGCTTTGAGCCGTGCGGTCAGCGATGTGAGCTTTTCCGCCAGCTTCTCGCGCTCCTGACGCAGCTTTTCAAGTCGCGGGTTCATAACATCCTCCTTTTTGCGTTGATATGGTTGTTGTTAAGGCAATCTGCCGAATTGGAGAAAATGGCTTCGCCAGTAGCTCGTGTCGATGGAAGCGTAGTGAATGGGGTCGCCGCAGTGGAGCATCCTGTTATTGCCCACATAGATGCCCACATGGGACGCGCCTGCGGTGTCGTAGGTCTTTTCAAAAAAGATCAGGTCGCCGGGACGGGCGCTTTCCGGGGAAACATAGGTGCACATACCCCGCAGCCCCTCCGCGCCCAGCCTGCCGAAGCTCCAGTGCAGACCGCAGTTGTTGTAGACATACGAAACGAAGCCGGAGCAGTCGAAGGAGGTGTCCGGCGAGCTGCCTCCCCAGATATAGGGGTAGCCCAGATACTTTTCCGCTTCCTTGATGATGGCGGCGAACTGCTCATCCGCCAGCGCTTCCGGGGGTATCTCGTACTTCTCATACTTGGTATAGTAGTACCGGTTCACATACGGGGAGCCGGGGAACAGGTCGGGGCGGTTGCCCAGCACGCTCATATACACGGCGTACATGGAGAGCTGATCGTGGGACATGATATGCACCGGCACATGGGAGAGGTTGAAATTTTCCAGCTCCACATGGCAGATATACCAGGTATAGGGAACCTCCGCCTCGTACTCGTAGCTTTGCAGATTGCCGTTTTCGTCGGTGTAATAGCCGATATGCGTTTCGGTGCGGTATCTGGTTTCCGTGGCGACGGTTTCCGTTAAGATATACTGCTTTTCAAACAGCGTCTCCAGAATCCCGCCTATTTCGTCAATCGTCCATTCTCCGCCCTTGAGGGCGGTAATCATGGAAATGAGCACATAGGGGTCGTGTTCGATCTCGTCCAGGTCGAAGTGGTACTCGTCGTAATCGTGGGTGCGTTCGTAGCTGTTCAGGTATTCCCGCAGCTCGTCCTCCATGGCGCAGTAGGCGGCTTCCGCCGCCAGCATATCCGCATCCTCCAGCGGATAGGTGGAGGCCGCAATGCCGGACGCCCCGCCCTGAAACAGCGTGGAGCAGGAGGAAATGCAGGTCATGAGCAGCAGTATCGCGGCGGCGACACCGCCCGCGATGAGGAAGCCCTTCTTGTGCCGGACAAAAAAGCTGCCGGCCTTTTTGCTCCCCTCGGCGGCGCGCTTTGCCGCCTTCGCGGTGGTCTCGGACGCTTTGACGGTATTCCTCGCGCCGTTCCCCGCTTTTGCGGCGGCGTATTCCTTTTTAATGGCCTGCTTCTGCTGCCAACGGGAATAGGGGTTGGAAGCCCTGCCGTATTCCTGCTCGTATTGTTTGTTCAGCGCCTTGAGATTGGCTTTGTCTGCGGCGTCTTCCGCCTTGTCCGCTTTGCGGTAGGGCTTTTCCGCATGGGAGCGGTGCGCCGATTCCGCAATGCGCCAGGTGCGCTCCGCCGTCTCGGTCAGGGTGTTCGCCGCCTCCGTGCCGGGGTTGTCGTCGCCCTCCTCCCGGAGCTTGCGGTGGACTGCGCTGCGGACGGTATCCAGCGGCGCTTTCCTTGCGGCGTGCGCCAGCTTGGAGGGCGGACGCTTTTTGTCCGCCTCCTCAAAGAAAAGGCGCGTTGTGACCTTGCCGCTCTCACTGTCCACAACGCGCTTTTTGACCTTAACGGTTTTCTTGGGAATTTTCGCTTCGGCCTTTTCCAGCTTAACCGCCGCCCTGTCCGCCTTGCGGACAGCTCGTTCCAGCTCCGGCAGGGCGCGTTCTTCCTCGGTGAAAATCAGCCTTGGCGAGCGTTTTGCCATATTCATCACCTCCTGATGGGGCTGCTGATGGGTTAAAAGCGTTATTCAAACAGAATTTCATCCGTTCTCTCCAGAAAATGCCGCTTGCCCGCCGGGGTGATGAGGGTATAGTGTCCCAGCTTGCCACGCTCGGTGTAGAAGTCCCTCACCAGAAACAGACCGGCGCTCTTTTTGACCGCACGGGGAAAGAGCTTGCGGTTCTTGTCCCGGAACAGATACTTCTTTTCCTCCAGATACCGGGTAAACTGCTTTTCGGGAACGCCCAGCTCCTTTGCAGTGGTGCGGATGTTGGTGCAGTCCGCAGGGTCAACAAAGGCGTCGTAATACTCCGCCTTGGGGAGGGCAAGCCGGAGACGGCGGGTCAGCTCCCGGTTTCGGGCGTTTTCGCTGCGCAGGCGGTTCAGGTACTCCGGCACGGCCTCGGGGTGCGCCTCCAGCGCATCCAACAGGCTGTCCGTCATATACGCGCCGTGCTTGCGGATGGAGGGAATGACCTCATGGGTGATCCAGCGCTTGAAGGCTCTCGCTTCCGGCTTTTTGGAACAAAGGATCAAATGATAGAGTCCGGCTTCACTTACAGCATTTATTTCAATCGTCTTATCGGCGTTCTGGGGGTGGGGTACTTCAAGTAACCCACCTTCATCCGAGTCCAATCTGGACATTGCGCGCGTAACCTGGTTCAATCCGAGAGCTTTGCACACATCAACCGCAACAAACCAAGGAGCACCGTCTTTCAGCACGGAACGTACCCGACCAAAATCTGCGCTTTCAAAAATCATAAGGTGGTTATCCATATTCTTTTCTACTTCCTTACTCTGTAATGGCGTCCTTCGCTTCCTCCCCGGTTTGTTCGGAGAGGTCGGACAATTTTGTCGTGATGATTTTGTACAGCTCCGTATCCTTGGGGAAGCGGTCTACGAAGGGCAGGATCACGCTGCCGTAGAACAACAGTCCCTCGCCCTCGGCGGACTGGGTCACATACGAGAGCTGATGGGGCGAGATGTTGAGCTGCTTCGCCAGAATCTGCCGGTCGCCGGAAGCCTGGTTGAGCATATACACATAATCGGAGTTTTCAAAGATGTTCTCCACCTCGCGGCTGGAGAGCAGGTCTTTGACGTTCTGGGTGATGCCCGTGGGAACGCCGCCCCACTTGCGGAAGCGCTTCCATATCTCCACCGTATACGCGGCGGTCTGCTCCTCCTTCAGAAGAAGGTGCATTTCGTCGATATAGTAGCGGGTGGACTTGCGCTGCTCACGGTTGACGGTGACGCGGTTCCACACCGCGTCCTGCACCACCAGCATCCCGATCTTTTTGAGCTGCTTGCCCAGCTCCTTGATATCGAAGCTGACCACACGGTTTTCGATATTCACGTTGCTGCGGTGGTTGAACACGTTGAGTGAGCCGGTGACGTAGATTTCCAGCGCCGTGGCGATATACTGCGCTTCCTTTTCATCCTGCCTGCGAAGCTCGTTGTACAAGTCCTCTAAAATAGGCATCTTTTCCGGGCGGGGGTCGCTCAGGTACTCCCGGTAAACAGAGCGCACACAGCGGTCGATGATGGTCTTTTCCACCGGCATGAGGCCGTCCTTGCCGCCCACGATCAGCTCGCACAGGGACAGGATGAAGTCGGATTTAAGGCTCAGCGGGTTTTCATCGTCGCTGTAATTCAGGTTCAAATCCATGGGGTTCAGGTAGTCGGTGGAGGTGGGCGAGATTTTCACCACCTGCCCGTGCAGGTGCTCCACCAGCGGCCCGTACTCCGCCTCCGGGTCACAGATGATGATATCGTCGTTTGTGACGAGGAACACGTTGGCGATCTCAGGCTTGGCGGAGAAGGACTTGCCGCTTCCGGGCGTGCCTAAGATCAGCCCGTTGGGATTTTTCAGCAGCTTTCTGTCTACCATGATGAGGTTGTTGGAAAGGGCGTTCAGCCCGCAGTACAGGGCTTCCTTGCCGTCCTGAAACAGCTCCTGGGTGGTAAACGGCACGAAAATCGCCACGCTGGAGGTGGTCAGCCCCCGCTGAATCTCGATCTGGTTATACCCCAGCGGCAGCGCGGACATGAAGCCCTCCTCCTGCTGAAAGTCCAGCCGCGTGAGCTGGCAGTTATACTTCTGGGCGATGGAGCCCGCCTGAAAGACGTTGTTGCCGAGGCGCTGCCTGTTGTCCGCCACGTTCACCACAAGGAAGGTCAAAAGGAACATACGCTCGTTGCGGCTTTGCAGCTCCTGCAAGAGCTTTTTCGCCTCCGTGCCGTAGGTGGCAAGGTCGGAGGGAATAATATCCATATCATAGCCGGAGCGCACCGCCTTTTTCTGCTCCTCAATGGTCATCTTCTGCAAATCGGTGATCTTGCGCTTGATGGTCTTGATGGCCTTCACCTGATCCACGGACTGGACGTGCATACTGACGATGAGGGAGCTTTCCATATCCAGAAAATCCGCCAGCATCCGGTCGTTGAGCTCCGGCGCTAAAATCTGCAAGAAGGATACGCAGCCGGTCTTGCTGCCCACGCCGAAGCTGCTGCCGGTCTTGAACTCGAAGGCGCTGGGCGCGATGAAGTCCTTCACCGACAGCCCGGAGGGAGCCAGCCAGTCCCAGGAGAAGCGGAAGGGCTGCGGTTCGTCCATGTGGAGCATCCCGTGCAGCAGGCGCAGGCGCTCCATCCCATTCAGGGCTTCCGCCTGCACGCCCAGACGGCGGAAGTTGTTGAGGATATCCGTCTCGATGCGCTCCAATCGGGGCTTTGCGGCTTTCAGGCTGTCCGCCTCCACGCCGAAGGTCAGGTACTTGGTCTTAATAAGCCCGTTGTTGCCGCGGGCAAGCTGGCTTTGCAGCATCCCGGTGTACTCGGTGCGGAGCTTGTCGAAGCAGTCGCCCTGCAAGGGGATGGCGATGCGCCGGGCGTAGGTATCCCGCGTGGCGGAGAGGTTGATGAAGGAGAGCTGGAAGCGGATGGAGGAATCAAAATAGTTGAGGAAGTCGCACCAGCCGTCGAAAATGGCGGTCTTGTCCTCGTTCTGGTTGAGCTGGTAGTTGATATCCTGAAACTGCACGGTTTTCGTGTAGTAATTGTCCGTCACGCGGCACACGCCGTCGGGGTACATCCGCTGAAAGGGGATGCTGTCCTGGGCGGACTTCTTTCGCTTATCCTGACGCTTTGCTCTTGCAATCGCCGCGTCGATCTGCTTTCGCTCGGCTCGTGTGAGCTTTCTTGCGGGGGTTTTGTTTGTGGACAATCGCGTAGACCTCCTTATCCAAATTATCCTGCCGGTTCAGCAGGTCGTAGAAATTGTTCGTCCTGTACGGGCGCTGTTTGGGGCGCAGGAAGCACACCTGCACGATGTTGCGGATGAGCTTCTCCGGCGGCTGACCGTTCTTTTCATACATGGCCAGCAGGAAGAAGGGCAGCATGACCAGCATCATGCAAAGGGCCGCCGCGCTGCTGCCGATATGGCCCTTGAGCAGAAAGAAAAGCGGTACGCCGATGAGCGCGCCGCCGCCGAAGCACAGAATCTGCCGTTTTGTTAAATTGAACATGACCTTGGTTTTCACCGCGTTCAAGTCCTTGGGTACGGGAACGTATGCCAAATTTCATCACCTCCGTCAGTGAGCGTGGAACAGGCTCCTGGCAAGGGAGCTCGTCTTAAACAGCGTGAAGCACAGCAGCACCGTGTACCCCATGCACGTCCATATGGCCGCCGAGACGCTGCTCTCCACCACGATGTTCTGAATCAGCACCGCGTAAATCGCCACGCAGACGATGATGAGGAAGCCCTGAAAGCCCAACGCCAGCAGGCTTCTGAGGTAATTCTGACCCATCTGCCCCCATTCCCGGTTGGCCATGGTCGCCATGGGGATGGGAGCGATGGAGGTCACGCAGTAGATTTCGATCATCCTGCCGTAGCAGATGATGAAAATGCAGATGGTCAGCGCCCACATGGAAAGATGCACGACCACGGACTCCAGCCACAGCCCCAGCAGCGACCAGACCTCCATTTCCGCAAGCGCTGCTTCAAATCCCGCGATATGCTCGTTAAACGTCAGGGACGTGTCCGATATGATGATGCCCGACGCGCTGTTGACGACGCTCTGAGCAGCTTCGAACACGCCCATGACGATGTTCCATGTGTTGGTGACGATGAGCACGGCGCAGGCGGTTTTGAATATCCACTTGAAGAACATCCATGTGTCCACGTCGTGCATGTTGTTCTTTTCCGTAATGAGCTGAATCAGCTCCAGCGTCATGACAAAGGCCAGGACAACGCCCGCGATGGGCAAAATCACATTGTCCGACAGCGTTCGGATCATGCCGTAGACGCCGCTGTTCCAGCCCTGGGGCGTAGCGCCCACCTGTCCGGCGATGCCCGCCACGCGGCTGTTCACGTTGTCAAACAGTCCGTTCACGTTGTCCATGATGCCGCTGATCAGCAGCTCCTTCAGCCATTCGGTGAATTTCTGCCATATCAAATCCAATGGGCTTTACCCTCCTTTCCCGCAGCGCCCGCCCCGAGGGGCGGACGCCGCGAAGGATTTGTGCGGGCGATTAACCGAACAGGCCGGAGAGCAGGGGAACGAGAATGACGCCGATGAGCGCCACGCCGCCGCCGGCCATGAGCTGTTTCATACCCTGGGATTTAGCTCACTACGGATAAAGAAGCAAGGAGAGGTTAAAAATTTTTGCCGTTCCCATCCGGCGGGGCCTCGCCGGATAGGTCTGGCTCAATCGTCGGGCAAGTCCACCTTGCCTACAAAAGAATAATAAATCTCGATGTCCTGGTGGCGCGTTCCCTGCTCGTCCTTCCAGCACTCATGCACCACGATCTTCTCCACGAACTCCCGCAGGAGGGTGGGGGTCAGTTCTTCAAAGGCAAGGTGCTTGCGGACAATGCCCATAAATTTCTCGGCGTTGACGGTAGCTGCCTGTGACTTGTCCAGTTCGGCTTGCAGGGCGGCGGCTCTCTTTTTCAGCTCCGCTTGCTCGGCTTCGTAGTCAGCCGACAGTTCCATGAAACGCTCATCGCTGATTTTGCCGTTTACATTGTCCTCATACAGCCGCTTGATAATGCGGCTGATTTCAGAAATGCGTTCCTGCGCCTGTTCAAGCTGCTTGATGGCTGCGGCGGTCTTTCGCTTGCCGCCGATCTCGTTCTGCTGGACAAGTAGTTTCACAAACCGGCTCTCATGCTTGGCTGCGTATTCGGTCACTTGCCGGAGATTTGCCAGGACACCAGCGGTCAACAGATCGGTGCGGATAAAGTGCGCCGTACAGTTGCGGGTGCGCTTCTTGTAGCTGCCGCAGATGTAGCAGTCCTGTTTGCGGTCTTTGTTCTGATACCGCTGCTGATACAGCACATGGCCGCAGTCGGCGCAGAACAAAATCCCGGAGAACAGCCCCACTTCATCGTAGCGGTTCGGGCGTTTGCGCTGTTTGCGTAACTCCTGCACCCGTTCCCATGTTTCCTTGTCGATGATCGGCTCATGGTGGTTCTCGAAAATGGCCTGCTTCTCGACGGGGTTCTCTATGCTGTGCTTGACCTTATAAGAAGGCTTTTCCGTTTTGAAGTTCACCAGACATCCGGTGTACTCTCGGTTTTCGAGGATATGAACGACGGTGTTGGTCGCCCATTTGCACTCATAGCCTGGGTGATAACGGCGGGTGCTGCCTGTCCGCTGATATTCCAGCGTCCCCGGCGTGGGGATTTGCTGCTCCGTCAGCATACGGGCAATCTTGGTCGGGCCGTTCCCGGCAAGGCAAAGCTGGTAAATCTGCTGCACCACCGGGGCGGCTTCCTCGTCTATAATAAAATTCTCGTCCTCGTCCATCACATAGCCGTAAACCGGCTTGCTGGTAACAGGCTTGCCGCTCATGCCTTTTGACTTTTTCACTGCCTTGATTTTCTTGCTCGTATCTCTCACCAGCCATTCATTGAACAGATTTCGCAGAGGGGTAAAATCGTTGTCCATGCCGCCGTTTGCGCTGTCCACATTGTCGTTGACAGCGATAAAACGCACTCCCTTTTGAGGGAACAGCATTTCCGTGTAAAACCCTACCTGCAAGTAGTTTCGCCCTAACCGGCTCATGTCCTTGACGATGACCGTACCCACTTTCCCGGCTTCAATGTCCGCAAGCATGGCTTGAAATCCGGGCCGCTGGAAGTTCGCGCCGGAAAAACCGTCGTCGGTGTACCAGCGCAGATTGGTAAAGCCGTTCTGTTTTGCGTAGGTTTCGAGTATCCTTTTTTGGTTCGATATGGAATTACTCTCGCCTTGCAATTCATCCTCGTGGGACAATCTCGGATAAAGGGCGGTAATGAGGTTTTGGGTGGCTTGTCTTAACATAAAATCCTCCGTTTCCGACAGCCAGCCCCACTATTCCGTGGTTTCATTGTACCACGGAACGGCGGGGGCTGTACAGCGGCAAAAGCGTTAAATTTGCTTCTTTACAGCTTTTCAATTTTCCGATTTTTATGGTATGGGTTGTCGTCCCATATTTGCAGTAGAAAAGTTCATAACTCCGTGGTATACTCTGATTTAACAAAAAAATCAGAAGTTAAAGGAGAAAACATGAAGTATACAATAGATGAATTAACCGCGGCCAAAAGGCAAATTGATTCAACTCTGCACAAGCTAAGAGAAACAGTAAAAACATTTGAATCAAAGGATAATTCCGAGCGTTATAAATCACAAATCACATTGGCAAAGAGAAGAATAAAAGCCTTTGAAATTGCAAATTATTTTATAGAGAATGAGATTAAGAATTGCTAAAGCACTTCCGATTTTCGTTCCAGCGGTCATGCTCCCTGGCATGGCCGCTTTTCCATGCCCCGGTTCACGCCGGATAAGTCGGCTCCTGTGTAGCAGCGGCTTCCGCTTCCAGTACCCGCGCCATTTTGTCGGCGG
>ENA-OZKM01000395-OZKM01000395.1-human-gut-metagenome-genome-assembly--contig:-NODE-395-length-12550-cov-4.878671_pt1 | contig 12550 bp, 9 predicted proteins | sample MGYA00244822_ERZ653755 | MGnify/ENA primary metagenome ERZ653755 (study PRJEB26926, sample SAMN06165342) | human gut metagenome | biome: ENVO:00009003; feature: ENVO:2100002; material: ENVO:00002003...
CAGATGTGTATAAGAGACAGCCGTAGTGTGTTATGCTTGTACCGAACAGCTCCGCCAGCGTCCGTGCCGCCTGTTGTCGGGTCAGGCCGGTCATCTCGATCTCACAGCCGAAATACTGATCCCGAAAATCCAGCGCCATTTATCCGCCGCACAGCTCTGCGTCTATCGCCGCCAGCCGTTTGCCGATCGCCTCGACCACATTCACAGTCACGCCGTTGCCGGCCTGCCGGTAGGCTTGCCTTTCGGACGAAACAACGAGTATTTTATCGATGCGGTCATCTGCCCAGCCCTGCAAACGCAGACACTCGCGCGGCGTCAGGCGGCGGATGCGGCCGCCCTGCAAAACGCCGGAGGCTTCGCCCTTGTGGCGGTGAATCCCATTGTCCTGGCGTGTTGTCAGGCAGCGGGCATTTTCCGTGAGCTTCGGGTCAGCGTTCAGGTCTACAAAGCACAGTGTGCCTTGTTTGCCGCAGGCCGTCAGCGTGTGCGCGATGCCGTGCCCCACACGCCCGCGGCGGGTGTTGGATGTGGCGTAGCTCAGGTCGATGCTGTCGCCGACGCGGGCGGTCTGGTAGCCTTTTTTGGTCGCGCATTTGATCTGCGCGGCGGCTTCGGCTGGCCGGGGCTGTACAGCAGGAGCGCCTGCTCCCTCGGTGAAAGGAAATATTTTTCCTCGACATCGTTCATCAAGATATCCGATAAGGTACACGCGCTTTCTTGCCTGCGGTACACCGAAATCTGCGCTGTTAAGAACCTGCCATTCGACAAAATACCCCAGCTTTTCCATTTCGCGCAGGATGGCCGCAAATGTCCGCCCGCCGTCATGGTCGAGCAGGCCGGGAACATTTTCAGCCAGCCAGTACTTAGGGTGCCGGGCTTCAGCCAGTCGGGCAAGCTCAAAGAACAAGGTGCCCCTTGGGTCGTCGAATCCGCCGCGGCTTCCGGCAATGCTGAAGCTCTGGCAAGGAAATCCGCCGCAGAGCAGGTCGAAGTCGGGCAGGTCGGCGGGGTCTGCTTTTCGGATATCGTCAAGGAACCACTCTCCCTCCATGTCAAACAGGGCGCGGTAGCTGCGGTCGGCGTGTTTGTCGATCTCGCAGTGTCCCACGCAGACAAAATCGCCGGCACGGGTCAGCCCCTCGCGGAAGCCTCCAATGCCGGCGAACATATCTAAATAGCGAATGGTTTTAATATCACCCCCCCCAAAAAAAAAGAAGAAAAAGCCTGCACGGTCGTTAAATGTCAACTGTACAGACTAAATGTATGATTCGGTTCTATGCGTCCGGATCAGCGCTATCCTCGCTTGGTGGAACTTCCTCGGATGCTTCGGTGCGTTCGGCGTTTTCAGTGATTTCCGCATTTACCATGCTCTTGTCTGGCTCCGCCTCATCGCCCAACGCGTTGCTTTCGTCGGACCGCTGCGCAGCCAAGGCTGCCTCGAATTCTTCGTCGGCGTCGGCCAGCGCGCTTTCGATCAGGCTGACAACAAATTCCTTTTGCGTCAGCTTGCGGTGATAGACCTGCTCGAAGCGGGCGAGATATTCCTTGATGCGCTGGAACAGTTCCTCGGATACCTGAAATGCCATGGTTCGTGTTGCCATGTGGACGCCTTCTTTCTGCTGCTCAAAAAAGTTGTGTACGGCCAGTTCAATGAATTGCGCGGTGGTGATGCCCTGTCGTTCCAGTTCCAGCCTGATCTGCTGGTGCAGGTCATCCGGCAGGGTGACGGTCAGTTTGCTCATGTTGACTCCTTTCAGTGTGCAGGTACGCTTTTGGGAAGCAACCAAAGCATACCGCAAAGCAAGCGGCAAAGCTATCACCAGAACCAACGATATTTCATTGCGAATTGCATCTGAATGCAAGCAGAAGCAACAATCCGCACAGCCTGGTTTGAGCCCGCTTGATTACTGCATGGGAACCACTCCCCTCGATTTTGATTACAATGTTGCTAAAAAATCCAACGCCGCCTTTGGGATTCCTTTGCCGTCTTGCGGTGGCGGGGCGGCAAAAGCGATTTGCGCTTTTTCCAGTTCCTCCCGAACGGCCCTGCGCACCGTTTCCTCCAGCCGGTGTTCCTGCTCGCTTTGCAGCAGGGCGCGGACGATGAGCGCCTTGCGGTTTCCGTCCGGGGCGGCCTGCAAAAGCTGCCACGCGCGGCGGTCATCTTCGCAGCGCAGATTGGGGCGGAATACGAATTGCGGCCGCGGCGGCCGGTTCACCCCTCGCTCACACGGCCCGAAAGCTGCGCCAACGCGCGCTCGAATCCGACCGCGTTCACCTTGTCATCCGTCAGGAACATCGCGCGGCACAGGCCGTCTTTGGGGCCGACGTGGCGCTGCACGATCCCCGCGCCGCCGCCCAGCATGACCGTGGGCAGGGCGCGCAGGTCAAATCCCGCTTCGGTCACCAACGCGAACAGCCGTTCGGTGTAGGCGCGGCCTTGCTGCCGCACGATCTCACGCACAGAATCGCCCAGGGCGCAAGGCCCGCCCGCCAGCATCTGCTCAATCTGCGCGTCGGTCAGGGAAAGCCCTGTTTCGCGCCGCACCTGCTCACGCACAGCATCGATGCAGCGGATCATGCCGAATTCCAGGCTGTGCGCGGTCTCCGCCACGGGGCGGGCGTTGTCGATCCGCATGAGATCCACCGTCCATCCGCCGATGTCCATGAGCAGCAAGGACGGCTCATCCAGCAGCAGGTCGGGGTCTGTCAGCAGCGCGGCGTAGCCCTGCGGGAACAGTGCCACATCCTCAACGGCGATCTTGTATTCTGTGCCCTCGAATCGGAACAGGACCGGCTGGGAGCGGAGCAGGTATTGCCGAAATTTTGGCTTGTCCCGGCCAAAGCTTGTCAGCGGTAGCCCTGCTGCAATTTTAACCGAACTCTCGTTTGGTGCGCCGCGCATTTTGATTTCCTGTGCCAACGCCGCGAGCGTCAGCAGGTAGTAGGTGTCGTTCTCGGTCTTGTCGCAGCGCACCGGCTGGCGCCCCGTGCCGCAGACGTAAAACTGTCCGTCCACCTCCAGCACACTCTGCCGCGTGTACGGCTCGTGGCTGCCGTAGCAGGTCAGACCGGCTGGGAAGGAACAATGCCGCGTCTTGATGGCGTAGTATCCGTGGTCGATTCCGATGATCATGTTTTGCCTCTCTTTCGTTGTTGAGATGTCTTTTTTGCAATGCTTTTGCGGTGGAAAGGCTCCTATACAAAAACCGGCTGGGAAGAAATCGACGGCCTTGCAGTGAAACTTTCCTCCCAGCCGGTAAGTAAGAGTTAGGGGGAGAGTGTGAGAGGGGGAAAGAGGCCAAGCACCCGGCCATCGGCAATACCGGCAGCGGAGTGCAAAACCTGGCCCTAAAAATGGGTACACTTCTCCCGTGGCGTTTCGCCTTTTCAAAATCAGGGCGGCCCGCCCGCGCAAAGCAAATTTGCTTCCTTATCCACTCTCTTCCTTTTTATTTTTTCACCGCATCCACCAGTTTGGCTACCACCAAATAGCGTGTGTCGGATTCGCCGGTGCAGGTGGAGAGGGTCAGAATGTGGTCGGTCAGGTTCAGCGTTTCCCCGTTGTCCAGCGTATTGCGCGCGGCTGCCTTTGCCAGAATCTGCGCGAAGGCCGCATCATCCGGGTTCGGCTCGATGCAGTCCCGGTCATCCGCCGCACTGCACACCCCGGCGCTGACAACGCGGTAGGTCAGGGCAGCGTCGGGCAGCGAGAGATAAATGTAAGGATGTTCTTCGGCAAAGCTGTCCTGCTCGTAATTGTGCAGCGCCTTGAACCCGCCCTCATAGCCGTCCTCGAAGGTGTGGCCGTAGAGCACAAGGTTGCGGGAAAGGCTGGTGCTGTTCAAATCACACGCATAGTCGGCAAAAACGCAGCCGTGGACATCGGCATTGCCCGCGGTGTCGCGGCGCAGGTAATAGTCGTTGTCGGACGCCTGCTGCACCGGGGCATCGATGTTGGTGCCGGGCACGGTGATCCACGCGCCGGTTTCCGTGTTGTCCTCCTGCGCCAGACGCGGCTCCGGCTGGGACACCGTGACGGACAGCGCCCTTTCCACACGCTGTTCTGCCAGCGCTGTGCGGTTGTGCCAAAGGCAAAACAAAACGGCGCACAGGACAATGCCTGCCGCCGCACACCAAAGGAAAATTTTCCGCTTGTCTACGTTCTTCCTTTTGCTTTGCATCTGCTCACCTTCCCGATCACCTTTCCGGGATGCCCGTCTGCGGGAAGTATCTGACCAGCACCGTGGGCGCGCTTTCCTGCGCGGCGGTCAGCGTCCAGTCCACATAGCCGAGCAACCCCTGCAATTCCTCCGGCATATTCTGGTCAAGCGTCAGCGTCAGGTTCAGGTGGGCCGTGCCGGTTCCGCTGTAACGTCCCAGCGGCAAATCATTGCGCATGGTGTTGGTGTCGGTGTCCAGATTGCCCCACACGGGGCCGCTGTATAGGGTTTCGTTGTCCGGGCCAGTCACCGTAATCACAGCATATTGTTTGAGCAGCTTCCAGATTTTTTCCTCAGTTTCTGCACCCAGTTTGTTGTTGTCCGCCAATGCGGCGCGAAGCCACAGCGAACACGCGGCATCGGAATCGTTGCGGGCTGTATAGTCGATGGCAACCAACTGGCTGCGGGTCTCACCGGGGCAAAGATTCTGGAAATCCAAAAACAGCTGCCCGTCCGGGTATTCGATCAGCCCACCATTCTCATCGTAGGTAAAGCGAATATGCGCCGTCTGCGTCTTGGCCGCCACTGCGTCCGGTGTACGGCGGTAGGCCGACCAGGTGCGTCCCCACAGCGTGGGGCTGTCGCCGCTGGCCTGCAACAGCTCCATCGTCACCCCAATGTGCCCGGTGCGGCCCGCCAACTCGTTTGTCAGATTCGGGGAAACCGTGAAAGATTCAAACAGCGCCGTACTGCATTGGTTCGGTTCCACAATGTCGTTGTAGTACCAGTAGCCGTCCTCGCCCTGCGTCCAGTCGGCGGTGTTATAGGCGGGGAACACGCAATCGGTGGCGTCCATGTCTGCCGCTGTTTCGTCATCCCAATCAATCACCACTTTGGCCCGCACAAGGGAGCTGGCTGTGCCGGTATTTTTCACCCAGACGCACTTTTCGACCGTCTGCCCCGGCGTGATCGTCTGCCCCTGCTCGTATTTTTCCTCGACGATGCCCTGCACTGTGGCAGTGGAAATGTGGTTGGTCACGGTGCTTGACGTGCGCCAGCCCGCCAGCGTTCCGCCCGCGCACAGCGCCGCCGCCAGGGCCAGTGCTGCCGCGCCAAGCCCGATTTTTACCTGTTTTTTCAAATTATCGTCCTCCCATTCTTTATGAATTATCCTGCTTCGGGGTAATTTCATTCACGATCAGCGCGCAGTCGCGGTCCTCCGCCCAGCTTTGGCGCACATTCCGCGCCGTCACGCTGGCCGATGCGCGGCAGCCGGTCAGTTCCAGCACCGCACAGTCGGCTTTCGCCGTGCCGTTCTCAGCATCCTCAAACTGCACCAGTGCATGGCAGGCGGTCTGGCTCTCGATGACGGTGTAAACGCCGCCCGAAAGCCCCGTGAAGGTCACACTGGCGCAGACATCGCCGTTCTCGTCCGGCTCGGCATCGAGCGAAAGCTGCACACTCTGCCGCTGCACCCGGCCCTTGGCGTCCGTCAGCGTGAACGTAAACACCGGCGCGCCGTGCGCGGCCAGCAGATCGGATGCGGGCAGCTTCTTGGTCACGGTGATCTTGCCCGGCTCGACGTTCGTTGTCACTTCATCGGTCGGCAGAGTAATTTTATCCTCGCGGTACTGCACCGACGCCCTGTTGCTCACGGAGTTGCCCATGACAACCGATTGCACCCGCACCGTGAAGGAAACTCTTGCTTCCGACTGCGTGGGAATTTCCAGCGTCCATACAATCTTTCCGTTGTTTTCCGCGCCGTTCTCCGTGATGGAATTTTCCACCAACTCGGTTCCTTCGGGGATTGCATCGGTGATCGTCACGGTCTTTGCCACGTCGGCCGGATTGCAGCACGTCACGGTGTACACCAGCGTATCCCCGGCCCGCACCGTGCCGCCATTCAGGTCGTTTCCCGCTTCATCCGTCACGGTCTTGGTCGGCGCGTCTACCGGCACATACACCGCCTTGACGGTGTGGTCAGCGTCGATGTCCGCAAACTCAATATTCTGCGGGTATTTTTTCGCCAGATTGTTCTGCATTTTTTCGGCATCCTCGTCCAGATAGATGCCACTCAAAAGGTAATTGCCGCTTGCCAGCGGGGCATATGTCACTGCTCGGCTCTCTCCCAAAGGTACTTCGCTTTCCGTTTTGGTCTGGGTCGTCCCGTCGCTTTCGCTCGTTATGTTGTCGGATACCGCCTGCCCAATGTCCGGCGTCCCGTTCACCGCAATGGCCTTCAGGGTAAAATTGATCCTCTTCCACTGTGCGGTAAAGGTCGTGTCATAGTCGTTGGCGTAGGAAGTTCCCGCAGCCAGCAGACCGTCTGTCAGGGCGGTTTCGCCGTTCCAACTCTGCGTGGCCTTCCAGCCAAGGAAGCGGTAGCCCTCCTTCTGCGGTTCGGCCTGCACGGTGTAACCCTGGCCGTTGTGCTTGGTTTCGGAAAAGCCGTTCTGCGCGCCGTTCAGCGTTCCGCCGTCCAGATCGTAGGTCATGGCAGCCTGCCAGCCCGCATAATACGAAAGAACGGCAGGCTCCGCTGTTACGGTTTTGTGGTTGCCATAGCTGCCCAAAATGCTGCCGCCGTCGTCGTTTATCGTAATATCCTGCAAGGCTGCGCCGCCTTGCAGTGTCGTCACGCCGTCCGCGTAGGTTTTGGCGTCCAGCAGCCAATCCGCAAAGCAGTGGGTCTGCACGGCGGCGCTGTGCCCGGCATTCGCTGAACAAATGTAGTAGGGCGCGGTATCGTCCACATCGGTCGGTGCCGTCACATCCGCCGTGATGCCGTAGAACTTGCGCACTGTGCCCAGCAGTTCCCCGCTGTCGATGCCGTCCACGGTCAGCGCGGTGCCCGCCGCAGCGTCGTGATTGTAATAATAGCGATAATTCGATTTGTAGGACAACCAAACATCATGCGCGTCGGAGTTTTTCATGCCGAAATAGGCGTCCTCAATAGCGGTATAGTATACGTTGGTGTCAATTCCGTTCTCCGGGTGCTGCTCCGCCGTCTGGGCGTTGTTGGATTCCCGGCTATTTTCCCAATCCAGCACCGCCGTGTCCGACTGGATGATCGTCCGCCCCAGCCACGGGTTCTCGCAGGTCACGCCAAGCTGTTCCCGTGTTCCGCCGTTCCAGGTGACAACGTCCGCATCCTGTTTCAGATGGATGCTGTCACCGGCGGGAATCTGCAATGTTGAATCGGTGCGGATCACATCGACGCCGTCCAGCATCACCGCGATGCGCAGGCCGGAATTTTGCAGGGTTTTGTCGGCGGAAGTTTTCACTTCGACGCCGTCCTTGAGTGTCGTGTCTGTTCCGCTTCCCGCGTAGATTTCCGCGTGTTCCGCGCCGTTTTCGGTAAAACTGCCGCCGGATACCGTTGCCTTGGTTCCACCTTTCAGGTACAGCCCGCTGTGGCCGTTTTCGTGCGATGTGACCGGCGCGGTCAGTTCAAGCGTTGCCGTCTGGTCCAGCGATTCATTTTTCATCGCGCTGATGCCGGAATAGCTGTTGCCGTAGCAGTTCAGGTGATCGCCCTGCACAGTGCCGCCGTCCGTGTGGACGCCGTCCGTGTGGACGCCGTCCGCGGCGTTATTGTACACGGCGGTCGTTTCGTCGCCGTTCGCGGAATCCGCGGCCTTGCCGATCCACAGTTGCCCCTGGGTGTAAACGCCGTTGATCCCGTTTGCGTAGATATGGTTCCAGCCGTACAAATAAGTCTTGCTGTCAGGGTAGCACTGCACGCCGTTGCCCGCATTGTTCAAAATACCGCAATGGCTGATTTTCATCGTGCCTGCGCCTTGTACGTCCAAGCCGGGGAAGGTGTTGGAAGCGGTGTCCCCGTCTGTCGTCAGGAGATTGGCGGTGTTGTAGCCGTTGTTCTCCACCTGGCAGCCGGTCAGGGTCATAACGCTGTTCGAGCGCACATTTGCGCCCGTCCAGCCGTTGCCCCAGAAGAAGCAGTTTTCCGCGCTGGCGGAGCTGTCGGCTTCGGGGATGTCAAAGCCGGAGGTTTTGTTCCACACAAAAGAGCTGGCCGCTGCCTGCACATGGGAACCGGCGGCACAGGTCAGCCCACCGCCGCCAAGGCCCTGTGAGCGCACATTGCCGGAAAGAACAGCCGAACCGTTCTCAAAGCGATACAGCGCGGTTCCGTCGCCCGCATATTCGCCATTGTTGAACACCAGCGAGCCATTGATCTCGGCCTGGCCGGGGTTCAGCAGAATACCGTTGTCGTTTCCGTAACCCACGGTACAGTTTTGCAGGCTGATTTTGCTGTCTGTGCCTTCGGTGTAAACGACGTTCTCGCAGTTGTTATTGCCATTGAGGAAGACGTTCTCAATTTCCAGCGTCGTGCCGCCGGAAATATAAATCATAACGTTGTCATGGTCGGTCTGTACACCGCTGGCGTCGCCCATCCGCAGGCTGGCGTTTTGGGTGTAGGTGTAGCCCTGCGCAACGGTTTCACTGCCCACGCCGACGGTGTTGGTGTATTGGGCACTCCCGGTGCCGACCAGACGCAGATTTTTGCTGACGGACAGCACCTCGTCCAGTGGGATGGTGATCTCGCCGGAAAGATAGATCGTAGCGCCATTTGCGGCAGAGGCGACAGCGGATTTCAGCTCTGTCCAGCTTGTGACGGCATCTTGGGCGGAGGTACCGGATGCGTCGTAGAGAGAGACTTCCTCAACGGCGAGATCATTGGAAAAGGCGCTTACTTCAGCGGGAATTTCCGCGTTGGAATCGCTGTCGGTTTCTTTATTTTCCGTCAGTTCGCTTGATTCGGCACTTTCCGGCGTTGCGTCGGAAAGCGCCGTGCTTTCATCCTGTGTCGATACAGGCGTTGGTGTCGGGGTAGTTGATGCTTGGTTTTCCGCCTGATCCTTTGTGCTGTCACCTTCCGCAATATCCGCTTCAGCGATGCCGCTCCACTCGTCAGCAACAAATTTTCCCTGCGTTCCTTGTGCCAGCACGGCAGTCGCCATACCGAACAACAGCAAAGCGGCCAGCCCTGCTGCCGCCAAAGACAGCAGCGGTTTGTTCTTTTCTTTCGCTTTTCTCATGCAAAACTCCTTTTTGTGTCATTCAGAATTTTGACCGGATATCCCATCCAGGGCAGGCACAACTGCACCCTCCCAACGATGTTCTCCGCCGTGACAGGTGTATCTGCCACGTTGTTTGTCAGTCCCTGCGTCGTGACCGTCCGAGCCGCCTGGTCGATGGCGACGATTCTGTGCGTTACCGTGCCGCCCGCTGTCTTGTAGGTAATGTCCTGCCCGACTTTCAGTTCGTCAAACGACATCGGCACAACGACAAGCAAGCTGCCCACGGGCAATACAGGCTCCATGGAGCCTGTCAGCACGGCGTAACAGCGGATACCGCTGACGGAAATCAGCACGGCGGCAGCAATCGCGGCGGCAAAGATCAGCGGCCCTGCCGCTTTCATCGGTTTTTTCACCACGTTCCGCCCTCCTGAACCGCTTCAAAGTAGACGCTGAGGGTGTAATGATTCAGCGCCGTAGCGTCCGCGCTCTCGCTGTATGTCACAGTATCGAACAGCGCGTCATTGCGGCAATCTTCTCCCGGCTGCAAAGTTTTGGCGTAATACCAGAAATCCTCCGTTTCGTCGTAGCGCCAGTTTTCGGTGTTGTAGTTGAGGGTACAGGCATCCTGTGCCGCGCTATCTGAGAAAATCACGCGGGCGCGAAGACGCAGCGGAAGGTTGCCGGTGTTCACCACATACGGGCGCTTCATGAACGAATTGCCCGGCTGCACCGGAACATCCGGGTTCTGAATGTCCTCTTTCGGGTCAAATGTCACCTCACCGACCGTGAGGGTGTTGGTGCGCGATGCTTGGGCAATAAAATAAGCGCCTGTGACGCCGACCAGACAAACTGTCAGGGCCAGCGCCGCAAGCGCGGCGAACAAGATATTCTTTTTTGCTTTGCTCAAGATTCAGCAACCTCCTTTCCCATGACGGCGGCCCACACATCCTGCGGGGTGTTGGCGTCGGCCACATAGTCGCTTTGGATGGCGGTCAAGCGGCAAATAATATCTACCGCCGTGCCCTGCGGCAAATCGCCCTCCACCACGTTCGCATAGGTCACGCAGTCAAACAGCGGCGGCGTCTGTGCGCCGGGCGCAATGGCGGATTCATACGCATAGATGAATGTGTGGGTTTCCTCCGTTTCAGTTTCTTCCAGCAGGCTCCAGCCGTCGTTGGGCTGAAAACTGACCAGATCGACCGTGTGCGGTTCGCCGCCATTGTCCAGAACGCCCGCCCCGCTGGTCGGCTCCTGATTTGTTTCGTCGCTTCCGTCTGCTTTGGCGGTTTCTGCAATCGTATAAGTTCTCACGCTGGCGCGGGGAATCTCGACTTGCAGGTACATATAGGCTGCGGTCGTGCTTTCCGCCGCGTTGCAGGCCGTGGGGTCTTTGGCTACCGTCTTGCCGGGGTACAGCACCTTCGCTTCATCCGGCAGCTTGTCCCACTCTGGCTCGGTCAGTTCTGCCTCCAGCTGACCGACCGCGAACGTGTTGACGGTTTGCGGCGTCTGGTGCGTCAGGTAAGCCCCCGTCCCGGCCACTGCGCCCAAAACGGCAATCGTTGTGACAGCGCATAGGGCAATGATGTGTTTTTGTTTCATGGCATTCTCCTTTTTGGCTTGATTGTATGGCGAAAAACATAAAATCGTTTTATACGGCAAGCAAAGGCATCACCCCCCCCCAAAAAAAAATGAAGTAAAGAAAAAGGCGAGCGGCTTCCCTTACGAGAGCTTGGCGCTAGCCTTCGACTTTCTGGCACGGTATAATCAACTTGATTTTGTCGCTTTTTGAGTTATAATTAAAAATAAAGAGCTAGGGAGGCTCTGATTAAATCTGGTGTGCGGCACGGCGGATGGCGTGCGATAGACGGCGTGATATGCGCCAAGCCCTCAGGGCACGATTTATTCAGAGGTTTCCTAGTAGTCGTAAAAGTGCAATGAAGGGAGTCCAAATGGCAAATCGCCCAAAATTAACAATAGAGGATCAAGTGGCGTATATGAAAAACAAAGGGATTACCTTTGACCACTGTTCTGAAAAAGATGCCGTGCGTTTTTTGCAGGAAAGCACATACTTCTTTAAGGTTAAAGCGTTCGATAAAAATTACATTGCTCATCCAAAGACCGGGCATTATTATAATTTGGACTTTTCTTATCTCATGGAGCTTTCAACCTTAGATATGCGCTTGCGAAGGCTTATTTTACACGCAACTTTAGATATTGAACATTTCCTAAAAGTACAACTGATTCGAGATGTAAGTTCAAATCCGGTTGAGGATGGCTATCAAATTGTCGAAAAGTTCTTTTCTGAAAATTCCAGCGTAAAAAATTCCATCAGTGAAAAATCGAAGAATTCCATGTGCAAGGATCTTGTGGAAAAGCTGGAAAGTGAAAATTATGCGATTTGGAATTTGATTGAAGTCCTCTCCTTTGGTGACTTTGTGCGGCTCTATACCTTGTATGATAGGGAGTATGGGAATCACAATAAAGGGCTCATTCAATGCCTTTATGCCGTAAGGTGCCTCCGGAATGCAGCTGCCCATAACAACTGCTTATTAAATAGTTTAAGGTTGCCCTATACGCGTAAGATTCACTCCTCCTATTCCATCAGCCGCGCTGTGAGTCAAATTCCCAACGGACCAAAGACAACATCCCGCGAAAAAAAGCTGGCCAATCCGGTGATTCATGATTTTGTCGCAATGCTGTATGTATACAAGAAAATTGTATCTTCGCCCCGCACAGCAGAGCATTTCACAAAGGAATTGCACGATTTATTCGACATTCGTATGAAACGGCATAGCAACTATTTCGAATCAAATGAGTGCATATCATCTGCCTATCACTTTATGAAAACTGTGATTAATGATTGGTTTCCATCAGGCCAGGAGTTATGAGTCTATATTTGTGGTTGAAAAATCCATTGACATCCCGATTGGAATTGAGGTATCCTATTAAGGATGAACAAAAACAGGTCACTGTTTTTAGAGGGCTGGTGCACGCACCAGCCCTTATTTTTATCCTTATCTAAGCATAGCTGAGTCCCTTGGTAAAATATTATAAAGGCAGCGCCGCAATAAGCGTATTGTTACCCTTATAAAAAGGCGGATTTCCATAGCTTCGTTGGCTGGTCAAACATTAACCTCATATCGTTGGCCTGCAGGGATATTTGCAAAGCAGGGAAGTGTCGCAAATTGGCCTTCAGGACTCCTTTGCCGAAAGAACCGCATTGGAATATATCGTATCAACAAATTATTTTGACGGATACTTTGCCTTAACCTGATACACTACGCTAGAGCACCTGACTGTTAATCAGGGTGTCGTCCGTTCAAGTCGGACTGGGGCAGC
>ENA-OZKM01000417-OZKM01000417.1-human-gut-metagenome-genome-assembly--contig:-NODE-417-length-12256-cov-4.696582_pt1 | contig 12256 bp, 10 predicted proteins | sample MGYA00244822_ERZ653755 | MGnify/ENA primary metagenome ERZ653755 (study PRJEB26926, sample SAMN06165342) | human gut metagenome | biome: ENVO:00009003; feature: ENVO:2100002; material: ENVO:00002003...
AGATCCTGAGATGTCTCGTGGGCTCGGAGATGTGTATAAGAGACAGACATATAACTGCAACTAAAATTCCTAAACACCAATATAATATTTTAGTATTTCTCTGTTTTTCTAATTTATGTTCTATCTCTTGGCGTTCTCTTTCTTCTTGTTCTTTTTTATAAACTTCTTCTAACCGCTTTTTCTCGGCTAAATCCTTTTTTCGTTTTTCTTCTTTTTGTTTTCGTATTTCCTCTGCCTTTATTCTTTCTTCATCATCACGTTTTATTTTATCATAATGTGCTTTTATATTGTATCCGCAATCTGGACAAGATGTTGCTGTATCAGATACATTTTCTCTGCCACATTCGGGACATTTTACCAGTGCCATAATTATTTCCTCTTTCTATCGTATTTTATTATTGATTTGACAAACAATCGAATTAGTATGCTCTACATATTCATGTAATTCTTTGTTTTCTCTGGCTAATTCTTCAATTTTCATCTCTAACTGTGTTATGTGTCTATCAACACCTTGCTGATTACTTATAATCATTTTTAACCTTTCTTTAAAATCAATATCTTCTAGGACGCCAACGACCGTGCCACATTCTTTGCAAGCAACATAACAAAATGATTTGTCATCTCGTTTAATAATAGTAAAATTTGGTTCAGGTGTCAAAAGTATATCTTTTTAAAGCATTGAAAATATTGCACAAAATCATATCTTCATAAGATGCTGATAACCGCTCAAAAAGATTGATTTTGGCCATTTTAGCTCCAATTTCAGAGCTTATTGACGTGATGGCTTGTAGAAAAATTGTGCACTATAACGAACGTGTTTTCAAATTGGACTTTTGACACCTAAACCCAATTTACCCCTTCACACTTCGAACATTTTGCTTCCATAATTCTCCCTCCTACACAAGTATTATCTACAATTATACTCCTACAAGCCACCAATTTCCACAATTTTCGCACTTGATTTTGAATAGTGTACCATCAGATGTTACTGTACACGGGCTGACTTGTCTGCGAACACGTAATAAGTTAACCTATTGTGCTATTTCAAATAAAACGTTTAAAAACTTGTAAAAACCGCAAAGAATCCCTGTTTTTTGATAAACAAATTTTTTGGAATGCCGCAGCCGCAGATGCGCACATAGCTGACGGTTTTATCAAAAGCCTCCGCCGGGGCGTTCATGATGCTGCTGATCTGCGGTGCAAACAGCACCAGCGCCACCGTCATGACCAGCGTAATCACAGCAAACATAACAATTGCTGTGCCAACCGTGCGGCCGCCTTTCTTCCTTTCGCCGCAGCCGATCTGCTGGCCCAGCAAAATCGTGGTGCCCATGGCAAAGCTGCTGACCAGGTTTGTCAGCGTCATCATGATCTGCGAGCCGGTGGAGACCGCCGAAACATCCGCCGATGCTGCAAACTTGCCCACAATCAACAGGTCCACCGCGCCGTACATAGCCTGCAAAAACAGGGCAAACAGCACCGGCAGCGCAAACAAAATCAACGGCTGCAAAATTTTGCCTTGGGTAAAGGTCGTGTTCTTTTCCATATTCAGTATCCTTTGTTCGTATGGTTCCACCAGCCGGCAGCTGCCCCACAAAAAAAGGCTGGATAAGACACGGGCATTTCAGCCCGGCATCTTATCCAGCCATTGTTTCTTTTGAACAATCAACCCTCCGATGGCTGGTTGCTAGTATAGCGCGCGCAGTGTGGTCCGTCAATCATATTTACTGCACATTTGCTCATCAAATGTACACTTTGCCTTGTTATTGCCCTCCTGATTCAAGCTCCATACTATTTATTTTCTGCTGTAACGGGGGCTGTGCCCTTTCAGGAGCTTCTAGCGGGAAAGCGGTTTGATGCTGAACACAACATGCTTTTCCTGTTGGCAGCACTTGCAGATATTCAGCACATCATAATAATACTGTATATCACTCCGTTCCAGATCAAGGCCGCACTTCCGGTTCAGGCAGCCTCGGCAGTAGCACAAAACTCCAATTTCTTTATTGGTCAGCATAACGCTTACCCCCCCCCATTTTATTTCGAGCAGTCGCTGTTTTTAATCCAGCCTGCCCATTTGTTCTTTCAAATCGGTCTTATTCTGCACAGCGGCTTCAATGGCAGCTGCCAGGGCCGCGGTAATGTCTGCCAGCGGCATGGCCGGGGTACCCGCAGCTTTGCCTTCCAGCTGGCTGGCTGCATACGGCACATGCACAAAGCCCGCCCGTATATGGGGATAACTTTGCACGGTATGCAGCACGGTATACATGACCGCATTGCAGACGTAAGTACCTGCCGTGTAAGACAGCTGGCAGGGATAGCCCTTTGCCTGTACCCCGCGCACCATGGCCTTGACCGGCAGCTTGGCAAAATATGCCGGGGCACCGTCCTGTACCAGCGGTTCGTCCACCGGCTGCGCGCCGTCATTATCCGGGATACGGGCATCCGCCAGGTTGATGGCTACCCGTTCTACACGCAAACCAGCAGCGCCGCCTGCCTGGCCCACATTCAGCACCAGATCCGGCTGGCAAAGTTCGATTTGGCGCACCACTTCTGCGGTGCCGCGGGTAAAGCTTGTCGGGATCTCCCGCTTGATGATCTGCGCCCCGGCAATTTCATCCGGCAGCATTTTAACAGCTTCGTAAGCCGGGTTGATGCTTTCCCCTCCGAACGGGTCAAAGCCTGTAACTAAGACTTTCATTTCACTTTCCCTCTCCTCATCTTTTCAAATTATACCACACGTTTTTTCATTTTTCACTCCTATTTACAAAAATATCCTACTTTATTCAAAAAAAATGACCACGCTCGCACTTAGCGTGGTCATTTCATTAACATATGTTACTTTATTTTTCCCTTAGCTGCTCTTCCAGCCCGGCGCGAGGGGTAATATAGACCGTTGTATAATCGTTATACAGCACCATGCCAGGGCGGGCGCCGTTGGCTTTCCAGATGTTGCGCACCTCGGTGGTATCCACCGGCACCTTGGCACCGCCATTCTGGCTGGAGTGCAGCACAGCCAGCTCTGCGGCCTCCTGTTTGGTGGTGTCCGGCACATCCTCGCCGCGGCTCATAACCACCGTATGACTGCCGGGGGCTTTCTGTACATGGAACCAGACATCCTTGCCGCGGGCAGTGTGCAGGGTCAGCTTATCGTTTTGCAGATTGTTGCGCCCGATCAAAATTTCAAAGCCATCGCTGGAGCGGTAGCGCAGGAAATCCGCCGGTTTCTGTTTGCGTTCCCGCTGCTTATAGTATTTCAGGTAGCCCTGGCTTTTCAGCTCGGCGCGCACTTCGTTCAGGGCCTGCTCGCCGGGGGCAGTCTCCACCTCATACAGAACATTGGCAAGGTATTCGATCTCATCCTCGCCCTCGAGCAGCAGCTTTTTCAGCATCTGGCCGGCGGTCTGCTTCTTTTTATAATCGCGGAAGTATTTCTGCGCGTTCTCGTTGGGTCCAAGGCGGGGATCCAGGCGGATGGTCACATCCTCGCCGGTATAGTAGTTTTGCACGGTGGCCTGGCGGTCGCCTTTCTGGATGGCCCACTGGTTGGCCTGCAGCAGCTCGCCGTACAGGCGCAAGGTATCGGCTTTTTCACTCTGGGCCAGTTCCTCCCGCCGGGCGGACTGTTTGCGCACAGCGCGTTCGTACAGGTTATGCACCGCTTTGTACAGCTCGCGGCTCTTCTGCTTCAACCGCTCGGCGCGGTCCTTGGTGGCGTAATAATCCTCCAGCAGCTCGCTGTAGGTGGGGTACTGCGTTAAAATGGCCGCACTGCCGTACTGCTGCGGGATAAAAAAGCTGAACTCTACCGGCTTGTTCACACCGTCCGGCTGGGGGATGCGCACCGCCGTGGGGGTGCCGCCTGCAGCGTGTTCATCCTTCAGGTTTTCGATTGCGGCGCACAGGGCCTGCTTCTGCGCTTCGCCCAGGTCACAGGCCAGCAGGGGCGTTTCGCCGCCAAAGGCACGCCACACAGCCTCCCGCGCAACAACGGGGCCGACACCGCCAACCGCTTTGCCCAAAGCAGAAGCCACCGGCAGGTCTTTTTCGCAGGCAGCGGCCACCATGGCGGCGGCGCTGGTTGCCAGAAAATCCGGCTTATTGGGTTTGGGCGGCAGCGTATACGGCAGTCCGGGCAGCAGCTGGCGGATCTCGCTGTCCTCAAAATCCACCCGCTTGAGGGCATCGATGATCTTGCCGCTCTGGATCAGCACCAGGTTGGAGTAACGGCCCATCAGCTCGGCAGCCAGGGTATTGGTTACCAGGTCGCCCATCTCATTGGTGCACAAAAAGTCAAAAAACACAATGCGGTCGCCGGGTTCCATATGCAGCCCTGTCAGACGGCCGCCGGTCAGGTGTTTGCGCAGCAGCATGCAAAAGCCCGGCGGGGTGAGCGGGTTTTCAAAGCTTTCTTTGGTCAGGCAGACACGCGCCGAGCCGCTGCGGGCAGACAGCAGCAGCTTGAACGTCTGGGTGCGAGTGCGCAGGGTCATCAGCACTTCATCCCGCGTCGGCTCAAAAATTTTATCAATTTTGGCATCCAGCAGGGTGCTGTTCAGTTCATTTGCGACCAGCGCAAGGGTCGCGGCATCCAATGCCATGGTGGTACTCCTTTTCTTTTGGGGCAGGGTTTTATGAAAACGACAGCATTCTTCTCACGCGGCAGGATGGGTTCATCCCACCCCATAGTGTTCAGCCGCCGCAGGGGTTACAGGTAGCTGTAAGGGTCAACATCGGCCAGGCTGGGGGCCACAGTAACTTCTTTGGGCAGGCGCTCGGTCAGGGCATCCGCCAGGGCAAACACCACCGGGTGTTCCGTTCCCCAGTGCCCGGCAACAACCAGGCCCACGCCTTTCTGCTTTGCCAAAATGGCAATGTGGTGGGCGGCTTCGCCTGTCACCAGGCAGTCTGCGCCCTCGTCAATGGCCTGCTGCAAATAGCTGCCGCCTGCGCCGCTCACTTCGGCCAGCTTTTCTACCGGGTGATCGGCTTCCACAAACTTGCAGTGGGTGTGCAGCATCCGGCTGCAGGTTTCGGCCAGCTGTTGGGCCGTGGTGGGCACGTTCAGCGTGCCGATGCGGCCGCAGTTATCGGCGAAATCACGGCGGTTCTCAATGCGCAGCAGGTCTGCCAGCACATCGTTCACACCGCCGGGAGCGGCATCCAGATTGGTGTGCATGCAGATGGCCGAAATGCCGTTCTGCAGCAGCATTGCGGGCACATCCTCCGCCGTCACGCGGCGCAGCGGGTCAAAGATGACCGGGTGGTGGCTTACAATCAGCTCACACCCGCTTTCGGCGGCATCGCGCACCACATCGGCGGTAATATCCAGCGCCGTCATAATGGAGGTGACCGGGCGTCCGGCATCCACCAAAAGGCCCACGTTATCCCAACTGCAAGCCAGCTCCGGCGGGGCGATCTGTTCCAGAATTTCCAGTACCTGCTGTACTTTTACGGCCATAGTCCATCCTCCATTTCCTGTATCAGGGCATCCACCCCATCCGCCTGCGGACCGGGTGCAAGGCCCAGGCGGTATTTTTTCAGTTTGACCAGCTGCTGTTCACGGTAGGCCTGGGCTTCGGGCTGGCCCTGCGTTTTGCCGCACAGGCAGGCAAGGCCGGTGGGCTCCGCTGCCCGGCCGGTATACTGCGCGTTGATCACGGTATACAGCCGCCCGGCTGCACGGCACAGTGTCTCGCTTTTTAAAGCAAAGCCGCGCTGGGCAAGGCCCTTGCGCAAAACGCTGTGCTTGGTGGCGGGTACAAAAACAAAGTTATACTGTTCGTTCCTCACCCAGGGGGCGGCATCCAGGATTTCCAGCACCGTTTCGGCCCCCATGCCGGCAATGATGATCTCCGTTGCCTCCCCCGGCTGCAGCACACTCAAGCCGGAACCGAGGCGGAACTGGATCTTATCCGCCCAGGGGGCGCAGGTCATGCGGGCTTTTTGCAGCGGGCCTTCCCGCAGATCACATGCAAAAACAAGCGGGCAGCAACCGCTGCCCGCCAGCCATGCACTGAGTTTTCCATGGTCACACCCAATATCGGCGGCAATATGGCCGGGCCGCACATAGGCAGCCGCGGCGGCCAGCCGCGCATCCAGGTGCGGCACAGGCTTACAGGTGTGCAAAGTAGTCATTCAGTTCGGCGCACAGTTCGTCGGGGTCCACACCGTGGACCATGCAGGCCTGCTCCACGGTCTCACCATGGGCAGCCATGCAGCCCAGGCAGTGCATACCCGTGTTCAAAAAGATGGGCACGCAGCCCTGGGAAGGATCGTTCTGCAGGATTTCGGCAATGATGGTATTACGGGTAACAGTCATGGTAATGTTCCTTTCTGCATTATACAAAACGTATAAAATGATAATTTATGACGGCATCTGGAAGGTCGCGTACAAACCCGCGCCTTGCAGAATGACGAACGATGTCAGGCAGAGCATGGCAAATACCGCCTTGCGCTCTGCGGGCTTTTGCACGGCAAAGGTGCGGTTGTGGTGCACCAGCGCCAGCACCAGCGGCAGCACGGGCAGCCAGTAGCGCCCCTGCAGGCCAAAAATAGTGGTGTAATTGATGGGGGTCCAGTTGAGCGCCGTGACGAACGAAAGGGCAATCACGCAGAGAACAATACCCCAAACGCCCGCTTTGGTGCGGCGGCCCAGAGGTACGGTCTCACCCGCCTGCGGCAGCGCCGCGGCCAGCAAAGCCAGGATAAAGCCAACCCCCAGCACCCAGCTGGCATCCACGGTATACACAATGGGTTCGCCCAGGGCAGTGCCCAGCACGCCCTGCACCCACTGCGCCCCCTGCGCACTGAAAGAGCGCAGCAGCAGTTTAGCCGTGTTGGGCAGGTTGCGGCAGATATACCCGGCGGAATAGGTGTAGATGGAATCGCCGTTTTCCTGAATGGAGCCAACCAGCTGTTCCGGCGTTAAGCCGCCCCACATGTGGGTCAGCTTATACAGCCCAACCGGGATGGCCAGCACCACAACCGCGGCAATGGCACCCAAAAAGATTTTCTTCTTTTTGGGGTCGCGGCGGATCTTCCAGTACAGCAGCGCCAGCAAAGCGGCACCAGCCGCGGCGGCACCACCGGCGCGCAGGATGCCCACGGTATCCACATCGCGGGCTGCATACAAAGCAGCGCCCATATTGACCTGCACCCAGCCGATAGCGGCCAGCACCAGCGCCAGAACTTTGGCAATGGGGCCAACCGGCCAGCGCTTGCCGGGCAAGGCAAGGTTGGCATCGGGAATCATAAAGATCAGCAGCACGGCGGGCAGATAAATTGCCTTGGCCGGGCCGATGAGCGCCGCCAGCACCACAGCAGCCACCGTTTCCGGCCAGCGGGCCGGGCGGGTGCGCAGGGTCAGGCAGAGCGCAGTAAAGCAGAAGAGATACCCCAGCACGGCGGCGTCCGCCGAAAGGCTGCCCGCCAGCTGCAAGGGCTGGGCCAGCAGTGCCACACCGGCAAAAATGCCGCGCAGCCGCTGGGGTGCAATATTGACCGCAGCCGCAGCCAATGCCAGGTACAGCGCCAGGTTGCACAGCCGCCCCAACAGCAGCATGCCATGGAAGCCAAGCCCCATCATGCGCGCCAGCGTAATGCCGGCAATCTGACCCAGGTAGAGCGTATTGTTGATGGGGTCCGCCGTTACATAGGTATCGGAGCTGACAGTCGTTTCACCGCTGCAGCCCGCATCTCCCAGGTGTTCCAGCATTTCCTTGTAAGCGTAAATGCCGATATCACCGGTATGATTTTTGAAATAAGGAGCATCGCAGCTGCGCACCAGCAGCATATCATCATCGTCCGCCACTGGCTGGCCCAGCAATGTGCTGGACTGGCGGTAGCATTTGGCCAGGTGGGTGTATTCATCGGGGCCGACAAGGGGCGGCGTTAAAAAGGCAAACGCCACGCCCAGCACCGCACCGCACACCAGCACCACCTGCCACAGCTTGGCACGGTGGGTGAGCAGGATAAAGCCCGCCACCACCGCCGCAAAGGTCAGCACGCCCAGCAGGCGGGAGATCACATGGGACCAGCTGCCGGAATCATTGACAACATACTGCAATGCCGGATGCCCGACGATGGAATCCGTTGTGCCGTTTGCATTCCGGCGGGTCATCTGCTGGCTGGTGTCGGCATCCGTCCAAAGGCCCAGCAGGTGGTACACATCCCAGTCATCGCCGGGGGTATACCACAGGCGCAGGGTCATGTTGGGGTTTGCCAGGTCATAGTCCGCTTCGGCATCGGCTGTGCCGGGGGCGGTATAGGGCGCATCAAACGTGATGGCCGCAAAGGTGTCATCTTTAATGGTAATGCAGTCCAGCTCACCGTTCGCCACGGCGTTGCCATCGGCATCCAGCAGTGCAGCGTACAGGGTGCCCTGCCGGAACGCCCAATTATGGGTGGTCAGGTCCAGTCGAACCCCGTAAATGCGCTGCCCGCTTTTGAGCGGAACGGGCAGGTACAACCCGGTTGTGCCGTCATCCTGCGTTGCAGCGTCCGCCGTGGCAGGAATTACAACGGTACGGGTATAATCATCGTTGACGATTTCATACACCGGCTGGTTATCCACCCGCTGGCCAAGGTCAAACCCGGCCCACGCGGCCACAGCGGCGGCAGCCAGCGCCACCAGCAAAGTCAGCCACAGCAGGCGGTGCCGCTTGCAGAAATCTTTGATTTTTTGCATGAAGCCCTCCCCTGCTTTAGGTTGCTTACAAACAGTTTTATTATACATGATGATTGGCGAAAGTGCAATATTAGCCTTACTGCACTTTACTTTTCTCATTTTTCCTCTATCTTTTTAGGCTAGAGAACGATATCATCTATGTAAAAATCACATAAAGAGGTCGTGATATTGCTATAATTAACTGATACAAAAACACCCCCGTCTGCATTACCAGGCGGGGGCATGTTATTGCATTACGAGAAACGGTCGCGCAGGTTCTTGAAGAAGCCCTTGCGCTTTTCGTAGTTATCCTCTTTCATGCTGTCCTCAAAAGCTTTCAGGGCTTCGCGCTGGGCGCGGGTGACCTTTTTAGGGATCTCAACATCGACGATCACATACTGGTCGCCGCGGCCGCGGCCGTTCAGGTACTGGATGCCCTGGCCGCGCAGACGGAACTTGGTGCCGCTCTGGGTGCCTTCGGGGATATGCTGCACAATGCGGCCATCCACGGTGGGCACCTCAACGTCATCGCCCAGCACAGCCTGGCTGAAGGTGATGGGCACATGGATGGTAACATCGTACCCGTCACGCTCAAACATCGGGTCGGCCTTAACGGTAACATGCACGATCACATCGCCGGCCGGGCCGCCGTTGGAACCGGCATCGCCCTGGCCGCGCAGTGCAATGTTCTGGTCATCATCAATACCAGCGGGGATATTGATCTCCAGGCTCTTGCGCGCGGCGGTCTTGCCGGTGCCGCGGCAGGTCTTGCACGGGTTGCGGATAATGGTGCCGCGGCCGCCGCAGTGGCTGCAGGGCTGCTGGCTCTGCATTACGCCAAAGGGGGTGCGCTGCTGTGTTACAACATAACCACGGCCGCCGCAGTCGGGGCAGGTTTCGGGGCTGGTACCCTTGGCCGCACCGGTGCCGCCGCAGTCGGGGCAGGTATCCTGGCGGTTGATGGTGATCTTCTTGGAGCAGCCGTGGGCGGCTTCCTCAAAGGTCAGGATCACGCTGGCCTGAATATCATGGCCCTTGCGGGGTGCATTGGCGGTGCGGGTGGAAGAACCGCCGCCAAAGCCGCTGAATCCACCGCCAAAGCCGCCGCCAAAGATATCGCCAAAGATGTCGCCCAGGTCCACGCCGCCAAAACCACCGCCGAACCCGCCTGCACCGCCGCCGTTGGCAGCCGCATAGTTGGGGTCTACGCCGGCAAAGCCGAACTGATCATAGCGCTGGCGTTTCTGCGGGTCGGAAAGCACATCGTTGGCTTCGTTGACCTCTTTGAACTTTTCCTCGGCTTCTTTATTGCCGGGGTTCAGGTCAGGGTGGTACTTTTTGGCAAGTTTGCGGTAGGCGCTCTTGATCTCGGCATCCGTAGCGTTTTTGCCGATGCCCAGCACCTCGTAATAATCTCTTTTTTCTGCCATATGATCACACCTTTATGTGTTGAAGTAAGTTGACTTTTATTCCTTTCCCCTATGGGAACAGCCGGTTCTTTGTCCGTAAGGGCGTACAGCCTGTGCCTGCAAGCGGCAACGTGATTTCACTGCGGGCACACGCTGTGCGCCCCTACGGACGGGACGCAGCTTTGTGGGCTTAACCCCACAATGGCCGCCGCCGGAATTGCCTGGCGGCGGCCTTTTGGGTTACAGGGATGTTCCCCTGTTTATTCTGTTATCTTACACCTCGTGGAAGTCAGCGTCAACAGCACCGTCATCCTTCGGGGCGGAACCGGCATTGCCCGTGGGGCCCTGCTGGGCGTCAGCGCCCGGCTGCTGGCCCTGCTGCTGGGCAGCCTGCTGGTAAACCTTCTCGCTGATGGCGTAGAAAGCCTTCTGCAGGTCGTCCTGCTTTGCCTTGATGGCCTCAATATCGGTACCCTTCAGGGCTTCCTTCAGGGCGTTCAGCTTAGCTTCGCACTCGCTCTTCTCGGACGGAGAGACCTTGTCGCCCAGCTCGCTCAAAGCCTTTTCGGTCTGGAATACCATCTGGTCGGCGTTGTTGCGGGTATCAACATCTTCGCGGCGCTTCTTATCCTCAGCAGCATACTGCTCGGCATCCTTAACGGCCTTGTCGATGTCATCCTTGCTCATGTTGGTGGAAGCAGTGATGGTAATGCTCTGCTCCTTGCCGGTGCCAAGATCCTTAGCGCTTACATGCACAATGCCGTTGGCATCGATATCAAAGGTAACTTCGATCTGGGGCACGCCGCGCGGAGCCGGAGCGATGCCATCCAGGTGGAAGGTACCCAGGCTCTTGTTGTCGCGGGCAAACTCACGTTCGCCCTGCAGAACGTTGACTTCAACGCTGGGCTGGTTATCAGCAGCAGTGGAGAAGATCTGGCTCTTCTTGGTGGGGATGGTGGTGTTGCGCTCAATGATCTTGGTGCAAACGCCGCCCAGAGTCTCAATGCCCAGGCTCAACGGGGTAACATCCAGCAACAGCAGACCCTTAACGTCGCCCTGCAGAACACCGCCCTGGATGGAAGCGCCGACAGCAACACATTCATCGGGGTTGATGCCCTTGAACGGCTCGCAGTTCAGTTCCTTCTTGACAGCGTCATAGACAGCGGGGATACGGGTGGAACCACCGACCATCAGGACCTTAGCCAGGTCAGAAGCCTTCAGGCCTGCATCAGCCAGAGCCTTGCGGACAGGGGCCATGGTGCGGTCAACCAGATCAGCGGTCAGTTCATTGAACTTTGCGCGGGTCAGGGTCATATCCAAGTGCTTGGGGCCGTTGGCGTCAGCGGTGATGAACGGCAGGTTGATGTTGGTGGAAGTGGCGCTGGACAGCTCGATCTTTGCCTTTTCAGCAGCTTCCTTCAAGCGCTGTGCAGCCATCTTATCCTTGCGCAGGTCGATGTTGTTTTCCTTCTGGAAATCCTCAGCCATCCAGTCGATGATGCGCTGGTCGAAGTCATCGCCGCCCAGGTGGGTATCACCATTGGTAGCCAGAACTTCAGTAACGCCATCGCCCATCTCGATGATGGAAACATCGAACGTACCACCGCCCAGGTCGTAAACCATGATCTTCTGGTCGGATTCCTTATCAATGCCGTAAGCCAGAGAAGCTGCGGTCGGCTCGTTGATGATACGCTTTACGTTCAGACCAGCAATGGTACCGGCGTTCTTGGTTGCCTGACGCTGGCTGTCGTTGAAGTAAGCGGGAACGGTGATGACAGCCTCGGTAACGGGCTCGCCCAGGTAAGCTTCGGCATCAGCCTTCAGCTTTGCCAGGATCATAGCGCTGATCTCTTCGGGGGTGTAATCCTTGCCGCCGGCGTGAACCTTCTCGGCAGTGCCCATCTTACGCTTGATGGAGGAGATGGTGTTTTCGGGGTTGGTGATAGCCTGACGCTTTGCAACCTGGCCTACCAGACGCTCGCCGGTTTTGGTAAAGCCGACAACAGACGGGGTGGTACGGGCACCCTCAGCGTTAGGGATAACAACGGGCTCGCCGCCCTCCATAACAGCTACGCAGCTGTTGGTAGTACCAAGGTCAATACCAATAATCTTACTCATAATATAAAACTCCTCGTATTATAAAGTAGTAGTTATTAGAGTCCCTCTCCAAGGACAAAATGCT
>ENA-OZKM01000431-OZKM01000431.1-human-gut-metagenome-genome-assembly--contig:-NODE-431-length-11987-cov-6.044502_pt1 | contig 11987 bp, 10 predicted proteins | sample MGYA00244822_ERZ653755 | MGnify/ENA primary metagenome ERZ653755 (study PRJEB26926, sample SAMN06165342) | human gut metagenome | biome: ENVO:00009003; feature: ENVO:2100002; material: ENVO:00002003...
TTCGTCGGCAGCGTCAGATGTGTATAAGAGACAGCAGGGTGCCCAGTAACGCCTTCCACCAGCCGCCTTTTTTCTTTTTCTTGCCGTTCGGGCCATAGGGGCCTGCGCCGCCTTTGCCTTTGCGGCTGCCGCCCTTGGGCGGTTTGCCACCGCCGCCTGCGGCAGATTTGCTGCCGCTCTTGCCTGCGGTGGATTTTCCGCTTCCGGCTGCCGTTTTCCCGGCGCTGCGTGAAGCCTGCATAACGGTGTCCTCCTGCTGCGGCGCGGCCTGGGGTGCAGCGGGCTGGGCTGCCGTTTGGGCAGCGCGGCGGGCCACACGCGCCTGATACTCTGCATCCGCGTTCATATCATAATGTGCGCGGCTGCCTTTGGTTTCGTTCAGGTCCAGCCGGCGCACCTGGGTGCGGGTGGCCCCCTGTGCGCTCTGGCTGCGGGCGCGGCGCTGCAGCTCCAACGCCTGGCGCTGGGCGCGGGTCAGGGGCTGCTCGCTCTGGGCAGCGGCCTGGGCCTGCTGGCGCGCGGCAGCTTCGCGGGCAGCGTGGGCTTCCTGGGCCTGCTGCTGGGCAGCAGCGGCGCGGGCTTCCTGCTCTTTCTGCTGGGCGGCGCGGTAGCGGTCAACATCGGTTTGCTGCACACGGTTAAAGCTGCGGGTGCGGCGGGTGTTATTGGCGGCAAGCTGCTGTGCACGGCGGCGGGCAGCTTCGTACTCATCCTGATTCAGCGCACTGCCTGTTTTCACAGTACGCCCGGTGTTCACCGTGCGCGGCGCGTCACCAGCATGGTAGACATTGCGCGGCGCATCGCCGGTGTTTACCCTGCGGATCTCGCTCATAACGTTCCTCCCTTTTATTCAAACGATGGGAACTGGTCTTTCATCTTATTCGGTTACGGCACACCCGCAAAAGGCAGTGCCTGCCCCTTTATCGGGTACAGGCCGCGCGGGCATCATCCAGTGCGGCAACGGTATCAGGGTCCAGTGGGTTGCCTTTTTCGCGCACAAAGGCAATGCTTTGTTCCAGTGCATGGCACAGCGCCAGGTCCAGGTTCTGCATTTCCTCGGCACGCAGCGCCTCCACACCGGGGTAATCCCGTTCGGCACTGGTCATATCCGCCATGTAAATAATCTTGTCCAACAGGCTCATGTTCTGTTTGCCGGTGGTATGGCACTCAATGGCAGATAAAATTTCCGGGTCCGTCACACCCCACTGTGTCTGGCACAAAACCGAGGCCGCGTACCCATGCCACACCGGCGCAGGGCGCTTGGCGGCATTTTTAGCTATTATAGCATTGTCAGCAAAAATCTGCAACATCTCTGCCTTGGGCAGTTCTTTCGCGCTGTCGTGCAAAAGTGCCGCTAATGCGGCCTTTTCCTCATCCGCGCCATAGCGTTTTGCCAGCTTGACTGCCATTTTTTTTACATTTATGGTGTGCTTGTAACGCTTTTCGCTCAAACGGCTTTTTACCAGCGCTTTTGCTTCGTCCACTGTCATCAAGATCCGCATCCTTTCCCTATTTTATTGTACCCTATCTATGGCTTCAAATCAGCTTGCCGTACAGCCCGTTCCGGTGTATCACATCCGCCACCGGCGGGGGCAGCAGCTCCTTCAGCCGGGCAGGGGGATACTTTCCTGCGCGGATATCGCTGGAGGCACACTCCAGCACCGGGGCATCCGCAAACATGATCTTCCCGCCTGCTTCTTCCAGCTTTTGGGCTGCTGCACACAGAGCGTCGCCATCGCCGGGTTCCCGGCTTTGCACCACCAGGGTGACCATAGCCAAAATTTCCCGCCAGCGGTACCATTCATCAAATGTTTCCAGCATATCGCTGCCAATTGTCATATACAGCTGAGCGCCGGGATACTTTTCCTGCAGCATGCTGACGGTATTATAGGTATAGCTGCGGCCCGCGCGGTCCACTTCCCACTGGCTCACCTGCACCTGGGGGCCAAGCGCCTTAAAGCATTCGCACATGGCAAGGCGCAGTTCGCCCGGCGTTGCGCTGGCGTGCTTGTGGGGTGGGATGCCCGCCGGCATAACCAGCACCACATCCGGCTGCACCGCCTGCATGGCGGCCCGCAGGTTGTTCATGTGCCCGGCGTGGGGCGGGTCAAATGTGCCGCCAAATAGCAGTGCTTTCATCTTACTTTTTCAGCAGTTCCGCATAAGCAGATTCCTTCGGCTTTTTGCGGAACAGCACAAACTTGCGGCCAATCACCTGCACGCACTCTGCATGGATGGCTTCGCACAGGATGTCGGCAGCCTCGCGGGCATCATACTCGCTGTTTTCCAGCACCTTCAGCTTGATCAGCTCGCGGGCTTTGATGCAGTCATCCACGCCCTTGATCAGCGTTTCATCAATTTCGCCCTTGCCGATCTGGAAAACCGGCTCCATGGTGTTGGCCATGCCGCGCAGTGCGGCGCGCTGTTTGCTTGTTAAAGACATTGTTCGCTCCTTATTGTTCAGTCAAAATCAAATCGTTCTATTCAGTTTTTCTCTGCGGCTCATTCGCCCAAAAATGCGGCGAGCTCGGCTTCCAGCTTTTCCATGGCGCGGCCGCGGTGGCTGATGGCGTCTTTTTCGGCATCGGCCAGCTCGGCATAGGTGCGGTGTGCAGTGTTGGGTACCGTGCCGCCGCCGGGCAGGCCGACGGCATCGGGGACAAACAGCGGGTCATACCCAAAACCGTTATCGCCCGCCGGGGTCAGGGCCACACTGCCGGGGCATTCGCCGGTCACAACCAGCTCCCGCCCATCCGGCAGGATCAGGCAGACCGCCGAAACGAACTTGGCGGCGCGCTGTCCCACCGGCACATTCTGCATCTCTGCCATCAGCTTTTCGTTGTTGGCGGCATCGTTGCCGTGCTCACCCGCATAGCGTGCGCTGTACACGCCGGGTGCCCCGTTCAGAGCATCCACGCACAGGCCGGAATCATCCGCCACGGTGGGCAGGCCGGTTGCCTTGCAAAAGGCTTCGGCCTTAATCTTTGCGTTTTCCGCAAAGGTGGTTCCGGTCTCCTCCGGGTCCAGGGTTACACCCAGTTCCCGCAGGCTTTTTACCTCGTGGCCGCAGCGGGTCAGGATGCGGCGCAGCTCTTTCAGCTTGCCCGCATTGTTGGTGGCTGCACAAACGATCATGCCTGTTCCTCCCCTGCCTGCTCCGTTTCCTCTTTTTTATGCTGCGGAACCTCCGGCAGCAGGGCTTCGGCAAAATCGGTGGCGGAGAAGAAGATCAGGTCGTCGATCTTTTCCCCCACGCCCACAAAACGGATGGGCAGGCCCAGCTTTTCGTGCACACCAATGATGCAGCCACCCTTGGGGGTGCCGTCCAGCTTGGTCAGCACAACACCGGTGGCACCGGCGGCGCGGCAGAACTCCTGCGCCTGGCTGATGGCGTTCTGGCCGGTAATGGCATCCAGCACCAGCAGCACTTCCAGGCTGGCATCCGGGCTGGCCTTTTTCACGCTGCGGCTGATCTTTGCCAGTTCGTCCATCAGGCCCTTTTTGTTGTGCAGGCGGCCTGCGGTATCGGCAATGACCATATCATAGCCGCGGGCCGTGGCGGATTTGACCGCATCAAAAATCACGGCTGCGGGGTCAGCGCCCTCGCCCGCCTTGACCAGCGGCACCCCGGCACGGTCGGCCCAGGTTTCCAGCTGTTCGCTGGCCGCTGCGCGGAAGGTATCGCCTGCCGCCAGCATGACCCGCTTGCCCAGATCCTTGTACAGATAAGCCAGCTTGGCAATGGTGGTGGTTTTGCCCACGCCGTTCACGCCCACAACCAGAATAACCGCCGGTTTGCCGCTCAGGTCCAGGTCAGTTTTGGGGCTTACCTCGCGGCGGATGATATCGCGCAGGGCATCCAGCGCTTCCTGGCCGGTATGCAGGCCGTTGATTTCCACCTCATCGCGCAGCTCGTCCACCAAACGCACCGCGCAGCTGGGGCCGACATCGGCCAGAATCAGCTGCTCTTCCAAATCATTATACAGGTCATCATCAATAACAGAGCTGGTCAAGGTGTTGACGATGTTCTGGAAAAAGTCCGTTCTGGTTTTTTCCAGGCCATCGCTCATTTTCTTCTTTTTCTTAAAAATATCGAAGAATCCCATGGCGGTTCCTCCTTTGAATTAACTGATCAGATCAGCGGAAACGTTCTCAAGGTCAAGGCGCAGGATCTTGGAAACACCATCCTCCTGCATGGTCACGCCATACAGCACATCTGCTGCTTCCATGGTGCCGCGGCGGTGGGTGATAACGATGAACTGGGTGCGTTCGGTCATGCGGCGCAGATACTGCGCATAGCGCGTAACGTTCACATCGTCCAGTGCAGCTTCAATTTCGTCCAGGATGCAGAACGGCGACGGGTTGACGGCCAGAATGGCAAAATAAATGCTGATGGCCACCAGCGCCTGTTCGCCGCCGGACAGAGCCGACAGGTTTTTGATGACCTTACCGGGGGGCGAAACCTGAATTTCAATGCCGGAGTTCAGCACATCGTTCTCATCCGAAAGATAGAGCCTCGCCGAACCGCCGCCGAACAGCTCGCGGAAGATCGCACCGAAGTTGCGGTTGATCTCCTTAAAGCTGGCGGTGAACATCTCCTGCATTTCGCTGCACAGCTCGGCAATCATTCGGTTCAGCTCCGCGCGGGATTTCTCCACATCGGTGACCTGTGCTTTCATGAAGTCGTACCGTTCTTTAACTTCCTTGTACTCTTCGATCGCGCCCACATTCACGTTGCCCAGCGCGCGGATTTTGCCGCGCACTTCGGCCACCTGGCGGCGCAGGTCTGCCACATTGGCAAAGGGTACACAGAGCTTTTCTGCCTCGGCTTCGGTCAGCTGGTATTCCTCCCACAGCTTGGATGCCGTGGTGTTCAGCTCAGTTTCCGCCGCGGTCTTGCGCTCGGCCAGACGGGCCATCTCGCCGCTCATCCGCTCGCGCTCATCGGTCAGGGTGCGGTTTTCCTGGGTCAGGCGGGTCACAGCGGCTTCCTTTTCCATGCGCTCGGCATTCGCCTTGCGGATGGTTTCCTCCGCCGCGGTGATCTTCTGTTTGTTTTCTTCGCTGGCTCGCTTGATTTCATTGGCGCGCAGCTCATTGGCGGCAATGCGCTCTTTGGCGGCGGCCACATTGGCCTGCAGTTCCCGCACGCGGGCTTCGGCTTCGCCGCTGCGGCCTCTCAGGGTTTCCAGCGCTGCTTCGTGCAGGCTCAGGTCCTTCTCGGTGCGCAGCTTCTGCATTCGGTTATCCGAAAGTTTCTGCGATGCTTCCTCCCGCTGGCGGGTCACATCGCTGGTGGAAGCGCCCAGGCTTTCCAGCTCTTTGCGGTGCGTTTCAATCTCGGCTTCCGCCTGTTTGCGGGCGTTTTCTGCCTGGGCGGCGGCCGCAGTGTTCTCCCGCAGTTGCTGTTCCAGCGCGGCGATCTCCTGCCCGCGGTGGGCGGCAGCATTCTTGCCCTCTTCCAGCGCGGTGTTCAGCTGATCCAGCTCCATCTCGGCTTTCAGGCGGGCCGCAGCGGCGGTCATGCCCTCGCTCTCGGCACCGGCCAGCTGGGCGGTCAGGTTATCCACCTCCGCTTTGCGGGCGGCGGCTTCCTTTTCGGCTGCTGCGCGGCGCTCGTCCAGTTTCAGCACCTTGGCACGCAGTTCGTCCAGTTCCTGCTTGCGGCTGAACACACCCACGCTGCGCGCGGTGGAACCGCCGGTAAAGGAACCGCCTGCGTTGATGACCTGGCCGTCCATTGTGACAATGCGGTTGCGGTAGCCAAGATTTTTGGCCACCACCGACGCTTCGCCCAGATCCTCCACCACAATAATGCGGCCCAGCAGGTTATCAATAATATGCTGGTACTGGGGGGCGGTCTCCACCAGGTCGGCGGCCACCTCCGCCGTGCCGGTCAGGCGGCCATTGAATCGGCTGCCCTGCACGGTATCCAGCGGCAGGAAGGTTGCGCGTCCGGCGCGTTCTTCCTTCAAAAAGGTGATAGCCGCGCGGGCGCAGCCCTGGTCCTGCACCACAATGTTCTGCAGCGCAAAGCCAAGTGCCGTTTCAATCGCGATTTCGTACCCCTTGCGCACGCTCAGGATACCGGCCACCGGGCCGATGATGCCCCGCAGCCGCCCACCGCCCGCGGCGCGCATGACGGCTTTTACGCTCTGCTGATAGCCGTCCATGTTGCGCTCCAGATCCTCCAGAATGCGGATGCGCTGGGCGGTGTTGTTTTTATCCGCTGCGGCCTTCTGCAAAGCTTCAGCGGCTTCCGCCTGCTGGCGGCGGCGGCTTTCCAGCTTGAGCTTTAAGCCGGAGCGGATGTTATCGTTGCGGGTCACGGCTTCCTCGCACTCTTTCAGGTGCTCGGCAGCAGCGTCCCGTTCCTCGGTCAGTTTTTGTGCCACATCACCCGCGGCGGCTTCCTGGTTTTTCAGGCCGTTCAGCTGGGCGCGGGCCGCTTCCACGGCGGATTGCAGCCCCGCACCCCGCACCTGCAGGGCAGTGGCATTCTGCTGCATGCGGGCCATGGCGGCGCTCACGATCTCCCGCCGCTCACCGCTTTGCAGCGCCTGCTGTTCCAGCGTGTTCAGCTGCTGGCGCAGCTTGTCCGCCTCGGCATCCAGATTTTGCAGCACGGTTTGCAGCTGGGTGATTTCCGCTTTGTGCTCGTCCGCTTCCTGCGCAATCCCCTTTGCGCCTTCCCCGGCGCGGGTCAGCTCATCGCTGGCGCTGCGGATCTGCTCGTTCGCGTGTTCGGTTTCGTTCTGCAAAACTGCCAGCTGGCTTTCGCTCCCGGCGTTCTGCTCGGTAATGGTGCGGATCTCAGCGTTCGCTTCCTCCACCTGCAGCATCAGCTGCTGGGCTTCGGCGCGCAGGGCTTCGGTGCGGGTGTCAAATTCATCCAGCTGGCGGGAAATGCGTGCATAGTCGCTTTCCGCCGCCTCATACTTGCGCTGCTGGTCCCGCACCGTATCCTGTGCGCGGCGGATTGAATCCACCCACAGGGTAATTTCCAGCCCCTTGCGGGTCTCGGAATATGCCAGGAACTGCTCCGCCTTTTCGCTGTCGCGTTTCAGGGGTCCAACCCGCTTTTCCAGCTCCCCCAGAATATCCCGCAGGCGTTCCAGATTGCCCTCCGCCGCGGCCAGGCGGCGTTCGGCTTCATTTTTGCGGTAGCGGTATTTGGCAATGCCAGATGCTTCCTCAAAAATCTCGCGCCGCTCGGTGGATTTTGCACCAACGATCTCCGCAATGCGCCCCTGACCCACAATGGCGTAGCCATCGCGCCCAAGGCCGGTATCCAGCAGCAGCTCGTACACATCTTTTAAGCGCACGCTCTGGCCGTTGATGGTATACTCGCTCTCCCCGCTGCGGTAATAGCGGCGGCCAATGGTTACTTCGTCCGCGTCCATTTCCAGCCCATGATCGGAGTTATCAATGGTCAGCGATACCGCCGCATAGCCCATTGCGCCGCGGGTCTGGGTGCCGCCAAAAATAACGTCCTCCATCTTGCCCGCACCGCGCAGCTGTTTGGAGCTGGTTTCGCCCAGAACCCACCGGATGGAATCCGAAATGTTGCTTTTGCCGGAGCCGTTCGGCCCCACAACACCGGTAATGCCTTTGCCAATGGTGATCCGCGTTTTATCCGGGAAGGACTTGAAGCCCTGTATCTCAAGTTCTTTTAAGCGCATAGATGCCCCTTTTTATGCCTGCTGTTCCAGCTTGGTCAGCGCCGCTTTGGCAGCCTGCTGTTCCGCAGCCTTTTTGCTGCGGCCTTCGCCCACAGCCAGCGCCTTGCCGTTCAGCGCCACAGTAACCTGGAACCGCTTATCATGCGCCGGGCCGGATTCCCCTGTCACGGTGTAGGTCAGGCGGTCGTCCGGGTGCTTCTGCACCACTTCCTGCAGGGCGGTCTTGTGGTCATCCTCGGCGGTTTTGCCCTCCGTGATGAACGGCAGGATAAAGTTGCGGGCGGTCGCAATGCCGCCGTCCAGGAACAAAGCGGCAATGGTGGCTTCAAACGCATCCGAAACCACGCTGGGGCGGCAGCGTCCGCCGCCCAGCTCCTCGCCGCGGCCCAGCCGCAGGTAAGAGCCCAGGTCGATCTCCTGCGCAAACTGGAACAGCGCGTCCTCGCTGACCAGCGAAGCGCGCATGCGGGATAGTTCGCCCTCCGGGCGGGTGGAATGGTGGAACAGATAGTTTGCCACCACAACGGACAGCACACTGTCGCCCAAAAATTCCAGCCGCTCGTTATACAGCGTAGGGGTTTTGCTCTCGTTGGCGTAAGAGCTGTGGGTCAGCGCTGTGATGAGCAGTTCTTTATTCTTAAAATGGTAATGCAGCTTTTCTTCCAATTCCTCAGGGGTACGCGTGGTCATAAGATTGCCTTACCTTTCGTTCTCTCTGTTTTGCGATTGTATATCGGGATATTTTGCAGGCCGGGCGGGCAATGCCCGCCCCTGCAATGGGCTTTGGTTTTGCGGCTATCCCGTAGGGGTGCACATTGTGCGCCCGCTGCCTATATTTTGGTACCGGCCATTTCCAATGGGCGGGCATAACATTTCAATTTTCGCACGATATGCCGTTTTATTTCGTGTCTGTCTTTTCTGCTGCGGCCTTGGCGGCTACTTCGGCCAGGGCGCTCTGCATGGTGCCGCACAGGTCATTGGCAACACACAGCTTTGCCTGGCGGATGGCGTTCTTGATGCCCTTGGCCTTGCTGGAACCGTGTGCCTTGATGACCGGCTTTGCCGCGCCCAGCAGCGGTGCGCCGCCGATCTCCTCAGAGTCCATCATGTGCTTCAGATTGCGCAGCTCGCCTTTTACGCCAAGGTAGCACAGCTTGGTCACAATGCTCTGCATAAAGATGTCTTTCAGCATGCCCAGCAAAGTACCTGCCACACCCTCGGTCAGCTTCAGCACCACATTGCCCACAAAGCCGTCGCAGACGATAACGTCCACCTCACCAGCCATAATATCACGCGGCTCAATGTTGCCCACAAAGCGGATGGCCGGGTTTGCTTTCAGCAGGCCGTGGGCTTCGCGGTACATCGGGGTGCCCTTGGTGTCCTCGGCGCCGTTGTTCACCAGCGCGACGGCGGGGTCCTTGCGGCCCATGACCTTATTCATGTACACGCTGCCCATGGTGCCAAAAGCATTCAGCATCTCGGCACGGCATTCGGCGTTTGCGCCGCAGTCCAGCAGCAAAAACGGCTGCTTTTTGCCCGGCATGCAGGTAGCCAGCGCCGGGCGCTTGACCCCCTTGACGGTGCGCACGATCAAACTGGTGCCCACATGCAGCGCGCCGGTGGAACCGGCGGAAACAAAGGCATCCGCCTCGCCGCTTTTCAGCATCGTCAGGCCTTTGACCAGGCTGGAATCCGTTTTGTGGCGCACGGCCTTGACCGGGTCATCGTGCATATCCACATCCTCGGTGCAGTGAATCAGCTCAAAGGGGGTCAGATCCACGCCAAGCTCCTGGGCAGCGGCCTTGATCTTGGCTTCATCACCCAGCAGGGCCAGGGTCATGCCATCACCAAACTCTTTTACCGCATCGGCTGCGCCCTGTACGGTCGATTTCGGGGCGTTATCGCCACCCATTGCGTCCAGTAAAATTTTCATAATCCACCTCAGTGTTCCGCTTCGGCTGCCCATGCCCGCATGGCGGCCTGTGCAGCATCAGAAAGTGCCATATACCGTTCGCGCTTATCCCGGATGGTGTCAATCTCCTCGGTGCGCGGCAGAATGCCCATGTTGGCACCCATGGGCTGGAAGTCCTTGTTGGGGGTGGTGATATAATCGATCAGTGCGCCACACATCGTTGTGGTCGGCGGGGGCGGCAGCTCTCTGCCCTGCAAACGGGCGTACAAATTGCGCGCTGCCAGCAGGCCGGAAGCCGCGCTTTCCATATAGCCCTCAAACCCGGTGATCTGCCCGGCAAAAAACACGTTGGGGTGCTCTTTCAGGTAGAGCCCCTTGGTCAGCACCGCCGGGCTTTCCAAAAAGGTATTGCGGTGCATCACGCCATAGCGGATGAACTCTGCATGTTCCAGGCCGGGAATCATCGAAAAAACGCGCTTCTGCTCGCCCCATTTCAAATTGGTCTGGAAACCAACGATATTGTACAGCGTGCGGGCGGTGTTTTCGGCGCGCAGCTGTACGTTGGCCCAGGGGCGGTGGCCGGTGCGCGGGTCCCGCAGGCCCACCGGGCGCAGCGGGCCATAGCGCATGGTATCCGCCCCGCGGCTCGCCATCACCTCAATAGGCATACAGCCTTCGTACACCGTCAGCTCCCCATCAAAGTCATGCAGAGGGGCACGCTCTGCGTTCAACAATTCGTTATAAAACGTTTCATATTCCAATTTGTTGAATGGGCAGTTCAGGTAATCGGCTTCACCGCGCCCGTAGCGGGACGCCGCAAAGATCTTTTCCATATCCAGGCTTTCGGCGCTCACAATGGGAGCCACGGCGTCAAAAAAGCTCAGCCGGTGGCTGCCGGTCAGCGCGGCAATCTGCTCCGCCAGCGCACCCTCGGTCAGCGGGCCGGAAGCCACCAGCACCGGAACGCTTTCGTCCAGCGCGGTCACTTCCTCGCGGTGAACGGTAATGTCCGCGTTCTTTTCCACCATTTCCGTCACGGCGGTGGAAAACACATCACGGTCCACCGCCAGTGCACCGCCAGCCGCCACGCGGGCGGTCTCGGCAGCATCCAGCAGGTGGGACCCCATCATGCGCATTTCAATTTTGAGCAGGCCGGAAGCCGAATCCGGCCGTTCCGCCTTGAGGGAGTTGGAGCAGATCAGCTCCGCAAAGCCTGCACTTTTGTGCGCTGGCGAAAACTTGACCGGCTTTTGCTCGTACAGGTCCACCTGCACGCCGTGGTCCGCCAGCCAAAGGGCGGCTTCGCACCCGGCCAGCCCGGCACCGATGATTTTGATTTGCATGCGTTATTTCTCCGCTTTTGTCTTTTCGATATTCTTCACAAACCCGCAGCCCTCTTTGGCGCAGTACAGCTGGCCGCGGCGCTTGAACAGCGTTTTGCCGCAGTGGGGGCAGGTTTCCGGCACGGGTTCATCCCATGTCATAAAGTTGCAGGTGGGGTAGTTGCTGCAGCCGTAATACACGCGGCCCTTGGCGCTTTTGCGCAGCAGCATATGGCCGCCGCACAGCGGGCACAGGCCGCCGGTATCCTTTACAATGGGGTGGGCGTTGCGGCACTCCGGAAAGCCGGAACACGCCACAAACTTGCCGTACCGCCCGCTTTTGATCACCATGGGGCGGCCGCATTTTTCGCAGATCTCGTCGGTGGGGATATCCTCCACTTTGATCTTTTTGCCCTCCATGTTCTTTTCGGCGGCTTCCAGGCTTTTTTCAAAGCCCTGGTAGAAATCGTCCACTGTTTTGACCCAGTCCGCCTTACCGGCTTCCACAACGTCCAGCTTTTTCTCCATATCGGCACTGAATGTCGGGTCCACGATATCGGGGAACTGTTCCAGCATGACCTGGTTCACCGCGCGGCCCAGCGGGGTGGTTTTGAGCTTTTTCTGCTCCTTTTCCACATAGCCGCGGTCCACAATGGTGGTAATGATCGGCGCATAGGTGGAAGGGCGGCCAATACCGTTTTCTTCCAGCGCATGGATCAGCGTTGCTTCAGTATAGTACGGCGGCGGCTGGGTGAATTTCTGCTCCGCCGAAAGCTTGTTCAGTTTCAGGTCCTGGCTCACTTCCAGCGGGGGCAGGGCGGTTTCTTTTTTCTGCTTATCGTCGGTGGCTTCCTCATACAAAGCGGTAAAGCCGTCAAACGTTACATGGAAACCCGATGCGCGGAAGATATAATCCCCCGCCGTGATGTTGGCCGAAACGGTATCCATCAGGCAGTCTGCCATCTGGGATGCCATAAAGCGGCTCCAGATCAGGCGGTACAGCTTGGCTTCATCGCCGGAGATGCTGCCCTCCACCTGGTCCGGCGTCAGTTCCGGCATTGAGGGGCGGAT
>ENA-OZKM01000450-OZKM01000450.1-human-gut-metagenome-genome-assembly--contig:-NODE-450-length-11707-cov-9.555269_pt1 | contig 11707 bp, 10 predicted proteins | sample MGYA00244822_ERZ653755 | MGnify/ENA primary metagenome ERZ653755 (study PRJEB26926, sample SAMN06165342) | human gut metagenome | biome: ENVO:00009003; feature: ENVO:2100002; material: ENVO:00002003...
GAGATCCTGAGATGTCTCGTGGGCTCGGAGATGTGTATAAGAGACAGATCTACAACCTCAACCTCGATTGGAGCATCGATTGGATCAGGGAATGTCTTAGAAACTGTTGTATCTACAGGGAGAAGGAGCTTTTTGCCGAGCTTTTCAGCTTTAGCCATCATTTCCTTACAGTAGTCAATCTTTGTATCGTCAACGAGTGAAAGACCAACTTCCTTACCCTGAGCCTTTAAGAATGTGTAAGCCATACCGCCGCCGATGATAAGTGTATCGCATTTCTCAAGGAGGTTAGAAATAACATTAAGCTTGTCAGCAACCTTTGCGCCGCCGAGAATAGCAACGAAAGGACGAACAGGAGTTTCAACTGCATTACCGAGGTAGTTTATTTCCTTCTGCATAAGGTAACCTACAGCTGTATCCTTGATGTGGTCTGTAACACCTGCTGTTGAGCAGTGTGCACGGTGAGCTGAACCGAAAGCGTCCATTACAAATACATCTGCAAGAGATGCAAGCTCTGATGAGAATGGCTCAAGGTTCTTGGTTTCTTCTTTTCTGAATCTTGTATTCTGAAGAAGAACAACATCGCCGTCCTTCATTTCTGCAACTGCCTTTTTAGCGTTCTCGCCTACAACCTCGTCGTCGTCAGCAAAGATAACTTCCTTGCCGAGGAGCTCGGAAAGTCTTACTGCAACAGGAGCAAGTGAGAATTTAGCCTCTGGGCCGTTCTTCGGCTTGCCGAGGTGTGAGCAAAGAATAACCTTACCGCCGTCTGCGATAAGCTTTTTAATTGTAGGAAGAGCTGCTGTAATTCTGTTATCATTTGTAATAACGCCGTCTTTGAGCGGAACATTAAAGTCAACACGAACGAGAACTCTTTTACCTTTTACATTGATGTCATCAACTGTAACCTTATTAAGATTCATTATTGAACAATCCTTTCTAATAGAAGAATAATGTAAAAATATAGCATTTTTACAGTCAATTATATTATATATCAAAACATTGGTTTTATCAATATAAATCTAAAAAATTTCGAGCAATTCCCAAAAAAATTTCGTATAATAATTGAATTTACGGATTTTTTATGCACAAAATATTTATGAGATTTACTTCAAAACATCGCTCCATTTGTGGTTATGCAGTTCGCCCACACTCTGCAGCTGCGGATAATTCCACTGTCTTAGCACTTCATATGTTGCAATGGCAACTGAATTTGAAAGATTCAGACTTCTTGCCTCGTCAATCATAGGTATTCTGACCGTGCTTTCGGGATACTGCATCAAAAGTTCTTCGGGCAGTCCCTTGGTTTCCTTTCCGAAAATAATATAGCAGTTATCGGGATACTCGGCATCTGAATGAATATGAGTACCCTTTGTTGAAAAGAGAAAATACCTGCCACCCTTTGTTTTTTCGAGAAAATCGTTTAAATCATCGTAATATGTAATATCAAGCAAGTGCCAATAATCAAGACCTGCTCTCTTTAGTTTTTTGTCATCAATATAAAAACCGAGAGGACGGACAAGGTGCAGACTTGCTCCCGTTGCGGCGCAGGTTCTTGCAATATTGCCTGTATTCTGCGGAATTTCAGGCTCTACCAGCACAATATTAAGCTTTGCCAAATCTTATCACTCCAAAAATTCAAAATTCTGTTTTATTCTATTTTAAATCGTAAACAATAATAATGCAAGAACAATCTTGCTCAAATAATAAATACAATTTTTACAGGAGGAAAGACTTATGTTTCATTCACCGATAACAGACATTATGAAAGGTGTTGCCTTAGGTATGATGGCAGGCATAGCTGTTGGCTGCTGCGGAAGAAAAATGTATGACGAAAATCCAAAGCTTAAAAGAAAAGCCAGCAAAGCAATCCACACAATGGAATCCATGCTCGACACCGCACACTATATGTTCAGATAAAAAATCGGCAGTATCATTTTTAAGTGATGCTGCCGATTTTCAGTGTTGAATAAATTATGGTTCAGTAAACTTTCTTTATTTTTTGGCGGATAATTTAGCGTTAGCTAAAATTTCAATGTCCGTTCAAAACCCAAACTAAATCATAATTTAGTACCGCATAACAAGCATAAAACCGCTTATTGTGCGGTGCTTTTTATAAGTATTTTAAAATCACATTCCATTCCCGTAAAAGTTTGTCGAGTGTAAATGCCGCATTTGCAGGACTTGTTGACGGAAGTTTTATCGCCTCAATTTGTGTAAACGGATAAATATGCTTTTTATACAGTTTATCGGCGGTCGAACCGTTTGTAAAAATTTGCGATATATTTGCCGTCTGTAAAATCGGCTCAATATCATTCGGCACAACATTCTTTATTGAGCTGTCGCTTGAACCTGTAATTGTGCAGGACTTTATAACATCCCACAAAGCTATGCCGTTACTTAGCAACAGTTGTTTTTTCTCTTCCGTGTTTTCGGGAACGCTTTCATTTAAAAGATTGGCAAGAACTTTCCAAAAGCGGTTTTGCTTATGCCCGTAGAAAAACTCCGCCTCCCGTGATTTTACGGACGGAAAACTGCCGAGAATTAATATTTTTGAATTTCGGTTAAACACAGGCGGTATGGTGTGCAGCAGCCGTAATTCTTCTTGTATGTTTGTTTTTGCCATAGCTGTTTTAATCTCCGATTAAATATTTTTTACTTGTGATTTATTCATTTTTACAATTATTACGGCTATTGCAAATACAATAAATTCAGTCAGAGGAAAAGACCACCAAATTCCCATAATATTAAAGTTATTGTTCAACAGCCACATAAGAGGAAACAATAAAACTCCTTGACGAAGTACCTGAATAACCATACTCGGTACAATTTTACCCATTGCCTGAACATAAGTGGCAATCACGGTAGATACTCCGCCAAAGCAATAGCTAAGCGCCATTATTCTTATTGCAGGTATTCCGACAGAACACATTTTTTCCGATGCGGAAAACAACAAAAGTATTTGTCGCGGAAACAATACCAGTAAAAGCGTACCTACAGCCATTATAATCACCGCTATCGCAGTTCCGCTGTGATATGTCCGATTAACCCGTTCGTATTTTTTTGCGCCGTAATTATAACGCATAATCGGCAAACAACCTTGAATTAAACCGTTTACCGACATAAATATTAACTGCTGTACCTTAAAATACGCTCCGAAAAATGCCACTGCCGTATCAGAATATGTGACTAAAAACAGATTGACAAAAGTTATCATTAATGAACTTAAAACATTCATTGCAAACGAAGGCAATCCATATCCAAATATATTTTTAAACATATGAAAATCAAAAACAAAACTCTTGATTTTCAGTTTTACCTTTTGCTTAGTAAACATAATTACATATAATGAAATCAGCATTGACAAAACATAGCCTAAAACGGTTGCCAAAGCAGCTCCTTTAATTCCCATTTCAGGAAAAGGGCCTATTCCAAAAATAAGCAATGGGTCAAACACAAGATTAAAAACCACTCCTGCAATCTGAAACCACATAGGAGAAATCATATTGCCTGTTGCTTGCAGCATTTTTTGAATTGCAATATGTACCATATTCGGCACTTGCATAAATGCACAAATCTGCATATATATACAGCCGTATTCAAAAATTTGACTGTCCTCCGTAAAGGCAGAATAGTACGGTGTCATAACTAAAAGTACAATTATATTAACAATTATACCAACCGATAACGACAAAATCAATCCCATTGTAACAACAGAATTTGCCTTGTCCTGCCTTTTTTGCCCCAAATAACCGGCAATCAAAACATTTATTCCTACTCCAATCCACACTGAAAGTGAATTCATTAAATTTGTAATCGGAAAAGACAAAGATACTGCCGCAAGGGCTTGTTCATTAATGCAGGCAACAAACATACTGTCTATCATATTATATGAATATTGCAAAAACATAGAAATCATAGGCGGCAAGCACATCTTAATTATTAATCTGTTTATAGGTTGATATTCCATTTTGTTACAGGTTTCCATAAAATTCCCTCCAAAACAAAAAAGTCACACCCCGCAAAGGGTGTGACGAAAAAACTTTGTTGAAAAATTCACACAAATTTTCTACTTATATTATAGCACCGTACAAGTATTTGTCAAATAAAAGTTATACAGAGAACCATTAAAATATTCTCTATTGACTTTACTGATTGAGAATTTCTCTTGCAACAAACACACCGCTTGCGCTTGCGTGTGACAAGGAATGAGTTACACCACTGCCGTCGCCGATAATATAAAGTCCTTTATGAAGCGACTCAAGGTGTTCGTCAACTTCAACTTCCATATTGTAGAATTTAACCTCAACGCCATAGAGCAATGTATCATCATTCGCTGTTCCCGGCGCAATATTATCAAGGGCATAAATCATTTCAATAATGCCGTCAAGAATTCTCTTAGGCAATACAAGACTAAGGTCACCCGGTGTAGCCGACAGTGTAGGAACAACCAGACCTTCCTCAATTCTTTTCGGGTTACTTCTGCGGCCACGGATTAAATCGCCAAAACGCTGAACAATTACTCCTCCGCCGAGCATATTACTAAGTCTTGCAATGCTTTCGCCGTAACCGTTACTGTCTTTAAAGGGTTCTGAAAAATGCTTGCTTACGAGCAGCGCAAAGTTTGTATTCTCCGTTTGTTTTTCCTTGTCCTCATAACTGTGACCGTTTACTGTAATAATGCCATTTGTGTTTTCTGTAACTACACTACCCTTAGGATTCATACAGAATGTACGCACATTATCCTCGAACTGCTCTGTACGATATACGATTTTACTTTCATAAAGTTCGTCTGTAAGATTTGCAAAAATTACAGCAGGCAGCTCAACACGAACACCAATGTCAACTCGGTTAGATTTTGTCGGAATTTTAAGGTCATTGCAAACTTTTTCCATCCATTTACTTCCACTTCGACCAACTGAAACAATACATTTTTCACACTCGTAACTTTCTTTTTCGGTGTTAATGATATATCCTTTATCATCACCCAAAATTTCAATATTGCTGACGGGAGTGTCAAAGTAAAAATCGACCTTATCCTTAAGAAAATTATATATGTTATTCAGCACAATGTAGTTTTTATCAGTACCGAGATGACGAACAGATGCGTCCAATAAATTAAGTTTGTTCTGCAAACAAAGTTTTTTAAAGCCTGAACCTGCTGTTGAATACAATTTAGTACCGCTACCGCCGTACTGCATATTTATATCGTCAACATAGTGCATTAATTCAATAGCCTTTTTCTTGCCGATATATTCATATAAAGTACCGCCGAAATCATTGGTAATGTTATATTTACCGTCAGAAAAAGCACCTGCGCCGCCAAATCCGCTCATTATTGAACAAGTTTTGCAAGAAATACATTTTTTTACCTTGTCGCCGTCAATAGGGCATTTTCTTTTTTCAAGCAAATGACCCTCTTCAAAAACAGCAACCTTGAGGTCTGAATTGTTAGTAATTAATTCATAGGCAGAAAAAATACCGCCCGGGCCTGCACCGACAATAATTACATCATATTTTTTCATCATTTTTCATTTTTCTCCTTTATGTTAAAAAGTAAAGCGTAAAGGCAAATAAAAAAACCACCAAAAACAACTATAATACGCCCCTACTCGGGGATTATAGTTAAACAGTTTAAGGCAGTTTGTAGATACACCCGTCCGTATTACGAGTTTATATAATCTTTGAACCTGCAATATTATAGCAAATTATATTACAACCGTCAATAGCTATTTTTATTTTTATGTAAATTATAGGGTATTCATTATCAGTTTGGCATTTATATTTAGCTAACGCTAAATTATCCGCCCAAGAATAAAAAAGTTTACTCAATTTTTCAAAAATTGCGGGTTTGGCAGAGCCCATAAATACTTTCCGTTTACGCAATCTGACGATAGCCAAACAGCTTGCAGTTCGGCGGCTTGAACAAATAGGTGAAAGCCTTTGCGAGAGCAATAAGAAAAGAAATTCGTTATTTCATTAACAAAATATAGGTCTTTTCTTAACGGCTGTCGCCCGTTTTAACAAACTTAGTCTTAACACGCAAACAGCGTGGCTGTTTGCGCCCGATAAATTGTTATATCGGAAGATATTATGGGCGCTGCTCAAACCTGCAAGCCTTTAAAAAGGCTTGACCTAAATTCATTAATTATTTCGCTTAAATTGGTGCATTAAACCCCAAATTTACAATCTCAACTAACCAAAAAGGGACAGTCATCAGACTGTCCCAAAAATATTAGGTTATTATTCGCAACCGAGAATTTTCTTTGCGTTAAGAACTCTCTCGGGTGTTGGCGGATCAATGCCCTCAAGTTTATAGTCGATGCCAAGTTCTTTCCACTTGTACACTCCAAGTGTGTGGTACGGCAATACTTCAACTCTCTTGACATTTTTAAGAGTTTTTATAAAATCGGCAAGACGATACAGATACTCGTCATAGTCGCTCCTCTGCGGAACAAGTACATGGCGAATCCATACGGGTTTACCCATATCCGAAAGCTCTCTTGCCATTTGCAGAATATTTACATTTGTTTGCCCGGTGAGAATTTTGTGCTGTTCGTCATCAATATGCTTAATATCGAGTAACAACAAATCCGTATATTGCATAAGCTCTTTCCACTTTGAATAGTAAGGTTCTTCTGTAGTAAACGGGTTTCCGCTTGTATCAAGCGTTGTATTTATACCGAGCTTTTTTGCCTTTTTAAAAAAGTCAATAAGAAAATCAATCTGTAAAAGCGGCTCTCCTCCACTAACTGTAATACCGCCCTCACTTTTCCAGTAAGGGCGATATGCGATAGCTTTTTTAAGCAATTCTTCTGCTGTGTAAGGTGTACCCTTACTCATTTGCCAGGTGTCGGGATTGTGGCAGAATTGACAGCGCATTGCGCAACCGCTCAAAAATACTACATATCTTACACCCGGTCCGTCAACAGAACCAAAACTCTCGAGTGAGTGGACATAGCCGACTAACTCTTTATTTTCCATTATTAAATTACATTGACTTGTGGCAAGTTCTTGCGATTACATCGAGCTGCTGCTCTCTTGTAAGGTCAATGAACTTAACAGCGTAACCTGATACACGGATTGTGAAGTTAGCGTACTCTTCCTTCTCAGGATGCTCCATAGCATCGATGAGCTTTTCTGTACCGAATACGTTTACATTGAGGTGGTGTGCACCCTGATCGAAGTAACCGTCAAGTACATTTACAAGGTTGTTTACACGCTCGTCATCATTGTGACCGAGTGCATCCGGGCTGATTGTCTGTGTATTTGAAATACCATCGAGTGCATACTCGTATGGAAGTTTAGCAACAGAGTTAAGTGAAGCAAGAAGACCGCTCTGCTCTGCACCGTAAGATGGGTTAGCACCAGGTGAAAGTGGCTCGCCTGCTTTTCTGCCGTCAGGAAGTGAACCTGTAGCCTTACCGTATACAACATTTGATGTAATTGTAAGGATAGAAGTTGTAGGCTCTGAATCTCTGTATGTGTGGCAGTATCTGATCTTGCTCATAAACTTACGGAGAAGGTTTACAGCGATTTCGTCTGCTCTCTCATCGTTGTTGCCGTATCTTGGGAACTCACCGTCGATCTCGAAGTCAGTAGCAATACCGTCTTCATCACGGATAACCTTAACCTTAGCATACTTAATAGCGCTAAGTGAGTCAACTACATGTGAGAAACCTGCGATACCTGTAGCAAATGTACGACGGCAGTTAGTATCAATAAGAGCCATCTCGGCAGCTTCATAGTAATACTTGTCGTGCATATAGTGAATCATATTAAGTGTACCTACATAGAGGTGAGCAAGCCAATCCATCATAGCGTCATACTTCTTGAGAACCTCATCATAGTCAAGGTATTCAGAAGTAATCGGTCTGTATTCAGGACCTACCTGTACCTTTGTCTTCTCATCAACACCGCCGTTGATAGCGTAAAGAAGACACTTAGCAAGGTTAGCACGAGCGCCGAAGAACTGGATTTCCTTACCAGTTTCTGTTGCAGATACGCAGCAGCAGATTGAGTAATCATCGCCCCATACCGGACGCATAACATCATCGTTCTCATACTGAATTGAGCTTGTCTGAACAGAGATCTTAGAAGCGTACTTCTTAAAGCCCTCAGGAAGTCTTGAAGAATAAAGAACTGTGAGGTTTGGCTCAGGTGAAGGGCCCATATTCTCAAGTGTGTGGAGGAAACGGAAGTCGTTCTTTGTAACCTGTGAACGGCCGTCGATACCGATACCTGCAACTTCAAGAGTAGCCCATACAGGGTCACCTGAGAAGAGCTGGTTGTAGCTTTCGATTCTTGCGAACTTAACCATACGGCACTTCATAACAAAGTGGTCAACAAGCTCCTGTGCCTGTGCCTCTGTAAGTGTACCGTTCTCAAGGTCACGCTCAATATAAATGTCGAGGAATGTAGAAACTCTGCCTACGCTCATTGCAGCGCCGTTCTGAGTCTTGATAGCTGCGAGGTAACCAAAGTAGAGCCACTGAACAGCTTCTTTAGCGTTCTTAGCAGGCTGTGAAATATCAAAGCCGTAGATTGCAGCCATCTCTTTCATGCCGTTAAGAGCCTTGATCTGATCTGCGATTTCCTCTCTGAGCTGGAAGTCGCCTCTTCTCATACCCTGACGGTTTGTTTCGGCGAAGTCTTCCTTCTTGCACTCGATAAGGTAATCAATACCGTAAAGAGCGATTCTTCTGTAGTCGCCTACGATTCTGCCTCTGCCGTATGTATCCGGAAGACCTGTAAGAATCTTGTTGTGACGAGCTACCTTCATTTCAGGTGTGTAGATATCGAATACACCCTGGTTATGTGTCTTGTGATATTTTGTAAAGATTTCGTGAAGCTTAGGGCTTGGCTCATAACCGTACATCTGGCATGACTGTTCAGCCATCTTAATACCGCCGTAAGGCATAAATGCACGCTTTAAAGGCTTGTCAGTCTGAAGACCAACTACCTGCTCAAGATCCTTAAGATCTTCGTCGATGTATGCTGCGCCGTAAGCTGTGAGTGAGGTAACAACCTCAGTCTCCATATCAAGTACGCCGCCCTTGCTTCTTTCTTCTTTCTGAAGTTCTTTAAGTTTGCCCCAAAGCTTTTCTGTAGCCTCAGTAGGACCTACGAGGAAAGACTCATCGCCGTCATATGGCTTGTAGTTTTTCTGGATAAAGTCTCTGACATTGATTTCAGATTCCCAAAGTCCGCCAACAAAATTACTCCATTCGGAACGCATAGAATAACCCCCTGTATTTCAAAAATAAAACCGACAAGGCTCAAACCGTGATTGATTTGAACCGTCGGCATTTCAAGCATTTTCAATAGACGAGATTAACTCTCATTGAATTGATTTTATTGCTTTTTGCCGAAACGGCAATGTAAGCCTTGCGTTGCTGATTTATTGTTTCCGTCACAAAATCAGCATATATAAAATACCACATTTTTTTGCTAAAGTCAAGGATTTTCAAAAAATACTAATGCTTTTTATTTTTGCCTAAAAAAGCCGAATTTTCCCTATATTTTTTGCCTATAGCGCCGCTGATTTTCGGTATATTTTTTAATATGTGAAAAATTTAACAATTACTTGTTTTTTATTATTTGTTTTTATATAAATTTTGTTGATTTTTGTTCTGTTCTTTACTAACGGCAAAAGCATTTCAGTACTTTAAAACGCAAAATTGGTAAAATAAATTCATTAAAATCACAAAGAAATTATTTTTTGATTTTTCTTAATTTTCTTATATAAGCAAAAGTTTCTTCTTCTCCCTTTTCACTCAGCATTGTAAGTAATTCTTCAAGCAGTTTCTCTGTGTTTTCGTGCATACGGTGTTTGCCCTTTACCCTGCCGAAGTAATCCAAAGAATCTCTGTCTTTGTAATTTGAACCGTTATATATTTTACTTGCGGCGACCCTGTCACAAAACATTTCGATTACATAATTAAGCGGCATTTCCACATTTTCTATCTGCTTTGTCTTAGGATTGTAGTCATTCCAATACTCGTAGTGATGACGGTTTCTGCCCTTATGATGCATCCATGCCTTTGAGTAGCCGTAAAGCTCCCTTTCTTTTTCGTTAGGACTTCTGTTGCCCTGGTAGTACTTTGCACCAGGAATAAACTCCGTCGGTGAATATTTTGAAAGGTCGTGCCTTAACCCCTGCCAAAGTATTCCTGCCTTTGCGCAGTGAGCAATAACCTTATGCCTGTGTCTTGTAATCGTTCTGAAGTGTTTTATAAAATGTAACATATCCAATCACCAAACATATTCTAACATATTTCACGGGGATTTTGTTGAATATTTAAATATTTCTTGAACTTTTTTAAAAAAGCATATATAATAATGTAATAAAATAAACTAAAAGACACAAACGAAAGGAATAATTTGATGAATTTTAAATCCATTAATCGTAAATCCTTTATTCTTACGCTTGCGGCAGTGCTTGGTGTATCGGTAATAGTAACCGCTGTGGCAGGTAGAACTTCCGATAATTCAGTACCTGCCGACAATAAAAACATTAATACAACTCAACCTTCGTTGGCAAACAGCAAACAGCCGACCGTTATTGTAACGGGCGAAACCGCCGATATAAGCATTGAATGTAATGAAATAAAAATTATCACTCCATCGGAGGCAACCGCCGAAGAACTTGTAAAATCAAAGTGGTCAAGCAGTGACAACAATATCGTTACCGTTGATGACGGTGGAAGAATTGACGGCTTAAGCGAGGGTACGGCTACAATTACCGCACAGATAGGCAACACCCGCCATACCTACAATATTACGGTTGCCGCTCAGTCGCAGAGCATTTATGACGGATATTCAACCTGCTATCTTGCAAACACCGATGTTCTCAATGAAAATCTTAATAATATTTACGAGAAAAATCCTTATTTTATTAAAGTCAATCGCTCGCAAAACTGCGTTACGGTTTACACTTATGACAAAAACGGCGAATATACTGTTCCTGTCCGTGCAATGATTTGTTCAACCGGTGTTAACAAAGCTACCGTTCTCGGCGACGATTTCTACATTTACTACAAGCAGGAATGGAATCCGCTTTTCAATGATGTTTACGGTCATTATGTATCGGGATTTTACGGCGATTATCTTTTTCATTCCGTTCCGTATGAAGACGCAAGCGCCGACACACTCGAAACCGAGGAGTTCAACAAACTCGGAGATGAGGGTTCACTCGGCTGTGTAAGAATGGAAACCGCAGATGTAAAGTGGATATATGATAATTGTCCAGAAAACACACCCGTAACCGTTTACGATGACGACAATCCGGGCCCGCTCGGCAAACCGGAGGCAATTAAAATTACCGACCATACCTGTGGCTGGGACCCTACCGACGATGATCCGCAGAACCCGTATGCAACAAAGACACCTGAAATTCACGGCGCAAGCGATTTGACTATAAGCAAAGGCGAAACCGCCGACCTGCTTGAGGGTGTAACCGCTGTTGACACCTGTTCAAACAATATTACAGATAAAATATCCGTAACAGGCAATGTTCTTACCGATAAAGTCGGTACATATAAGCTGACTTACAGCGTTGAAGACACAATGCACCGCACAAAAAGAATTGATGTTACCGTCAAGGTAGTTTAAAATTATGGTTTAGCAGAGTGTTTTGACAAGTAATTATAAAAGTTATAAAAGTTTGGTCAACCTTTTCAAAGGTTGTGGGTGTGGGCAAAGCCCACAA
>ENA-OZKM01000457-OZKM01000457.1-human-gut-metagenome-genome-assembly--contig:-NODE-457-length-11547-cov-5.124260_pt1 | contig 11547 bp, 10 predicted proteins | sample MGYA00244822_ERZ653755 | MGnify/ENA primary metagenome ERZ653755 (study PRJEB26926, sample SAMN06165342) | human gut metagenome | biome: ENVO:00009003; feature: ENVO:2100002; material: ENVO:00002003...
CTCGTGGGCTCGGAGATGTGTATAAGAGACAGCACCAACGTGGACATGAGCAACCGCCTTATCTGCTTCAATATCCAAAGTTTGGGAGAGCAGTTAAAACCTGTTGCCATGCTCTCTATGCTGGAGTACATCAACACCGCCGTTATGAGCAACGAACGCAACGACCCCAAGGCCGCCACATGGGTGTACTTTGATGAAATCTATCTGCTACTGCGCGATTCTTTGAGCGCCAATTTCCTGTACACAAGTTGGAAGCGATTCAGAAAGTACAACGCCTACGCCACCGGCATCACGCAAAATGTGCAGGACTGCCTTACCAATGACACCGCCTATGCCATGCTGGCAAACTCCGAATTTGTGGTCATGCTGCGACAGACCAAGGACATTGACAGCGTGGTGGAGTTGTACGGCCTGTCCGAGCCGCAGCGAAAATACTTGCTGCTGGCCCAGCCCGGTGAGGGCATTATCAAAATGGGCAACAGCCTTATCCCATTCAACAACCCCCAGCCCAAGGATACTAAGACTTACAAATTGCTCACGACCAAACCCGGTGAAATGGAGTGAACCCTATGAGTGAAAATGAAATCCGCGTGCTGTATGTACAGCCCGGTAAATACCCGGAGGAACGCACAATTCCCAACACATTAAGGGCATTGCAGGAGCTTGTCGGCGGTGATATTGAATGTTGCCGTCCGTGGAGAGATAGCGTTTGCGTTATCTGCAACGACTCCGGGAAGATTGACGGTTTGCCGCCTAACCGGCTTTACGGACATACAGATTTTCTTGCAGGTTCTTTTGTGGTCTGCGGCAATGGCGGAGAAGACTTTATCAGTTTGACTGATAGACAGGTTTTCTTATATGAAAGGCTGTATCATAACCCTGTTGTCTTTCTCCCCACGCCGCACGGCCTGTTGCCGATGAAATGCACTCCTGAACAGTACGAGCAATTCCAGCGCGATGGCAATAAGCTGAAAATCAAACCCATCGACCACGGAGAACGCTAAGAGCATGATTTTACACAAACAAAAGGCGGGGTGTCGCCCGCCTTAGAATCTCAAAAATATAACCTCATATATAAAGAAAGCAGGAGGACACCACCATGACCGAACCTAAGTTTATGACCCCTGCCCACCGTAGGGCATACTTAACCCACCTCAACCGCTGCAAGGCAATGGACAGCTACCACCGCGCACTGATTTACATCTTGACAGCAGTACCCGCACTTCGGAATAACATTGACGCTTGTTTCAATTTTGAAAAGGACGAAATCAAGCCGGAATCGCTGGCCGCAGGATGGCAGACCAACGGCACAACCAAGCTGACACGGTTTGCCTATAATCTTTGGAATGGATACGATGACAAATCCTGTACACCGTATGACCTGTTCGACTGCTCCTTTGCGCCGTATATGTACGAAGCCGTAAAACTGCGCTACCCGGAATATACGCGCCAGTTGGATGATGTGGTAATTGACGATGCCCGGAATTAAGGCAAAGCGCAAGCAGCTTGTGCGCAAAACACTTATGCGGGCCAAGGCGCAAGGTGAACGCACCGCCGAGCAGCGGCAGGAATCCCCCGAAGAATACGCACAAACCGAGGTGCAGCAGGGCATTTCCGATGTGGCTGCCCGTACAGGCAACACCGCCAAAAGCACCGCCCGCATGAGCTACCGCAAGTTTCGTGCAATGCAGGAGAAGCGGAAGAATCTCACCTTGCAGGGCAGCGCCCAATCTGCATCAAAGCCGACTGAAAAAGAGAAAGTCACTGTTCCCACGCAGACCGAGCGCAGGGAAATGTTCAAAAAGCAGCGTTTCCGGCAAAAGGCCATCGCAGCCAAAACACAAGCGCCGCAAGCCCCTGTGCCGTCATCGGCCACACCGGCACCGCCGCCCTGCCGAGTCCAAATGCAGCAGCGCTTAAAGCGGCAGCACCTGACCCGCGAGGCTGTGCGCCGCTATCTGCAAAAGCAGACGACTGCCACAGCGGCGGGCAATACCGATCCCATCGTTACCCACGCACCCAAACTGCCCACAATCAGCAATAAACAAGCCGCGGTTGAAGCAATCAGCCGTGGCGTTCATTATATCGCAGCCAAAATCAAAGCCCTGCTCTCCCAAACTGTGCGGCGCGCCGCGCAATCGCTGCTGGCGCTGCTTGGCGCAGGCGGCGTGGTGTTGGTGCTGGCGATGGTCATTGGCGCAGCCGCAGCGGTGATCGGCTCGCCCATGGGCATCTTGTTTGCCGATGAATCCGGCGATCCCAACAGCATCCCTATTGCCGAAATCGTAGCCGAGACCAACGCCGACTTCGGCGCAGCCATCAACGACATCGTGTCGGCGCACCCAGAGTGCAGCGAAACCACCATTGCCTACGACTACGAGGGCGGTCACACATGGGCAAGTTATTGGCCGGAGGTGCTGGCAGTCTTTGCGGTGCATACCAACCTCAACGCCGACAGCGACGTGGTCGTTATCAACGCTGCCCAAAAGCAGCGCATCCAAGATACCTTTTGGGCTATGCACACAATCACCTATGAAGTCGAAGAAGTAGACGTCACCCCCGACCCCACCGAGGACGACCCCGACCCGGAGCAACAAACCGAGTATATCCTGCACCTCACCGTCAGCAGCAAAACCGTGGATGAACTGGCGGAGTTGTACAATTTTACCCAAGACCAAAAAGACATTTTACACGAACTTCTCTCCGATGAAATGCGCCCTACGCTGCTTGCCCTCTGCGGCGGCAGCATCGGCATTATCGAGGACGGCGAACTCTGCTGGCCGCTGCCCGGTCACACCTACATATCCTGCAATTTTGGCGAGGAAGATGCTTACGGCAACTCCGGCCATCGCGGTACGGATATTCCCGCGCCGGAGGGTACGCCTATCTTGGCTGCTCACGGCGGTACGGTCATCATTTCCGGCTGGAACAATAGCTATGGCAACCAAGTTCTGTTGGATAACGGCGCGGGCCTGTCTACGCGGTATGCCCACATGACTGCCGCTGCTGTTTCAGCGGGCGAAACCGTCACGGCGGGGCAAGTCATTGGCTATGTTGGCAACACCGGCGACAGCACAGGTTTCCATCTGCATTTTGAGGTGATGCAGAATGGTGTGCGCGTGAACCCACTGGATGCAGTTACTCCACAATAAGAATAAACATTTTCTTGCAAAATGTTGAAAATATAGTTGTAGTCCAGATTATAGGATAAGCAAGTGTGTATAATAGAGACAGTGACCCCCAGCATAAAGATAAAAATTGCCTGAAAGGAACTTCTCTATGTCATTCAAAATGAAAAGAACGCTTGAAATGCGGCGCGTTGAAAGCGCTTTTGCCGATTATTTGGAAAGCGAGGGCAGTGTTGACCTCCTCTGGTCTGATAAGGTTGGCTATGTATTTCTTACCATCAATGAGAAAACCCACGAATCTGAAAGCTGCGATGATTTACATACCGCGACACAGCTTTGCCACCGACTGCTGGATGATATGGCCATCACCGTGCTGATGCAGACAAAGCGCAATCACAACTTTTCTACTATGGATAAGGACGAAGCTGCACAAGTGCGGGCCGCTTGGAAGCCTGTAATCGAAAAACTGCCGGACTATGCTTATCTCTGCGATGAAATTCTCCGCGAAGCACAAGAAAATGAGGAGGAAAACGGCATTGATTTACAGTGAAGCCGAAAGGAAAGAAATTGAGCGCGTGTACGGCGTTTTCAAGGATTATATTCACGCAAGTAAATTCTTGGATTTTGTCTGGTCTGAAAAGCTGGGGTATCTGCTGCTGCATATCGACCCAACAAAAAACACCATCGAGGAGGATCAAATCATTACTTCTGCGGATGAATTGTGTGCCGAACTATTCAACGAAGTTGCAACGGATGTTTTTCAAGAAGCTAAGAGAGAACACTTTTATCCTGATGCAGATGATGACGAGATTGCGGAGATTCGCAGACGTTGGCAGCCGTATCTCGACTTGCTTCCTGAGTATAGGAGTTCATGCAGAGCATTTCACACAGCAGAATAAGCGAAAAGCAGCCTTTAGCATGATATGCCCCCTTATATAGTTTTCAGTGCTTTATTTCACTGTTCGCTATATAGGGGGCATATCATTGCGCGGGCTGCTATTTGTTTTGGAAATTTGGAATTGTACTTTCTTGCCGAACAGCAGCAGAAATATTTGCTGCTGACATAGCCAATACATACGAAGTGCGGCAGGCTCTTGTTGAGAACGATCTTGAATCACGCTATCCATGACGGAATCATTTGACAAAAAACGTCAAAGTGTGCTATTATATGCCGACTTTTAGTTTGCGAGATCGTTTCGCTTATAGGAAGTGGACATCAAAATTTCACTTGGTTTGCTTTACGATATTCTGTCGGGGATGTTCCCTCTATGTTGCTAAATGTCTTGCAAAAGTAGCTGGACGAAGAAAAGCCGAGAATGCTGGCAATCTGGGATGGTGCAAGGTCGGTTTCGGCCAATAGCCGCTTTCCCTCCCGGATGCGGCAGTCAATGATATAGTTGATAGGAGAGACACCATATTCGCGCTTAAAAGCGTGTGCCATGTGATATTTGCTGATACTAACCTTTTCAGCAAGCTCATCCAGCGTAAGATTTTCTTTATAATGGTGGTCGATATAGCGCTTTACAGTTGCACACTGGCGGTTAGCAGGCAGCCGAGAATGAATTGGAACAGCGGATACACTGGCATTTCGCATAAGCTGTACCACGATAATATCCATATAAGCCTGACAAAGTATCTGAAAATTGGATTCCCGATTCTGCATTTCCGTAAGGATCTTTCTCATGCAGGGCAGTACATCGTTGTTTCCGTCAAACGTATAAACGCAAAAGCTGCCCTCGGCGGCATCGGAAATCGTAAATTCTAACCCCTCGATACCCAACACAATATATTCCAGCGGGTGGGATTCCAAGCTGACCTCTGTATGGATAACATTGGGGTTTACAACAACAAGCTGGTGTGCCTGAACAGGGAATAATTTATCGTTGATTTGAAATTGCCCCGCACCATCTACAATATAAAATAATTCAGCATAGCTGTGAGAATGTGGAATGGAGGGCCAATCCCCGCTATACCTTGTGGAAGCAATATTGCGTAATTTCATCTTATCGCGGGGCAGGGAATCATCAGTCTGATTAAAGGAGTAGTTAATATGGCTCATGGGGGTCACACTTCCTATTTTGTAGTATATTGTCATTATATTGCACGAGGCTGAAAAATGCAAGACGGTATTCGGCGTTTTTGTCAACAACTAACATTTGATGAAAAAAGCAAATGGTAAAAATGCACAACGATTACCTACAAAAAACCAGCGATATGCCGAAAAAGCAGCGAAACAGCAAGATTGTAAAATAGGTGGGCAAGATAATAATTGCTAAAAAACTGGAAAAGCACTAAACTTAAGTCACCGCGAAAGGGAAGTAATCCCGACACAGAATTTACACTTAGGAGGAAAACACAAATGAAGAAGATCGTTGCACTTTTGATGGCTTCTGCTATGGCAGCATCTCTGGCTGCTTGTGGTGGCAGCGCTCAAAGTTCGGAAGCTACCTCTACTGCTCCTGCTGAATCCACGGCTGCCGAGTCTACGGCTACTGATGGCAAGAAGTATGAGGGCGTTGAGTTGACCATGTGGTCCATGTGGTCTGCCGGTGAGGTTCAGGCAAATGCAATTCAGGCCGCCGCTGACGCTTTCGAGGCTGAGACTGGCGCACATGTCAACATCGAGTGGAAAGGCCGCGATGTCAACACCCTGATTTCTGCCGCGCTGGAATCTGGCGAAAAACTGGACATCTTCGAGGATGATTACAACCGTATCGGCCACGCTTACGCTCCCTACACCTACGACCTGACCGAGATGGCAGACGCTGTCGGTTATGATGACTTCAGCTATGCTTGCTTCAATGATCAGTCCAAAGAATGGGCTGGCTACCTGAACTCCATCGTAGAGCAGCCCCAGATTGGCGGTATCTTCTACAACAAGGACGTTTTCGATGCCTGTGGCATTACCGACGCCCCCAAGACTTGGGATGAGTTCCTGACTGTCTGCCAGACCCTGAAAGACAACGGCTATGAGCCGCTGGCGCTGGACGGTGCTTACGCAAACTTCAACTTCTACAACCATCTGGTCCGCCATCTGGGCGAGGACACCATTGCCGAGCTGGGCAAGAACGGTGGCTGGGCTGACAATGAAGCTGCTGTTACGGCTGCGCAGGAAATCATTGATTTCGTGAACGCTGGTTATCTGGCCGAGGGCGCACCTGATGCTTATCCTGCCAGCCAGACCAAGGTTGGCCTTGGCACGGCGGCTATGGTTGCTTGCGCAAACTATGTCACTTCCGAGGTTGATGCTGCTGTTGGTGAGCCTGTAAACTGGGGCTTCTTCAACTATCCCGAAGTCGAGGGCAATGTTGATGCTTCTGCTTACGCCGGTGCAAACTCTCTGGCCATCTCCTCTTCCTGCGAGAACCCGCAGGCTGCATTTGACTTCATTATGACCATCGTTACCGGCACCTGCGGGCAGGAGCTGGTTGACAAGGGCGGTCAGATCCCTGCTGACACCCGCCTGAAAGAGTCTGTCCTGGCCGGCTCTGTTGAGACGCTGAAGAACACCACCACCCCGATGAGCTGGTGCGGTTCTCTGAACACGCTGGACGGCTGGTCCTCCATCAAGAGCTCCATGATCGAGCTGTTCGAAGGCAAGTACGCAACCGGCGCCGACTACTGCGCTTACTTGGATACCCTGTGCGGCTAATCCTATAATAAATCACGGTACGCCGTCAAGCGGTGCGGCTGTAATGGATTTATTCAGGATTCCCTCAATCTGAACGGAGGCGGCACCTGAATGGGTGCCGCCTTTGCTTATGACATTTCATTTTTGAGGTATTACCAGTATGAAAAAGAACAAGACAATGATTTTCCTATTCATTCTGCCCACCGTTCTTTGCCTGTTGTTCATGTATGTCTATCCGATTGTTCGGACAGTTATCATGAGTTTCTTTAAGGTAGAGAGCCTTACGGCATCTACAAGCACATGGAGCTTCTATGGGCTGCAAAACTATTTCAAAATCCTGCGAAATGCCGGTTTTATCAGTTCCATGAAAAACATGGTGATGATTTGGCTGGTAGGCGGCATCATTACCATGTGCCTGTCCATGTTGATGGCCGTGATTTTGACCAGTGGCATCCGCGGCGCAAAATTCTTCAAGGCCGCCATATATATGCCCAATATCATCAGCGCCGTGGCACTGGCTACCATGTGGATTCAGTATGTGTTCAACTATGATTATGGTCTGCTGAACCAGATTGTCAAAGCATTCGGCGGCGAGAATGTCCGCTGGCTGGGTACAGACTTGATTTTCTGGGCTATGATGATTGCTTTCATCTTTGGCAGTGTTGGTTACTATATGCTGATTTTTATCAGCGGCATCGAAGGTATCCCGCAGGATTTGTACGAAGCTGCCACCATCGACGGCGCGAATATCCTTGACCGCTTCTTCCAGATTACGCTGCCCCTGCTGAAAGGCGTCATCCGCACCTGTGTTACTTTCTGGAGCATCAATGCTACCACATTCTTCCTGTGGACGAAGATGTTCTCCCCCATCAACACGGAAACGGCCACCATTGTGCCCGTTGTGTATCTGTACGATACGGTGTTTGGCGGCAAGGGCGTTGTAGAGCGCGATGCTGGTGCAGGCGCAGCGGTTGGCGTTGTGCTGACTTTGATTATCATTGCTGTGTACGTTATCACCAACCTGATCTTGAAAGACTCGGATCTGGAGTATTAAGGTAGGAGAGCAGTTATGGGAAAATATCACGATAGAATCAACTGGAAGAAAGAGCTTCGGCTTCTGCCCGGTTATATCATTGTTTGCGCGTGGGTCGCGCTTACGGCTGCCATCCTGTTCTGGATCGTCTGCGCCAGCCTTTCCTCAACAAAGGAAATTCTGACGGGCCGTGTTATGGACTTTTCCAATGGCCTGAAGTGGGATAACTACGTCACAGCTTGGAACACCCAAAATGTATCGCTGTATTTCTTCAACAGCTTGGTTTATGCCATTGTTTCCTGTGTGGGCGTATTGCTTATTTCCGCGCCCGGTGCTTATGTGCTTTCTCGCTGGAAGTTTGTCGGCGGTAAGGCCATCCGTATCGGCTTGGTCATTGCCATGAGTGTTCCCACCATTATGATCATCATGCCGCTCTACTCTTTGGCTGTGCAGTGGGGCATCAAGGGTCGCGTGCTGTTGGTTGTGCTGTACATTATGCTGCGCGTACCGTATACCACGGTTTACCTGCTGGATTTCTTCTCATCACTGTCCCGGTCTTATGAGGAGGCGGCCTACATTGACGGATGCAGCCATTCTCGGACATTCTGGCAGATTATGCTGCCGCTGGTTCAGCCCGCCATTATTACGGTTACGATTTTCAACTTCATGTCTGTGTGGAACGAGTTCTTCATGGCGTTGATTTTCACTACCAGCGATTCTATGACCCCTGTTGGTGTCGGTTTGTTGCAGATTGTCAACGCAATGAAATATTCCGGCCAGTACGGTGCTATGTTTGCCGCAGTTATCATTGTATTCCTGCCTACTTTCCTGCTGTATCTTTTCCTGTCTGAAAAGATTATTGTCGGTGCTACCAGTGGCGGCGTTAAGGGCTGATTTGACTTTCCTCCATTCAAAATATTACGTTTCAAGGAGAATCTTTATATGAATGATGTAAGAAAAATGGGCCGCGTGACGATTCCCACTGATACGGACGCAGTGTCTGAAACCCTCGACCTGTTGAAGCGCTGGGGCGCGGATGCCATCCGCGACTGCGATGGCACTGAGTTTCCGCAGGAGCTGAAGGACACCGGCGCAAAGATTTACGCCACCTACTACACCACCCGCAAGGACAACGCATGGGCCAAGGCCAACCCCGACGAAACCCAGCAGTGCTACATTATGACGCCGTTCTACACTGCTGCGGACGGTGCGCTGACCATCCCCCTGATGACGGGCATCAGCCGCGAGCTGATGAAGGTCAACGACCACGACGACATTGCCCGCTGGTGGGAAGTCATCGACCGCACGACGGGCGAGCCGTTGGATGCCGCCGCGTGGCATTATGACGCAGCAACCGAGAGCGTTGTCATCGACGCCCCCGCCGCCTACCACGAGTACACGGTCAGCTTTTTGGCATACCTGATCTGGGACCCCGTGCACATGTACAACTCGGTCATCAATGACTGGAAGGATGTCGAGCACCAGATCCCGTTCGATGTGCGCCAGCCCAAGACCCACGCCTACACAATGCGCCGCCTGCGCGAGTATCTCGAAAGCCACCCCTATGTCAATGTCGTGCGCTTTACGACCTTCTTCCACCTGTTCACGCTGGTGTTTGACGAGCTGCGCCGCGAGAAATACGTGGACTGGTACGGCTACTCTGCGTCTGTTTCTCCCTATATTTTGGAGCAGTTTGAGAAGGAAGTCGGCTACAAATTCCGCCCGGAGTTTATCATTGATCAGGGCTACTACAACAACCAGTACCGCGTGCCGAGCAAGGAGTACAAGGATTTTCAGGCATTCCAGCGCCGCGAGGTTGCCGGTCTGATGAAGGAAATGACCGACATCGTCCACGCCTACGGCAAGGAAGCGATGATGTTCTTGGGCGACCACTGGATCGGCTGCGAACCGTTCATGCCGGAATTCCGGAAGTCCGGCGTCGATGCCATTGTCGGCAGTGTCGGCAACGGCAGCACCCTGCGCCTGATTTCCGACATTCCCGGCGTCAAGTACACCGAGGGCCGCTTCCTGCCCTACTTCTTCCCCGATACCTTCCACGAGGGCGGCGACCCTGTGCGCGAGGCCAAGGAGAACTGGGTCACCGCTCGACGCGCCATCCTGCGCAAGCCCATTGACCGCATCGGCTACGGAGGCTACCTGAAGCTGGCCTGCGAGTTCCCGGAGTTCCTCGACTATGTCGAGAGCGTCTGCAACGAGTTCCGCGAACTGTACGAGAACATCAAGGGTACCACGCCCTACTGCGTCAAGACCGTGGCTGTGCTGAACAGCTGGGGGCAACAGCGCGCCTGGGGCTGCCACATGGTTCACCATGCGCTGTACCAGAAGCAGAATTACAGCTATGCGGGCGTGATCGAAGCGTTGTCCGGTGCGCCGTTTGATGTGAAGTTTATCAGCTTTGACGACATCAAGGCTGACCCGAAGGTGCTGGACAGCATTGACGTCCTTATCAACGTCGGTGACGGCGACACCGCCCACACCGGCGGCAAAGTCTGGGAAGACCCGGAGATTTCCTCTGCTGTCAAGGGCTTTGTCCATCGTGGCGGCGGTCTGATCGGCGTCGGCGAACCGGGCGGTCACCAGTATCAGGGTCGTTATCTCCAGTTGGCTGCGCCTCTCGGCGTAGAGAAAGAAACCGGCTTCACCCTAAACTACGACAAGTACAACTGGGACGAGCACCGCGACCACTTCATTCTGGCCGACTGCCCCGACCATGACGTTGACTTTGGTGAGGGCAAAAAGAGCATTTTTGCGCTGGAGGGCACAGAAATTCTGATTCAGCGTGACAAGGAAGTCCAGATGGCCGCGCACGAGTACGGCAAGGGTCGTGGTGTTTATATCAGTGGTCTGCCGTACAGCTTTGTGAACAACCGCGTGCTGTACCGTGCCATCCTGTGGGCCGCCCACGATGAGGCTGACCTGCATAAATGGTTCAGCACGAACTACAATGTCGAGGTTCATGCCTACGTCAAGAATGGCAAGTATTGTGTGGTAAATAATACCTATGAGCCGCAGGACACCACCGTTTATACCGGCGACGGAAGCAGCTTTACCCTGCACATGGACGCAAACGAGATCAAATGGTATAATCTGTAAAGCAGGAAAAAGGCGTGCCGTACTGTGCGGCACGCCTTTGGCTGCAAAAACATTGATATGAGGTTTGTTATGGATAAACGTCCTAATATTATCCTGCTTATGGCAGACCAGATGCGCGGCGACTGCCTTGGTATTGCCGGTCACCCGGATGTAAAAACACCGTTTCTCGATGCACTGGCCGCAGAGGGCGTGCGCTATGAAAACGCCTATTCTGCCTGTCCGACCTGTGTTCCCGCACGTGCCTCTCTTTACACAGGTATGTCACAGGAACACACTGGCCGCGTCGGGTATGAGGATTTAGTGCCGTGGAACTATACCCACACGCTGGCTGGGGAACTGAGCAAGGCGGGCTATTATACGCAGTGCGTCGGTAAAATGCACGTCCACCCGCTGCGCAATAATTTGGGATTCAACGATGTACGGCTGCATGATGGCTATCTCCATGCCTACCGTCGCCCCACTACGCCCAGTTATGAAGACCAGCGTGTGGCCGATGACTATTATTGGTGGCTCAAGCAGCAGCTTGGTGTGGATGCAGACCCCGTAGATACTGGCTTGGACTGCAACAGTTGGGTGGTTCGTCCGTGGATTTACGAAGAAAAGTACCATCCCACCAACTGGGTCGCCAGCGAGTGCCGGGA
>ENA-OZKM01000461-OZKM01000461.1-human-gut-metagenome-genome-assembly--contig:-NODE-461-length-11528-cov-4.746710_pt1 | contig 11528 bp, 3 predicted proteins | sample MGYA00244822_ERZ653755 | MGnify/ENA primary metagenome ERZ653755 (study PRJEB26926, sample SAMN06165342) | human gut metagenome | biome: ENVO:00009003; feature: ENVO:2100002; material: ENVO:00002003...
GCAACGCTCTCTACAGTACAATTTATAATGGGCAATTCTCAACCTCCAATTTTCCCTTCAAGTTTCCTCCAATCTCTGCCAAATCTCTCAACAACAAGCCAAATCGAAATGGCAAAAAATGCGCGATCACAATACCGGGTGATTGTATTAAGAGATTGCAAAGAACATTATCGGGGTAAATGTTTAATCATTTGATAAAAGCAGGAATAAACCATTCAAAAATGTTAATAAATACCGCCAAAGAGTCACCGCACCGCAGCGCAAATAATGTGCGAAAAGCAGGTTTCAGTTGATTCAAGGACAAAAATTTACATAGAAACCGCTCTAATTAACTATGCAAATTCTGGCAACTGTGATATAATGTATATACCTAGATGTGTCGGAATGGTTATCATTTGCGGGATCAAGGCATGCAGCCGGTACAACGTTTTGTCAGCCGCTGTGCCGGGGCCAAAAGCCCCAAAAGCAGGCCGCAGCCCGGCAGGGGATCGCCAGACCGAGGGGGCATAACCAGGCGTTTTGCAATCAACACCTGCAAAGTGCCGCACATCTGCCGTACCACTTTTCACACAAAAGGGGAAAGTAGTAACACTTAAGGGAGGATAAAACTATGAAGAAAAACCTTCAGCGTTTTGGTGCATCCGTGCTGGCAGCAGCCATGGTTGCCCAGAGCGTGGCGCTTCCCGCAGCAGCCGAAACTACCAAGATTGATTCTTCGGTAGCGCAGTCTGTTGCAGCTAGCGCAGCAAGCGCGGCCAGCGCTGTGCAGTCCCTGCCCAAGTTCACCAGCACCGCAGACCTGATCAAGCAGACAGCCCAAACGCTGGCTGCCCAGGGCGAAGTGCATGAACTGGAGCAGGACGATGCCAAGTTGGAAGCGACTGCACAGAGCAAGGCGGGCATGAGCCTTGCAGCGTTGGAAAATGCACTGGCCGATGCCATGTACGCCAACGCCGCAGCCGGCAAGATCAACACCGAAGCCTATGGCCTGAACAAGGACGAGATGGCATCGGTGATGGCTGCCACCATCAAAACGTATCATCTGTCCAGCGCCGTTACCGACCTGGGCTATGAGACGAACGCCGCAGGCGTTGTGACCGCCGTTACCTTTACCGGCAGCTCCGGCATGACCTCTGCGATGGAGTCCATGACCAACAGCGATGATGAAGTGATTGCGCAGCAGGCTGACAGCTACGCACAGGCTTACGTTGCTGAAAACTCCGATACCTTTGCTGCCAGCGCCGCTGCAGACGGCCATACCTATGGCGAGCCGAAATGGTACTGGAATGACACCAACCCGGAGGATGGCCACACCCATACCTGGAAGGAAACCCCCGATGGTTACTGGACCAAGACCGATGACGGCTGGGCTTACACCGCTGTGTATACCTGTGAAAAGGACGATGCCTACCAGAAGGTAGAAGGCACCGTAACCAAGGATACCACCGAGGCAAAGCCCGGCGTTGCCGGCAAGACCGTTTACTCTGCCAGCGTGCCCGCTGACAAGAGCCCGCTTAAGAAGGAATACAAGGAACCCACCACCCGCACCGACGACATTGCCGCCCTGCCCTGCCAGAGCCATGCCGTGCCCAAGGATGCAGATGGCAACTTTGTTGCTACCTTCAACTGGGAAATGAAGAAGGTCGAGGGCAAGCTGGCCGATGACTACAGCAACGCCCAGCTGTTCTATGACAGCGAAACCGGCAAAATTTCTGCCGGCGCTCCCGTTACCATTGACTGGGAATGCACCAGCGTCACCTTCAAGTGCGCTGTCTGCGGCGAAGAAATCAAAACCCAGCCGGCAATGACCATGCCGGTCAGCGTTGTGGTAGACCAGAATGACAATTCCGTCTACATCAACGTGGGCGGCACCCCGACCCTGGATACCACCTCCGGCGGCACCGGCGTTACCCTGGTGTCCGCAATGGACGGCGGCAACTGGTACGATATGCAGAACAGCCCGGTTGACGCAAGCAAGGTGAACTTCACCTATCAGAGCGGCGACAACAAGGGCAAGAACAGCCTGCTGCTGTACGACAGCCAGAAGACTGCCGTGTATGTGGACGACCAGAACAACCAGGTCACCAATACTTACGATGTCTCGACTGCGCAGATGAACTACTACTACTTCCAGCTGTCGCAGTTCAACCAGGACGAAGCAGAGTACTTCGGCGTGGCTGCTCCGTTCTGGACCTCCAAGGGCGTTCAGAAGCAGGGCGAGGATGGCAGCATCACCGGCACCATGGGCGCAATCAAGGTATTGTGCAGCATTGATCCGAACGATGATGTCCCGCCGACCACCATGGCATTTATGCTGCAGTTCCTTCCGCAGGGCTTTATGTCTTACGTTATGACCTATGGCGAAGCTCTGAAAGCCATCCGTGATGCAGGCCTGGCACAGGTTGCCAAGCTGGGTGACAGCGCTGACTATGTCACCAAGCTGCTGGTCCTGCACGACTGGATCTCCCAGGTTGCAGAATTCGATATGGGCTCCATGGGCGATATCACCGGCGGCGGTAACAACGACCCCATCCAGATGACTGCTTTCGGTGCCCTGCTGGGCGGCGGGATCGGCGCTTCCGGCGTTGAGTATGGCTGCATCTGCCTGGGCTATGCATCTGCATTTAACTACATGGTCCAGAATTTGCCTGACAACAAGAGCATCTATAAGAATGAAGACGGCAGCTGGAAGACCCCCGATGAAGTAGGCGATAACGCTGTTGTTGACTTTGCCCAGATCCTGTATTACTGCGATACTTCTGATACCAGTGTTGCCGGTAATGCGTTCGGCGGCGGCATGTTCAACAACGTCCACTACTTCAACGCAGTCAAGGTCAACAAGCTGCAGGGCGACAGCAATTCTGCTACGATGACCACCGGCGAAGCCAACAAGAACTGGTACTATGTTGACGTCTGCTATGATGACGTGAACACCGAGTGCATGGCCCAGACCCGCGTTGAGAACGCAGGCGACCTGCGCCATGTCAACTTCCTGGTTTCTCCCTCCGGTCTGGAAGGCCGTTACAGCAAGTACTATGATTACATTGACTCGCTGTACGATGGCTACACCTACACCAAGAACAAGAATCCCGATGTGGATGATGACGGCAATGTTGTGTTGAACAACGGCAAGCCGCATTACTCTTACACCAAGGCGGAGAACAAGAACGAGACCCGTTACACCGATACCTGCTACGAGGATACTTGGTTCACCTCTATCTGCAGCCCCATCTACTTCGACAATAATTACTTCTATTACGTTGATACCACGACCAACCAGAACCTGTATAACAACATGCGCCGCCAGCAGTCCGAGAACGGCAACAACGGCAACTCTGGTTCCGGCAGCTCTGGTAACAACTCCCAGATGCAGCAGTTCATGAAGAAGATGCAGAACCAGGGCCCCGATACTCTGGAAGCACGTCCGCGTAATGCGAACTACTATATCCGCAAAGAGGATTCCAGCAGCAGCAGGCCCGGCGGCTTCAGCATGAGCAGCTTTACCAAGACGGATGACCCGTTTGATATCGTCCTGATGTACTACAACGATCTGAAGGAAACCAGCAGCAACTTCAATGATGACGACAGCAATGCCAAGGTTCTGGCCGAAGCTGGCACCATCTATAAGATCGATACCAGTGCAAAAGATAAGCATACCAAGGTTGAAAACAACCTGAACACCGAGTGCCTGGCAGACGCTGCTGCAAAGCGGATCTACCCCGCACTGGTACACTCTACCGCACTGTATGATGGCAAGCTGTACTTCAACGTCAACAACGCCATCTACCGTATGGACCCGACCACCGGCGCAGTGGAAGAAGTGAAGGAATACAACACTGTCTATGGCGGCATTAAGCTGACCAAGGATAAGGACGGCAACAAGGTTCCCGATACCCACTTTCCCGGCATGAGCATGGTTATCATGGATAGCGCCAATGATACCAGCAGTGTGAAGTATCTGGGTACCTTCAAGAACCATCCTCTGGCTGGCTTGACCCTGCGTGACAGCTACAGCTTTGCTACCACCACCCAGCAGGGCCAGACTGTGATCACCGGCATCAACACCACCAAGGATCAGCTGGTCGTTTCTGTCGGCACCAACCTGTCCAACACCTATAAGGAACTGGTGGACGGCAAGGCAGAAGTCAAGATCGACGATTCCAGCGCATCTTATGCGGAACGTAAGAGCTACAAGACCGAGTCCTGGAACTACAACCCGAGTTACAACCAGAACATGGGCAGCTCTGACGAGAAGAACAAGAACGAAGAGTTCATGTGGTGCGCTAACCTGGTTGAAACCATGCCGATGTCCGACATGGTCAGCGACCTGAACAGCGGCGCAACCACCGATGTTTCCGTTGAAGCATGGTGCGATACCCCCGCTTACACCCAGGCCCGCACCAACAAGTATGGCCTGACCAAGGGTGAAAAGAAGTACGCTGACGGCGCACTGCCCAAGGGCCATACCTGGGCTCTGGACGAGCTGGAAACCAAGTCCGTTGGCAACAATGTGTACCTGTGCTCTGATTGCCATACCGCAACCGAAAGCGTACCTCACACTGTAACCCTGCCCAATGCAGTTGAAGGTGTTACCCTGACCCTGGGCACCACCAGCAACACCTACATCAAGGACGATACCGTTACCCTGACCGTAGAAAAGGAAGGCACCGATATCGTTACCGTTACCGCAAAGAACGGCGATACCGATGTTGCCCTGACTGAAGTTCAGGAAGCAGCGCAGGACGAAGCCGCAGCCCAGGCTACCGCCGAACAGGCTACCACCGAAAAGGCTAAGACGGTTTACACCTTCACCATGCCGGACGGCGATGTGACCATCAGCGTTACCAAAAACGCCAAGACCTATGCGGTCAATAAGGCGGAAACCACAAACGGCAAGTTGGAAATCAGCCCGGCCACCGCTGCTGAGGGCGCGACCGTTACTGTTAAGGTTACCCCGGATGCCGGTTATGCCCTGAAGGAAAATGGCCTGAAGGTTACTTACAAAGACGCTGACAACAACGAGCAGACCGTTAAGGTGGCAGAAGGCACCGAAGCCAACACCTACACCTTTGCAATGCCTGCTTACCCTGTCAACGTCAGCGCAGAGTTTGTTAAGGAATACAAGGTTACCGCAGCTCCTGCTGATAACGGCACTGTTACCGTAGACCCGACCGCAGCTGTTGAGGGCACCGACGTTACCGTTACCGTTAAGGCAGCTGATAACTACCAGCTCAAGGCTGACAGCCTGACCTACAGCTATAAGAGCGGCGACGAAACCAAGACCCAAAAGCTGGCCGTGACCGAGGGCAAGGCTACCTTCAAGATGCCTGCCGCTGATGTTACCGTTAGCGCTGTGTTTGAAGCACTGACTGCAACTCCGACCGCAACTCCGACTGCAACTCCGACTGCAACTCCGACTGCAACTCCGACCGCAACTCCGACCGCAAAGCCGGCAGAGCCGACTGCTGTGCCGGAGCCGACTGCTGTGCCGGAGCCGACTGAGGCACCGTCTACTGAACCCGAAACGCGCACCGCTCACGGCGCTGCTGAAAAGACCACCATTACCGCAATGGCTGTCTTTACCTGCACCGATAAGAACTGCGCAAGCGCACAGTTCGTGGATGCAACTGTAAAGCAGACCAGCGGCGTTACCACCGCTGCTGTCAACTTCAACGGCAAGGACTACACCGCCAAGTACGGCGAGAAGAACGGCTGGGTTGAAGAAAACGGCAAGAAGTACTGGTACGAAAAGGGTGTGAAGCAGGGTACCACCGGCCGCGGCAAAGAGATCTATGATCCCGATTCCGACGCCTGGTACTGGCTGGATGCTGTCCAGGGCGGCGCAATGACCGTCAGCAAGGACGTTTACCAGGAATCCGCCGCCGGCCAGTGGGCTGATAAGCCCGATGGCACCGGCAAGTGGGTCCGTTACGATGAGAACGGCCACATGGTCAAGGGCTGGCAGACGACCGATAAGGGCACCTACTACTTTGACCTGATCACCGGCGCTATGGCTAAGGGCGCAGGCGATATTGACGGTGTACCTTGCGCATTTGACGAGTACACCGGTATCGCTCTGGACGGCCAGTGGCTGACCATCAAAGGCGCTGACTTCTGGTACGAAAAGGGCGTTCGCCAGGGTCTGGAAGGCCGCGGCAAGGAAATCTATGACCCGGCTTCCGATGCTTGGTACTGGCTGGACTCTGTTGATCAGGGCAAGAAAGCCACCAGCAAGGATGTCTATCAGGAATCCGAAGCTGGCCAGTGGGCTGATAGGCCCGATGGTACCGGCAAGTGGGTCCGTTACGATGCACAGGGCCACATGATCAAGGGCTGGAGCGCTGACAAGCGTTACTATTTCGACCCGATCTATGGCACCATGGCTAAGGGCGATGCAGTCATCGATGGCCGCACTTATCATTTCGATAAGAACACCGGCATTCGGCAGTAATCCCACAGCCTGAACAATGAGCTGTAACCCAGCCCATTAACCCCTAAATAGAAATGCCGCAGCAGATGTAACAGTCTGCTGCGGCATTTTTGTATTTGTGGGCATAGGTTCGGTGAAATATTTGCCGGGCCAGTAGGGCAGGGGACCCCATGATTGTGGTGGCTCCCCTGGAGGGGAGCTGGACGCGAAGCGGCCTGAGGGGTGGTTCCTTGCCGCAAACCTAAAGCAATCGAATCCAACGCCTTGGAACAGTCACTGCGCCCGCAGGCACCTTGCCCTGCCACAAATTCCATCACGACCAATCGGACAAGGCCTCGGAACGGTCAAGACCGTTCCCTACAGAACAAATTATAATGGGCAGCACACCCTTAAACAATCAGTAGGGCGGGGTGACCCCACCCAATAGTACACGATTAAAAAATCGCAATTTACCTTACCCGCATAATAAAGGCAACACACAAAAACATGGCGAACACATCAGGCCGGTGCAAGGGCAAAACTTACTAAAAAGCTGCGGCTAAATTTGGCAAATATGGCGCGCGGAGTATAATTTTTGGAGGATGTCACAAGCAGAACAAACAAACTTTGTCAGTTCAAACAACAAAAAAACAACAAACTGGCATGGATGCCAAAGAATGCGGCCGCGAATTGTGAAAGATTTTAATATATTTTCTTCGTTTTCTCCTTACCTGTTATCATTTGAATTTGCAATCGAAATATGGAACTTGTATAATAGAATAAAAGAAAAGTGCAAACTAAATGGGCGAAGAGGATTTGGTGCAATGGAAGATAAAAATAGATTCAGTATTCTGCTGGAGCATTTGCTGGAAGTTGCGGAAGTCAAGAACTATACCCTGGCCAAGCGCCTGCAATACGATGTTTCCTATATCAGCAAATGGGTCAGCGGCCGCATGCTGCCTGCCAAAAAGACTGAAAAGCGCGTGATGGAGGGCATCAGTGCCTGCGTGGTGGATGAAGCCACCGATGATGGCCGTGACCTGCTGCTGCGGGAATACAGCGTTAGCATCCCCAGTGACCTGAAAGCCGCCATTTATGATAACCTGATTGCTGAATATGATTATTTGCAAGAGGAGCTGGACAGCGGCGAGGCGCGCATTGGCCCCTATACGGACTTTTGGGCCGAGCTGAACATGCTGCAATACCTGACCAAAATGGCGCACCCCGTGCTGCGCCGCGTCAGCCAGCTGGACATTGTGGCTGTGATGGACCTGATGGAAATGGCGCGCGAATACCGCCTGAAAGTTGCCAACCTGCAAAACGGCCAGCTGGTGGACCAGCGCAGCTATGATAACGTCTATTTCAAGCTGATGATCGATATCAGCCGCGAAAAATGGGACCCCATCTATGATGCCGCGCTCATTATCAACGTGTTGACCAACTTCAGCCATATTCATTTCAAGCTGTTTGGCAGCACCGCGGCTGCCGGGCGCGCGGTGTTTGTGGTCAAGGGCGATTTTGCCATTACCGGCCTGCTGGTCAGCCACAGCCGCTGCGCTGCCGTTACCGCCACCGAGGACCCGCAGAACTGTGAAAGCCTGTATGATAACTTCTCCAAGCTCTGCGTGCGGGATGACCAGCTTTTCCGCGATACCAGCATGCGCCAGCTGATCAGCCAGTACGACTATATGCACACGCTGCTGGCCTCCAATCTGCGGTGGATGTTCGGCCACCTGAATGAGCTTCTGCTGCCGGATGACTTGTTTGAAGAGATCCTGACCGCCCACGAGGCCGAGCTGAAAGATTTTTTGGGTGCTACCCCTGCGGAGCTGCGTAGCGTACACAACCTTGCCAAAGGTGTGGTGGAGGAAACAAACATCCGCATCCTGATTTATGAAGCTGCATTTTCCTCCATGGCGGTTTCCGGCGAGCTGGACTTTTTCAGTTACAAGGTCAGCCTTACCCCGGATCAGCGCAGCCGGTGCATCAGCTATGTGCTGCAGCTTTGCAAGCAGCGTGAAAAACTTGAATTCCGCTTGATCAGCGGCCGCATTGTGAACGATTTCCAGTATGTGGCGGACCCCAATATGTTTCTTTCTGGCGCTGCATCGTATCTTCGGCTGGATAACAACTGCCCCGTCAACCGGATTGCAATGGTCAACAACAGTGTGATGGAAGACCGCCTGAGTGAATATTTTGATCAGGTCTGGAATTTGGATGACCAGAACGTGACAAAAGAGCGCAACGCCATTGCGGAGCACATCCATCATGTCCTGCAGGGAATCCATCTGATTACCCGCGCCAAAAGTGATGAAATGGAAGAACTGCAAGAGAGCTGGATGAACAAAAACTAAAAATACAACATACATACGCATAAACATAAAGCCCTGGCTGCTGCGGTAGCTGGGGCTTTTGTTGTACCGAGAAAAATGAAATTGCAAGAAAACTCCATGCTAAAGCGTGAAAATCCATGTGAAAAAAGTGAATCATGCGGAATCAATTTCTGGAAATTTGTGCCATGGGATTCTCGTGCTTTCCGTAAACAGGAATGGTATACTATGTTCAGCACCGAAGATAATTATAGCATTATGGTTCGGCGACGCTGTGCAACGATGTGCACAGCAGGGGAAAGCGCCATAAAGGTTTGGCGTGATTTGATTTGGATAATTTAATTCCCTGCAACTATAAGGGAAAGACATTTGGAGGAAATTGCAATGAATGAAAACGCGATGTTGACTGGCAAGCCCAGCATTGACCGCCCCTGGATGAAGTTCTATCCAGATGTTCTGCGCGGTATCCAGGTTCCGGCCTGCACCGTGGAGCAGTACCTCTCCGTGCGCGCTGCAGACCCTAACGTGATTGCCATGCACTACTATGGCGTGGATATCACCTGGGGTACCGTGTTCCGTAAGGTGGACGCCACCGCCCGCGCTCTGCAGGTGCTTGGCATCAAGCAGGGGGACCAGATCCCCGTGTTCCTGCGTTCTGTGCCGGAATTCATTTATCTGCTGCTGGCAGCCGAGCGCATCGGCGCTTCGCTGCTGTGCCGTGACAACACCCTGGAAGAAAACATTGAAGCTGTTCAGAAAGCCAATGCCAAGGTGATTTTTGTTCACGACTTCTTCTCCAAGGCCGAAATCGAAGCCTACCGTGAGCAGACCAACGTGAATACCTATGTTATCGTTCCCGCTCTGGAAAGCGGCGACCGCGCCGCTATGCCGGTTTACCTGCAGCATTCCCTGGATGCCCTGTATCCGGATGTTCCCGCCCGTGGCTCTGATACCATGATGTGGGCTGATTTCTGTAACATGGGCCAGCGTTTCCGCGGCTTTGTGCCCGCTCCTGTCAACATTGACCGCCCGCTGCTGCGCGCCTACACCAGCGGTTCCACCGGCCCTTCCAAGCAGGTCATCCATTCTGCACACAGCATCATCGGCGTGCTGGCCCAGATGAACTTTTATGGCTCTTCGGATAAATTCCGCCCCACCTGGCTGCTGACCATCCTGCCCCCGGCTCTGATCGCTGTTGTGGTTTCCATGATGCTGCTGCCCCTGGCCGGCGGTATGCTGCTCATTCTGGATCCGTTTGTGGATGTGTACGATGTTGACCTGGAAATGATGCGCTACCGCCCCAACAACTGGCCCCTGATCCCCATGTTTGTGGAGGTTATCCGCCGCAGCAAGCGTCTTCCGGCTGACTATGATATGTCCCACATGCTGGCCATCGGCGCCGGCTGCGAGGCATTCAACAACAAGCAGCTGCGCAATGTTGAGGAGTTCCTCAAGCAGCATAACTGCAACCTGCGCTTTACTGCCGGTTACGGCAGCAGCGAGGCCGGCTCCAACGCCACTCTGCCCATGGCTCCGTTCCCGGTGCGTGACGGCAACGTTGGTGTGCCGATGATCCACAGCGTCATCAGCATCTTCAAGCCCGGCACCCAGGAAGAGCTGACCTACAATACCCCCGGTGAGATCTGCATGGCGGGCCCCGGCGTGATGCTGGGCTATGACCGCCCCGAAGCAACCGCCAAGGCACTGCAGGTCCACGCAGACGGCAAGACCTGGCTGCACACCGGCGATATCGGCTATATGTCCGAGGACGGTGTGCTCTACACGATGACCCGCGGCGCATCCCCGCGCTTTGGCGGCGGCGACCTGATGGTGCAGCCGCTGGAGAACATCGTGGCCGATGCCGACATCAAGGGCATCAAGGACGAGTTCTTTGTTATCGTGCCGGATGATGAGCACGAGGGCTGCTTCCTGCCGTACCTGTACGTCCAGCTCAAAGATGGCTACACCTTGGACGATGTGCGCGATAAGATCAATGCCTGCCTGCCGGAACGTTACATGCGTCCGGTGGAGATTTTCACCGTACCGGAACGCCCGTTCTTCCACTTCAAGACCAACCGTATTGGCCTGAGCAAAGAAATCATCGCCAAGCGCAACCAGCAGAAAGAGAAAGCCAAGCGCAACAGCTTTGCCGATGGCTGCATTGCCTGATGACTTTGGCGTGATAAAATCATGATAATGTAACGGCATGTGCCCACCTTATGATAGAGATAAGGGGGCACATGCCTTTTGTTTTGGGGTGGGGGAGCGGATGAAGATGAACGGTACGCGCGGTTGGGGGATAGGGGAGAAGGGTAATCGGATTCCGGTGCGGGGGAGATACTTGTGAAGGTGTAAAATAAAACTTTGAAATCCATCCGCGGATGAAAAGCACGATAGGGCACTGTATCATTAGCCACATGCTGAAAAAATGCTGTAGGGAACGGGATTGACCGTTCCGCAGCCTTATAAAAGTCAACCTTTTACGGGGAAAAGAAAAATATCGCTACTCTTTTTTGAAAAAATCACAAAGGAAATTTTGTGTTTTTCTTTTGAAAAGAGGAATTTCGGATGAAAAAGGGGAGTTCGGGAAACAAAAACAGGAAAAACTTTGTAAGATATGGGAAATAAATGACGATGAAACGAACTGTATTTTGACGAAACTAAAAAGGCATAAAATAATAAAAAAACTTTCAAAAAGTGTTGACAAAAGGGGGATACTTGGTTATAATAATATTCGTCGCCGGTGAGGCGGCCAAACAAAATAAGCGGATGTGGCGGAACTGGCAGAC
>ENA-OZKM01000469-OZKM01000469.1-human-gut-metagenome-genome-assembly--contig:-NODE-469-length-11334-cov-5.527972_pt1 | contig 11334 bp, 8 predicted proteins | sample MGYA00244822_ERZ653755 | MGnify/ENA primary metagenome ERZ653755 (study PRJEB26926, sample SAMN06165342) | human gut metagenome | biome: ENVO:00009003; feature: ENVO:2100002; material: ENVO:00002003...
GATACACGGAAAGAAGAATGCCCACTCGTCTGAGGAGTTCTCAGGGGAGTGGGCAGTTCTGCGCAGGCGGTTAATATAATTTCGATTATGATAATTCAAATTATATTAAGACATTCCATGGGCTGTAACAGCTTCACCGCTTGGTTTTCAAAAACCACCTGTTGATAGCGGTGTTACTTCTTCACAAATTGGTATACGCCATATTCTGGTGACGTCACCAATCCATGCTTGATAAGATTCTTGATAATAGAGGATGCACGAGATTTCTGAACGCCATATAGCTGTGCAACGTTTATGCTGCGGAACTGATATTGATACCGATATCTCTTGAAAAGTTCAAGCGTCCGCTCTTTTGTACTTGTAGTTAGTCTCGTGCCATTCAGCCTTTCGCAAAGTTCACTCACTTCTGCATCCGTACTCATTCCGTGGAGCACTGTAGAAGTTTCCGCACTTTCCGCAGAGGTTTCCGCACTTTCCGCACCACTTGCCACACTTTCCATACTGATCTGTGCCGGAGTCGCTACACTTCTGTTCGGCAACGTAACGATAAAGAAATCCGAATCCGAGTAGAAGGTCGGCTTCTGGGCTACTTCCACATAAGAGTTCAGGATGCGGTCAATGCCGCTGCCACGGCGCTCCATAAAGCCAAGCCGCGAGAACACATCCGAGATCACCTGATTGCGCCGCATAGACGGAATGTGCCGGATATCCATATCCTGCACCCTGCGGCCATTCATCATGCCGCCCGGCGAAGTGATCTCCAGCCGATCATCGAACACTTCTACATGAATCTCCGAACCAAGAATCTGATAATTCCGATGGATCAGCGCATTGACCAGCACCTCACGAACGGCTTTATATGGGTAGTCACTGCGTTCTTCACGGGTCATGCCCCGAATACTCCAGGGATTCTTGCTGTTGTTGCGGACAAAATCTTCCGCATTTTGCAGTAGCGTGATCAGACTTGCACCCTGAAATTCCTTGTCATCCAGAGCATCTTCTTCAATGCTACCCTTGTAGTTGCCTTTCCAGCGGGTGCAGAAAATACGGGATTGTTTCAGAACGCCCTGATCGCAGAGTAACAGGCCGCCATTCGTAATCTGTCCATCATCTGTTACCAATCCTGCGGATGGCAAGTCTTTTTCGAGGTCGAAATCCTCTTTTTTCAGATTCTTAAATGTCGCGGCCAGCAGTGTAAAACTGACATCACCCACTCGATAAGAACTGGGCAGGGCATCAAAGGTCTGGTTCATACCTTGTAGGATCAGCTCGTTCAGTTCCCGTGAAGTGGTTTCTTCGGACTGGTCGCCATGCCGCACATAGGCCGTATGGGAACCGTCAAAGGCATAATAATATGGATACGCCGGGCCGTCCTGTACTTCCAGATCAACGCAGGACTTGCCCTCTATTTCGAACTCCCGCACCCGATAGCGTGGTGTAGGGTCAATGCGGACTTTGATAAGTTCTGTCAATCTGCTCACCACAGCCTGCGGATTTTCTAATCCTACGACCTCGCGCGGCTCATTCTTTACGCCAAAAATCAGGTGTCCGCCCTCGGTATTGGCAAATGCCGACACGGATTTCAGCCAGCTGCGCGGCTTTTTCTCTTCAAGACGTTCCTTGTAATCCACATGGGAGGCTTCAATGTAATGGTCGAGGGGGAAAGGCATGGTATCACCTGCAATTCAGTTCAATATCGTTCAAGCGTATTATACCGTTTTTTATCAGTACATTCCACCACTTTATGCAGTCACATGGGTGGCATTCTCTTTCACCAAATTGATTGTCTCCATCAGTTCACTGCCTGTTTTGCCATCAAACAGGCGGGTAAACAGAATGGGCTGGTCAAAGGGTGGTTTCATCAGAACCGCTTTGCTTTCCACATAACCGTTCTGCTCGATGTAATGAATAACCTTCTGAACAAACGCGATCTGCTTTGCATTCAGCGATTCGTCGTTGATGAACTTGGAAAATGCCTGCATGGCAGCATCGTGGTCCAGCTTTGCCACTTTACGCACCAGCAGACCAAAGGGCGTATCCCGAAACTCCCGTGCGTAGTCCTCTTTGCTGCCCAGCTCACAGGTGAAGATATGTTCCAGCTCGGTATAGTCACCCCGGGAAAGCGGAATGTTCTGGGTCAGCTTGTGGATGGCCAGCGTATCGCTGCGGTGCTCCATGATGTAGCGGTTCACACGTTCCCGGTACTCGCCGAAATCGTAGCCGGGATCCAGCGTTTTGCCCTCGGTCTGTTCCAGTACCGGGTCGGCAAGGGCCGTGTAGACAGGTTTTTGCCCTTCTACACCGTCCACCAGAAACTTGATAAGCTCCCGCAGCTCCTGCCGCATTTCCTCAAAGCGGAGAAGGTCATGCGAGGTCAAAAATTCGTCTGTCTGCACCTCCCGGATGAGGGACAGCTTTGCCTGCACCTGCGGGATGGTAGCCTTCCCTTCCAGCATTGCCGCTGTATTGCGCAGCTGTTTCTGGGCGCGGCCCAGCCCCGGCAGACCTTCCAGCTCACAGAGCAGCAAGCCATACACAAAGTTATCGAACCGCTTGGCGGCCTCGTCCTTGTCGTCCAGCGAGATGAGCGGTGCCACCTCTTTCATCAGAGTACCCTTGTCCGTTTCGGTCAGGCTGACAAAGGCTTCCGGCTTTTGATAGTGTTCCACGGCCTGTCGGTGCAGCCGCACGGATACCAGCTCCGGGTTCAGCGCTCCCACTTCGGCACGGCAGGTCTCCGTTAAGATCTTGCGCCAGTTCTGGTAGTTTTCGTCCCCATAGGCTCCATCCTGCAAGGCCGCAGCAATGCGCACCTGCTTGCAGAAAATGCTCTCGGACAGGCTCTTGGTGTCCGCGCTCTCGTAGCCGTTGGGTTTCTGACGGAAAAATTCAAAGTTGCCGCAGTAGTCGAAAATCAGAAACCGCCGTTTGCCCGTATATTCGCCGTCGATGGCATCCACGCAGGCAAGGGATGGGCAGAGCCGTGTACCACGGCCAATCATCTGCCAGAACTTCGTTTTGCTGCGCACTTTTTTGAAAAACACCAGATTCACGCACTCCGGCACATCGATGCCCGTGTCCATCATATCCACCGAGACCGCAATAAACGGTGGCTTGTCCGGCTGCTTGAAGTCGTCAATGATGGACTGTGCATAGGCGTCGTCGCAGACCACCCGCTGGATGAATCCCGGGTACTGGGTCTCCAGCTGCGGGTAGAGCTTGCCAAAACGTTCCCGGATAAACTCCGCATGGCGCTTGTTCTGGGCAAAGATAATGGTCTTGCCGATGTGGTCACCACCTGCCGTCTGGATGCCCCGTTCCATCAGATCTTGCAGCACAGTGTCCACGGTGTTGGCGTTGAAGATGAACTTGTTCAGCTTTTCGGATGGGATAAAGGTGGGCAGGGTGTCGTCCTCGGCAAAATCGTCCTCGTAGCGGGCCTTATCCTCCGGTGAAAGCTGATCGTAGTGGATGCCCTCTTCTGTGAATTTCGTCTTGACCTCGTAGTTGTAGTAAGGCACCAGCACATGGTCGGTGTAGACCGCCGTATCGTAATCGTAGGCGTAGGTGGGGATGCCGTGCTCCATCTCGAAAAAGTCGTAGGTGTTGCGGTCCACGTCGGTTTTCGGGGTGGCGGTCAGACCCACCAGAATCGCATCGAAATAATCAAAAATGGCGCGGTATTTCTTGAAAATGCTGCGGTGGCTCTCGTCCACGATGATAAGGTCAAAGTGGGCGGGCGAAAACAGCGGCACGCCGTCCTTGGTCTTGGCGTTGTCGATGGCGTTGAGCATGGTGGGATAGGTGGAAAACACGATGCGCGCGGCCTTATCATCCTTAGAGGAACATAGGTTGCACAGCGACTGGTCGGGCAGATACTTCTTGAAGTCGTCCTTTGCCTGTTTGACCAGCGCGGTGCGGTCTGCCAGAAAGAGCACGTTGGTCACATGACCGCCCCGGCTCAGTACATCGGTCAGGCTGGATGCGGTGCGGGTCTTGCCCGTGCCAGTAGCCATGACCAGCAGATTGCGCCGGAAGCCCTGCGCGATGTGGGCGCAGACAGCCCGGATGGCGTTTTTCTGGTAATAGCGGTCGGTGATTTTGTCATCAATTTCGATGGTGTCCAGCGGCTTTTTCTCGGTGCGGCGGTTCATCAGCTTCTGTAAATCGTCCTTGCAGAACACCCCGCTCACAGCACGCTGCGGGCCGCTCTGCTCATCCCAGAAATAGGTGGTGTAGCCGTTGGTGGTAAACAGCATCGGACGGCGGCCAAACTTCTGCTCCAGACAGTCTGCATAAAGCTGAGCCTGCTTGCGCCCGATGTTGGGGTCTTTGGTGCTGCGCTTGGCTTCAATGACCGCCAGCGGCAAGCCGTCCTTGCCCATCAGCACATAGTCCGCATAGCCCTTCTGCCCCAGCACGCCGTTCATGTTGTCCACTTCGTACTCGGTGCGCACATCGGCGTCCGGCCCGGTGAATTTCCAGCCCATGGCCTTGAGGTCGATGTCGATGATCTTCCGCCGCGTCTCGGCCTCGGTCAGGTCGGCGGCGGTGAAACTGCGGCTCTGCTGGTTCTGCTGTTTGCTGGCCGTGTACGCCGCCGAAAGGCTCTCCACCTGCTTGCGCAAGGCTTCCAGTTCAGCGTCTTTCTGGGTCAGTAAACTTTCCTGCTCCCGGATCTTCTTTTCGTCCAGCGTTACCTTTTCGCCGGGGATGGCTGTTTCATCAAAGGAGCGCTCCACATAGTCCGTGCCGTAGCAGTAATCCACCCACTGGATGAAGTCGAACAGCCCCCGCAGGCTGAACACTGCATCTGCCGCCGACACGCTATGCCCTGTATGTACCGCCAGATTGCCCGCCTTCACGATGCTGGGCAGCACGCTCCACACATTGCGGTCCACCGCGAACCGGAAGCTCGGCTCATGCAGAAGGGATTGCAGGTTGTCCTTGTAGGGCATCGTGATGGTCTTATCTGCCGCATACACCCACTTCACCGCCAGCTCCAACGCCTTCCGACACCCCACCGCGCACATCGCCGGGGAGGTGGAGAACACTTTCTCGGCCTCGATGGCGGCAGAGGAAAAGAGGGAGTATTCGGACTTAGAGGACAAATATTCAAAATTTGACATAATTGAATGCCTCATCAAAGTAGCTGCGTCACTATATCATTTAGATGCCAGCGTTCGTCTCCGCCTCTTCATTCATTTCTAGATGCATCGCATTCCCGGCTAGATTGATTAATTGTTGCAATATGGTGACTGCTTTATCCGAATTTATCACATCCACAAAAAAACTTTGAAAATCTTTGCGAGATTTAAAACTATAAATATAGCCATTTCCGTATTGTGGCAACTGATTTGCAATATCACTTTCTAGAACAACCGTTACAGGATAAATAGTTGCATCGTACGCAATAAACATTAATCGGAACTTGTAGTCTTTATTATTAGGCGTTTCCAAGCATACTTCAAATTTCTTTTGCGTATTACCCATTTCTCCCAAACGACTTTGAATATCTATGTGTTGTTCTACTGTCTTAGTTTGAAAAGCAGTCAACAATGCCGCTGTACCGACTTCTTTGGTTTGTGTAAAAGAACGAATTGGGCCATCATATTCTTTGACTTCACATTTGACCATTCCCTGTGTTATTTCGCTCAATTCATTTCCAACTTCTTTAATAACTTTATCGGGCGCTGTCAAATCAACCTTGTCAAAGCTTAACTTCTCTTTTAATGATAGCATACGGTCCATACTTAATCCTCCGTCAATTGAAATACAATCGGTAAATGGTCACTAATCTTTTCATTTGGTTGCTGGTTTTGAGTCACCAATGAAACGCCTTGTGCTTTTGTTATAATTTTCAGTTCTTTGTCAACAAAGCGGCTTCTTAACTGTGGACGAACTATTACTTGATCAAAAATATTCCAAAATTCATTTTTCTCTTTAGAGCCTCTGTAATAGTAAGTTCCTGGTGGATAACTAAAATCGCCCAATAAATTCCACATTGGATTGTAAAACATTTTATACTTAGTTCCAAAGATTGTTCTTGATATTTTTTGTGCCTCATCTGCAATGGGGATTCCATGAAATCCGCATGCACCCAAACATCCGTCATCATATGGGTTTTGATTAAAATCACCAACAACTATGGTCTTATCAATTCCGCCATCCTCTTCTGCAAGTTCAATATCACGAACCACTGACTGAAAAGCGAGTGTTTGTGTACGTTCATCCGCCCACATTTGACTCGGAAGATGAACGCTACATAAAAGCATATCATTTTTTATAATTTGCATAGAATAATATTTGCTTTGGCGACTTTGGCGAATATCCTTTGTGTTTCCTAAAATTATCAGTCTGTCACATCCAATAGATGGATAGACATTCATCCTAACGCCCTTCAAATCAAGGTTGTAGATTAGATCCTCAATTATATCTTCATATTCTGCAAGAATAACAATATTCGCTTTTTGCTCTACAATCATGCCGCAAAGAATACTATTTATATCCTTGGTATTATGCGTATTCCAAAATAAAAATCTCACGTTCCTCCATCCTCATCACCAAAATCTTTTACTTTGATTCTTTCAACATCCCCATTCTAATTAGAACCTGCCACACCGAAGCATACGCTTCCGCTCCAACCAGCTCCTTCAGCAGTTGTTCCCGAAGTTCAGGTTTCAGCTTTTGAATCGAGTTTTTTGCCTTGATTGCATCAAACTTTGCATTATTATAGTCTCTTTCTTCTTCAAAAGTCATCATCGTACGCTCCTTTCATGATAAAATGTTCTGGTTAACATTATTATACCGCTAAAATCTGCTGTTGCACAGCCTTTTATCTGAAGTTCGGGGCATTTTATATATAAACTCCTTCCGTCTGCTCGCTTCGCTCGCATCCACCTCCCTCAAGGAGGGAGGCTTTTCGGCACCGCCACATCAAAGGCTCCCTCCCAGAGGGAGCTGGCGCCGTCAGGCGGCTGAGGGAGTGTTACCCAAAATATTCCTGCATCAGTGCCTTTTTCATCAGTTCCAGCTTTTCAAGGCTCTGCTGTACAGTCTGCTTCTGCTGGTCTACGCGCTCCACAAAGGCGGCGAACTGATTTTGAAACGGAATTGAAGGAACAATAAATTCTTCTTTGCCCAGCGCACTTGCCGTTACGGCCATTTTCACGCCACTTCCATTAGCTTGTGCTTCATGTTGCTTTAGCTTTTCTTGTAGTAAGAAGTCAAAGAAAACTCGGTTGTAAATAGAATCCTTTACACGAATTTTCATAATGGATGGGTGCATAATGCCTAACGGCGCATTTAAGGGGACAATATAGGTTTCGCCTATTGTTCCTCGACAACTAACAATAATATCGCCACCATGAATTGAAAATCGTTTAAGTTCTTCATATTTCGGTTTGTCTATATACCGAGTTTCGACATCCATAGTTTTGCGAATAGCATGCTTTTGTTCATATACCATGCAATAACCATTTTCTTTGGAAACAAAGCTTTCATTTTTCAGACTGCTGCCAAAAGGCCCAATGAACATTTCTTCAACATTTTGGCTCAGCGGTTCTTTATTAAATGCCTGTTCATCCCCAAACATCTCCACAAATCGTGCTTTTACCAGCTCGTCCAGTTTAGCAAGTTGCTGGTCTCGAAATGCTATCAATTCATCGACCTTGCTCAGCGTTTCTGCAATTTTTCTTTGTTCTTCTAAGGACAAAACAGGAATTTCAATTTTATTCAACTCTTTTGCAGACAAATGCTTTACTGTGACAAACGGCGTTTTTTCCTCGATTTGCTTTAGTGCGATGGACATAAAGTAAAATAAGTAGTCTTTATCAATACTATCCTTTGGTGCTAATCGGCAAACTCGCTGATTCAAAAGTGCGGGTGTTTTTCCCCACTTTGCAATGTTGAACTCACCATCCATACCGATGAGTAAATCATTTTCGTGTACGATATATTCACTCTTATATTCTTCTGTTGTATAGGTTTCAGAATATCCCCTTACCACATCGCGGATTCTAATAAGCGGCATTCCATTACTATCTGAAAATTTTGCAGAGTCAAAAGGAAATCCATACTGAATAGTACAGACTTCTGGAAGAAGTTTTTTCATCACACCATCTCCTCCAACTCTGCCAAACCCTTGGTGATCTCCATTTCCAGCTCATGCAGGTCGGCAAGGATTTCCGTAGTCGAGGGATACTCCACCGGCACATACTCGGTCTCTTTATACTTGTTGATGGACAGATCATACCCGTTGGCGGCAATTTCTTCTTTGGGCACAAAGAAGCTCTGCTCGGTGCGCTTGCGGTCAGTTTCGGCGTCGAGGTTATGGAACCGGGCGATGATGTCCGGGATGTCGTTTTCCTTCACCTCGGTGCGCTTGTCGTCCAGCGAGAGGCCGTCGGCTTTCATATCGTAGAACCATACCTTGTCGGTGCCGCCCGCGCCGGTCTTGGTAAACACCAGCACCGCTGTGGACACGCCTGCGTAGGGCTTGAACACGCCGGAGGGCATGGAAATGACCGCCCGCAGCTGGTGGTTTTCAATGAGTTCTTTTCGGATGCTCTGGTGCGCCTTGCTGGAACCGAACAGCACGCCGTCCGGCACGATACAGGCGCAGCGTCCGCCGGTTTTGAGCATCCGCAGGAAGAGTGCAAGGAAAAGCAATTCTGTCTTTTTGGTGTTGGTGACAGCCTTCAGGTCATCGTTGATGCTCTCGGCATCCACAGTGCCCTTGAACGGCGGGTTCGCAAGGCAGACGGTATACTTGCTGCAAATGGAGTTTTGCTTCGACACGCTGTCCTTGTAGTCGATCTCCGGGTTCGTGATGGAGTGGAGCATCAGGTTCATGGCCGAAATGCGCAGCATGGTGCGGTCCGTGTCAAAGCCGGTGAACATCGACCCCGAAAAATGCTGCCACTGCTCCGGGGTCATGCTGTCCTCGTAGTGGGCGCGGAGGTACTGCGCACTGGACACCAGAAAGCCCGCCGTGCCGCAGGCGGGATCGCAGATAAAGTCGTCTGGCGTGGGCTGCACCAGTTCCACCATCATGTCACGGATGTGTTTGGGCGTGCGGAACTGGCCGTTCTGCCCTGCTGTTGCCAGCTTGCCCAGCATATACTCGTACAGGTCGCCCTGCATATCAAGGTCGGCAATGTCGTGGGTGTAGAGATCCTCCAGCCCGGTGATGATCTTCTGCAGCACCTGCGGCGTGGGGATCAGGAACATGGCATCGTCCATGTACCGCGCAAAGGCGGTGTTCTGTTCCTTTTCATCCTCTGTCCGCAAAACATCTTTCTCTTTTTCCGACAAGGTCTTGCCCAGCTTTTCGGCCTCCTGCTGTGCCTGTTCCAGCTTACTGAGTATCTCTACCAGTTCGCCTTTTTCGTCAAAGTCCGGCAGACGACCATATTTCATCTTTTTGATGGCAGGGAACACCCGCTGCTGCATGGTCAGGAAAATTTCGCGGGAGTCCTTATCCTTGAAACGGCTCCACCGCATAGATTGCCCTGCTTCGCTGGCCGGGAAGATGTGCTCCATCTTTTCGCCCGCCATGTTCTCAAAATCTTCGGTGGCAAGCTCTTTCTCGTCCAGTGACCGGATGAACATGAGATAGGTCAGCTGTTCAATGACGGTCAGTGGATTGGTGATACCGCCTGCCCAGATGTCTGTCCAGATCTTGTCTACCTTATTTTTAATGGCTCCTGTTACCATGCGCTCCTCCTGAATGTTTGCTAATCACAAACGCTTTGCATCTTGAATTTTTGGTGATAATACCACAATTTTATTATAGCAGTGTACGATTGCATTTTCAACGTAGAGTGTTTAGCGGAAGTGCTTTCTTTAAAATGGCAAAGTGGATTTTATCTGCTTTGCCGTTTTTCTTTTTGTCCAAAATTGTGAAATTTTCAAAACTGTATTCCAAAACGGTCCTGCGGATTCCTATTAGTGTAGAGGCTTTCAAAATCTTTTGTAAAGCGGCTTTCCGCTAGTTCTATAAGTGGATAATGAACAAAATCTATATTCTAAAATTAGGCAGTTCAACAAAATTTGAAAATCTGTATGCCAAACACCCATTTTAGAATGTTATAGGTAGAGGGGAACGTTGGAAAAATGAATTTTCTTTGAACTTTCAAAAGACCCGGTTTAAAAACACCCCTTAAAGTTTGTATAGGGTATAGGAAGTGTTTTCAAAAGTAAGCCAATTCACTACGGCATCACTTCTGAAAATCCCTAATTCCTTACAAAGTCACATCGCACCTTGAAAATCGCATGAGCCACCCCAGCAGGATACCTCTGGTACTGAATGTGCATTCTGCGCGTCTTACCAGAAAAAACGTCGGAGAGAATCGGGCAGGAACGGGCTGGGACAGAGTGGACGGTAGTTAAGAGCAAGATTCGCCTCTGTATACGAAACCGCTCCTACGGGCGATTTTTCTACGGCGGCATCTTGATGGGGATTGCGCTCCCCATACCCTCACATCGTGCAAAATCACATGATTTTGCCCATTGGTGGCCTGCCACAGCAGGTCACAGCCGGAGTGCAGATGCACTTCCGGGAAAATCAAACCATTGATTTTGGAAAGGAGACCCCATGCCACGAACAAAGAGAAAAGTGAAATCTATCGTAAAGACAAAAGTAATCTCCGCGCGAGTTACAGAAGTAGTACATGAACTTTTACACCGGCAGGCAGAAGATGCCGGAATGACCCTCTCTCAATTTGCAGCGCAGATGCTGATGAAAGGCCGCGTAAATACCTCGTATGTGTTCTACGTCCACCCGGACGAAATTGAAGCCATCACACGGGAGTTTGCCGCCATCGGGAACAACTTGAACCAGATCGCAGCGTTCTTCAACAGTGGAGGCCTTCCATCACATGTTATGCGTGAAAACATCAACCACGCGATTTCCTGCATTTTTGAAATGCGGGAGCAGGTCACAGAAATGGCAGGAAAGAACTATGGTAATCTTAAAGTATATCGCAAGTAAAAGTTCCAATTATGGTGCTGCACTGGAGTACCTGATTTTCAAGCATGACGAGCTTCGGAAAATTCCGATCCTTGACCAGAACGGAAATCGTATCATGCGAGATGAGTATTATCTGGACGGTCTGAACTGTGAACCCTATTCCTTCGATGCGGCCTGCCAGCAGTTGAACCGCGAATATCAGAAGAACAAAAACAAGGATGAAATCAAAAGCCACCATTACATCATCAGTTTTGATCCACGGGACAGCACGGAAAATTGCTTGACGGGGGAACGGGCGCAGGAACTTGGACTGGAATATGCAAAAGCGAATTTTCCGGGGCATCAGGCTTTGGTCTGTACGC
>ENA-OZKM01000475-OZKM01000475.1-human-gut-metagenome-genome-assembly--contig:-NODE-475-length-11272-cov-7.562628_pt1 | contig 11272 bp, 7 predicted proteins | sample MGYA00244822_ERZ653755 | MGnify/ENA primary metagenome ERZ653755 (study PRJEB26926, sample SAMN06165342) | human gut metagenome | biome: ENVO:00009003; feature: ENVO:2100002; material: ENVO:00002003...
CCGGCGGGCAGCAGCTCTCCCGGGGGATGAGCTTATGCGGCACGATGATCTTTGTTGCGGAGTGCCCCTTGGCAAACCTGCCGTGACTGCGCTATAATAGAGCCGTAACAGTTCCACAAAGGTGTGGTAAGGGAGGTGCGGTCATGATCCGGGTGGCGATCGTAGAGGACGACGCGGAGGTGCAGGGGGTATTGCAGGAGTATGTCCGGCGGTATACCCGGCAGTACGGGACAGAGTTTGAAGTGACGGTCTTTGCGGACGGCGTGGATATTCTGGAGGATTACCGCGCGGTCTACGACATTATTTTTCTGGATGTGGAGATGAAGCATCTGGACGGCATGACCACGGCAGAGCGCATCCGGCAGATGGATGCAGACGTCATCCTGATCTTCATCACCAATATGGCGCAGTATGCCATCCGGGGCTACTCGGTGGGAGCGCTGGACTATGTGCTGAAGCCGGTGCCCTACTTTGCCTTTTCGCAGCAGCTACTCAAGGCGGTTGCCCGGCTGGAAAAGCGGGCAAAGCACTACCTGACCGTGCCGGTGGAGGGCGGGCTGCGCCGTCTGGACACCGCAAGCATCTATTACTTGGAAAGCGAGGGGCACCGGGTGCACTTTTACACCGATGAGGGCGATTTTTCCGCCCCCGGCGCCCTCAAGGCCTTTGAGGAAAAGCTGGCAGACTGCCCCTTTGCCCGGTGCAACAGCGGCTATCTTGTCAATCTGGCACAGGTGCGGGAGCTGCGGCAGAGCACCGTACAGGTGGGCCCCTGCGAGCTGCAGGTCAGCCGCCCCAAGCGCAAGGGCTTTCTTGCCGCACTGACCGACTACATCGGAGGTGAAGGCTCATGACCGCGCTGCCGGATATCCCCCGGCTGTACACCGCCCTTGCCGAGTGTCTGGCGGTGCTGCTGTTCACCCCGGCGCTTGCGCCCCGCTTTTCCAGAGCGGTCACCGGGGGTATCACCCTGCTGTGGGCGGCGGTGCTGTCGGCCTTTCTGGGGCTGACGGGCAACGTGCCCGGCGGGCTCTGGATCCCCTGCATGGTAACGGCCATCGGGTTTTCTTACTTATATTTATGGGGCGTGTGGAGCATTACTCTGCTGGAAGCCGGGTATCACTGCGCCCGGGCGTTTATTCTGGCAGAGCTTGCCGCCAGCGTGGAGTGGCAGCTGCACTGCGCCCTCTGGCCCGCCCGCGGCCCATGGGAGCCGCTGTCTTTGCTGCTGCTGGCGCTGGTGTATGGGACGCTGTTCGGCATCATGTGCTATCTGCAGCACCGCCGTCCCCAGCCCGCCGGGCACTTACAGATCGGCGGCAGCGCCGCCCTGACGGCGGTCATGCTGGCGCTGACCGCCTTTGCGGTGAGCAATCTGGGCTTTCTGCCCGGCAGCGAGATCAACATGAGCATTTTTTCCATCCGCACCTTGGTGGATTTTTCCGGCGTGCTGATCTTATCTGTGCAGCACGAGCAGCTGCAGGAGAACGCTTTGCATAGTGAGCTTGCCGCCATGGACGAGGTACTGCACCGCCAGTACGAGCAGTACAAGCGCAGCAAGGAGGGCATCAACCTCATCAACCGGCGGTACCATGAGCTGAAAGTCCAGCTTGCCCGCATCCGGGAGGAGCAGGACCAGACCAAGCAGAACGCTGCCATTGCCGCCATGGAGCAGAACATCCGCCAGTACGAGGCCGAGAACAAGACCGGCAACCCGGTGCTGGATACCCTGCTCACCGCCAAAACTATGGAATGCCAGCAGGAGAACATTACCATCACCAGCGTAGCGGACGGCAGGATGCTGGGCTTTCTCACCATCCGGGAGCTGTGCACCATTGTGGGCGTGGCGCTGGACAACGCCATTGCCGCCGTGCGCGCCGAGCCGGACCCCGAAAAGCGGCTCATCAAGGTGGCGGTGTACAGTCAGGGCGGTTTTGCCATGCTGCGGTTCGAGCATTATACAGAGACTGCCCCCGCACTGGATGCGGACGGCCTGCCGCAGCAGGGGTCGGACCTGAAAAGCGTCCGCACCACCGTCGGGCAGCACGGCGGCAGCATGACGCTGCACTGGGAAAACAACTGGTGCACCCTGCGGATCTTATTTCCGCTGCCCCAAAAGCAATAATATTTTTACGGCAGGTATCCCCTGCCGTTTTTTTGTTGTCTGGCAGGGTGCACAAATACAATGTTGCAGTATTTGTGTATTAGCACAATAAAAATTGAAAATTTATTGTAACTTTTGCAAACTGTGTATCCAAAACGACAGATTGTGCAAAAGATGATAACGATGCGCCAATATCCGTTATAATGGGTCACAGTTGGGTACGGCCCAAAAAATATAAAAGAATATGGAGGAGACAACACAATGAAGCGCGATCCGAACAACAAAAAGCCCACAAAGTTGCTGACAGCTGTTACAGCACTCTTACTGGCAGTTGGAATAGTGGCAGATGTAGCAATGTTTGGTGTGTTTCCCAGTTCTCTGGACAAGGCATTCCCTGGCCAGAATGGAGACCCGGAATTGCAAAAAACATCTTATGCAAATGGTTTGTCAGTGGCTCAGAAAGTCGAGGAGGAAGGCGCAGTCCTTCTGAAAAATGACGGCGCTCTGCCGTTGGCAGGAACAAACCGAAAAATCAATCTTCTGGGCTATGCTTCCGCAAATCCGGTTTATGGCGGTACGGGTTCCGGTGGCAGCAGCTACACTGCAAACCGGACAGATTTTGTAAAAGCCTTTACGGATGCAGGTTTTGAAGTGAATCAAAATCTGGTCGATCTCTACAGCCCCAAAAACAACGAAGGCGGAAATACATTCTCTGTTGATTTTTCCATCCCGGAACTGCCTGCAACCGAGGAATTGGCTAAGGACATGGGTGTGGAGTACCAGTATACTGGAGACTGCTCATTTGAAGCAATGAAGGATTTTTCGGATACTGCTGTGGTCGTGTTCTCCCGCAAGGGCGGTGAAGGCAATGACTTGCCCACTTCGATGGCTGAAAATACCTCGTATGCACCGGATCAGAGCAAGCATTATCTGGAACTGAACAGCGCGGAACAGTCTTTGCTGGAACAGGCAGAAGCGACATTTGATAATGTTATCGTTCTGATCAATTCAGGCAATGCTATGGAACTGGGCTTCCTGAATGATGAAGGCGTTGATGCAGCCCTCTGGATCGGTGATCCCGGTGATGTGGGCACGATTGGAATTGTCAACATTCTGACGGGCGCAGTCAACCCCTCTGGCCGTCTGCCGGATATCTACCCTTATGCAGTAGAAACGACCCCTTCTTACTACAACTTTGATACCTTTGAGTATACCAACTCTAAGGACTGCTTCAAAAACTTCGAAAGTCATCCTGCCTACCTTGTAGAGTATCAGGAAGGCATTTATGTGGGATATCGTTATTACGAAACCCGTGAAAGCTACGATTACACTACCCGTGAAGGAGAAAATCTGACGGGACTTTCCTACAATGATGTAGTGCAGTTCCCCTTTGGCTATGGCTTGAGCTACACAAGCTTTGACTGGGAACTGGAAAACACGATTCCGACTACCGTTACCGCACAGGATACGCTGGAGTGGAATGTCAAAGTTACCAATACTGGCAATGTGGCTGGCAAAGATGTTGTGGAGCTGTATTACAGTGCGCCCTATTACAGTGCAGCTGAAGGCGGCAGCGGCTTGCAGAAGGCTGGCGAAGTACTGGGCGGCTTTGCAAAAACGAAGGAATTGCAGCCGGGCGAAACGGAAACGGTTACGATTTCTATGCCGGTAGAGCAGATGGCTTCTTATGATGCACAGAAGTACTACACTTCTACCGGTTCCTACGTGCTGGAAGCTGGCGAGTATCAGATTTCTCTGCGTACGGATTCTCATACGGTGAAAGATAATCTGACCATGACCTGCAAGGTTGCTGAGAATGAAGTGTTCCAGGACAGTGCGTTTGGCAGTGGTGTGGAAAACTGCAAGTATGTCGGCAAGCGCTCTTCGGACGAAGTGGTAGCAACAAATCAGTTTGATGATGCAGCTGGTGATGTGGCTTACCTCAACCGTGACACTTGGCAGATCGTTCCCGGTACCAGCAAGGAAGCAACTGCTGAACAGCTGGAAGCCTTCAACAATGCGCTGGTAGTGGATGATAGCTATGTGGATGCAGATGACACTGCGCCGACCTTTGGTGCGAAGAATGGCCTTACGCTGAAAGACATGGAAGGCCTTGCCTATGATGATGCACAGTGGGATAAGCTGCTGGATCAGCTGACCCTTGATGATATGTACAAACTGCTGGGCGCAGATGGCTGGGGAAGTGCAGCAGTTGATGATATCGGTAAGGGACAGACTTATGAAATGGACGGACCTGCCGCTCTGAGTTATGTGTTCGATGCCTTTATGGGTACCTGCACATATAAGACGGTTACTTATCCGGCAGAAGTTCTGCTGGCGGCTACTTGGAATGTAGACCTGGCTTCTGAATTTGGCGATGCAATCTCGCAGGAAGGAAAGGCGTGGAATATTTCCGGCTGGTATGCACCTGGTGCTAATACCCACCGCAATGCATTTGCTGGCCGTAACTTTGAGTACTATTCTGAGGATGGCTTCCTTTCTGGTTCCATGTCCGCTGCTACGGTTGGTGCGGCAGAGAAAAATGGTATGTACTGCTACATTAAGCATTTTGCGCTGAATGAGCGTGAAACCTGGCGTCATTATGGTCTGTGCACCTGGGCCGATGAGCAGGCAATGCGTGAAATTTACTTCATGCCGTTTGAAAAGGCTGTGAAGGAAGGCGGCAGCACGGCTGTGATGTCTTCCTACAATAATATTGGTACTACTTGGGCCGGTGCAAGTACTGCACTGCTGACCAATGTTCTGCGTAATGAATGGGGCTTTATTGGCACTGTGATTACGGATAACAACGAGGAGCATGGCTTTATGGATATTGAAAAAGCTGTCTTGGCAGGTGGTACCAATCTGCTGTTTGGCTGGGGCACTAAGACCTTCGATAACCTGAGCCAGACTGCTACCGGTCAGCTGAAGATGCGCGAAGCTGCACATCAGTATCTGTATACGCTGGCAAATAGCTACGGTGTAGATGTAGATGCGCCTGTGCCTATGTGGCGCACGCCTGCACTGGTAGGCAGTGTGATTGTCTATGTGTTGGTTCTGGCAGGTGTTGTGGTGGTTCTTCGCCGCCGCAAGTATAATAAAACGCTGGCTAATACCAATGCAGGTGCGGATGTGAGTAAGGCATAAGCACTGACCCGTAATCAAAACTGTCTTTCTTCTAATCCCGGAACACGGCTGCACGGCAGTTACGGCTCGCAGCCGTGTTCCCTTTTGGAAACAGAATCACGCTTCTTCTCCTTATGCGTGGTCCTGTTTCCAAAGGCAATACCGTTTCTACTGAAAGGAGATTTCCCCGTGAAACATCAGGATATTATTGCAAAACTGAGCCTGGAACAAAAATGCGCCCTGCTGAGCGGCGGCACGGTGTTCACCACCCGGGCGCTGCCGGGCAAGGGCATCCCGGCCATTACCCTGTCGGACGGCCCCAACGGCGTGCGCAAGCAGGCGGGTGCGGCTGACCATCTGGGCCTGAACCCCAGTGTGCCCGCCACCTGCTTCCCCACCTCGGCCACAGTGGCCAACAGCTGGGACCCGGAGCTTGGCGAGGCTGTGGGCGCAGCCATGGGCGAAGAAGCAGCGGCACAGGGCGTGTCGGTGCTGCTGGGCCCCGGCCTGAACATCAAACGCAGCCCCCTGTGCGGCCGCAACTTCGAGTATTTCTCGGAGGATCCCTACCTTGCCGGTAAGATGGCGGCGGCCTACGTCCGCGGCATCCAGAAAAACGGCATTGCCGCCTGCCCCAAGCACTTTGCCGTGAACAGTCAGGAGCTGCGCCGCATGGCCTCGGATTCCATCGTGGACGAGCGCACCCTGCGGGAAATTTACCTGACCGGCTTCGAGATGGTGGTCAAAGAGGCGCAGCCCAAGACCATCATGTCCGCCTATAACCTTGTCAACGGCACCTACGCCAACGAGAACGCCCACCTGCTCATGGACATCCTGCGCAGGGACTGGGGCTTTGACGGCGCAGTGGTCACCGACTGGGGCGGCAGCAACGACCACGCCCTCGGCGTAAAGAACGGCTCTACGCTGGAAATGCCCGCCCCCGGCGGGGACGCCATCCGGGAGCTGATGAAGGCAGTGCAGACCGGCAAGATCACCGAAGCGGACGTGGACGCCCGGCTGGAGGAACTGCTGGAGCTGGTGTTCACCACCAAGGCGGCGGTGGACGCCGCACCCGGCAAGTTCGATGCCGACGCCCACCACGCGCTGGCACGCCGGGCTGCTGCCCAGAGCATCGTGCTGCTGAAAAATGAAAACAGCCTGCTGCCCCTTGCAAAGGGGGAAAAGGTGGCGGTCATCGGCGACTTTGCCCAGACACCCCGCTATCAGGGTGCAGGTTCCAGCGCCGTCAACTCCATCAAGGTGGATTCCTTTCTGGACTGCCTTGCCGAAAGCGGCCTGAACAGCGTCGGCTACGCCAAGGGCTTTGACCGGCAGGGCAAGCCCGATGAGGCACTGAAAGCCGAGGCGGTGCTGCTGGCAAAGAACGCCGATGTGGTGCTGCTGTGCATGGGTCTGGACGAGATCAAGGAGAGCGAGGGCATCGACCGCGCCGACATGAAGCTGGCAGAGAACCAGCTGGAGCTGCTGGCGGCTGTGGCGGCGGCAAACCCCAACGTGGTGGTGCTGCTGAGTGCGGGCTCCTCGCTGGAAAGCGATTGGGTCAAGGACTGCAAGGCGCTGGTCTACGGCTGTCTGGGCGGTCAGGCCGGTGCGGGCGCACTGGTCGAGGTGCTCACCGGCGCGCAGAACCCCTGCGGCAAGCTGGCGGAGACTTGGGCGCGCAGCTACGCCGACACCCCCGCAAAAGCGCATTTCGGCGGCGACGGCCCCACTGTGGAGTACCGCGAGGGTCTGTATGTGGGCTACCGCTACTACGACACCGCCGGTGTGCCCACCGCCTTCCCCTTCGGCTACGGCCTGAGCTATACCAGCTTTGCGTACAGTGACCTGAAAGCAGACGAGACCGGCGTGACCCTGACCGTCACCAACACCGGCAGCTGTGCAGGTGCCGAGGTAGTGCAGCTGTATGTGGCAAAGCCGGATGCAAAGGTTTTCCGCCCTGTCAAGGAGCTGAAGGGCTTTACCAAGGTGCAGCTGGAAGCCGGAGAGAGCAAGACCGTCACCATCCCGCTGGACGATAAGGCGTTCCGCTACTGGAACGTCAAGACCGACCGCTGGGAGGTGGAGGGCGGCAGCTATCAGCTGCTGGTGGGCGCTTCCAGCGCCGATATCCGTCTGACTGCCGCTGTCACGGTGGCGGGCACCGGCGCACCCGACCCCTACGCGGGCAAAGACCTTACACATTACCGCACTGCGCAGGTGCAGAACGTGCCGGACGCGGAGTTTGAGGCGCTGCTGGGCCGTCCCATCCCGGAAAACAAAGTACGCATCGACCGCAACATGACGCTGGGCGAGATGGGGCACGGACGCAGCCCCATCGGCTGGCTGGCAGCAGCGGTACTGGGTGCCCTGCTGCGCCGCAGCATCAAAAAGGGCAAGCCCGACCTGAACATCCTGTTCCAGTACAATATGCCTCTGCGTGCGCTGGCCAAAATGACCAACGGCGCTATCAGCATGGGCATGGTGGACGGCATCGTGATGGAGCTGCAGGGCTTCTGGATCATCGGTCTTGTGCGGGTGATCGTGGAGGCCGTGAAGAACCTCGTGCTGAACAGCCGCATGGAAGAGCGCTTGAAAAACAGCTGAAAGGAAGCAGGCTATGAATTTCTGGAATAACTTTGCGGCAAAGCACCCCGCCGCTGCCAAGTGGGTGCGCGAGGGCGGCCTGTTCGTCATCGTGTCCAACCTCATCACCGTGTTCAAGTACCTGCTGCTGCAATTTCTGCCCAAGGCCTTTGCAAGCCTGCCGGTGGTGGATTTCGGCTGGCCGGGCATCGACATTACCCTGTTCGGCGAGACCTTCAAGTGGAACATCCTCGGCTACGATGCCGCCCACGGCGGTCTGCCCTACTTCTGCGCCTACATGATCGCCATGGTCATCGGCGAGTGCATCAACTTCCCCATCCAGCGCAATTTTGTGTTCCGCAGCAAGGGCAATCTGGCAAAACAGATCGGCTGGTATGTGCTGGCCTTCTGCGTCATCACCTGCATCGTCAACTCCATCAACTGCATCTGGGTGGCGGTGGCAGGGCTGCTGGTACCGGACTTCATCTACAACATCGGCACTACCGTGCTCAACGGCGGCATCTCCATGGTGATCTTCTTCTTTGTGAATAAGATCATCTTCCCGGAGGGCGAAAAAGCCGCCAAATAATAAGCTATTCTCCTTCATTTTCTTCTCTTCATCATAAACCAGAAGGGCTGCTCCGTTCTCCGGGGCGGCCCTTTTGGTTTGGGGAGAGAACTTCCTCAGCCATCTTATTTTTGTTTTTCTGCACAAAATGTTCTGCGGGCAGGGTTTTCCTCTTGACAAGCGGGCAAATGTTTCGTACTATATTTAGTAGTATGGAATCAAAGACGCTGTACGCAGGTTTCAGTGTGACCCTGTACCCATTTCAGGCAAAGTGTGCCTGTTTGATATAAAATGGAACCGTAAAGAGAAAAGCCGTATGCTTTTGCCCGTGCCGCCGGTTTTGGGTGGTGCGTATGGTTTTGGTGTCACTTTTTGCATTGAAAGCTCTTTCTATATCATTGCCCGTGTCCTGCTGCGCAGCGTCTCCTGCTTTTAATTTTGCATTGAATTGAAACAAAGGAGAGTGAACGCAATGACCGCGATCGGAGTGATCGTGGCCTTGATCGTTGCTGCTGTCGGCGTGGCTGCGGGCTATTTTATTGGTTACAACAACCGTAAAAAGACCGCCGAAGCCCAGATCGGCAGCGCCGAGGCCGAGGCTACCCGGCTGGTGAACGAGGCGATCAAGACCGCCGACCAGAAGCGCAAGGAAGCGGTTCTGGAAGCAAAGGATGAGGCTTTCCGTCTGAAAGCCGAGGTCGATGCCCAGAAGGCAGAGGCCGACAAGGAGATCAAGCAGCGCCGTGCGGAGATCAGCCGTCAGGAGAACCGCATCGACCAGAAGGAAACGGCACTGGACCGCAAGACCGAAGCGCTGGAAAAGAAGGAAGAAGAGCTGAAAAAGCGCGCTGCCGACGCTGAGGAGCGTCTGGCGGAGATCGATGCTTTGCGCGCCAAGGAGATGGAGCGCCTGGAAACGCTGGCCGGCCTGAGCCAGGAGGACGCCCGCGAGGTGCTGCTGCATAAGGTGGACGAGGAGCTGACCCACGAAAAGGCCGTGCGCGTTGCCGCCTACGAGACCGACCTGAAGGAAAACTGCGATAACATCGCCCGCAACCTCATCGGACAGGCCGTCAGCCGCTGCGCTGCCGACCATTGCAGCGAGACTACCGTCAGTGTGGTGCCGCTGCCCAGTGATGAGATGAAGGGCCGCATCATCGGCCGCGAGGGCCGCAATATCCGCGCACTGGAGACCGCTACCGGCGTGGATCTGATCATCGACGATACCCCGGAGGCCATTACTCTGTCCTCCTTCGACCAGACCCGCCGCGAGGTGGCCCGCATGACGCTGGAGCGCCTGATCGGTGATGGCCGCATCCACCCCGCCCGCATTGAGGAAACGGTGGAGAAGTGCCGCCACGACCTCGAACTGCAGATGAAACGGGAGGGCGAGCGCGCTGTTATGGAGCTGGGCATCCACGGCCTGCACCCCGACCTCATCAAGCTCATCGGCCGCCTGAAGTACCGCACCAGCTTTGGCCAGAACGCTCTGACCCACAGCATGGAGGTGGCCTGGCTGGCCGGTCTGCTGGCAGGCGAGATGGGCGTGAACGTCACGCTGGCCCGCCGTGCCGGTCTGCTGCATGATATCGGCAAGGCCCTTGACCACGAGATCGAGGGCAGCCATGTCCAGATCGGTGTGGATATCTGCCGCAAGTACAAGGAAAACACCCAGATCATCCATGCCATTGAGGCCCACCACGGCGATGTGGAGCCCAAGACCCCGCTGGCCTTTATCATTCAGGCCTGCGATGCCATCAGCGCCGCACGTCCCGGTGCCCGCCGCGAGAACGTGGAGAGCTATGTCAAGCGTCTGGAAAATCTGGAGGAGATCTCTTCCAGCTTTGAGGGCGTGGAGCAGGCCTTTGCCGTTCAGGCCGGCCGCGAAGTCCGCATCATGGTCAAGCCCGATGTCATCAGCGATGATCAGGTCATCCTGCTGGCCCGCCAGATCGCCAAGAAGATCGAGGATACCCTCGATTATCCCGGCCAGATCAAGGTCAACGTCATCCGCGAGAGCCGCGCCATCGAGTACGCGAAGTAAGATCAGAACCAAGAGGAGCCCGTTGTGTTCGTACAGCGGGCTCCTTTTTTGTCTGTGAACTTCTCGGACGCATCGTGTCAGATCTCCGGGCAGCCACTACGTCAAGTGCACAGACGCAGAGTTTGCCCAGTGGTGCAGGTAAACCATATCCTCCCAGCAAATGCAAAGCGCCCCCGCTCACCGGTGTTTCCGGCAGGCGGGGGCGCTGCTTTTTGTAGGAAGTTCAGAAGGTCAGCCGCATCTGGTACCACACCACGCCGCCGTGGGTGGAGCCGGAAACGCCTTCGCTGACAAAGCCGAAGCCGGCGTAATAGTGCACGAGCCTGTCCTTGCAGGTGAGCACCAGCCCCCTGCGGCCCTGAGCCTTTGCATCGGCGATGGCCCGGCGGAGCAGCTGCCCGGCCAGGCCCTGCTTCCGGTATTCGGGCAGGGTGTTCACCCCAAAGATCATCTGCCACGCCCCATGGGCATCGTGCAGGGAAGCGTCGGCGTACATCTCGTCTGTCAGGTCGGGGGTATCGGTCACAAAGCCGTCTACAAAGGAGACGAGCTTCTCGTCCTCGAACAGCAGCCAGAAGTGGTCGGCGTAATGGGTCAGCCGCCCGGCAAATTCTTCTTTTGTGGCCGCCTCCGCAGCCGGAAAGCAGGCCGCCTCCACGGCGGCAATGGCATCCAGATCTTCAAAGGTGGCAGTACGGATCTTTTGCATAGTCATTCTCCAGAGTTTGATTTGTTGAGCTGAGTATACCACATCATCCCGCAAAGCGCCAGCAAAACAAAAAGAACCACTTAGTCTTTGCAAATAACCTTTGAACCTTCACCATCAATTACAATTCCCTGACGG
>ENA-OZKM01000485-OZKM01000485.1-human-gut-metagenome-genome-assembly--contig:-NODE-485-length-11109-cov-6.316627_pt1 | contig 11109 bp, 7 predicted proteins | sample MGYA00244822_ERZ653755 | MGnify/ENA primary metagenome ERZ653755 (study PRJEB26926, sample SAMN06165342) | human gut metagenome | biome: ENVO:00009003; feature: ENVO:2100002; material: ENVO:00002003...
GCTTTGCGGCGGCATCTGCCTTCGCAAAGGCCTGCGCGGCGGCTTCCAGCTGATGCTGCGCTGCGGCTGCGTCCTGCTGCCCAAGGCCATGCCCGGCGGCGCGCTTTTGCAGCTTTTGCGCCCGCATGAGTGCGGGCAGCGTAGCGGGCACAGTGGCCAGTTCGTCGGCAAGGGTGGTACGCCCCTTTTCCTTATTTTTGAGCGCATCCCAGCCATTTATACCGGCATTTTCCGCTGCGGAGGATGCAAAGATGTTGGGGTGCCGGAACACCAGCTTTTCGCAGACATTGCGGCACACATCCTCAAAGGTAAAGCGTCCCCGCTCTTCCTCCATGGCGGCGTGGAACACCACCTGCATCAGCACGTCCCCCAGCTCCTCCCGGAGCAGAACGGCATCGTCTGCATCAATGGCTTCCAGTGCTTCACAGGTCTCTTCCAGAAAATTTTTGCGGATGGACGCATGGGTCTGCACCTTATCCCACGGGCAGCCGTTTTCCGGGTCCCGCAGAATACGGATCACCTGCAGCAGCTGCTCCGCTGTATAGGGCGGCTGTGGGTTCCAGTCCAGCACACGTTCCATCTCCTTTTTGAAAAGATATTGTAGATTCTACCGCAGTCGCTGCGGTTTTTCAAGCAAAAAGCCGCAATTTTCCCGCTTTGTTCATGGTTTTCTGCGCTTTTCACAAAAACAGGACGGCGTCCTGTGGGGGATACCGCCCTGTTGCAAACTTTTCCGGTTACGGGCTTACAGCTGTGCGCCGCACTTATTGCAGAACAGTGCATCGTCCGAGACGGGCGCGCCACACTGCGGGCAGGTCTTGCGGGCAGGCTGAGCGGGCTGTTCCGGGGCAGCTTCTTCTGCCTCCTCCATGGGGGCTTCGTAGTCCACCTCGGCGGCTTCGACCGGGGTCAAGGTAGCCTTCAGGCGGGTGATCTCCTGCTCAATGGTATCGATCATCTCGATATATTTATCCACCAGCGGCTGGTTTTCTTCCTTGCCCTTGGCAAGGCTGTACACCAGTGCACCCAGCTGACGCTGTGCCTTGAGCAGCTTGCCCTGCTCGTTGACCAGCAGCGCCTGCGTCTTGCCCTTTTCGGCCAGATCCATGGCAGCATTCTTGCCCTTTTCGGCATATTCCAAACCCATTGCTTTGATCTTGTTAAAATCCATAAAAGACACCTCTCTTATTCTGGCAGTATTCTCTGCAGACTGCGGCGCACAGTGCGCCATACCGGGGTCATATTCCCATTATAGCGCAGCGTTATGGCAATTGCAACGAATGCACCGCAATTTTTACAGTTTGGTGCCGGTTTGGAAACAAATTTTACGCATTTTTCACCGGTTAGGTGCGGCTGCCATAGAACTCGCACAGCATGCTGTCGGCGGGCAGCAGCTCCAGCGGCAGCGGGTCCACCTGCTCAAAGCGGCGGGCGGTCTCGTCCCATAGCTCGGCGTTGTGGCCCTCCAGCGTGAACTGACGGCGCACCTCGCCCAGCAGCCGGGAGATCAGTCCCAGTTCGTAGGTAAAGGAGGTGTCCAGCAGGAAGTCTGCGGTGGTCTTGAAGCCCTTGATATACCGGGTCTCGCCGTCCAGCACCCTGTCCCACATGGAAAGGGTCTTGGCGGGGCTGCGGCCGCGGGCTGCGGCGTCCCGCAGGGTGCGGCGGCACAGGCGGATATCCTGCGTATTGATGACCCGGCGTCCATCGATGCAGTATTCCTCCCGCAGACCGGCGTAGATGCGGTAGATCTGGTCGTCCGGCACAAGGCCGGTCAGCTCCGGGTTCAGGGCATGGATGCCCTCCACGATGCACACACCGCCCTGCAGATCGATGGGCTCCACCTCGGAAGAGCGCTGCTCGGTGGCAAAATCGTAGATGGGCAGCTCGGTCTTGCCGGTCTCGCTGAGCTGGTGCAGGCACTGCTTGATGAGGGGCAGATCCAGCGTTTCAAGGTTTTCGTAGTCCAGTGTGCCGTCCGGCATTTTGGGGTAGTAGGCAGCACCTTTAAAAAAGTTGTCCAGACTGACCACCTGTGCCGGGGTGCCCTGCTGTACCAAGGCCTTTGCCAGACAGTGGGCGCTGGTGGTCTTGCCGCTGGCGGAAGGGCCGGTCAGCATAACGATCTTTGCCCCGGAGCCGCGCACCTTCTGGGCGGCATACTGCACCCGCCGGGCGTAGCTGTTCTCGCTCAGATCGGCCAGCGCCTGCGGGCTGCGGGCTGCTACGTTATAAAGGTCTACTTCAACCAGTCGTTTCGGTACCCAGATCGTGATCATAAAACTCAGCCACTCCTTTTTTCCGATCCAGTACCTCCGCAAAGCGCTGGATATACTCGTTCGGATACTTAAAATTGAAGATGCGCTGCATCCGTTTGCCCCCATCGGCTACCAGTTTGGTGCTGCCGCCTGCACCCGCCGAAAGGATAGTCTGGACTTCCTCCATGATATAGATATTATAGTAACCCTCGTGACCCGGCTTGCACCAGCCCACGTTTTCCAGATTTTGCAGCGTATTCTTCTGCCGGTAAAGGTAATAGGGGCGGTAGCCCGCCTCGGCCAGCAGATGACACTTTTCCAGCATGGCGGCTACGTCCGCGTAGTCGTTTTCCTTCTGGTCCTCGATGACGATGCGGGACGCCCGCTTGAGGGTAAGGGTGTGGACGGTGATATTCTCCGGCTGCAAGGCAATGGCCTGCCGCAGGCTGTGCTCAAAGCCCTCCACCGTATCCCCGGGCAGACCGGCAATGAGGTCCATGTTGATGTCCTCGTGTCCGGCGCGGCGGGCATCGGCATAGCAATCCAGAATGTCCTGTGCCGAGTGCTTGCGGCCGATGTTGGCCAGCACCGTGTCCGAAAAAGTCTGCGGGTTGATGGAGATGCGGGTAGCGCCGTATTCCTTGATGACCGCCAGCTTTTCGGCGTCGGTGCAGTCCGGACGGCCAGCTTCTACGGTATATTCTACGACCTTAGTCAGATCAAAATTCTCCCGTACGGTGCCCATGAGCTGCCGCAGCTGGGCGGCGGAAAGGCTGGTGGGGGTGCCGCCGCCAATGTAGATGCTGCATAAAGTCAGCCCGGCACGCTCAGCCTGCGCCCGGATCTCCGCGACCTCCTTGCACAGGCAGTCCACATAGGGCTGCACCATCTTGCGGTCGCGGTCCAGATTGCAGCTGACAAAGCTGCAGTAGCTGCACCGGGAAGGACAGAACGGGATGCCGATATACAGGCTATACGTCTTGGGGGCGCTGCCCAGCCGCAGGATCGGCTCCTGCAAGTCGGCAATTTCCTTCGCCATTTCGTATTTTTTCTCCGAGCAGTCGAACCGCTGCAAAAAGAAGCGGTCGATCTGCTCTGCGCTCCACCCGGCGGCGCGCTTATCGTGGATAAGCCGCACCGGGCGCACACCGGTCATCTTGCCCCAGGGCGGGCGGACGCCCGTCCACGAGCGCAGCAGGTCATAAGTCAGGCTGGCAAGGGCAAACTCCGGCGTTTCGCCGCCCTGCTCCACCGGCAGCGGCAGCGGGGCTTCCAGCGTTTTGCTCTTTTCGCCCTGCCGCACCAGCACCCGCAGACCGGTATCGGTCTTTTCAGCCCACAGACAGTCCTCAGCAGGCTCCGGCGGGGTCAGGGTCAAGGGTGCCATGGGGTAAAACAGGCGGGCAAGGTGCTCTACCTCGTACCCGGAGGGCAGTCCAGTGATATAGATCTTCATGTCGTTCTCTCTTTAAAAAATGTCGTTGCCGCCGCGCAGAGCGCTGCGGATATAGTAGTTGTTGTCCAGCTCGGCACCAAAGGTAGAAAATTCGCCGTGGCCGGGCAGCACCTGTGTTTCGCGGGGGATGGGCAGCTGCGCCAGCTTGCGCAGGCTGTCTGCCATCTGCGCGCTGCTGCCGCCCTCAAGGTCGGTGCGGCCGATGCTGCCCGCAAACAGCGTATCACCGCAGAACAGGTGCTCGCCGCACAGCAGCACCACGCTGCCGGGGGTGTGGCCGGGGGTGTGCCACGCGGTAAAGCGCAGCTCGTCCACCGCGATCTGCTCGCCTTCCGTGTAGCCGTAGTCCGCAGCGGAAAGCGGGTACATCCGGTCCCCGGCAAGGTCTGCCTTTTCACAGTAGAGAGTGGCGTTCCACTCTGCTTTCAGCGCAGCCGCACTGCCCACATGGTCGTAGTGGCCGTGGGTGCACAGAATGGTGGTAAGGGTGGCGTTGTGCTGCTTTAAAATTTCGTCGTAACTGTCCACCTCTGCCGCCGGGTCGATGACCACGGCATGGCCTGCGTCGGAAATGAGCAGAAAGGTGTTGGTATACAGCGGCGGTGCCGCAGGAATGTGAAAGCCTAGCATCGTTACTCCTTTTTCTTCCACTCGTCGGTATCAATGATGATGGTGCAGGGGCCTTCGTTCACCAGCGACACCTGCATGTGCGCGCCGAACTCGCCGTGCTGCACGTCCTTGAGGCCGTGCTTAGCCATCTCGGCAAGGAACAGCTCATAGGCATCCACCGAGAGGGGCGGCTTTGCGGCCTTGATAAAGCTGGGGCGGTAGCCCTTTTTGGTGTCGCCGTAAAGGGTGAACTGGCTGACCACCAGCGCGGAATAGCCCAGATCCCGGGCGCTCAGGTTCAGCTTGCCCTCCGCATCCGGGAAAATGCGCAGACCCGCGCATTTATCGGCAAGCTTGGGCACGATGTCCAGTGTGTCGGTGTCCCTGACCCCCAGCAGGATCATGATTCCCGGCCCAATGGCGCGGGGTTCGCCGCCCTCCACCCGCACGCTGGCGGAGGATACGGCCTGAATGACTGCTCGCACTGCGTTAACTCCTTGTCACCTTGAGCACGTCCCGCACCTTGGAAAGGCGCGCCACCACACGGTTGAGGTGCTCGGTATTGTTGATGCCGATGGTCAGGCTGACCACGGCGCAGTTGTTTTCTACCTGACGGGCGTTCATGGCATAGATGGGCACCCGGATATCGGCCAGAGCGCTGAGCACGTCCTGCAGCAGCTCGTTGCGGTTCAGGGCAATGATCTCCAGCCCGGCCTTGTAGCTGTCCTTGACGCTGTCTGCCCAGTAGGCCTTGACCCAGCGGGGAGCGTTGGAGGGGTCCTTCATGCTGGCAACGGCGTTGGCACAGGTCTGCTTGTGGATGGAAACGCCGAAGCCTCGGGTGATAAAGCCCACGATGGGGTCGCCGGGCAGCGGGCTGCAGCACTTGGCAAACTTGATGGGGGTGTTATCGAAGCCCTCCACCACCACGCCATCGGTGGCGTGCACACGGCTCAGGTCAACCTTGGGCAGATCCTCCACCGACTTATTCTCCTCAGCCTCGGCAGCCTTGAGCTTCTGCCACTCTTCCTTGAGTTTGGGCAGGCAGTTGGCAATGGTCATACCGCCGTAGCCGATGGCGGCGTACAGCTCCTCGGCGCTGTTCTGGCGCATCCGGCGGGAGCAGCCGTCGATAAAGGCATCCAGCTGGTCGTCCGGGATGATGATCATCTCCCGGCGCAGCTCCTTGGACAAGGCGTCCCGTCCCTGCTGGATATTCTCCTCCCTGCGCATCTTCTTGAACCAGTTGCGGATCTTGCTCTTGGCTTCGCTGGTGCGCACGATCTTGAGCCAGTCGCGGCTGGGGCCCTTATCTGCCGGACCCAGCAGCACCTCAATGATCTCTCCGGTAGACACCACATGGTCAATGGGCACCATGCGGTTGTTCACCTTGCAGCCCACCATGCGGTTGCCCACCGCCGAATGGATGGCGTAGGCAAAATCGATGCAGGTAGCGCCGGTGGGCAGGTTGATGACATCGCCCTTGGGGGTAAAGGCGAATACCTCTTCCGGCAGCAGGTCGCTCTTGAGATCGTGGAGCAGGTTACCGGAATCCTCGCTCAGGCGCTGGTTTTCCAGCAGCTGGCTGACCCACGCCAGACGGTCGTCCAGCTTATCGTGGCCTTCGCGGCCCTCCTTGTACTTCCAGTGGGCGGCAACGCCGTACTCTGCCTGCTCGTCCATTTTGCGGGTGCGGATCTGCACCTCAAAGGGGATGCCCTCGTGCCCGATGACGGTGGTGTGCAGGCTCTGGTAGCCGTTGGGCTTGGGGGTGGAGATATAATCCTTGAAGCGGTTGGGCAGCGGGTGGTACATATCGTGGATGAGGCCCAGGGTGCTGTAACACTCAGCCAGCGTATCCAGAATGACACGGACGGCATAGATATCGTAGATCTCATCGAAGGACTTGTTCTGCATGATGGTCTTGCGGTAGATGCCGTAGATGCTCTTGACCCGGCGCTTGATGGTGGCACCCTCGATGCCGCTTTCCACCAGACGGCGCTCGATGACGCCAGACACCTTGATCAAAAACTCCTCACCGGCGCGCTCGCTGAGCATCCGGCTGATCTCGGAATAGCCCACGGGGTCCAGATAATGCAGGCTGCGATCCTCCAGCTCTTCCTTGACGTTCAGGATGCCAAGGCGGTTGGCGATGGGGGCGTACACCTCCATGGTCTCGCGGGCCTTATCGCGGCGCTTCTGCTCCGGCCAGGCGTCGCCGGTGCGCATATTATGCAGCCGGTCGCACAGCTTGATGATCATCACACGCACGTCCCGGCTCATGGCCAGCAGCATCTTGCGCAGGTTCTCGGCCTGCAGTTCCTCAATATTGGAGAACTGGATCTTGGTCAGCTTGGTCACGCCGTCCACCAGCAGGGCCACTTCCTCGCCAAAGGCGGCTTTCAGGTCGTCCAGCGTGGTGGGGGTATCCTCCACTACGTCATGCAGCAGGGCGGCGGCGATGCTCTCGGAGTCCATGCCCAGATCCAGCACCAGCCGGGCGACTGCCAACGGGTGGCAGATATAGGGCTCGCCGCTGCGGCGGCACACGCCGTTGTGGGCGTTATTTGCCAGCTCGTAGGCCTTTTGGATCATCTCCATATTGTAGGCTTTGCCGCTGGCCTGAATGGCCTCGCACAGCTTTTCCCACGTTACGATCTCCGGGCGTACCTCAGAGGGCAGCGCCCCCTCCGGTGCGTCTGCCAGCAGCGCCGTAGCGGCTACGGTGGCGGTCTCCTGCACCGGCTGGTGCAGATGGGTCTTGGCAGAGTAGCCGTCCTCGTCCCGTACCGGAGCCGGGACCGGGACAGTATTTTTCTTTCCCTCAGGCATTTATAGTTCCTCCAGACATTTCAGGATGGGGGCATCGGCAAGGTTCTTTTTGCCTGCTGTCGGCACCAGCTCCCAGAATTTTGCCCCGCCTTTTTCCGCTGCGGTGATCAGCCCCACCTGCTCTAAAGCGGCAACTGCCACCAGCGTTTTGCCGGTCTGCTCCTCGCCCAGCTTTGCGCACAGGGGCTGCAGGTCCTCGGCGTGCCAGCGGCGGGACTGCAATTCCCGGTACACGGCAATGATATCCGTGCGGGCGGGGACGATCTGTTTTTTCTGTTCTTCGGTCAGGGGGGTGCCCCGGCGCAGTGCCTGCACCAGTGCAGCCTGCCGCGCCAGCTCTGCGCCCAGCCCTGCCGGGTGCAGGTCGATGATACGGCCGGAGAGCTGCGCCCCTCGGGCGGACTCGTAGACCGAAAGGTTCAGTGCCACGTCCACCACATCGCCCAGCGCGTAGGGCAGCTGCTCGGCGGGCATCCCGAACCAGACGGCGTACAGGCAGCTATTGCCCTGCCGCAGCCGCAGGCGGCTGTGCCGCCCTTCCGATACCGGGTATACGCCGTCCACCACGGCACTTTGCAGCAGGAACACCGGGGTGGGGTTCTCGGCTCCGTAGGGTGCCAACTGCTCCAGATGCCGCACGCTCTCCACCGTGATGCGGTCCAGATGGATGGTCACATCACAGGTAAGGGGCGGGGTGTGCAGCACCGGGCATTCCCGGGCAGCCCAGTCGTTCAGGCGGCGGCGCAGCTCGGGCAGATTTTCTTCCCGGACGGAAAGTCCCGCCGCCATGGCGTGGCCGCCGTAGCGCACCAGAAGGTCGGCACAGGAGCCGATGCAGGCGTGCAGGTTAAAGCCCTGCACGCTGCGTCCGCTGCCCTTGCCCTCGCCGTGCTCGTCAATGGTGACCACGATGACCGGGCGTCCGGTGCGCTCCACCAGCCGGGAAGCCACGATGCCAATGACGCCGGGATGCCAGTCCCGTCCCCACAGCAGCATGATGCGGTCATCCAGACGCTCGGGCTGCTGTTCCAGCAATTCCTCGGCAGCTTTGAAGATCTGCTGCTCAGTCTCCTGCCGGTGGGCGTTGATCTCGTTCAGCTTGTGCGCCAGTTCCTCGGCCCTGTCCGGGTCCTCACAGAGCACCAGCTGCAAGGCGGTGACGGCGTTATCCATGCGGCCTGCCGCGTTGATGCGGGGTGCGATGGCGTAGCTGATATTCTCGGCGGTGATGGGCTTGCCCGCAAGGCCGACTTCCTCTAAAAGTGCCCCAAAGCCGGGGCGGTCGGTCTGTTGCAGCTGCCGCAGCCCGGCCTTGACAAGGGTGCGGTTCTCCCCCACCAGCGGCATCACGTCTGCCACAGTGCCCACGGCGGCAAGGTCGCCGCAGTAATCCAGCATTTCCTCCGGCGGGCAGCCGTCCAGCGCAGCGCAGAGCTTGAAGGCTACGCCCGCGCCGCACAGACCCTTGAAAGGGCTGTGGTCGTCCTCTCGGCGGGGGTCCACCACGGCCACGGCCTTGGGCAAAGTCTCCGGCGGCAGATGGTGGTCGGTGATGATCAGGTCCATACCCAGTGAAGCCGCAAAGTCGGCTTCCTCCACGGCAGAAATGCCGTTATCTACGGTCACGATGAGGGTGCAGCCCTTGTTATGCATGGACTGAATGGCGTTTTTGGACAGGCCGTAGCCGTCCCCTTCGCGGCTGGGCAGCATACACTTGACGGACGCGCCCATGCCCTTGAGGTGCTGGTACAGCAGGGCGGTGGCGGTCACGCCGTCCACATCGTAGTCGCCGAAAACCGCGATGGTCTCGCCGTTGTCAATGGCCTGCCAGATGCGCTGACAAGCGGCGTCCATGTCGGTCAGCAGCGCGGGGTCGGAAAGTTCCTCCTCCCCTGCCAGTAAGGTCAGTGCTTCGGCGGGGTCGGTGATGCCCCGGGCGGCAAGGATACCCGCCAGCAGGGCGTTTTCCTTTTGCTGCGCAGCCAGCACGGCCTTATATTTTTCGTCTGACCACGGCGCTTCGTCCATGGCCTGCTCTTCCAGCTGTGCCGCTGCCTGCTCGGCAATAGCGGCGGTCAGCTCCCGCACAGCGGTGCGGTCCAGCGGTTTTTGTTCCCAAGCACGGTAGGTCATTCAAATTCCCTCCCGGTCAGGCCATCGTTGGCCAGCATTCCCTGCAAAGCGGCGATCTCGGAAGAAATATCCATGGCTACGTCCGAAAGCAGATTGTTGTACAGGTTCTCATACGCCTGATTCAAGGTGTGCAGGATACCCGCGATATCCCGGCGGATGGTCTCGGCGTTTTCGCCCTGCTGCCCCTGCACGTCGTTGTAGGTGTGCAGCAGCTTGAGGGTGGTGGGGATATAATATTCTGCAAAGCGGCGGGTCTTGGGCTGGCTTTCCGGGTGTGCCTCCAGCCAGTCGCAGATGGCGGTAGTGGTCTTGTGCATGGCAGCCAGCTCCTCCCGCGCCTGTGCATCCTGCATGAGCTGCTGCTCTTTTTCCAGCACGGCAGCAAAGCGGCGGGCGGTATCGAGATTGAGCGGAGCATCGCCGGTTTCTTCCTTTTCCGGCTGCGGCTGCGCGGCGGCAGCGGTAGCTGCCTCCTTGGCGGCGCGGTAGTCCTCTGCCGTCAGGTAGAGCGTTTCAGTCTCATCGTCCAGCCATGCGTTCAGCCAGCCCTTATGGATGTAGCTGCGCAGCTTTTTCAGCGCTTTTTTCTTGGTCTGGTGGGTCAGGTCGGCCAGCATCTCCACCGCCAGCCCCTTCTGCGCGTTCAACTTTTCCGCTGCATCTGCCAGCAGCCGCAGCTTTTTGGAGGCCGACAGCCGGGAGGCACCAGCGGAGATCATCACACCAAAACCACATGCCAGCAAGGTAAAGATGCCGCCGCAGAATTCCAGGGCTGTCATAGCCGCTTCGGTAAGCAGCTCGCCGCCCACAACGTATTGGGCAATATCAATATCCTGCACCCAGATGGGGGTAGCCGCCGCTGCTACACCAAGGCAGCTGATTCCAGCGATGCCAAAGGTTGCCGCAAAGGTGATGCCCACAGCCAGCAGGGTGCGGCCTGCGCTATGGCGTTTTTTTGCGCTGATACGGATGCTTTCCACCGGGGTCGGTTCCGGCTTTGCAAAGATCTGCCGGAACCAGTCGGGCATCCCGGTGGGGTCGGCATCCGCAGCACCTTCGCGGAAAGACTGCTTTGCATCCCCGTAGGGGTAGCCTCTGCGCCCCTGCCGGAAGGCCTTTGCGGCCTCCCCGATGCCGTAGTTGGCTGCATGGACAGCGGCCTTGCCCACATCCCACGCCCGGTCACCGATGTCCATGCCCCTGCCCTCAAAGCCGTGGGCAAAGGCATCGGTCATGGTGTCGCCAAAGGCGCGCAGCTGGTCTTCCAGCTCCTGCTGCACCTGCCGACCTTCGTTATTTCGGTTATCGTTTTCACGATCGTACATCAAAATTTTCTCACCCTTCTGCCGGTGCATACCGGCTGATGATGGCGCGGGCCACCCGCAGGCCATCTACGGCGGCGCTCATAATGCCGCCCGCATATCCCGCACCCTCGCCGCAGGGGTAAAGCCCTGCCAGCTGGGTGCACACAAAGTCCTCTTCCCGCTTGAGCCGTACCGGGCTGCTGGTGCGGGTCTCAAGGCCGGTCAGGATGGCGTCCGGCGCGGTGTAGCCCGCGATCTTGCGCTCGTAGGCGCGCAGACCCGCCCGCAGGGTATCCGCCAGTTCCCCGGGCAGCAGTGCGCCTAAGTCTGCGGCGGTCACGCCGCGGTCGTAGGTGGGCTGTAAGCTGCCGATATGCAGCTGCCCGCGCCCTTCCAGAAAGCTTTGCACGTTCTCTGCCGGGGCGGCGTAGGCTCCGGCGGCACGACCGGCGGCGTAGGCTTTTGCTTCCAGCTCCCGCTGGAAGGCGATGGCGCGGCGGGGGTCGTTTGCAAAATC
>ENA-OZKM01000502-OZKM01000502.1-human-gut-metagenome-genome-assembly--contig:-NODE-502-length-10842-cov-8.576249_pt1 | contig 10842 bp, 11 predicted proteins | sample MGYA00244822_ERZ653755 | MGnify/ENA primary metagenome ERZ653755 (study PRJEB26926, sample SAMN06165342) | human gut metagenome | biome: ENVO:00009003; feature: ENVO:2100002; material: ENVO:00002003...
AGACCAACTACGAGTGGTACCTGAACCTGCGCAAGTTCGGCGGCGTGGAGCACGCAGGCTACGGTCTGGGCTTTGAGCGCATGATCATGTACCTCACCGGCATCCAGAACATCCGTGACGTGCTGCCCTTCCCCCGCACCGCATACGGCTTCTGAGAAGCGCGCATACTGTAATCAAAGAAAGCCGCCGCTTCTGCGGCGGCTTTCTTAGTTCTTTATTTTTCAACAAGGAGCACAAAACAAGTGGAAAACATTTCGCCTGCCCTGCTGGGCTGGTTTTATAAAAACCGCCGCAGTCTGCCCTTCCGGGAGGACCCCACCCCCTACCATGTGTGGCTCAGCGAGGTGATGCTGCAGCAGACCCGGGTGTCGGCGGTGCTGCCGTATTACTACCGCTTTCTGGAAGCGCTGCCGGATATCCCCGTGCTTGCCGCCTGCGGGGAGGAAAGGCTGCATAAGCTGTGGGAAGGGCTGGGCTATTACAGCCGGGTGCGCAACCTGCAAAAGGCTGCAAAGCTCGTTTGTGCGCAGTACGGCGGACAGCTGCCCGCCGACTACGCCGCCCTGCGGGCGCTGCCCGGCATCGGGGAGTACACCGCCGGGGCCATTGCGTCCATCAGCTTCGGACTTCCTGTGCCCGCCGTGGACGGCAATGTGCTGCGGGTGTTTTCCCGTCTGTATAATGACCCGGGCGTGATTACAGAACCGGCGGTAAAAAAGGCCTTTACTGCCCGGGTCATGGAGCATCAGCCGCCGGAAAAGGCCGGGGACTACAATCAGGCGCTGATGGAGCTGGGCGCGCTGGTCTGCGTGCCCAACGGTGCGCCTCTGTGCGGACAGTGCCCGCTGGCAGAAGTCTGCCTTGCCCGGGCGGCGGGCACCACCGCCCAGCTGCCCCAGAAGGCAAAGCCCAAGCCCCGCAAGATTGTGCCGGTAACGCTGGCGCTTGTGGAAAGCCCGGCGGGCTTTCTGGTGCAGCAGCGGCCGCAAAAAGGGCTGCTGGCCGGGCTGTGGCAGCCGGTCTTGTGGGAGGGCGAGCATCTTTTGCAGGCTGAGGTGCTGGCGCGGCTTGCGGCACTGGGGCTGGACACCGGCACGGCAGCTCCCGCCGCCCTGCCCGCCGCAAAGCACATCTTTACCCACATCGAGTGGCTCATGTCCGGCGTGCAGCTGCGTGTTCCGGTGCAGAGTGCCCCGGCGGGCTATGTCTGGGCAAGCCGGGAGCAGCTGCGCACCACCTACACCCTGCCCGGGGCGTTCCGGGCGTATAAGCCGCTGCTGCTGTGATTTTGGCAATTTGCTGTAATGAACCGCGCCAAAACCGGCACACTGCCCAAACTGCGCCCCGCAGCACCTTCGGGGCGTGAAAATTGGGGTGCAACGGTTGTAATTTTGGGCGGGAACGGGTATAATAAAAGCTACAAGGCGGCGCTGACTGCCGCTTGAATCAAGATCCTTTTGCGGGTCGCCCGCTGGAAAAATCAAGCTGAAACAATGTTTCAACTGCAAAAAGGAGTGTACTGAATCTATGAAAAAATCTTGCTTGGTCGCTGTGATCGCTGTTCTGGCTGCTGTGGCTGGTGCGCTGGCTGCTGTGGCACTTTACCTGAACCGCCGCGAGAAGGAGCTGGACGAATACGAGCGTCTGCTGTTCGGCGAGGATGACGCAGAAACCGTAGAGCCGGAGGAAGCCGCTGCTGAGGACGAGGCAGAATAATTCCCCAAAATACCGGAAACTGCCGGGAAGATAAGCGCATCGGGGCGCACGGAGCAGTCTGTCTGAACGGACTTGCCCGGTGCGCCCTTTTTGTACATAAGGAGAAGGAACATGAAGCGTTTTTTGCTTTGGCTCATCAGTGTGGCGCTGGGTGTGGTGGTGCTGCTGGCGGCTGTGATGGGGGTAAGCTATGCCTTTACCGCCGAGGGCGGCTGCCCGGACGATGCGGCACAGTTCGGCGGGCAGGCGCTGGAAGCCAACGGCTCCTGCTGGCAGGTGCCGCTGCTGGGCGGTCAGCTGGATAAGGTATTTGCCAGCCCCGCCACCCTGAGCGTGCAGAAGCTGGGTGTGCTGTACACCGCTCACCCGGAACTTTCTTTGCCGGAGTGGACCGGCTACACCGCCCTGACCATCCAGAATGCGGCGGGGGATGTGCTGTTTGCGGGCAGCGCGGGGGAGTACCAGAACTTCCTCTTCCCTGCGAACGGCGAGTATAAGGCCGAGCTGACCGCGTGGCGCGTGCCCAAGGGCGGGGTCATCACCCAGTTCGAGGGCGGCAGCACCGGCCAGCTGCGCAAAAATCTGGGGCTGGAGCGCCCCGCAAAGCCCACCGGCTGGTACCGGTACAGTTTCCGCTTTACCCTGCAGGCCAGCGCGGAGGTGGAGCTTTCCGCCGAGCGGGTGGAGCAGGGCGGCACGGTAGGCGTGCGCATCTCCGGTATGACCGGGGACGCTGTGCCTACCATCGAGACCGACCTTGGCGGCGTGCAGTGTGTGCGCGCCGCAGAGGGCTGGCGTGCCTATATCCCGGCAGCCTATAACGCCTCCTCCGGCGGGCACGAGATAAACATTACGGTGAACGGCGAGACCATCACCCGCACCCTGACCGTGCTGCCGAAGGACTTTGGCACGGTGGAGGCAGAGGCCGAAGCGCCCGCTGCGGACAGTGCCAACGCCCAGTTCCGCAGTGCCATCTGGCCGCTGTACGAGGCTGCCGCCACCGCCAAGCAGTGGCAGGGCGGCTTTGTGCCCCCCGCCGAGGACTCCATGACCTTGGTGGACTACGGGCAAATCAAGGTAACGAACGGCCAGCAGGGCAGCCGCTCCAACTCCACAAAGCTGTACACCATCCCCGGTGCGCCCTGCCGCGCCGCGGCCAACGGCACGGTGGTGTTTGCGGGCAATCTGGCGCTTACCGGCAACACGGTGGTTATCGACCACGGCTGCGGGCTGCGCAGCTATCTGTACGGCTTGCAGGAGCTTTCGGTCAGCAAGGGCCAGACCGTGGAAAAGGGGCAGGCTGTGGGCGCGCTGGGCGAAGAACTGACCATGGACTTCAAGCTGGGCAGCAGAAGCGTGAACCCCCGGCTGCTGTTCCAGACCTCCGGCGGCTTGTTCTGGAAGGAAAACGGCTGAGCCGTAACATATAGGAGGAATTGCATTGAAAAAGAGGATCATTGCATGGGCGGTGCTGCTCTCGGTATGTGCAGCAGCCCTTGGGCTGTGGTGCAGCGCCGCCGCCGGCAAAGCTGCCCGCACCCTGCCCTGTGAAGAGGAGGGGCTTATCCTTTCCATCACCACCTTTGACGGCAAGAGCGAATCCAAGCCCTTCCTCAAGTGTTTCGGGCATACATGGATCGGGCTGGACAACCGCACCGGACATACGGTCTACCTGAAGGATCGCGCTATTCCGGACGGTGAGATGGTCACCTTCTCGGTCTGGGCGGTGTCGGGACTTTCGGGGCTGCTGTTCGATCTGGAACCGTGCTATATCGTCAATTACGGCCGCTACACCGGCAGACTGTCCCTGAGCACCAATATCGGGGCGGCGCAAAAACGCCGGTAACGGCAGAACAGGCGAAAATCTGGACTTACAACAAAAAGGAAAACGAGGCCAACCTCTGTGTGCTGGAAGTGCAGGGCGAAAACGTCTGGCTGGAACTGGAAGGCTCTTTTAACTGGGGCAAACCATCCGTTACCGTCCGGGCGGTGCGCTATACCTTCCCGCACATCCATGCCGCACTGGAAGGGCTGCTGGGCACATCGGCTTCCGATACCAGCATCACAGTCTCCGGCACGCAGCTGCTGACAGTGCAATGTGCCGACGAGACCCGCTATTACAGTGACGGTCAGCAGGTGGAGCGGTTCATCCTGAAAAAAGAGGATGGGACACAGACCTATGTTTACGAATCCGAGGATGTGGTCACACAGGAACAAGGCGTGTTTGAGAAGGGCTGACTATGGACATTGAAACCATCTACCGGCTCTACTTCCGGGACGTCTGCCTGTTTTTGCAGGGGCTTACCCGCAGCGAGACGCTGGCGGAGGAGCTGACGCAGGAGACCTTTTTCCGGGCACTGGACGGCCTTGAGGACTATGACGGCAAGCAGGATGTGCGGGCGTGGCTGTTTACGGTGGCGCGCAACGCCTACTACGACCACTGCCGCCGCGCAAAGCACGCCGCCCCGCTGGAAGATGCCGAAGCAAAAGCCGCCGACAGCCCGGATATCGCGCAGCTGCTGGTGGACAAGGATGCCGCCTTTACGGTGCACCAGTGCCTGCACGCGCTGGAAGAACCTTACAAGGAAGTTTTCAGCCTGCGGGTGTTTGGCGAACTGCCCTTTGACCGCATCGGGGCAATTTTTGGCCACAATGCCGCATGGGCGCGGGTGACCTATTACCGCGCCAAGACCCGCATCCAGACCATGCTGGAACAGCGAAAATGATTGGGAATGCGCACCGCGCGAACCCTCTCAGTCACGCCTTACGGCGTGCCAGCTCCCCCGAAAGGGGGAGCTTTTTTGTGTGGCGGCAAGGTTTGCCTGTCCGGGAGTTACCCCTTCTGTGAAAAAAGTGGCTCAGAAACGCCCGCAGGCGTTTCTGAGCCACAAATTATAATAATATTTTTTCCGCGGGTCAGGCCTTCTCAGAGGGCTTGCTCAGGTCTACGCTGCGGATGATCTTGCGCACCGGCAGGATGCTCTTGGCGTTCATGGACAGCTCGTCCACGCCCATGCGCAGGAAGGTCTCGGTCAGGGCGGTGTCGGCACCCAGCTCGCCGCAGATGCCCACCCAGATGCCGTGACGGTGACCGGCTTCAATGGTCATCTTGATGGCGCGCAGCACGGCGGGGTGATGGGGGTTGAAGAAGGGCTCCAGCTTTGCGTTCTGGCGGTCCAGTGCGCAGGTGTACTGGGTCAGGTCGTTGGTGCCGATGGAGAAGAAGTCGCACTCGGCGGCCAGCTCGTCCGCGATGAGCACGGCGGCGGGGGTCTCGATCATGGTGCCAACTTCAATGTTCTGCCCCATCTTCACGCCCTCGGCGGTCAGCTCGGCACGGCACTCTTCCAGAACAGCCTTGGCGTCCTGCAGCTCCCGCAGGCTGGTGATCATGGGGAACATGATGCTCATGTTGCCGTAGGCGGAAGCACGCAGCAGAGCACGCAGCTGGGTCTTGAAAAAGTCCTTGCGGGTCAGGCAGATGCGGATGGCGCGGTAGCCCAGCGCGGGGTTATCCTCGTGATCCAGCTTCATATAATCCACGGTCTTGTCTGCGCCGATATCACAGGTGCGCACCACCACCTTGCGGGGTGCAAGGCTTTCCAACACCTGCTTGTAAGCCTCGAACTGGTAGTCTTCGGTGGGGAAGTCCTTGCAGTTCAGGTAGACGAACTCGGTGCGGAACAGACCCACGCCGCCGGCGTCGTTCTGCTGCACAGCGCCCACGTCGCCCATGCCGCCGATGTTGGCAAACACGTTGATGGTCTTGCCGTCCAGCGTGGTGTTGGGCTTGCCCTTCAGCTCCTGCAGCAGGGCCTGCTTTTTCTGATCTTCCTGCTGGCGTTTTTTCAGGCTCTTGAGCAGATCGGGGGTGGGGTCTACATACACACAGGCGTTGTAGCCGTCCACCACAGCCATCTTGCCGTCCCAGTCGTCCTGAATGTCCTTGCACTGGATCAGGGCGGGGATGTTCATGCTGCGTGCCAGAATGGCGGTGTGGCTGTTGGAGCTGCCCTCGCGGGTGATGAAGCCCAGCAGCAGGCTTTTATCCATGCGCACGGTCTCGGAGGGAGCCAGATCCTCGGCTACCAGAATGCTGGGCTCGGTGCCCTGCAGGGAAGCGTTGTCCACCCCCTGCAGAATGTCCAGCATGGCCTGCGCAATGTCCAGCACATCGGCGCTGCGGGCCTGCAGATACGGGTCGTCCATGGCAGAGAACACCGCAGCCTGATTGTTGCCGGCGGTCTTGACGGCGTACTCGGCGCACATCTTCTGTCCGTTGATGATCTCCTTGATGGCGTCCACAAAGTCGTCATCATCCAGCATCATGGCGTGGATGTTGAACACCTCGGCGATGTCCTCGCCGGCTTCTGCCAGTGCCTTTTCGTACAGGGCGGTCTGCTGCTCAATGGCCTTCTGGCGGGCAGCTTCAAAACGCTCCAGCTCTGCGGCGGTATCTGCCACAGGGGCGGTGGAAATCGCGGTATCTTTTTTCTTGTAGATCTTCAGCTTGCCAATGGCGATGCCATTGAGTACGCTTTTGCCGGTGCCTACCTGCATAGCACGTTCTCCTTCCACTTACAGCCGGGCGTGCAGCGCCCGGCGTTTTGTCAAAAAAGCCCCCGCAGTTTTCCCGCGAGGGCTCGGCTTTCAAGTCGCGGCTCAGACGTTCTCGCTCAGGAACTTCTGGATGGCCTCTGCGGCTGCTTCTTCATCATCGCCTTCGACCTTGATGGTCACGGTCTCGCCCTGCTTGACGCCCATGCCCATCAGAGCCATCAGCTTGCGCATATCGCAGCTCTTGCCGTCCTTCTCGAGGGTGGCGGTGCTTGCAAAGCCCTTCACGGTCTTGACCAGCAGGCCGGCGGGACGGGCATGGATGCCGCAGGCATCCTTAATAGTGTACTGAAATTCCTTCATAATCATTTTCTCCTTACTACTTGATCCCTCTGCCCGGGCTGCACATTCAGCCCCGGAACATGGCTTTGCCAATGGGGATCGGTATACTATTATTATAAACCCGTACCGTTTTTTTTGCACCGTTTCATATTGCCGATTTTTACAAGAATTTTTTGTTATATTTGAACATACGGATGCGACAAAAATCCGTGTTTTGTCTAATTTTTGTCGAATCGTTTGTAAAAACTAGGCAGTTTGTGCAACTGCCGGACAAGAGCTTAAAAAAGGTCGTTTTTTAAGCAATGCCGCCCCTATTCCACGGGATACCCTTCTGCGTCCAGCGGCAGCTCGGTGTAGGGGGCTGCCTGCGGGGCGGCTTCGGGCTCTGCCTCCGGTTCACCGGAGGTCTGCTGTGCGGTGCTGTCGGTCAGCTGCTCGTCGTGCCGCTCGCCCCAGTCGCCGCTGTAATCCTCGCCGGAAGTTTGTTTTGCCAGTTCGTTCTGTGCGTCCTGCAGCCCCAGCACCGTGCCGGAAGGTTTTTCCAGCAGATACGCGCCCACGGCCTTCTTTTTGTACACCAGCAGCACGCCGTAGCGGCTGGTCTCGCCGTTGCTTGCCGCCGGGAGCAGCGCCGACCATTTTTCCACCGTTTTGCCCTTGTAGCGGGCAAGATCCATACCGCTTTGCTGCACCACCCCGTTGAAAGCGGAAAAGCTGTCGTCCCACTTGCGGGGAATTTTGACCTTATCCGCCGTGATGGACGCGCCGTCCACCTCCAGCCCGTAGCCGGTGAACCATGTCTGGATGTCCTGCGCACTCTCGATACGGTTCACCGGGGCAGCCACCGCCACCGTCCGGGTACTGATGAACCGCCCCAGCATGGCGCTGAACACCACCAGTGCACAGCACGCCGCCCCTGCTCCCAGTTTTTTCAGGCTCGTCTTGCTCAGTGTTACCACAAACATATCCCCATGCCTCCCCGCCATTTGCGCTTGCATACTCTGCCACCAGCTTATGCACAAAAACAGGACAGTATGATAAAAACACCCCCGGTCAGTGGCGCAAGCCCTGACCGGGGGTGTTTAGTCTCTTTTACCCGATGTAGCTGATATTGGCGTCCAGATCGCCGCTGTAACCGTTGATGCGGGCCTTCTCGGTGCCCTGCCACAGGTCACAGCCGATGGGGCTGGAGGAGACGCCGTAGTGGGCGTTCCAGATGGTGTAGCGGCTGCGCAGGGTGTTGTAGTCCACCCGCTTGCGGTACCATGTGGTGGAAGCGTACACGCCGGGTTTGTAGCCCAGCTCCTTCACCCGCTCGCAGAAGGCGATGGCGCATTTGGTGCGGTCCTCAACACCCAGACCGTCGGCGCGGCCGGTGCCGCGCGGGGCGGTGGAGGCCTCGGTGTCATAGAAGATGGGGTAGTCCAGCATCCGGCCATTCAAAGCCCAGTTGCAGCCATCGGCCTCCTCCTGCGCCTCGGCCTCGTTCACGGCCTGCGTAAAGAAATACACGCCCACCTTCAGCCCCGCATTGCGGGCGTTGGTGAAGTGCTCCTCGAACATGGGGTCCTTGACCAGGTTTCCCGCAGCGCCGTAGCCCCGGTAGCCGATGCGGATGATGACGAAGCTCACCCCGGACTTTTTGATCTTGTTCCAGTCCAGCCCGGACTGATACTTGGACACGTCGATGCCAAAAGTCACATTGTCCTGTTTGACGCCGTTGGCGTCGAAATAATACAGCTTGCCGTCAATGGAGCGCAGACCGGTGACCTTTTTGTTGGTGCCCTGCGCGTAGTAGTAGGTCTTGCCGTTCTCGGTGCGCCAGCCGGAGTACACCGGCTCTTCTTCTTTGTCCTTGGTGCCGAACAGCCAGTTGAACAGCCAACGGAAAAAGCCGTTTTCATCGGTCAGGTCGATGCACTGCGCTTCGGCATCCTCCAGCGCGCCGGAATCCAGCGCCTGCTGGATCTGCTCCGGGGTCAGCAGTACGCTGCCCTCCGGGGTGTGCTGGCTGGCGGTGTCGTTCTGGGCGGTGCCGTCCGCTGCGGGAGCCTGCGGATCCTGTGCGGCCAGCTCCGGGGTCTCTTCCAGCAGCATGGCAGGGGAGTTCTCCTCTTCCAGCGCGGCGTCCCCGGCGGGCTGTGCCGGCGTTTCTGGCGTTTCCGGTGCTGCGGCAGCTTCTTCCGGTTCAGCCGGCGTGGTTTCGGCAGTTTCCGGTTTTTCTGCTTGTTCCGGGACAGACTCGGCCTGCTGCGGCTGCGCGGTGCTTTCCGCTGTCTGCTCCGGGGCAGTTGCCGTGCTCTCCGCTGCCGGGGCAGGGTCAGCCGGAGCAATCTGCTGCGGTGCTTCGGCGGTGATGTGGGGCACGACCGCGCCCACGGTCAAAGTTTCCGGCTGTGCAGACAGCAGGGTCGCTGCCCCTGCGCCGCCCACAGCCAGAACCAGCGCCATGGTCAGCGCTGCAACGGCTGTCACCGCCTTGCGGCGGGCTGTGCCGGATCGGTCAAATCGCTTTTTCATCTGTCGTCTCTGCCTCCGAATCTCCCGGTGGTGCAGCGCTGCGCTGCACCGGGTCTTTGCCCCTTGCCCGGGGCGGGCCCGCTTTTATTCCACGCCGCCCATGGGTTCAGGATAAAAAGGACGGCGGATGATAACTTTACGCTTCCTCTAGTATACACCCGCACGCGGGGAGCCGTCAACGGCACAGCGGGCTTCTACACAAATTCTCCACCAGGGCAGTGTGTCGGAAAAAGTTCCAAATGGAATACGTTCCGGCAGGGCAGAACATTGCACAAAGCCGAAATTTCACATTTTTTCCAGCAACCCCTTGCTGTCTTGACAGGTGTATGGTATGATACAGAACATACGTTCGTAACCTTAACGATCTGTTTTGGATAGAAAGGCAAGTTTTATGTCGAAGCTGAAAGAATTTTTGGCGCGGAAGGATATCGTCATCTCTCCGCAGCGTTACCTCATTGACGCACTGGGCGCAATGGCACAGGGCCTGTTCGCCAGTCTGCTCATCGGTACCATCATCAAGACGGTGGGTCAGCAGACCGGTCTTGCACTGCTGGTGGATCTGGGCGGCTATGCTACGGCCATGAGCGGCCCCGCCATGGCCTGTGCCATCGGCTGGGCACTGCATTGCCCGCCGCTGGTGCTGTTCAGCCTGATCACCGTGGGCTACTCGGCCAATGCGCTGGGCGGTGCAGGCGGCCCGCTGGCCGTGCTCATCATTGCCATTGTGGCAGCAGAGCTGGGCAAGGCCGTGAGCAAGGAGACCAAGGTGGACATCCTTGTCACCCCGCTGGTGACCATCTTTGCGGGCGTCGGGCTTTCCATGCTCATCGCCGCCCCCATCGGCGCAGCCGCAAGTCAAGTGGGCACTCTTATTATGTGGGCCACCGAGCAGGCTCCGCTGGTCATGGGCATTCTGGTGTCGGTCATCGTGGGTGTGGCACTGACCCTGCCCATCTCCTCTGCCGCCATCTGCGCGGCTCTGGGCCTGACCGGTCTGGCGGGCGGCGCTGCTGTGGCAGGCTGCTGCGCCCAGATGGTCGGCTTTGCCGTGATGAGCTTTAAGGAAAACGGCGTGGGCGGTCTGGTCAGCCAGGGCATTGGCACCAGCATGCTGCAAATGCCCAACATCCTGAAAAAGCCCCGCGTGTGGCTGCCGCCGATCATTGCTTCCGCCATTACCGGCCCCATTGCCACCTGCGTGTTCAAATTGCAGATGAACGGCCCGGCGGTTTCTTCCGGCATGGGCACCTGCGGCCTGGTGGGTCAGATCGGCGTGTACACCGGCTGGGTGGCCGATGTGGCATCCGGCGCAAAAGCGGGCATCACCGCCTTTGACTGGGCAGGCTTACTGCTGGTCAGCTTTGTTCTGCCCGCCGTGCTGTGCGCGGTGCTGGGCGCGCTGTTCCGCAAAAAGGGCTGGATCAAGGACGGCGACCTGAAGCTGGACTGAGCCAATGGACGTACAGGAAGTGTGGGCGCTGCTGGAACAGCACCAGGGCGAGCAATTTTATACCGCAAAATGCCTGCCGTTTTGCTATATCATCCGTGGCGGCGGCCCTGCAAAAGATTGCGACCCGCCAGGCAGCGGGGGAGGCCATCACCGGCCCCAAAAAGATTGGCTGCTATGGTGCCAGCTACTTATACCCGATGTTTTAAGGCAACACCGCACAATTCCCGCCTTGCGGCTTAAGCACCGCTCCGGCAGCT
>ENA-OZKM01000510-OZKM01000510.1-human-gut-metagenome-genome-assembly--contig:-NODE-510-length-10739-cov-8.157712_pt1 | contig 10739 bp, 10 predicted proteins | sample MGYA00244822_ERZ653755 | MGnify/ENA primary metagenome ERZ653755 (study PRJEB26926, sample SAMN06165342) | human gut metagenome | biome: ENVO:00009003; feature: ENVO:2100002; material: ENVO:00002003...
CTCAAGCGAACACATGACATCGGGCATTGCTGCCGTGATGACGCTGCCATGCAGCGGCCTGCCGGAAAAAGCCTTGACCGGCGGGCTGCCCTTTACTCCCCTTTATCTTTTTTATTGATACCAGAAACTGCCGCTTCTGTCAAGGGGGAAAATGCGTTTTTGCGCAAAAATTCAACCGTTTAAATCGTCAGTCCACCACCGGTACGTCCAGCCCGAACTCCTGCGGGCGGAAGCGGGGACAGACGTTCTCGGTGATGCAGATGACCGAAGCAGCAAGACGGCTGCCGATCTCGCAGGCGTCTGCCAGCGTTTTGCCGTAGGTCAGGCCGATGACCGTGCCGGCAAAGAAGGCGTCCCCCGCGCCGGTGGTGTCCATAACGTCCACCTTTTTGGCGGGCACGATGCCGCAGTCACCGTCCGCACAGGCGTATACCGCGCCCTGCCCGCCCATGGTCACCACCATGCTGGGAATGTTGGCGCTGCGCACGTTGCCCGTGAGCACCCGGCACATCTCGTCCGGGGAGAGGTGGTCGTAGTCGTCCGAGAACAGCAGCCCGGCCTCCTGCTGGTTGCAGATGAAACAATCGATCTGCTGCAAAAAATCCCGCCGCTCCATGGCAATGCTCATGTTGGAGACCACGGCAAACACCTTTTTGCCGTACTTTTTGGCGTAGCGCAGGGTCTGCTTTACCGTTTCTTTTTCGAGGTCCAGCTCCAGTGCAATGGAATCGCAGTCTGCAAAGATCTCATCGCCCTGCTCCTGCAGCAGGCCGGTCAGCGGGGTGGTGTCCGGTCGCTTGGAGATGGCGGCGTGCACATCGCCGTCGTTGTCAAAAATGGCCAGCCATGTGCCCATGCCGTCCGGCTTTTTCTGGATAAAGCGGGTGTTGACCTTGTGCCTTGCCAGCTTGTCGATGACATCCTGTCCCATGCCGGTGTCATCCACCAGACCCACAAAGGTGGGGCGCAGCTCCACGTTGGCGATATCCTCCACCACGTTGCGGCTCACACCGCCGTGTACCTGCTCGATGCGTCCGGCGTTGCGCCCGCCGGGGATATAGGTGGAAAGGGGATAGCCCTTGATATCCACAAAAACAGCTCCGATGACTACGATGCCCATAAACGATAAACCTTTCTGACTTCAGTTGATTTTACCTGTAGATTTTACCTGTATTATACAGGAAGCAGACAAAAGATGCTATCCCTTTGCCGTTTTTTGCGGAAAAATATCTCTCGGTCACGACCCCTTTCCGTGAAAAAGGGCTTCCGAAAAGTCCGCAGACTTTTCGGAAGCCTAAATAAAAAAATTCTTCCTCTTACATCGCCGTGCGGGCGGTGCGCACCAGATACTCCATGGCCTGCACCGGATACTGTCCGGCGGCGGTCTCGCCGGTGAGCATCAGGCTGGATGCGCCGTCCAGTACGGCGTTGTAGATGTCGCTCACCTCGGCGCGGGTGGGTACAGCCCGGGTGTGCATGCTGTCCAGCATCTGGGTCACCACCATAAAGGGCACCCCGGCTGCCCGGCAGGCGGCAGAAAGCTGCTTCTGGCAGCGGGGCAGCTCCCACAGGGGCATCGCGTTGCCAAGGTCGCCCCGGGCAATGACCACCTCGTCCACCAGCGGCAAAAACTCCGGCAGCGCCTGTACGCCCGCAAGGTTTTCAATTTTGGCAAGAATCTTCAGCCCGGGTGCACCGGCCTCTGCCAGCGCCTGCCGCAGGTTGCGGATATCCGCAGCGCCGCGCACAAAGGGCAGCATGACCCCGGTAACGCCGCAATCGGCGGCGATGGCAAGGTTCTCCTTGTCCTCGGTGGTCAGGGTGGGCATCTGGATATCCGCCCCCGGCGCTGCCAGACTTTTGCGGCTTTGCAGCACCCCGCCCCGCACTACGGTGCACACGAGTGCTTCCGGCTCTGCGGTGTCCACCCGCGCCAGCAGCTTGCCGTCATCCAGCAGCAGCTCCTGCCCGGGCTGCACGCTGTGTACCAGCGCGGCAGGGCAGGGGATGCCCTGCGCACCCAGACGCACGGTCTGTCCGGCGGTCAGGGACAGCGGCTGCGGCAGACGGCCGATGCGCAATTCCGGCCCCTGCAGATCAATGAGCAGCTTTTTGACCCCGGCTTTGCGCAGCAGCGCCAGCCAGTCCTTGTGCGCTGCCAGCGGGCCGTGAGAAAGGTTCATGCGGATGCCGGTCATACCGGCTTCCACCATCTGCTGCAAAAGCTTTACATCGGCACAGGCAGGGCCGATGGTTCCGTAAAAATCCATAATTCCTCCTGCAATTCGTGTTTTCTTTCTATTGTAGCATGACCGCGCAGCAAAAGATAGCCCAGCGGCGCACAAAAAAACACCGGAAGCTGATGCAAAGCCTCCGGTGTCTTTTTATGATGCCTTATGGGGTTTACTGCTACACTTTGCACCGCCTGCGTTCAGTACAAAGCTTACAGCTCCCTCTATTTTTAAAGGTTGTACTTAGTTTACAGCATTTCGGGCGGTTCGTCAAGAGCTTTTTCCAGCTTTTGCCGGCAAAAACCGGAATATCACAACATTATCACAACTGCAGCTGGTGGTAGCACGCGCCCTCCATGGTCTTCCAACAGGCGGTGCTTCCCTCCAAGGTCATGTAGCTGTGGGCGGTATTTTCCTTGGGCAGGCTTACAGAGCCGGGGTTCAGGTAAAGGCTCCCCTGCCCGAAGTTTGTCCATGCGGGCACATGGGTGTGACCGTGGAGCAAAATATCCCCCGGGGCAAGGGGCGGCAGATGGTTCAGGTTGAACACATGGCCGTGGGTGACGTAGACCAGTCGCTGCCCAACCGGCAGCACGGCGTAATCCGCCAGCACCGGGAAGGTGAGTACCATCTGGTCTACCTCGGCGTCGCAGTTGCCGCGCACACACAGCAGCTTGGGCGCAAGGCTGTTCAGCAGCGGAATCACCTTTTTGGGGGCGTAATCCCGGGGTAGGTCGTTGCGGGGGCCGTGGTAGAGCAGGTCTCCCAGAAACAGCAGGCGGTCGGCCTGCTCCCGTTCAAAGGCCTGCTGCAGCTGCTGCGCATAATAATAGGAACCGTGCAGGTCTGATGCGATCATCCATTTCATATACAATGCCCTCCCTCAGAGCCGGTTTGCCTTATTGTAGCGCCTGCTGTAAAAATGGTCAAGTGATCACAAAAGTCATACTTTTGCACCAAAACCCCTTGACACGCCGCTGAGGATGTGGTATTCTGCTAAAGTTACAGCCCGCAAATGCGCAGGCTGCATATCGCGGACAGCTGCCGCGATCATAAAAACCGTGTGGATTTTTACAGCAACATTGCTACTTTTCGCCACACAATGACCTTCCAAGGGTCATTGTGTGGCTTTTTTGTGCGCCGGAAACCGGCTGCAGGCCGGTGCTGCGCCTTCCACGCTTTGAACTTTTACAGATAGCAGGTGAAATTTTTCAATGAACGAAACTTTTATGAAGGAGAAGCCGGTGCTGCCGCTGCTGCTCTCGATGGCACTGCCCAACGTGGTCTCCATGCTGGTGAACAGCCTCTACAACATCGTGGACAGCCTGTTTGTGGCGCGCATCAGCGAGGACGCCATGACTGCTTTAAGTCTGGTGTTCCCCATCCAGAACTTTTCCAACGCCATTGCCATCGGCTTTGGCATCGGTATCAACGCCATGATCGCGCTGTATCTGGGCGCGGGCGACCGCGAAAAGGCCGAGATAGCCGCCACCCACGGCTTTGTGCTCAGCCTTGTGCACGGCGTGGTGATGATGGTGGTCAGCATCGCCATCATGCCCGGCTTTCTGCGCCGCTTTACGCAGGACGAGACGCTGATCGCCGCCGGCATCACCTATTCCACCATCGTGTTCCTGTTTTTGGTCGTGAACATGGTCTCGCTGGCCTTTGAAAAGATCTTTCAGGCGGTGGGCCGCATGAAGGTGTCCATGGTCGCGCTGATCACCGGCTGCGTGTGCAATATTTTGCTGGACCCGGTGCTCATCTTCGGGCTTGGGCCGGTGCCTGCCATGGGCATTGCAGGCGCGGCACTGGCTACCGGCATCGGTCAGGTGCTCAGCGTGGTGGTCTACCTTGTAGTCTACCTGCGTACCGAGCTGCCGGTGCGGCTGCGCCGCAGCTGTCTGCGCCCGGATGCAGTGCTGGATGGCAGACTGTACGCCATCGGCGTTCCGGCCATCCTGAATCTGGCGCTGCCCTCGCTGCTGGTCACCTTCCTTAACGGATTGCTGGCGGCTTTTTCTCAGAGCTATGTGGTGGTGCTGGGCATCTATTATAAATTGCAGACCTTTTTGTATCTGCCCGCCAACGGCTTCGTGCAGGGCATGCGTCCCCTTATCGGCTATAACTACGGTGCGCGGGAGCACGCCCGGGTGAAAAAGCTGTTCCAGCTGACCCTGCTCATGAGCGCTACCATCATGGCGGCGGGCACGGTGATCTGTCAGGTTGCTTCCGGGCAGCTGATGGGACTGTTCACCCAGAACCCCGAAACCATCGCCGCCGGGCAGACTGCTTTGCGCATCATCAGCATTGGCTTTGTCATCTCGGCAGTCTCCACCACCGCCTCCGGTGCACTGGAGGGTCTGGGCAAGGGCGCAGAATCGCTGGTCATCGCCCTGTGCCGGTACGTCGTTTTCATCATGCCGCTGGCTGCACTGCTGTGTAACTGGCTGGGCGCAGACGGCGTGTGGCACGCCTTCTGGATCACCGAAGTGCTGGCGGCGGTGGTCTCCGGTATCGTCTACCGCCGGGCGGTCGCACATAAAAAATAAGAATTTCTGATAGGGGCGTTTCATAACGTCCCTATTTTTCATTGACACTACGGGAAAAGTACGGTAAAATAATTTTCGTGTTTTGACAAAAACTGTCAGTGCGCAAGATATTACAGAGGATGTGGAAGTATATGATCGAGACCATTGCCGCCGTCAATCAGGCGGTGAATAGCTTTATCTGGGGCATCCCCGCCATGGTGTGCATCATTGGCGTGGGGCTGCTGCTCAGTGTCCGCACGGGCTTTTTGCAGATCCGCAAATTCCCCTACGCCATCCGCACCACCGTGGGCCGGATGTTCCGCAAGCGGGACGCTTCGGACGGTGCCATGACCCCTTTTCAGGCGGTGTGCACCGCGCTGGCGGGCACAGTGGGCACCGGCAACATTGCCGGTGTGGCGGGCGCTATCGCCATCGGCGGCCCGGGTGCCGTGTTCTGGATGTGGTGCTCTGCGCTGCTGGGTATGTGCACCAAGTTTGCCGAGGTGACGCTGGCCGTGCATTTCCGGGAGCGCAGCGATACCGGCGAGTGGGTGGGCGGCCCGATGTACTATATTAAAAACGGCCTTGGCCGCCGCTGGCAGTTTCTGGCCGTGCTGTACGCGCTGTTCGGCGTGCTGACCGTGTTCGGCACCGGCAACGCAACGCAGGTGAATACCATCGTGGCGGCAGTGGATACCGCCCTCCTGGAATACGGGCTGGTGGGCGGCAGCTTTCTGCCAACCCTCAACCTCATCGTGGGCATCCTTGTGGCGGTGCTGGTGGCGCTGGTGCTGCTGGGTGGTATCAAGCGCATTGGCAGCGTGAGCGAGAAGCTGGTGCCCTTTATGGCACTGTTCTACATTGTGCTGTCGGTGGGCGTGGTGGTGCTCAACTTCTCCCGCCTGCCCTATGTGCTGGAATCCATCGTGGCGGGTGCGTTCAACCCCGCTGCCTTTACCGGCGGCACCATCGGCAGTCTGTTTGTCAGTATGCAAAAGGGCGTTTCCCGCGGCATCTTTTCCAACGAGGCCGGTCTTGGCACCGGTTCTATCGCCCATGCCTGCGCCGACACCAAAAAGCCGGTCAAGCAGGGCATGTTCGGTATTTTTGAGGTGTTTGCCGATACCATCGTCATCTGCACCCTGACCGCGCTGGTCATCCTGTGCAGCGGCACCCCGGTCAGCTACGGCGCAGCGGCAGGTGCTGAGCTGACCATCTCCGGCTTTACCACCACCTACGGCGGCTGGGCGTCTATCTTTACTGCTGTGGCGCTGTGCTGCTTTGCCTTTTCCACCATCATCGGCTGGGGTCTGTACGGCTCCCGCTTTCTGGTGTTCCTGTGCAAGAGCAACAAGGTGGCGCGCCCCTTCTTTGTGGTGTATGCTCTGGTAGCCATTCTGGGCGCTACCATGGATCTTGGTCTGCTGTGGAGCATCGCCGACACCTTCAACGGCCTGATGAGCATCCCCAACCTCATTGCACTGCTGCTGCTTTCCGGCACGGTGGTGCAGATGACCCGCGCCTTTTTTGAATCGGAAGGGTGAGCGGCAGCTCTGCCCATAGTGGACAGAAACGCCGGAACGCGGTATACTGAGAAAAAACAACGGTGGCTATGCACCACAGGAGGTTCTAACGTGGAAAACTTTAACGAACTGCTGCAGAAGTATGCAGATTTTATCGTCCGGGTGGGTGTGAACCCGCAGCCGGGACAGACCCTGATCATCAACTGCCCGCTGGAGGGTGCCCCGCTGGCACGGCTGTGCGTGCGCAGCGCCTACGAGGCCGGTGCGCGGGACGTGCAGGTGAACTGGCAGGATGACGCCGTTACCCGCATCCGCATGGAGCTGGGCAGCGAGGAGGCACTGACCGACCACAAGGGCTGGCAGCTGCGCCGCTATCTGGACTACGCCGAGAGCGAGGGCGGTGTGTGCGTGCTGCACCTTATCGCGGACGACCCGGAACTGTTTGCCGGGCTGGACGGTGCCAAGATCAGCCGGGTGAACAGCGCGAACCGCAGCTTTATGCAGCCGTGGCGGGAGTACACCATGAACGACCGGGTGCAGTGGTCCATCGCCGCTCTGCCCGCAGAGCCGTGGGCAAAGAAGATGTTCCCGGAGCTGGACACTGCCGCCGCCATTGAGGCACAGTGGAAGCTGATCTTTGATACCTGCCGTGTGACCGGCGGCGACCCGGTAGGGGAGTGGCAGAAGCATCTGGACCGCCTGAACGAGCTGGGCGCAAAGATGAACGCCCTGGATCTGGAAAGCGTGCATTTTGAAAGCGCCAACGGCACCGACCTGACCGTGGGTCTGGCGGAACAGGCGGTGTGGGAGAGCGCCGGCAGCAAAAACGAGAAGGGTGTGCCCTTCCTGCCCAACATCCCCACCGAGGAGGTGTTCACCGCGCCCCATAAGGATAAGGTGGACGGCATCGTTTACGGCACAAAGCCCTACGTCTTTAACGGTCAGCTCATCAAGAATTTCCACGTCACCTTCAAGGATGGCAAGGTGGTGGAGCACGGCGCAGACGAGGGCGCAGACCTGCTGGGCCAGCTGCTGGACACCGATGAGGGCGCACGCCACATTGGTGAGGTGGCACTGGTGCCCGCCTCCAGCCCCATCAACCGCAGCGGCAAGCTGTTCTACAACACCCTGTTTGACGAGAACGCTGCCTGCCACATCGCCTTTGGCGACAGCTACCCCGGCACCACCGTGGGCGGCACCGGCCTTTCCAAGGAAGAGCTGGCAGCCCGCGGCATGAACCACTCCTCCCTGCACGAGGACGTGATGATCGGTGCAGAGGACAGCCGCATCACCGGCAAATGCCGCGATGGCCGCACCGTGCAGCTGTTTGAAAACGGCGTCTGGGTGCTGTAAAAAAAGCCCCAAAGGGCGCGCAACTGCAAAAAAATTGCGAAAATGCTTGCATAAATCGCAAGAGTATGCTATATTCTAGTAGTACGATATAGTTTAACCTGAAACGTGGGCCGCAAGGTCCGCGTTTCTTGTTTGTTTGGAGGTTTTTTATGGCGAAGCAGTCTGGCGGCAACACCGCGCAGAGAGTGGAAGCGCTTGTCCGTCCCACGGTGGAAGGCATGGGTCTGCGCCTGTGGGATGTGGTTTTTGAGAAGGAAGGGCCGGACTGGTATCTTCGTATCCTCATCGACCGGGACGGCACCATGGATACCGACACCTGTGCAGAGGTGTCCCACGCACTGGACCCCATTCTGGATGAAGCAGACCCCATCGACCAGAGCTATTATCTGGAGGTGGGCAGCCCCGGCCTTGGCCGCAAGCTGACCCGCCCGGAGCACTACGAGGCGCTGAAGGGTCAGAAGGTGCGGGCAAAGCTGATCCGCCCCAACGCTGACGGCGTGCGGGAACTGTCCGGCATCCTGACCGGCCGCGAGGGCAGCACCGTGACGCTGGAGACCGAAAACGGCCCCGTGACCTTTGAGGTGAATGCAGCCTCCGGCGTGCAGCTGTGCGACGACGAGGATCTGTTCAACTGAAAATAACCGTCTCTGAGAGAGAAAAGAGAACAAAATATATAGGAGGAACCCGAAAAATGACAGCAGAGAATAAGGACTTTTTTGAAGCGCTCTCCATGCTGGAGCATGAGCGCGGCATCACCGCAGAGTACCTGATCGAAAAGATCAAGGCAGCTATCATCATTGCCGTCAAGAAGAACTATGAGGTCGAGGAGGATCACATCCGGGTGGACATCGACCCCGACACCGGCCGCTTTGATGTGGCACTGATCCAGGATATCGTGGCAGACGAGGACTGGTACGACGAGCACGCCGAGATCGGTGTGACCGAGGCACGCAAGATCCGCAGCAGCTACGAGGTGGGCGACCGCATCATCACCCCGCTCAAGACCCGCGATTTTGGCCGTATTGCCGCCCAGACCGCAAAGCACGTCATCCGTCAGGGCATCCGCGAGGCCGAGCGCAACCAGCAGCTCAGCGAGATCCAGTCCCGCGCACATGACATCGTGCAGGCCACCGTTACCCGCGTGGATACCGAGAAGGGCATCGTAGCGCTGGATCTGGGCAAGGGCGGCGAGGCTGTTCTGCCCCGCAACGAGCAGGTGCCCGGCGAGGTGTACACCGAGGGCGAGACCCTGCAGGTCTACATCGTGGACGTGGTCAGCACCGAGCGTGGCCCCCGCGTGATGATCAGCCGCACCCATCCCGGCCTTGTCAAGCGCCTGTTTGAGCTGGAAGTGCCCGAGATCTTTGACGGCACTGTGGAGGTAAAGGCCATCAGCCGCGAGGCCGGTGCCCGCACCAAGATGGCTGTCTGGTCTAAGGACCCCAACGTGAACCCTGTTTCCGCCTGCATTGGCGAGCACGGCGCCCGCGTGGCCGCTGTTGTGGAAAAGCTGGGCGGCGAGAAGATCGATATCGTCAAGTGGAGCGAGGATATCTCGGAGTTCATCTCCGCAGCCCTGAGCCCCGCCAAGGTGGTCAAGGTGGAGCTGCTGCCCGGCGAGACCCGCTCCTGCCGTGTCACCGTGCCTGACCAGCAGCTGAGCCTTGCCATTGGCAACAAGGGTCAGAACGCCCGCCTGTGCGCACGCCTGACCGGCTACAACATTGATATCCGTCCCGAGAGCGGCTACTACGGCGAGGACGAGGAGCCCAAGAAGGACGCAGCAGACGCTGAATAAGCCCGGCACCATCTGCCGAAGGAGGGAAACCGGATGGCACAAAAAAAGATCCCTGCCCGCCAGTGCATCGGCTGCATGACCAGCCGCCCCAAAAAGGAGCTGGTGCGCGTGGTGCGCGCACCCAGCGGGGAGATCAGCATCGATCTGGTAGGCAAAAAGCCGGGACGCGGCGCATATCTCTGCCCGGACCCGGACTGCCTGACCAAGGCAAAGAAGAAAAAGGCGCTGGAACGCTGCTTTGAGCAGCCGGTTCCCGCCGAGGTATACGACGCGCTGGCTGTACAGCTGGCCGCAGCCGCAAAGGAGGCAGCAGCCGATGGCAAAAAAGAATAACGCCCCCGCAAAACCCAAGCTGCCCCCGGAGGAAGCGCTGTATCAGGCCGTGAGCCTGTGCCGCAAGGCCGGTGCGCTGACCATGGGCTTTGATGCCGTGGAGGAAGCCTGTGTCAAAAGCAAGGCATGGCTGGTGATGACCGCATCGGACATCAGCCCTAAGACTTTGCAGCGTTTGAACTACGCCGTGGGGGACTTGGTGGACGTGTTCACCATGCCGCTGACACAGGATAAGCTAGCCGATATCAGCCACAAGCCCGTGGCTGTTTACGCGGTGACCGACCGCAACCTCGCAAAGCTCTGCTTCGACCGCCTGTCGGACTGCGGAGCAATCAAAAATGAGGAGGATATGAGCGAATGATCGTAAAATATAAAGTGAGTGACTTTGCAAAGGATCTGAACCTTTCTGCAAAGAAGGTGCTGGACGAGCTGGCCGCTATGGGCAGCACCGGCAAGAAGAACAGCTCCAATCTGGAGGAGAACGAGCTGAACTACCTGCTGGAAAAGTTCAGCAAGGACAACAGCGTGGCAAATCTGGACGAGTTTTTGAACAGCGCCAAGGCTCCCAAGGAGGAGCCCAAGGCTGAGAAGAAGGCCGAGAAGAAGGCTGAAAAGAAGCCCGAGGCTCCCAAGGCTGACAAAAAGCCCCAGCAGCCCGCCGCAAAGGCCGAGCAGCCCAAGGTAAACAATAATAATAACAATAACGGCAAGCACGGCGACAAGAAGCCCGAGCAGCGTAAGAAGCGCGAGGAAAAGACCGTTTCCTTCAGCGAACTGGCACGTGAGACCGGCGCAAAGGCTACCGCAGCCCCCGCACAGGCAGTTTCTGTCCGCCGCGAGGACAATCAGGTCACCGTGGATACCCGCACTGTGGATATGAACGTGGACCGCTTCGACGCCCGCTACGATGATCTGGCCTCCACCAAGAACACCGAGAACCGCCGCAAGCCCACCCCGCAGGGCAACAAGCAGA
>ENA-OZKM01000525-OZKM01000525.1-human-gut-metagenome-genome-assembly--contig:-NODE-525-length-10490-cov-7.674653_pt1 | contig 10490 bp, 7 predicted proteins | sample MGYA00244822_ERZ653755 | MGnify/ENA primary metagenome ERZ653755 (study PRJEB26926, sample SAMN06165342) | human gut metagenome | biome: ENVO:00009003; feature: ENVO:2100002; material: ENVO:00002003...
CGTCGGCAGCGGCAGATGTGTATAAGAGACAGCGGGTGCGCCGTGTGCGAGGACGCCCTCTACGCCGCCCAGACTGCCCACGACGCCGGCTTTTATCTGGTGGGCATTCAGGACACCACCAGCGCTGCCGATGCCCCCGCCCTGCGCCGGATATGCAATCAGTTTTTGCCGGACTGGACTGCGCTGGACTGGGCGCAGGTATAAACTGCCTGCTCCCGGATGGATAAAACGCCCATCCCCTTGCATTTTGCGTGCCATAGGAGTATGATAATATAAATAATTACGTCTTTTTTACAAAGACGTGCTTTGGTGAAGCGAAAAAACCAAACCTTATCGTCAAAAGGAGATCCCTGTCATGACAAACCCGCTCGTCAGCATTATCGTGCCTGTGTATAACGCGCAAAATAGTGTTGCCCGCTGTCTGGAAAGTATTTGCAGCCAGACCTATCAGGAGCTGGAGATCATCGTGCTGAACGATGGCTCTACGGATGACAGCCTTACGATCTGCAATCAGTTTTGTGCAAAAGACCCCCGCGTGACGGTGGTGGACAAGGAAAACGAGGGCCTTTCCATCACCCGCAATGTGGGTATGCGGCTGGCACAGGGCAAATATTTGCAGTTCGTGGACAGTGATGACCACCTTGCCCCGGATTTTACCCAGCGTATGGTGACAGCTGCCGAGCAGTACGATGCCACACTGGTCATCTCGCCCTACTGGATGGAGATCCCCCGGGATATCCAGAAGGAGCAGCTGCGGGAAAAGGTCAAGGCAAGCAACCCGGAGGACATCGCCAAAAAGAAGCTGCGCCGGAAAAAGCCGGAGGTGGAGTACCGGGAGTACGGTTTTCTGCCCGCCGGTGTCTACGACCAGAAAAGCTACGCGCTGCACCTGATGGAAAAGCCCGTGACCTTTTTCTACAACGTGGTGTGGAACAAGCTCTACCGCCGGGACGTATTGAACGCCCACGGGCTGGAGTTTACCAACGAGATGATCCACGCCGAGGATCAGCAGTTCAACATCCGGTATCTGGAATTTGTGGAACGGGTGGTCTCGCTGGAGGAACCGGGTTATTACTATGTCCAGAACCCGCAGAGCATCTGCCACACCCAGATCAATCTGTCCACCATCATGCAGAACCGTCTGCAAATGATAGACTATTATAAGGCTCTTTACACGAAACTGGGCCTCTACGAGGAGGTGCAGACCCAGCTGCACGCCTCGCTGTTGGGGCTGGCGGAAAGCGTAAGCCCCACGATTGGCATCCAGAAGGCGCTGAGCGATGCGGCAGAGTACTGGTACGCCTTTTTTGCCGGCAGCGACGAGGAAGCGGAGCTTGCCGCCGAGCGCAGCGGACGAAAGACTGCCGCCAAGAAAAAGCAGAAACTCGGAACGGAGTAAGTCTGTGAAGGAGGAACCCCATGAACACCCCGCTCGTCAGCGTGATCGTGCCCGTTTACAAGGTAGAAAAGACCCTTGCCCGCTGTCTGGAAAGCATCTGCGGCCAAAGCTACCAGAACCTTGAGATCATCGTGGTGAACGATGGCTCCCCGGATGGCAGCCTTGCCATCTGTGAGCAGTTCCGGGCAAAAGACCCCCGCGTGGTGGTCATCAGCAAGGAGAACGAGGGACTTTCTCTCGCTCGCAACGCTGGGATGCGCGCTGCCCACGGCAAGTATTTGCAGTTCGTGGACAGTGATGATTATATCGCACCCACCTTTACCGCCCGCATGGTGGAAGCCGCCGAGAAGAACTATGCCGATCTGGTCATTGCACCCTATTGGATGGTGATCCCGCTGGCTTCCAGCAAAAGCGGTCGGCGCACCGAAAAGCTGCTGGCGCAGCTGGGCGTACAGACCGACACCGCCGAGCCGGAGGTGAGCGTTTACAGCTTTCTGCCCGCCGGAAATTACGGCCAGAAGGAGTTTATGCAGGAGTACATGAAAAAGCCCTCCTCCTTCTATTTCAACGTTGTTTGGAACAAGCTGTACCGCCGCAGCCTTTTGATGAACGCGGGGCTCTGGTTCACCCGCGAAGTTTACAACGAGGATCAGCTGTTCAATGTGCGGTATTTCCGGCTGGCGAAGGCCTATACCGCCCTTGCCGACCCGGGCTATTACTACATCCAGAACCCCCAGAGCCTGCTGCACACCAATGCAGACCTTAGCAAGGTCGTGAACAGCCGTTTGCAGATGTTCCCCCATTACAAGCAGATGCTGTCCGAACTGGGGATCGCCCGTGGCAATCAGCTGCGGCTGTACCACACCCTCATTGCCCAGTCGGAGCGCTTCATGCCCGCAGGCCCTGTCCAGACCCTGCTGAAGCGCAGAACCCAGTCCAAGTGATAATTTTCCGTAAAACAAAAGCCGCTGCAAATGTCTTTTTCCTCTATGCCCCTTTTATGAAAATGCGGTTGTCGCGCTCGGTAGAGCGCGACAACCGCGAAATTAAAAATATTCTTTCCGCTGAATATGGCTAAAGCGCAGCGGAAGCCATTTTAAATCGTCAGGCAAAAAAGCCGCTGCACAGCGAATTTGCGTGCAGCGGCTTCTTCATTTTTTTCTTTACCTCAATCTGGCGCAGAAAGCCTCCCGAACGGCGGCTTCCCGCCCGCGGGGAATGGGAATGCGCGCCCCGCTGCGCATCCGTACCTCGCCGGGGGACAGCAGCTGTACTGCTTTCAGATTGACCACATAGGAGCGGTGCGGCTGCACAAAGCGGCCATCTGCCAATAGCGGCTGCGCCACGGTGGAAAAGGGCACCCGCAGCGAGAGGGAGGCCACATCCTCTCCGGTGGTCAGGTGGAAGTGCACGATATGGTGGGTGCATTCCAGATATTCAATTTCGGCATAGGCCAGCGCCCGCACGCCGTCTGCGGTGGTCACGGTAAGGGTGGGGCCGTATTCCGGCTCCACCGCCCGCTTGAGCAGGGCAGAAACTTCCGGCTGGTGCACCGGCTGCAGCAGATACTGCATGGCGTCCACCCGGTAGGCGCTGTATGCATGGGCCGGGGTGCGGGCCACAAAGGCCAGCGGCGCGCGGCGGCCCCGGCGGCGCAGCTCTGCCGCCGCCGTAAGCCCCTCGGGCCGGGCTACCGCCGCAAGCTCGATGAGGTACAGCTCGTACCGCAGCCCGGCGGCATCCTGCTGCAAAAGCGCTTCCGGGCTTTGCAGCTGCTCCACGATGCAGGCGTCCTCCCGCCGGGCGAAGAACTCTATGCACTGGTGCTCCAGCCTGCTGCGCAGCGCCCCGTCCGGGCTGCAGATCGCAATGTGAAAGATCATGGTTTGGTTTCCTTTGCAGGGTAGACGATTTGGAATGGCCTCCGCGTTGCTCTGGCCATCATCAGCGGAAAAATCATCTTAAATCAAGCAATTCCGGGCAGACTGCGGTCTGCCCGGAATTGCATTTTTACGGCAAGAGTCAGGACGGCAAGCGGCAGCTGACTTTTGTTCTTTTTAGCATTAGCAGCCGATGGCAGCGCACTTCTCGGCCAGCCATGCGCGCTCGTCCTCGGTCAGGCGGGGTGCCAGCTGCTCGAACACCTTGCGGTGGTAATCGTTCAGCCAGGCGACCTGCTCCTTGTCCAGCACGCCGGGCACGATGGGAGAGGTGGCAATGGGCACAAAGGTGATGGGACGGAAGGCAAGGAAGGTGCCGTACTGGTTGTCGGCCTTGTGGTAGCACTCGATCTCGTTCTCGATGCGGATGCCCACCTCTCCGGCCTCGTACACGCCGGGCTCGTCGGTGACGATCATGCCCGGGCGCATCAGGGTGGTGTTGCGCCCATTCAGAGCGTGGGGACCCTCATGGACGTTGCCCACAAAGCTGACGCTGTGGCCGGTGCCGCAGCGGTAGTTGATCAGGTGACGCCACAGCGGCTCGCGGGCGATGGTGTCCAGCATGTGGCAGTCGCAGTAGTCCAGCCAGACAGCCTTGGCAATGTCGATGTGGCACTGCAAGGTCCAAGTGTAGAACAGCCGCTCGTTCTCGGTCAGTTCGCCCAGCGGGTAGGTGCGGGTGATGTCGGTGGTGCCGTCCATGTAGGTTGCGCCGCTGTCCACCAGCAGGAAACCCTTGCGCTGCAAAACGGCGTGATCCTCCGGGGTGGCGTGGTAGTGCATCATGGCTGCGTTGCCGCCGTAGGCTGCAATGGTGCCAAAGCTTTCCACAAGGAACTTGTCGTTTGCGCTGCGGTACTTGTGCAGGATCTCGTCCACGGTCAGCTCGGTCAGCGTTTCTCCGGCAGCCAGACGGTTTTCCAGCTCGATCTGGAACCGTACCATGGCAACGGCATCCCGCAGATGGGACTCGCGCAGGTGTGCCAGCTCCACCTCGTTCTTCACACCCTTCATGGCCAGCAGGGGGTCGGCGGCGTCCTTCACGGTCAGGGCGGGGTTATTTTCCAGCACCTGATACACGGCGTAGTTCACGGTAGCGCTTTCCGCCAGCACGGTCTGCGGCTCGGTCTCGGCGGCCATCACGTCCAGAATGCTGTCGTAGTCGGCCAGCGTTACGCCGTTGGCTTCCAGCTCTGCCTTAGCCTCCGGGGTGACCCGCGCCTGATCGATGAACAGCACGGCGCGATTCGGGGTAACATAGCAGTAGGCCATGGCGTAGGGGGTGCACTCGATATCCATGGCGCGCAGGTTCAAAAGCCAAGCCAGATTATCCAGCTTGCCTACCAGCTGGGCGGTGCAGCCCTGCTCCTTCAGCTTGCCGCGCAGCTGCTCCAGCTTTTCCGCCGGGGAGAAGCCAGCGTACTCCTTGGGCAGGATCCATGCCGGGGTAGCCGGGCGGGCAGGGCGGCCCTCCACCCACAGCTCGTCCTCCAAGAACAGGGTTTTGATGCTGCCGTGCTTGGGCTCCAGCTCTTTTTTCAGGTTGTTGACCAGTGCACAGTTGGCGGTCAGACCGCACAGACCCAGCGTGCCGCCCTCGGGCAGCACCTTGCCGCAGTATTCCTCGGCGGTGGGCACGCCCGGCTCGCCCATGCGCATCAGCTGGATCTCGGTGCCGGCGATCTCTTTCTCTGCCTGCACAAAGTACCGGCCGTCTGCCCAGACGGCGCTCTCGGTCATGGTGACCACAAAGTTGGAGTTTTCGCCGTGGAAGCCGGAGAAGTAGGTCAGGGAGGTGTAGTGGTCGGGCAGATACTCGCTGGAATGCGGATCGCCCACCGGGATCAGATAGACGTCCACGCCGTTTGCCTTCATAGCGGCACGCAGCGCGGCCAGACGCTCAGGAACTGTGTTCATACTCATAACAAAAGCCCTCTTTCTGTCATTTGCCGGAAAAACGTCCGGCGGCGATGGTTTGCTGCTGCTATTGTATCATTCTGCGGGAAAGAATGCAATGCGGGGGCAAAACTCCCCCCAAAACGCCGTCAATTTGCAAAAAAAGTTACAATTTTTTCTTGAAAAAGGCCGGTTTTCCATTGACAGCCTTGTTATAATAGAGGTGTAGTATTTTTATGGGTCAGCACTCTGCGGCCCTTTGCGCTAACAATTGCGAATATTGCGATAAAAAGAAAGAGGCATTTGGAACATGACTAAAATCGATATCTTCTCCGGCTTCCTTGGCGCCGGCAAAACTACTTTGATCAAAAAGCTGATCACCGAGGCCTTTGCAGGCCAGCAGGTGGTGCTGATCGAGAACGAGTTCGGCGAGATCGGCATTGACGGCGGTTTCCTGAAGGAAAGCGGCATCCAGATCAACGAGCTGAACGCAGGCTGCATCTGCTGCTCTCTGGTGGGCGATTTCCGCACCGCGCTGCAGCAGGTGGTGGAGCAGTACCACCCCGACCGCATTGTCATTGAGCCGTCCGGCGTGGGCAAGCTGAGCGATGTGACCCGCGCCGTGGAGGGCGTGGCCGAGCATCTGGACGTGCAGCTGAACAGCTTTGTCACCGTGGCCGATGTGAACAAGGTCAAGATGTATATGAAGAACTTCGGCGAGTTCTACGATGACCAGATCAGCCACGCAAGCTGCATCCTGCTCAGCCGCACCCAGACCGCCAGCGAGGAAAAGATCGCCGCTGCCGTGGCAATGCTGCGGGAAAAGAACCCCACTGCCACCATCGTGACCACCGCATGGGATCACCTGACCGGTGAGCAGATCCTGAAGGCCATGTCCACCAAGGACGACTTCAAGGCCGAGCTGATCGCCATGGCTGCCAAGGCAAACGAGGAGCACGCCCACGAGGACGAGGAAGAAGAGCACGAGCATCACCATCATCACTACGATGAGAACGGTGTGTGCAGCTGCGGCCATCATCACGACCATGATGACGATGATGACGACGAGGATGAGCACGAGCATCATCACCACGACCACGACGAGCACGATCATGATGACCATTGCTGCTGCGGACACCACCACGATCATGACCATGACGAGGATGATGACGAGCACGAGCATGAGCATGAGCATCACCATGACCATGACGAGCATGACCACGAGGAGCACGAGGAGCACGAGCATCACCACGACCATGACGGTCATTGCTGCTGCGGTCATCATCATCACGACCACCACGCCGATGAAGTGTTCACCAGCTGGGGCGTGGAGACTGCCCGCAAGTTCACCAAGGCCGAGGTGGAGCACGCCCTCACCGAGCTGGATACCGGCAATTACGGCATGATCCTGCGCAGCAAGGGCATCGTGGACGGCGGCGCAGACGGCTGGCTGGAGTTCGACTATGTGCCCGGCGAGTGGGAAGTGCGCAGCCGCAGCGCAGACGTGGGCGGCAAGCTGGTGGTCATCGGCTCCAAGCTGAACGAGACCGCCATCGCCCAGCTGTTCGGCTGCTGACCCCTTCAGTCAATGCCTGACGGCATTGCCAGCTCCCCCAAGGGGGGCGCCTATCATTGATAAAAGGAGCAACCATTTATTATGGCAAAAGAGATCCCGGTCTACCTGTTTGTGGGCTTTCTGGAAAGCGGCAAGACCAAGTTTATTCAGGAGACCTTTGAAGACCCCAATTTCGACTCCGGCGACAAGACCCTGCTGCTGATCTGCGAGGAGGGCGAAGAGGAGTACAACGAGAAGAAGTTCGCCTTCCCCGGCGTGACCGTGAAGGTGCTGGAGGATAAGTCTGAACTGAACCCCCAGAACCTTGCAAAGCTGGGCAAGGAAGCGGACGCAGGCCGCGTGGTCATCGAGTACAACGGCATGTGGCTGCTGCAGGATTTAGCGGATGCCCTGCCCGAGAACTGGCTGGTGTACCAGTGCATCGCCACTGCCGACGGCACCACCGCCCTGACCTACGCCCGCGATAACTCCATGCGCAGCCTGATGCTGGACAAGATCGCCCGCAGCGAGCTGATCGTGTTCAACCGCGCCGAAGCCGTGAACAACGATGACGCCCGGCAGGAGCTGCACAAGCTGGTGCGGCAGGCCTCCCGCAAGTGCGATATCGCCTACGAGTTCAAGGACGGCAGCGTAGCCTACGATGATATCCCCGACCCGCTGCCCTTTGATATCAACGCCGACCCCATCGACATCCCGGATGACGATTTCGGCATCTGGTACATGGACTGTCAGGACGAGCCCCAGAAGTACACCGGCAAGACGGTGCGTTTTCTGGCACAGGTCTGCCAGACCAACCGCGCCGGCAAAAACAGCTTTGTGCCCGGCCGCTTTGCCATGACCTGCTGCGTGCAGGACATCCAGTTCGTGGGCTTCCCGTGCAGCTACGATGGCTACAAGGCGCTGGAACAGCGCGCTTGGGTGCGGGTGACCGCCAAGGTGGGCTACAAGTTCCACAATATCTACCGGGGCAAGGGCCCGGTGCTGACCGCCGTGTCGGTGGAGCCTGCCGAAAAGCCCCTGGAAGAGGTCGTAACGTTCTCTTAACGTTTCTGTATTACAAGGAGGTTCTGGTATGAAAACTCTGTTCCGTATTCTTGGCACGGCTGCTGCCGTGGCCGTCACCGGCGCTGCCATCGTGGTGCTGGACAAGATCCTGAACCAGAAAGACCCGCTCCATGTGGAGGAGGTCGAGTTCCCGGAGGACGCCGAAAAGGACGCCGAGGAGGCCGAAAAGACCGCCGAGGCCTACGAAGAGGCCGAGGCCAAGGAAGAGGCAAAGGCTGCCGATGCCGCCGCAGAAGCTGCCGAGGAAACCGCACCGGAAGCCCCCGCTGAGGACGCACCCCAGACCCAGCCGGAGACCGCCGAAGAGCGTCCTGTGTACGACCCCGAAGCCCCGAACGCCAACCCCGTAGAGGCCGGCCCCGCCGTTGCCCCCAAGGATGAGAACGGCAAGATCGACGTCACCAAGATCGCTGATGCCAACGATTTCGGCGACTGGGAAGAGCAGGGCTGCAAGGGCTGAGAAAACAGCATGATCCCCGCATAGATGCGGATATCAGCTCCCCCGAAAGGGGGAGCTTTTTTGTGCTTGCAAAATGCCGCGTAGTTCACTATACTGGAAGAAAAAACACCGATGGAGGGCAGCACCATGGCATACACCGATGATTGGGAAAGCTTGATGAACGGCGTGTTCGGCGCGGGCGGCAAACTGAAGTTCGGCGGCGCGCAGCCGCAGCCGGAAAAGCCGCAGCCCGAAAAACCGGCGGGCAGCGGCCTGCCGGATCTGAACGCAGCGCTGCTGGAGCAGCAAAAGCGGCTGGACGAAATGCTGAAGCAGCAGAACGCCCGGCTGAAAGCGCAGGATGCCGGGGTGCAGACGGCGCTGGAGGACAGCCGCCAGATGCTGCGGGATATGGAAGCGGACGGCCTGCTGGCCAAGGGCACGGCAGACACAAAGCCGGAGCAGCTGGGCAGCTTTGAGGGCCTTGCCGCCGAGGTAAAAAAGACCGTCCTCGGGCAGGACGCCTTTGTGGACAGCGTGGTGCGGGCCATGCGCCGCCCCTTTGTGCTGGGCACCGAGGGCGCAGCCGCCCGCAATGTGATCCTGCTGTGGGGCACTCCGGGCACGGGACGGCACTTTGCACTGGCCGAGACCGCCCGCATCATGGCGGCGCGGGGGCTTTTGCAGAGCGACCGGATGGCGGTGATGGACTTGGCGCTCTACCCCGACCCCGGCGCGGAAAAGCTGTTTTTGCAGGACCTGTACGCCGCTCTGCACGCCCCGGGCGAGATCGTGGTGTTTGAGCATTACGAGAGCTGCCACCCCGGCTTTTTGCGCATCCTCTCCGACCTTGCGGTCAAGGGCAGTGCGCCCCTGTCCAGCCGGTATCTGGTGAACAAAGAGGGCATTCTGGTGGAAGCCGGTACAGCGCTTGCCCCCGGCGCAGTGAGCCGCATCGACCCCTGCGGCAAGTACCTGATCTTCTTCTCCCGCAAGGGGCGGGAGGCGCTGGCGGATAAATTCGGCGCGTCCTTTGTGGCGGCGGTAGGGGATGTGTGCCAGACCGCCCCCTTTACCCCGGAAGCACTGGCGGCGCTGGCCGCGCAGCAGCTGAACGCGCTGGCGCAGCGGGTGCACAGCCGTCTGGGCCTGACCCTTACCGCCGGGGCGGATGTGCGGGACTATGTGGCGGCGCAGTGCTCCAAGGAAAAGGGCGCAGAGGGGCTGGCAGACTGCTGCGAGCGGATCTTCCGGGCTCTGAGCGAGTACTGCTTACAGACCGATGCAAAACTGTCCGGCACGGTGGCGCTGACCGCCGCGCCCGAGGGACTGCAATTTGCACTGAACGGTGCCGCCCCGGCAGACCTGTTCAGCCTGCTGCCGGCGGTCTACACCGGCGCGGTGGAGCAGATCCGCGCCGAGCTGGATGCGCTGGTGGGGCTTGCCCCGGTCAAGGAGTATGTGTTCGGTCTGGCAGACAATTTACAGGTGCAGCAGCGCCGCGCAGCGGCGGGCTTCAAAACCGCAAGCCTGTCCATGCACATGATTTTTACCGGCAACCCCGGCACCGGCAAGACCACCATTGCCCGGCTGGTGGCAAAGTACCTCAAGGCCATCGGTGCGCTCAAAGGCGGGCAGCTGGTGGAGGTGACCCGCGCCGACCTTGTGGGGCGCTACACCGGCCACACCGCCCCGCTGACCAACAGCGTCATCGAGAGCGCACTGGGGGGCGTGCTGTTCATTGACGAGGCGTACAGCCTGTACCGCGGCCAGCAGGACAGCTTTGGACTGGAAGCCATCGACACCCTTGTAAAGGGCATGGAGGATCACCGGGATGAGCTGGTGGTCATCCTTGCGGGCTACACAAAGGAGATGGAAGTGTTCCTCACCGCCAACAGCGGCCTTGCCAGCCGCTTCCCCAACAAGATCGAGTTCCCGGACTACACCGCAGACGAGCTGCTGGACATCACCGCCGTGCTGGCAAAGGGCAAGGGCTACCGCCTTGCCGAGGGCTGCACCTTCCCGCTGCTGGGCTACTATAAGCGCCGTCAGGCGCTGGACAGCCGCACCGCCGGCAATGGCCGCCTTGCCCGCAACACGCTGGAAAAGGCCATCTTCAACCAGAGCCGCCGCCTTGTGGCAGAGCCCAACGCCCCGCTGGACCTGATCTTGCCC
>ENA-OZKM01000527-OZKM01000527.1-human-gut-metagenome-genome-assembly--contig:-NODE-527-length-10463-cov-3.712721_pt1 | contig 10463 bp, 8 predicted proteins | sample MGYA00244822_ERZ653755 | MGnify/ENA primary metagenome ERZ653755 (study PRJEB26926, sample SAMN06165342) | human gut metagenome | biome: ENVO:00009003; feature: ENVO:2100002; material: ENVO:00002003...
TCGTGGGCTCGGAGATGTGTATAAGAGACAGGGGTGAAGTTATTACACTTTAACAGGAGGAACGACCATGAAAGACAAGACCATGAAGCTGGATCTGCAGATGTTTGCAACGGCCAGCACCCAGAACCAGAATACCACCGGCGCATCCGGCATGAGTGCCGAGATGAAAACCTTTTACGAGAAGCGCCTGATCGACCAGGCAGAGCCTGCCCTGGTGCATGACCAGTTCGGTGACCCGTATCCCATTCCGGCCAACGGCGGCAAGAACATTGAGTTCCGCAAGTATGACAGCCTGCCCAAGGCCACCACTCCGCTGACCGAGGGTGTGACCCCGGACGGCCAGACCATGAACGTTTCCACCGTTACCGCTGAAGTCAGGCAGTACGGCGGCTGGGTGCCCATTACCGACACGCTGCAGCTGACCGCCATTGACAACAACATCCTGCAGGCAACCAAGATCATTGCCAGCCAGGCGGGCCGCACCCTGGACACCATCGTGCGTGATGTGCTGGCGGGCGGCACCAATGTGATCTATGCGCCCAAGATCGGCGAAGGCGGCGTGGAGACCGCTGTGACCAGCCGCGCCACCCTGGACGCGACCTGCCAGCTGACCAGCGACCTGATCGCCCGTGCGGCCACCCAGCTGAAGGCCATGAACGCTGACCCCATCGGCACCAGCTTTGTGGGCATCATCCACCCGTATGTGGCCTATGAACTGCGCCGCGACCCGGACTGGATCGATGTGCACAAGTACGCCCAGCCGGACGAGATCTACAACGGCGAGATCGGCACGCTGCACGGTGTGCGCTTTGTGGAGACCAGCGAGGCAAAGATCTGGAAGGGCACCGGCTGCCCGACGGGTCTGGCCGTGTTCAGCACCCTGATCCTGGGTGCCCACGCCTACGGTTCCACCGAGATCGAGGGCGGCGGCCTGGAGCACATCGTGAAGCAGCTGGGCTATGGTGACGACCCCCTGAACCAGCGTGCGTCTGTGGGCTGGAAGGCACACAAGACCGCTGAGCGCCTGGTGGAGCAGTACATGGTGCGCATTGAGAGCTGCAGCGCACGGTACAGCGCAACGGCTGAGGCGAACTAACCATGAGCCGCCGAACGGATTTGGAACTAAACCTCTCAGTCAGCGCTTTGGGCGCTGACAGCTCCCCTAGTAGGGGAGCCAAGTGTAGGAGTTCGGCGGAGGATAGAGTGATAGAAAGGAGCCGATAAAATGGCAGAAGCAAAGAAAAAGACTGAGACGATCCGGCTGTTTTCGGACGGCGGGAAGTACAAGGGCGACCTGTTCGTGAGCGTGAACGGTGTGAACTACCAGTTGCAGCGCGGCAAGAACATTGAGGTGCCCCCGGAGGTGGCGGAGGTCATCCGCCACAGCCAGGAACAGGACGACCAGACCGCTGCCCGCATGGAAGAGCTGGCGAATAAGGCGTAATTTTTGAGAACCCCCGGCCCGGCGGCACACGCTGTGCCGGGGGTTATTTGTTAAACCTCTCAGTCGCCTTCGGCGACAGCTCCCCTAGTAGGGGAGCCCTTGGCAGACCGGTGATGAGAGTACTGGACGAATAAGGCCCAATATCCCGGGGACGGGATGGCCTTGCTATAGAGGGAAGGTGTAAATATGACTGTTGGTAAAGCAATCGAAACCGCTGACAAGCTGCGGCCCAACAACGGGTTTGACCGCGAGCTGAAGATCTTATGGCTGCGGCAGGCGGATGCGGGGTTGAGAAAGAGCGTGGTGGACAAGAGCGACACCACCGATTTTGATGCCGTGGGTGCGGATATCTTATACGACCGGGAGCAGGAACTTTTGCGGCAGGACGCGGAGCTGCTGCTGCCGGAGCCCTACGACAGCTACTATGCCCACTATCTGGCGGCCCAGATGGACGCGGCCCTGGGCGAGACCGACCGCTATGCCAACGAGATGCAGCTGGCCAACGAGAACCAGCAGGAGTTTGCAGCCTGGTGCAGGCACACCTACCTGCCAAGGATGGCCACGAAGTGGAGGTACTGAGATGGCACTGCCGAGTTTATACAGCATCTCGACGGGGAAGAGCATCCAGACGGCCTTTGGCGGCCTGAACGAAAGCTATGCCTGCGCCGAGGCAGAATTTACCGAGATGAAGAACTTTTCCAGCCGGGGATACCCCGCACTGCAGACCCGGACACCCCGGCGCACCATGCGGGCCATGGGCCGCTGCAACGGGATGTACCACCTGAACGGCCTGCTGCTGTGCGAGGGCACCACCCTGCGCTACACCGAGGACAGCGAGGACGACGTGGCCACCGCGGCTGCGGGCGGGGAGATCGTGCTGGAAAATGCCGTGACGGACAGCGAGAAAATTATGATCGGCATGGGCACAAAGATCCTGATCTGGCCGGATGCCAAGAGCTTTGACACGGCCACCGGAAAGCTGGAAGCCCTGAGCGCCGCATGGAGCCAGACCGGCACGGTGACCATTGCCCCCTGCGACGCGGGCGGCAAGACCTACACCGTGAGCAGCGTGGGAACCACAGAACCTTCCGGCCCGGCGGACGGGACGCTGTTTCTGAAACAGAACTCCTCTTCCAGCAAGTGGGCCTATGTGAACGTGCTGGAACAGTACGATGCCAAGAGCGGCAAGTGGGCAGAGATCCTTTTGAACAGTGTGAAGATGACCCTGCCCGGGCTGGCCGCTGCGGGCTTCAAGAAGGGGGATACCATTACGGTGGAGCAGGTGCCCGGGCTGGTGGAAGAGTATCTGGCCGAGGGTGTGAACGGCGAGGTGACAATTGAGCAGATGGACGGGGACAGCATTGTGCTGACCGGCAGCCCAAAGACCGAGAGCACACGCTATTACGGCAGCTTTACCGTGACGGCAGGCGGTACCACCTGGAAGAGCATGAACGGTAGCGAGAGCGCCACAGCGGGCGGCACCACCATTACCGCACGGCGGCGGGTGCCCCGGCTGGAATATGTGACCGAGAACGCCAACCGGGTATGGGGCTGCAACAGCGAGGAGAATGTGATCTACAGCTGCAAGCTGGGCGACCCCACCAACTGGTACAGCTACCGGGGCATTGCTTCGGACAGCTACGCCGTGAACGTGGGCAGTGACGGCCCCTTTACCGGTGCGGCCACATGCATGGGCTATGTGCTGTTCTTCAAGGAGAACTGCCTGCACAAGCTCTACGGCAGCCGCCCGGCGGACTATCAGCTGGTGAGCGTGCAGTGCCGGGGCGTGGCCAAGCAGGCCAGCAAGAGCATGTGTGTGCTGGCAGAGGTGCTGTACTACCTTTCCCCCGACGGCGTGATGGCCTGGGACGGCAGCCTGCCGGTGAAGATCAGCGGCGGACTGGACAACACCTGGCTGATGAACGTGCGCGGGGCGGTGGGCGGTGTGCTGGACACTCGGTATTACCTGCATCTGCGGGTGCCGGGCCGGAACGAGACCCGGCTGCTGGTCTACGACACCGAACGGCGGCTCTGGCACGAGGAGGACACGGCGGCAGAAGAGAATGCTTCCGGCTGGGCGATGTGCTCCACAGGGCGGCAGCTCTACCAGTGGGACGGCGTGAACCTGTGGGCCACCGAACCGGAACGGGAGGCCGACCGGGACACCGACACGGCAAAGGCGAATCTGGAACAGAAGGTGGGCTTTGAGGCTGTGAGCGGCGACATTGGGTTGAACATCCCGGCGGACAAGTACATCAACCGGGTGTTTCTGCGGGTGGATGCCCTGACGTACAGCGTTGTGGAGCTGCAGGCCAGCTATGAGGGCGGGGCCTGGGAGACACTGGGCCAGGCAGCCGTTCTGAACAAATACACCCGGGTCAACCTGCCCTTTGTGCCGGAGCGGCACGACACCATGCGGCTGCGGATCAAGGGCACCGGGCAGATCGCGGTGCGGAGCATTGCGTTCAGCATGGCAGAGAGCCGGGGCAACCGGGTGGCCGGAGGGGAGCCGAAACGATAACCCTCTCAGCGCGCAATGCACCTGCGGTGCAGTTGCTTGCAGCTCCCCCGAAGGGGGAGCCCTGCTTAGAGGAAGGAGATTTTATATGGCAGATATTACGAGGCTTGGCGAGATCGCCATGCCGAAACTGAGTGACAACATGGCCCCGGAGGACAGGCGGAGCATCAACAACTACCTGATGCAGCTGCGGGACCAGATGATGTACATGATGCAGAACCTGGACGAGACGAACTTCAGCGACACCATGCGGGACAAGCTGGTGGCCATGGGGCTGAAGGTGGAGTAAACGAAAGGAGACAGTGAGAAGATGGCAAGAGGAGAATGGTGGGAGTACCTGATCCCGGGCCACAATGTGGGGCTGATGATAGGGGATGTGTATGACGGCATTACCGGCAACAGCGAAAAGAATGCGGGCACCGGCGTGTTTGGAACCAGAAAGAACGATTCCAACAGCTACCAGTACGCCCAGAGCAATGACCGGGTGACCACGGCAAAGAACAATCTGGATTACATCAAAGGACAGAAGCCCGGGGAGTATCAGAGCGAGTACGGCAGCCAGATCAGCGGCACGCAGAGCCAGCTGGACAAGATGAACCGGGACGGCTTTTCTTACGACTACACCAAGGACGCAGCTTACCAGCAGTACAAGAACCAGTACACTCGGGGTGCGGAGCTGGCCAGCGAGAACGCTGCCGCCAACGCTTCGGCCCGCAGCGGCGGCTACGGCAACAGCTGGGGCACTTCCAGCGGGCAGACGGCCTACCAGAGCACCATGAACGGGCTTTCGGACGTGGCAGACAGCTTATACAGCCAGGCCTACAACGAATATGCCACCAAGAAGAGTGATCTGAGCAACCGGCTGAGCTCTTTGCAGCAGCAGGAAAAGCTGGCGCAGGATGCTTACAACACCCGCCTGAACAATTACTATGGTCAGCTGAACAGTGCCCAGACCGAATATGCCAACGCGGTGGGGGCCAACCAGAAGAAGGATGCGAACAACACCAACTTCTGGGGGAACGTTTTGCAGGTCGGCGCACAGCTGCTGCCGTGGGTGCTGAAAGCGTTTGCCGTGATCTGAAGACCGGTGTGTGGCAGAAGAAAAGGAGAACGACATGTTATTTGATACCTTACGGAAAAAGAACCAGGCGGAACAGGAAGAGCGGGAATGGAATGCCAACCGCCCGGCGGACTATGTGAGCCGGAACAAGGACGCAATGGACAGCCTGACCGGGCAGATCGGCAGCGGGTTCGACTGGGACACCGGCAGCAAAGCCTACCAGCAGTACCGCGCCCAGGCCCAGGCCAATGCTGCCGCCAGCGCGGAGAACGCCCAGGCCAACGCGGCGATGCTGGCGGGCGGGTATGGAAGCAGCTACGCCGACAGCGTGGCAAAGCAGGGCCAGCAGCAGGCGCTGAGCGGCATTGACAATGCGGTACCCGGCCTGAGAGGCCAGGCAATGAGCGAATACCAGAACCAGCAGAACGACCTGCTGAGTGCCCTTTCCGGCATGGCCAACACCGAGGCGCTGGACCGCAGTGCCTACGGCAGCAACTTTGCCAACTACACGGCGTGGCAGAATTTCCTTGCCAACCAGAGCGAACAGGCCCGGAACGAGAACGACAATTACTGGAACAACCTCTGGAACACGGTAAAGAACATCGGCTCGGCGGCCCTGACAGCCTACGATGGGTACAAGGGGTACACCCAGCAGCAGTGGGAAAATGACTTTGCCCGGGAACAGTGGGAGTACAACAAGAACCGCACCGACCAGAGCGATGCCCTGAGTGCTTACCAGCAGGCGTTCAACCTGTACACCCAGGGCGCTGGGGATGCGGCCAGCGACGTGCTGAACCGGTACGGCCTGAACGCAAACGCTTTTGCCAACTATACCGGCGCACCGGTGACCCGGGACGATCAGGCCGGTGTTCTGAGCACCGCGGCTTCTCTGGTGGCAAGCGGAAATCAGGAAGCGGCGGCCAACCTGCTGAAGATGTACGGGCTGGACAGCAATGCAGCCGGTTCCTATGGCACCATTGCAAAACGTCAGCTGGCGACCCAGCTGGCAAAGGCGGCAGCTACGAAGAGCAGCGGAAGTTCGAGAAGATCCGGTGGCTCCAGCAAGAGCGGAAGCGGGTGGACAAACAGCCAACTGCTGACGGCGCTGGGTAAGTATCAGAGCCTGAAGGATGATGACCCGACCAAGAGCGTCTATGCGAACATTCTGGCCAGCGCCGGAATGCTGCCTGACGGTGACACGGGCACAACAGCAGCGACCGGAACTGGCAGCGGGCTGATCGCCCCGCTGGCGAATCCGAACAAGTGGGCCCTGCCCGGGGGAACCACGGGAGGGAGCACGGGTAAGAGTACCGGAATGCCGTACAGCAACGCCCTGAGCTATGCAAAGGGGTGGAAGGAACAGGGAATGGATGCAAATACCATCGCCAGTCGGCTGATGAATCTGGGTGCATCGGACGATGTGATCGACAGGGCAATGCAGAACGCTGGATTTTAAGGAGGAAACAGGATGGCATGGAAATCGGGAAGTGCTGCTGCGCTGCGGAACCGCAATGAAAAAGAGCGGCAGGAAAAGACTGTGATGGCAACAGCAGCGGGCGGGGCAGAACCCCTCAGTCAGCGCAAGAGCGCTGACAGTCGCAACCCGTTAGACCTTGGCAGTACGGGAACAAGCTGGGCAAAGGGCAACGCTGCTGCCCTGCGTGCACAAAAACAGCAGGAAGCAACGAGCCGACAGACGGGCACCGACCTGTATTCCACGGCGCTGGAGGATTACCGGACAAGGAACAACCTGGGCTTTGCGGATGACATGGACAGCCGGAGCGACGAGCTGAACCGGCAGAAGGTGACAGTGAGCCCGGCGGGGAATACTCTGGGAGCGTGGTACGGACAGCAGGCCCAGAAGCTGAAGAATAGCTATGCGGAGTACAGCCAGCCGGACGACTTTGACCAGGCCAACCAGTGGTTTGACCAGCCTCGGAATCAGGAGCTTGTGAACAAGCTGCTGGAAAAGAAGAGCAATTATACCAGCTATGCCGAGACCGGCACCAGCAGAAACGGGGCCAGCGTCGGGGATGGTAGCATCGACCCCTTCCGCACCACGGGAATCAAGGGGAAGGTGGGCAACACCTACAGCACGGCGGACCTGAAAAAGCTGGGGTACACGGACACGGAGATCCGGCAGGCCAGGGAGTATCTGGACACCATGGAAGAAATCCCGGAGTGGAAGCAGCTGGCCCGGCGGACGGCAAACACCGTGGGCGGCGTTGCGGACACCGTGGCCGCTGCCCCGCTGATGGGTGCGGAGTACCTGGTGCAGGCCGGAAAGAACATCCGGCAGAGCAGCGAGAACCGGAAAGCACTGGAAGCAGAGCTTGCCCGGAACCCCCGCGAGAAGAACCTGTATGACCAGCTGATGGAAACTGACATGGACTACCAGCCCAAGTACAGCACCGGCGACCTGTTGCAGCAGGGATTTACCCGGCAGGAGATCGAGGACATGAGCAGCCGCATTGCCGGAACGGAAGCAAAGGGTGGCATCGACACGGAGAAGAGCGTGGGCTACCAGCTGTACAACCGGGGCCAGCAGCTGACGGGCGCGGCCCAGAGCGGCCTGACCGATGTGCAGCGGACCGTGCAGGGCGTGGCGACCAGCGCGGCAGAGAACCTTGCCGTGGCTGCCATCAACCCGGCGGCGGTGCTGCCGGTGCTGAGTGCCCAGGGCGCTGCGGATGCCATGGGCAAGAGCGCGGCCAAGGGCGAAAGCGCAGGCAAGGCGCTGGTGGGCGGCGTGGCCAAGTTTGGCGCAGGATGGGCCATCAACAGCGTGGGTGCGGCTGATCTGGCAAGAACCATGGGCGCGGACTACGCCAGAAATTCCGTGGCGGGAGCTGTGGCAGACAAGATCCGGGCGCTGGCTGGGGATTCGGCCTTTGCGGCGGCACATCCGGCAGTTGCCAACGCCATTTCCGGCGGCATTGACAACGCCGTGCAGGCCTTTGTGGAGACCTACGCCGACAAGGCCATTGATGCGGCCCTGGGAGACAGCGAAGCTGCCCAGACCATGTTTACCACAGACACGCTGGTTCAGGCGCTGGAAGCGGGGCTGACCGGCGGTGCGTCCGGCGCGCTGGGCGGCGCTGTGGGCACAGGGCTTTCCAGGATGAACGCGGGAGATTCCAGCCTGCGGGGAAACGTGGAGCGGTATGCCGCTCAGGACGAATACGAGCAGGCGCTGAAGGAACACCAGCGCCGGGAGGAGCTGGCGCGGGAACCGGAACCCCTCAGTCAGCGCGTGAGCGCTGACAGCCCCCCTAATAGTGGGGCCCTTGGCATGTCGGTGGAGTCTGATGGGACTGAAAAAGGCTCTGCTGACCTGAAAGCGGCGGGCCCTGCGGCTGAGGGCAACAGTGCGGAAACTGCTGCCATATCGGACAACTTGGCTGTGCAGACGTTTGCAGAAGCGGCGGCCGGTGACAGCCTGACAGGCAAGACCATCAGGCTGTTCACCCCGGAGGCCGGAAACGAGGCAAACCGCGCGGCTTTTGAGGAAGCCTATGGGGTGAAGTTGCCGAGCACGGCTGCGGCTACCCGGCGGATGCTGCGGGAAGTGGCGGCACAGCGCAGCCAGCAGAATGCTGTTGAGAACGCTGGGGAAAGTGTGGAAAGCTCCACGGAAACAGCGGCGGACGGCGCAGAACCCCTCAGTCATCGCATAAGCGCTGACAGCCGCAACCCGTTAGCCCTTGGCAGTGCGGAAAACATTGGTCTGACTGCGCAGAATGGAGCTGACCGGCAGGCTGTGATGCAGTCGGTCCCTGTGGAAGAAAGCACCCTTGACGGGATGGACAGCAGCAACAGCCCGATGCGGGAGACCTACGGCATGGAAGCACCGAGGAGGGAGGGCCAGAAGCAGGCCCGGACGGAGCAGGTGCTGCGGAGCTGGAAGGTGGGCGAAAAGGCGGCACAGGAGATCAGCCGGAAACAGCCGGAAGGCGTGGACAGTGACCGCTATGCGGCGGCAGCATCCACTCTGTACCGGCTGGGCCAGATGGAGGACGTGAAGACCTTTGACCAGGCGCTGGAGCTGGCAGGCACTGGCAGCGGCATGGCGGCCAACGTGAACTATGTGCTGGGCAACCTCGAGGGCCGGAACGCGCTGGAGATCGCCTACACCTACGGCAGGGATGCGGCAGAGACCCGGTGGGCCAAGAGCCAGCTGGGCGGCACTCTGACGGAACAGAGCCTGACGGGCAGGGGTGAGACCATCTACAAGGGAACCCTGCGCAACGCGAACGACGCTGGCAGCCAGGTGATCGAGCTGAACGCGGCGGCAACCGGCACCACGGCGGTTCTGAAAAACGTGCTGCAGAACGGTGCGGGACAGGCAGACAGCCGGGTGCGGGCCTATGTGGACACGGAGACGGCCCGGATCTTCTTTGGGGACAGTGCACAGGATACGTTCGGCACGGTGCTGCACGAGGACTACCACTGGTACAACGCACTGGACAGCGAGGGAGCAAAGACTTTGCAGGACCATGCCCTGCTGTATCTGGCCAGGAGCAGCGGCTTTGAGACCGTGGACGAGATGATCCGGGAGAAGATGGCCGACTATGCCCAGCAGAACCTGACCTATGAGGAAGCTGCCGAGGAGCTGGTGGGCGATGCCTGGCGGGGCATCTTCTCCACCGAGGCAGACTTCAAGCGCTGGGTAGAGTTCCAGCGCGGGCAGGCCGAGAAGAACAGCGGCAGGGCCGGAACCATCCGCACCGTGATGAACCGGGTGAAGGAGATGCTGGACGGCATCATCAGCCGGGCCAAGGAAGTGCTGACCCTTGACCCCGACAACCGGGCTGCCCTGAAGGCCCAGCGCCTGGCCGAGAACGAGCGCAAAATTTTGCAGGACGAATACTTTGCCCACGCTGAAAAAGCGATGGACAACCTGCGCAGTGCAAAAGAAAACGCCGCTGCCCCCAAGACAGAGAGCGCGGCGGAAGGACGCAATATTCGTTTTTCGATCCAGAAGGATGCCGACGGAGAGAGCTACATCAAAATTGATGAAGATATCCTGAACGGTGTTCCACAGGAAGATTGGAAAACCGTAGTGAAGCAGGCCATCAAAGAACGGTATCCGAATGGCTTTGAGCGGAACGGCTGGACAATTTTGAACCATAAAGATGGAAGAAGTGAGTTTGTCCGTTCTAAATCTACAATGGCGCTTCAGAGAACGAACGAAGAAACGTATGCAGATAAAATGCGGATGGCTGCAAATCTGGATGAAATTATTAAAACCGCAGATGAAGTCTACAGAGAACCTGCAAACCACAAGAATGCGGAAGCATTCAACCGTGGAAAAATCAAAATTGTGGTTGGGCAGAATGCCTATGAAGCAGATGTTCTGACTGCCTTCAAAGCAAATGACCGGGAGATTTTCCTGTCTCTTATACACATCTGACGCTGCCGACGAAGAGGATAGTGTAGAT
>ENA-OZKM01000535-OZKM01000535.1-human-gut-metagenome-genome-assembly--contig:-NODE-535-length-10363-cov-5.496120_pt1 | contig 10363 bp, 6 predicted proteins | sample MGYA00244822_ERZ653755 | MGnify/ENA primary metagenome ERZ653755 (study PRJEB26926, sample SAMN06165342) | human gut metagenome | biome: ENVO:00009003; feature: ENVO:2100002; material: ENVO:00002003...
CATACGAGATCCTGAGATGTCTCGTGGGGCTCGGAGATGTGTATAAGAGACAGGGCGTAGACAGATCACAGAAAACAAGCTGCGCACTGCGTTGGGGCATGGTATGCTCCCATATCTCAAAAATTTTGCCCACACAGATATTGACCTTGCTGTCAGGATCATCGGGCAAGTCGGGGTCGATCAAGCGCTGATCCAGCGCCAATTTGCGTCCGTCGTTGGTGATTTTCAGCATATTGTCCTCATAGGGCTTTACCATTTTATTGCGGATTTTGTCAGCCCGTTCGCCCAATTCCGCTACCATCTGTTTTTGTATTTCAGAGGGCTTTAGCTGGATGTTGGTCGGCTTGCCGCCCACAAGGGCAGGGACAGGTAATTTCAGCATATCTGCTGTTTGAATATCGGCGCATTCTTTGAACATTGCCATAAGTTCCGGCAGATTGAAAAAACGAGCAAATCGTGTTTTTGTGCGGTAGCCGGTTCCCTCCGGCGCAAGTTCGATGGCTGTGACGGTTTCGCCAAAGGTGGCCGCCCAACTGTCAAAGTTTGCAAGGCCGTTGCGTTCCAAGGTGTACTGCTGCAAATAGCGCTGCATGGTATACAGCTCGGTCATGCTGTTGGAAATGGGGGTGCCTGTGGCAAACGTTACGCCCCGCGCCCCAGTGATTTCATCAAGGTACTGGCACTTCATAAACAGGTCACTGGCCTTTTGGCTCTCGGTGGTGCTGATACCCGCGATGTTGTGCATCTTAGTAACGGTCATGAGGTTCTTGAAATTGTGTGCTTCATCGACCATGAGGGAGTCTGCGCCTAGTTCCTCAAAAGTCACCACATCATCCCGCTTCGGGGCGTCCAGCAAATTTGACAGCTTGGTTTTTAACTGCTTTTTCTTACTTTCCAACTGCTTGACGGTCAGACGGCTGTCGCTGTTGTCCATGCTCTCTAACTGCATCTCCAGTTCGTCAATTTGCTTGCGGATAAACTCGGCTTTTCTGGCATCGGAAAGTGGAATCTTTTCAAACTGGCTGTGACCGATTACCACAATGTCATAGTTGCCGGTGGCGATTTTGGCACAAAACCGTTTACGGTTTGACTTTTCAAAATCGCGCTGCGTTGTCACCAAAATGTTTGCATTGGGGTATAGCTTCAGCGCTTCACTGGCAAATTGGCCTGTCAGATGATTTGGCACGGCGACAAGTGTTTTGCTGCATAATCCCAATCGCTTTTTCTCCATCGCGGCGGCGACCATCTCATAGGTTTTTCCTGCGCCGACAACGTGCGCCAGCAGTGTGTTGTGCCCGTACAAAATATGTGCAATGGCATTGCGCTGGTGGGGCCGCAGCGCGATTTCCGGGTTCATGCCGAAAAACTGGATGTGGCTGCCGTCGTACTCACGGGGGCGGATGCAGTTGAACTTTTCATTGTACAGCGCCACCAAACTTTCCCGGCGCTCACGGTCCTTGAAAATCCAGTCTTTAAAAGCATCTTCTATCATCCGCTGCTTGGCCTGTGCTTCTTCGGTGGCAGGACCATTGAGTTTATGCTGCTCCTTGCCGTTTTCGTCATAGATTGTATCGTAAATTTTGGTGGCCCGCAGATTGAGTGCGTTCTCCAACAAATGATAGCCGTTGATACGTTTTGTGCCGTAGGTGTTCGTGACGCGGATATTATCGTTGCCCTGGCTCTTGTTGGAAATATACCAGTTATTCAGATATTCATTGTAACGGACAGCTATTTTCTGTTCGCGGTAGGTTGACTGAAAAAGTTCATCGGCAAACTGCTTGATGATTTCCGGCCCGATCCATGTAACACCCAACCGGACCGTTATTTCGCCCGCCGTCAAGTCCTTGGGCTGCACCTGTTCCAACGCTTCTACATTGATGCGGAACGCCGGGTCTTGGTCGGCTGCAACATGAGCAACACGCAGCTTTTCGCGTACATTGCCGGATAAATACTCATCCGCCATAAGGTAAACAGGGCTGCCGTCCTCCTGTTTGCGGAAAGGCTCTACAAAAATAACGCCCGCCAGTTCCTTAGCAAGCGTTGCTTCATCTTTCCCGGTAAGGTGCATCATGTAAGGCATATCGACCTTGGCACGTTCCCCGATGCTCAGTGCCAGAGCGTCCGATGCCGTGTCGGCGTGGTCGGGTATCTGTGCAGAGCGGATAGTCCTTTTGGTGAACATATCCGACTTGCTGATAAAGTTTCCTTTTTCATCGACATTTTCCAGTGAACACAGCAAATAGTAGCTGCTGTCATCCCGGAAAGACAACTCCGCGCTGCGGCTGTTGATAAGGCCGTGCTTGGCGCGGAAGGCATCATACTGGCGGTTAAGCTGGGCTTGCAGACGGTGGATTTCCTCGTCCGACAAGTCCTGCAACTGCGCATCGATCAGAGCGCGGGTGGTATCGCGCAGTTCCACCAGTTTGCGGATACGCTCGGCAGAGGCTGCGTTGGGATTACATTCCCGCATGACTGCGCCTTCGCGGTAATAGATTTTATCGTCCTTTACCGTGTAGCTGAAATTACGCACAAAGGGATCGGCATCAATGTACTTGGTGTCCTCGCCGCTTTCCTCCTGTATGGAAATTTCGGCTCTTGTCAGCGTGGCGGTCAAGTGCTGCATGGCAGTGTCGATTTGCGTTTCCAGCAACGGCTTTCCGAAACGGTCCACCGCATCGGGGTCTATTGGCTGGCAGGTGGAAGTCGGGCCATACGGACCGGAGACTATCTCCATCTTGCCGCAAATCATTTCAGGGTGCTCCACAAAGTAGCGGTTCATGGTGATGCCGTTGGCATCTTCTGCAAGGTGCAGCCAAGGCTCGTCCTGCTGGCGCAGCGTATCGCGCTTTTGCAGAAATATTACATCGGTCATGATCTTTGTGCCGCTGCCCTTGAACGCATTGTTGGGCAAGCGCACCGCACCGATGAGGTCGCAGCGCTCGGCGATGTACTTGCGGGCGCGGTCATCCTTTTTGTCCAATGTGCCGCTGGAGGTGATGAACGCCATGATGCCGCCGGTGCGCAGCTTGTCGATGCTCTTGGCAAAGAAATAGTCGTGAATGGGAAAATGCAGCCGGTTATACTGCGGGTCATTGACTTGAAAATTACCGAAAGGGACATTGCCAATAGCGCAGTCAAAATAGTTGTCGGGGAGAAGCGCATTTTCATAGCCGGTCACTTGGATATTGGCCTTTTGATACAACTGCTTTGAGATGCGGCCTGTGATGCTGTCCAATTCTACGCCGTAGAATTTGGCATCACTGCTGCCAAAATGTCCGTGTGCGAGAAATGCGCCTGTGCCCATGCTGGGTTCTAGGATTTTGCCGCCCTTTACGCCGAAGCGCTCCAGTGCACGGTAGATGGGGTGGATAACGGTGGCGGGGGTATAAAACGCCGTCAGGGTGCTGCTGCGGGCAGCTTCATACTCAGATTCAGACAATGCTGCTTTCAGCTGGCTGTACTCGTTCGACCATGCACTTTTGTTCGGGTCGAACGCATCCGAAAGCCCGCCCCAGCCCGTGTACTGCGCTAAAATTCTCTGTTCATCCTCAAAAGCAGGGCTGCCGCCGTTCGCTACGCGCTGCTCAATTTCTTTCAGCTTTTGGATGGCGGCACTATTGGCTGCAAATTTTTCGCGCGGTGCTGTCGGCAGGTTATCCAGATAAGGGGCTTCATAGGTAATGGGTTCGCGGTGGTAGGGTTCATCTTCTGCCGAAAGCCGTTCTGCGTCCGCCATAACCTGTGCCACAAAGGGGCTGGGTTCTTCGATGACTTCGCCCACGATGGGTTCGGCAGTTTCTTCCGGCTGCTCTTGGCGGCTTGGAACTTCCGGGGCGGATAGTGCTGCATTTTTGGGGTTGGCAGCAAGCAGCCGCGCAAACTCCTCGTGGCTGACGGCACGGCCTACCAGCGGGAAACTTTCATCCCGCAGATGAATGTTTTCCCTGCCGATTTCCTCCACGGTAAAGGGTCTGGCATCTTCCAGATAAACCGTGCTGCCGATAGTTACAGGCGATTTTTCGACTTTTCTTGTAGTCGGATGATGCTTTTCAAACTCTGCTTCGGCGGTATTGATAAAATCCGAGAAAGCGCTGTTTTCAATGCCCTGCACAGCAAGCTCGTGGTTATCTTGGAAGTAGTCGATATGGACAATGTTACCGTCAACCTCATAGCGGATTTCGTTCCGCAGAAGATTGGCATACACTTGGATTTCGTGCTCATCGTCCTCGGTGGTAGAGTAAGCAAACTCCACGCGGGTCAAGTCGGAGAAATTCGGCTCGTTTAGCCCCTCATTCTCGCAGAAATCCGCGATGGCGTGTTTTGCATGGTCAAGGGCGGCATCGTTCGCTGCGCGGGCGGCTTGCTGTTCTGCTGCCCATGCCTGATAGGGGGCTTTTTCGGCATCGGTCAGATACTGGTCGTTGTAAACCAAAAGCCGCAGGCGCTGGGCAACCTCTTTCCACTTCAAAACGCGGCGATACTCACCGTCCTCTGTACGTCGGGTGATTTCAAGATTTTTGCCCATGTGGTCAAGAAAGCCGTGCCCACCATCACGGAAGATCCATGTGCCGCCGCCGATGCCGTATTCTTTTTTCAGCCAGCGGGCTTGATCTTCTTCGATAGGAAGTACCTGTGCAGAGAGATATTGCTGAATGCGAAATTTGCTATCTTCAAACCCGCCGCCTTTGCACAGTGCATCGGTAATGTCCTGCTCCGTAATGTACTTGCCGGATGCGTCAATGATGGGCTTGTTCCACTTTTTGGCTTCTGCCGCAAGGTCGATATTTTTTGCTTGCTGCTCATGGCTCGGCAGCCCTGCCTTTTCAGAATCTTCGGGAGTAAGAGTAAGCTGCTCCATCTGCTGCGGCACGGGTGTAGCCTTGATGGGAACCATCAGACGCCCTTGCTCGATAAGGTCAGCAATCTTTGCGGCAACAGCATCCCATGTCAGATTGACCTGCGCTGTTTTGGTAAGATAGTTGCCCTCCCAAAGTTCAAGGTACATATCATGCCGGATAAAACCAACGGTATGGTCATCCACGAACAAATATGTATAAATTTGCTTGTAACAGTGCTTGCAAAAGGCGCTGCGCTCGGCAAGGTCGGGATGCTCATTGAAATATTCCAGAATAGCCGCATTGTCGGTACGGCTGGAGGATTCTTTCGCCAGCAAGCCTAGAATCAGTTCATCGCTCAGCGGCGGCAAATCAGAAATGGGTACAGAAAAAGCGGAGGGCGTGGTATCGCTCTCCGCTTGGGGTTCTTGTATTACAGGCTGTAAATCTGCTGCATCGCCAGTTCCTCGGCTTGGCTCTGCAAGGCGTTCATCCACTGCGTCCAGCCCATCGGGTCTGTCTGCCGGTTCGGGGCGGTGCTCTGCTGCATCAGCGTCTGCATCGTCTGCTCGATTTGCCGGTGTACTGCGTTGTCCATCTCCGCCAGATGCGGGTAAAGCGTTCCCTCCAGCAGCATCTCGTCGAACACCATCGGGGCGTTCTCCAGCAGGAATTTCCGCCGCAGGCTGCCGTACTTGCCGATCTCCGGCATCGGCGGCTCGTTCAGCGTCAGCGCCGGGATTTGGTAGCCGTTCACCATCATGTACTCCATTGTTGACCTCCTTGGTGTTATTGGTTTCTTCCTGTTTGTCACCATAATAGCGGACTTTTTCGGCGCGTGCAACACTGTCGATTTCTCTCGTGATGCTGCCGATCTGCTGCATGAGAGGCCGTGCCGCCTGTTGGCAAGCGCTGCCCAAACACAGAGTGATGCGGTTTGTATCAAACTGGTTCACGGACTCAAGGGCAGACAGATCCAGCCGCGCAGTATCCACGCCGCACCGCAGCGCGGCCATATACAGACAGCTTTGGGTGATAAGCTGTATAAATAGCTGCCGCTGTTCGTCCGGCTTGGCCCACTGTAAGCTGCTGCCGTCTATGGCTTTTCCCAGTGCGGTTGTGAACATGGCGCTGCGCTGGGCAACGCAGGATGTAGAGAGCATGAGGAGGGCGCTCTGGATGCTGTCAGCGTGATTATCCGCTACGATTTTATCCCAAACAGGCCGCCAGTTCTGGTCTGTAATGACCCACGGCAGCGCTTCGGGAATCTCTGCGCGGGGGATGGTATCGGAAATGTCAAACAGATACCGCAGCCGGGAAGAATTTGCCCGTGTGTCAAATACCGCGATACCGTGTGCGCCGCGCTTGACCCAGCGACCTGCATTATTATTCCAGTAAGCTATGTCGGCCACGGCTGTGGCGGTGGGGCTTTGCTCGTGAATCAAAAGCTGGTTTGGGAAACTATAATTATAAGCAATGGCCGCTGTCCGCAAAAATGCTTTCCAACGGTCACTGCTCTCCGTGACGGCTTGCAGTTGCTTTTTGGCAAGCGCACGGATATTTTCGTATTTTGCCATTTGCTACTCCTCATCGTTCATAAGGTTCCGGTTCGGCTTGTTTCATATTCTCTAACTCCGGCAATAGATAATCAACCTGACGATAACCATATTCATCTACATAGAAAGCCTGTGTTTCGCTCCTGTTGTGAATCACGATAATATCGCTGATAGAAACAGAACGCATCTTTTGAGCATTGGGACGGTTGCTTTGGTTATGCTCTATATAAATATCTTCAGGCTCATCCCAGCGTTCCATCTGTCCACTATAAACGAGTTTATAATCCGCAGCCTTCATACGGGTTTTCGCATAAGCATAGTTTCTGAAAACGAAATCACGGTTATTGGTTTGATAAATCTCATAAGGGTAAGTCTGTCTCTTTTCTTTACGAAAGCCGCCCGGCCAATAGATGTCCCGCGGCAATCCCAATGGCTTGTCCATCTTATCCGGGAACACAACCGGGGTAATCGGCATACCAACCTCAGCGGCTTTCAAGATTTCCTTTCTAAACTTGTCTACATCTGTAAAGGGAGTAACATATCCGACTATTTTTCCATCATCACTAAGATATTCGATGTAGCCAATTACGTTATCAGAATTTCCCATTTGGTTTACCTCAATAAAAAAGACCCTGTACAAATTTGTACAGAGCCTTGTGTGAATACTAATTCGGTTTTATGCGGGACGATTATTGCTGCGTTCGCTGCGCTTGATGCCCATGAACGGAGGAACCGAGGAACGGGTCAAGCCTTGTTCACGCGCCTTTTGCAGTTGGTATTCATGCAGTGCAATCGTATCCAAGAGATCCCGCATTTCCTGCGTCGCACGATAGTAATTGATGCCGTATCGCTTGCATACAGCACTTAAATTGTTCAGCATTTCGATGCTTTCTTTGGACATACGCTTCACTTCAATGTCAATATGCTCGTTCATACGTGACCTCCTTTTATGAAAGATAAGTGTTAAATATTGTAAGTGCAGCATTATCCGCGATCATCAACATAATAGGACCGCCAGACTGCTTTGAGAAAATGCGGACCGCACCAAAATCACTTATATAATGTCTGGCCAATTCATCAGTTTTTGCTTCAAAGGTTACAACGCCATTTTTTCCACTGTCGATAGAAAGCTGAATGCCAAAAGCAATCATCATCCGCCCAATATCGACATATTTTCGATGCGAAACCAGTGTGGGATTGCTGTCGGGGTGGCTTTCAATATATTCGATATAAACAAACATGCTCTCCGGCGTTTCACGATATGCACCCAAAGCAACGATTTCTCCATCCTCGGTTTTGCCTGCGTATTTCTCTAAATCCGGGTCACCGATAAATTCGCTTGTCCAATCCGTTTGCCAGCAGGATTTTGTACCGGCAAGGTCAGCGTCTGTGGCACGATCTATTTCAATGGGGATTTTTCGTTCGGTTGCTGTTTCTGTAACAAAATATTGCAGTATCATTTTCTCACCCCTGATTGTATTATATCGAATTGTCATGAAAAAATCAATAAATGATTATTGCCCACTCTTTTCCAAACAGCTAATTATCTCCATCATTTTGTATTCTGACGGAGATTTTAAGATAAATGATGGAGATGATCATCATCGTTCAAGTCTTTCCCAAAAAGACAATTTACCTCCATAGCGCTCGTCCTGTGGGCGCACTTTGGCAGCGGGCAGTTCGTCGCTTGCCATATCCGCGACTTGCGGGAGAAAAAGTAGTCGGCTGTACCGGTCTGCCTGATCCTTGGATAGCCCTATGACCTTATCGCCATTTAGTCCGCAAACGAGAAAGCGTCCGCGCACAGTCACGCCCTCGTCATTGACCTGTCTGTTATATTTCAGTCGGCTTTGGGCTTTGCTGCATATCAGCCCGATGCGAGGTGTGCCAAACGGTTTTAGAATTTGGCTTTCACCCTCGATTACCTCGGAAACCGCAGTCGCCGCACTGGAAAAACCCGCTTGATAAGGGCAGTAGCTGGGTTCAACAACTAATAATCTCGTCATCGGTGTCCCCCTTCATCTGCTGCCGTGCTGGTGGGCACGGGCGTAGTTTTCCAGCAGTTTTACGATAACCTGCTGCATCTGGTCGCTTGTAAAGCCTTTCGGAAAGTATCGTTCAACTTTTGCAACGGGAATCATAAGCTGCGGGTCACGCGGCTTTACACTTGGCGGTTTGGCGGCCATAATATGCTGGATTTTTTCTGGTGTCAGTACGCTTTCCTTGCTGGCTTCTTTGAGCTTTTGCGCCTGTGATAGCGATGGTGTGCAACCCTCGGATTCCATGTAAGAGAGGAAGTCCTCTTGTTCTTCGGGGGTAAGGTAGCTAAGTTCTACGGCGGGAGTGGTTTTTAGCTTGCCATCATCCACCATTTTCATAAGTTCGGGGGTGAGTTTGTTCAGACGGATAAAGCGCTGAACTGTTTTGTAGCCCTCGCCACTTCCATCTGCAACTTCTTGCACTGACAACTTCTGGACAACTTGTCCAGAAGTTAAATCACGGCGTTGCCCTTGCCTTTTAATAGCAGCTAATTTCATTTCATATGCTTTCGCCTTTTCACTCGGTAGAATATGCTCTCGCTGGCAGTTGCTATCCACCATCAGAATAATAGCAGTATCATCGTCCATATCCCGCACGATGCAGGGCATAGTCTCAACGCCCGCCCGCTGGCTGGCATGACAGCGGCGGTGGCCTGCCACGATTTCATACCCACCATCTTGCCGGAGGCGGACAATGGCCGGGGTCATGACACCGTATGCCTTGACACTGTCCACCATTTTGTCCATTTCGTCATCGTCACGAACTTGAAAAGGGTGATTCCGAAAGGGATGTAGTTCCGTCAGTGGCAAAATTTGGATTTTCTCCAGCTTTGCATCCTGCCGTTCCTGCTCACTCGAAAACAGATTATCGAGCGAGGGCAGATTGATGTTGCTGCCGTACTCTCTCATTCTCCGTCACCTCCTTGGCAAGCGCTTTGTATGCCAAACTGGCCGGGCCATTGGCATCGTAGGTCAGCACGCTATGTGTACTGGCAGCGCTTTCTGCCGTGCGCGTACTGATCGGGATTTCTGCACGGTAAATTTTCAGCGCGTGACCGTAGGCGCTGCGCAGGGCGGCGCATACATCTTTGGATAGGTTGGTGCGCTTGTCCACCATCGTCAGCACAATGCCGTCAATATCCAGCCGGGGATTGATACGGCGCTTCACTTGGTTGACAGATTTGAACAGGGATACCAGACCTTTGAGGGCGAAATGCTGCGCCTGCACAGGAATCAACACCCTATCAGCCGCAACAAGCGATGCTACGGTGATGATGCCCAGCGAGGGCATACAGTCAATCAGGCAGTAGTCGTATTTATCCTTGAACGGCTCCAATGCCTGTTCCATGATTTTCTCGTGCGCCATAACGTTTACAAGGCTCACTTCCATATCGGACAGACCAATGTCGGAAGGAATGAAATCCACCTTTTCTTCATGGTGAATTACTACTTCTGGCGGCTTTTCGTCCTTGATAACCGATTCCATTAGGTCGCTGATTGTTGCGCCGTTTTCGGTGCCCCCATAGCCGAGATAGCTGCTCAAATCGCCCTGCGGGTCGGCGTCCACCAACAGCACCTTGTAGCCCATAGCCGCAAGTGCTGTGCCGAGGTTTACTGTGGTGGTCGTTTTGCCCACACCGCCTTTTTGGTTTGCAACTGCAATAGTTTTCATGTTCCGCTCCTTTACCGTTCCATGCTGATAAGTCTACGAGCCGCCAGCAGATAGTCGTTATAATCCTTGCCTATGGCCGGGGGCGTGTCCTGTACGATATATCCGCGTTCTGCAAGCCGTTTCGCAACAATTTTTGTGAAGTTTCGTCCGGGGTCGTCACGGTCAAAGCAAAGCGACACGCGCTTTACTTCGGGATGCTGCTGCAAGAAGTCTGTCTCTTATACACATCTCCGAGCCCACGAGACATCTCAGGATCTCGTA
>ENA-OZKM01000541-OZKM01000541.1-human-gut-metagenome-genome-assembly--contig:-NODE-541-length-10261-cov-4.629532_pt1 | contig 10261 bp, 10 predicted proteins | sample MGYA00244822_ERZ653755 | MGnify/ENA primary metagenome ERZ653755 (study PRJEB26926, sample SAMN06165342) | human gut metagenome | biome: ENVO:00009003; feature: ENVO:2100002; material: ENVO:00002003...
CACTATCCTCTTCGTCGGCAGCTCAGATGTGTATAAGAGACAGGCTTCCTGCACCCTTACACATTGAGTGCAATCCCAAACAGATATTCTGCAGTATTTCTTCGGTGTAGAGGTGCTTCTTAGCATTATCAAATGCCATAAATTCTTTTTCAACCAACTCATACAGGTCTGACATTACAGGATAGTCACAGCTTTCCAACTTATCGAGATCTGTAAAATCGTCAATACCGAAACGTGCATATAGTTTCATAAGCATTATCTCTATTGTGTCGATCTCTGCATCTGTGAAGTCTTTGTATGCTCTGAAAAAGTCTTTTAGATAGCTGATATGCTGACTTAGCCGGGTTACTTTTCGGAATGGTTCAGGGCTGTCATCGGTTTCCTTTTCTTGATTTCCAAAGCGAGAATTTTCTGACCACTCTTTTGGCTCAAGCGGATTTATCATAAACTCACCCGACATCATATCAATATATGTGCCGCCAAGGTTATTGCACAGATCCTCATATTCGTGTTCAGGGTCTAAGCAAAGTATAGATTTGCCTGATTCACGCTGATTGCAAAGCAGCAGTTTCATAAGATAAGATTTGCCCTGACCGCTGTTGCCAAGTATCAAAATGTTCGAGTTGGTTTTGTCCTCGGTTCGCTTGTCAAAGTCAACAAGAATGTTAGTTCCAAACTTGTCACGGCCAATATATATGCCTTTTTCGTCAGTCTTGCCTGAATAGTTCAGCGGATAAAGATCAGCCACAGAACTTGCAGGAAGAACACGTTCAAACTGACTTGCGAATACGTTATTGCCCGCAGGATGAACAGACAAGAACCCCTCTTTCTGACGTAAAAGCAAACGGTCAACAGATATTTTGGAACGTGTCAGTTCCATTTGAATATCAGCCTGCAGTTCTTTCAGCTTATCCTCAGTACTTGCTTTTAGCTCGATAAACACGGCCGTATGCAGGAGGGGTTCTTTGTTCCTTCTAAGCTCCGACAGCAGTTCTACCACATCATCAATGTTGTTCTGAGCCTTAATGCTCTCGTTGACATCGTTTGTGGTGGTCATCATATGGTTCTTCCGCATTGCCTGCTGAACGATTTTCCTTTGTTCCATGCTTGTAACAAGGCGGTTGTAGATTCTGAGCGTTACGCCGTTTCTGTCCGCAAGGTGAGCAAGAATAGCAGTTTCTTCTGTGCTCGGCGGATACTCAGTCACAGCCCAGACGCATCTGAAACTGTTTCCACAGATGTAGTGGTCGGTGTAAAAGCGGATCACGCCCGGCATGGTGCGGTCGAAAAAGTCCTTTGCTTCCACTATCTCAAGCTGCTCATCAGACAGTTCTTTTTTCTTCTGCTTTTTAGTTCTCATTTGTTTTCGCCTCCAAATCAAATTCGGTTTCTCCCTCGATATCGGGTATCTCATCGCCTGAAATACTCGTTCCGAAATACAGTGCAAGCATACGCTTGATATCAGATTTGCTCATTCGCCGAGCTGCAAATCCGTGTTCGGAAATCGCTTTATCCACTCGGTTGATGGTGTTAAAGATCTGTTCGTCCTTTTCACGTTTGAACCTTAAAGCGAACACAAACTGTCTTGCAGAGGACATTTCAAGTTGTATCTCGTCAAGAAAATCATAGTCAGCTTGCAGCAGTTTTCTGACCGCCTCGTTCTGCTCTTTTTCAAGCCTTTTCCTGAGATGATTTTTATTGCTGTCAAAACACTCGCAGGAGTCCAATGCCAGTATTTCTAGGTCTGGTATGGTACTCAATAACATCATAAGATGATGTATTTTTACGTCGATATTGGCTGCCGACAGAACAGAAATATTGGTAGGTTCTACGCTGAAAAACGCAAGCTCGGCTTTGTCGGTTTTTACGCCGAAACGAGTAAAGCGTTCAAGACCTATCAAGCCCTGAACGCCGTTTTTGTTCTTTGTCATTTAAATTTTCCTCCATAAATACAATTGCTGTGAAGTCAGAAAAAACCTCACAGCATTAAAAATATAGTCCATAATTGCAGTTTCGTCGACCCGAAGAGAGAGAAACGCAAAGCAGGCGGTCGCAGCAAAGGGCAGGACGTTCCAGAAGTTCACCAGAATCACAACCGACAGAATTATTCCGCCGCAGATTATGATAAAATCCCGAACGCTCCAGAACCACAGCTTTACGCTTGCTCTCAGGTTTTCGGGATAGATGTAGGTTTTCATTTTGCTCCTCCTTTCAGCATACCGACCGCTTTAGCTCCCATAGAAACCGTATGGCTAACAGACATCATATTGACCCTCACACTAGTATCCAATCCATACATCTGAGCTATCCTCGGCACTTCGTTTGCCGACAGGCATATCCCCACCGCAAGCAATGGGTGCTGAGTGTAAGTCAGAAGACCGATATACAATATCGTTGTCTGCAAAAAAGCCGTCAGACAAGTAGCGATGACCTGCTAGAGACAGCTGTAAAAGCCGTCGGTGTAGCCCCTCGGAACTCCGAACATATACAAGCTCCCAACAGCTATCTGGCAAAGCATTATGCCGCCTCGTTTGATGTTTGCAAACACAACTTTCACCGTGCAGTAACCGAATAAGATCATAAAAAAGAGACTGAACAGCGAAATATCTGAGGCAAGAGCAAATATGACCGCAAGTCCGGTGTCTGCCATCGTGTCGCTTGTTCCGGATATGAAGTTTCCAAGCAGCTCAGTTGCAAACGTACCCTGCATATTGACGCAGAACGAATAAAGCCTTTGGGGAACGACTGTCACAAGACTTGCCGCCATAAAGCCTTTCAGTACATTTATGCAGGTGTTCTTGATGTTCGCCTGCCCCGATTCATAAGCGACAGCCGTATCGAACACAGCTACAACAAGCCCGCAGACAAAAAGCATCCACGCAAAACTGCCAAACAGTCCAACGAACACCTGTACCCAGGACAAAGCGAAAATATCCGTTGCAGTCTCGTTAATAAATGTGAATAATTCCGCTATCAGACCATACACCTTATTGAATATCCATTCAAACATAATATCCCAAATAGCGTCGCTTATCGCATCGGCGGCAGCACCAACTGTGTTGTCCCAAAGCGATGAGATACCGTCGCTTATCCAGTCAATAGCGTCTGAGATCCAATCAAACATCCACACCACCTCCTGCCTTTGTTATCTCTCCCTTTATCTTGTACAGCGAGCTGCGGCGTCCGCCTTGGATATGATAGCGAGGTATCCGTTCTAACAATCCACGGTTTTCAAGTTCCGTAAATGCACGATACACCGTGCTTTTGTGTATGCTCAGATCTTCTGCTATCCTTCGTACAGAGGGAAAACATTCTCCGTTTTTGTCCGCACGGTTTGCCAGATAACAGTACACAGCCACCGCCTTGTGGCTCAGTCCTAAGTCGTAGATCCTTCTTGGAAATATCAATATGCATCATCTCCTTTTACGTTTTAACAGTCGTCTTTTTCTTTGCTGTCAGTTCCTCATAATCTATCGGAATTTCTTTTTTCTTCTGCGGATATTTCATTTCAACGTCTTTTATCAGTTCATCACGCTCTTTGTATGAAACGGCACGGGCTGTCTTATCGGGAAGTTTGTATTCATCTTCAAACTTGATACCCCATTTGAAGAACAGTTTTAACTTGCTTATCATCGGGTGTGTTCCTGTTTTCATTACGATAAATTGACCTTTTGGCATAGATTTGAGTTCGTCCACAGTCATAAGCGGTCTGCCTATCATCTGAAGTGACTGTGATTTTTCCTTTCCGCACGACACAGAACCTGACAATACAGTTTGCTCTCCCAACGCTTTTGACAGTACTTCCGCTGATTGAGAATTTGGCGCAAAACCTCCGAACACGGTAAGCTGAGTGTTGTCGGTGATTATCTCCATGCCCTGTTTTCCGTAGTTCTGTTCAAGCTGTGCAAAGGACTGAATTATCGCAACGATTGATATTTTTCTTGAACGTCTTGCCGAGAACATAGATTCAGCACCGTCTATTTTTGGGAATGTGCCAAACTCATCGCAGTAAAACATAACTCTGTTTTTAAGCTTTCCGCCGTTTTCATCTGCAATGACTAATATCTCACGGTATAGCTGTTGGATAAGCAGACTGACCATAAAGTACTTGCTTGTATCTTCTTCGGGCAGAACAATAAAGATAGCAGACTTTTCATTGCAGAACTTCTCGGCGTCTATCGCCGTTCCAAAGCACAGCATTTGTTCAAGTTCAGAATCAAGAAAACTGTTGAGCCTTGAAAGTGCAGTCGACATTACCGACAGCATAGACTGGTCAGACGCATTCAGAGCCGCTCCTGCAAGCCATTTGGCTTTGTGTTCGCTGGGAAGCTTGTCCATAAGCTTAGAAAAATACATTTTAGGTTTTGCTTTCGGGTCTGGCTGATATTTTGCGAGTAAGTCCTGAATAAGCTTGAAAACCGAAACGATATGCCGTTCGTTCTTGTCGCCGAACTCAGCTAAAAGCAGTATGACAGAGGCAAGCAAGCCTTCCGCTGCGTCGTAGAAAAAAGCGTTTTGTCCGTAGCTGTGGCTGTCACCGCCGCCGATGTTGATTATTGTTTTTGCTGTTATCTTTGCATACTTTTCAGCTTTTGCCTTTGCCGAAAGGTCGTTTTTATCAGACAGATAAATATCCATATACTTGTTTACAAGGTGCAGGATATTGTTTTCGTCTGAACGAGTAGGATTTCTCAGATCAAGCACAGAAACATTGTAGCCATAATACTTGCTTGCGATAGTACCATAATTTCGTGCCACATCTCCCTTTGTATCAGTACTGATAAACGACATTCCGCTTGCACAGGCAAGTTCGATGTTAGGGTACAAGAAGTATGCGGTCTTGCCCACACCCGCAGCGCCTACCATAAGCGTGTGAACATCGCCGTCATCTACAATAGCCACAGTTTTTTTGCCGTGTGTCCGACAGCCTACCACCGTACCTTGAACATTCGGCAGGTTCTGACCTTTTCTCCACATCTCCGGCTCGAATGGCAGAGGGATAAAAGTACGCTTTATCTCAGCTTTTGTCGCCCACCTCGCAGTTCCGTGCTGTCCATTGCCGACTTTTTTTGCCTTTATTCCGTTAAGCGACTTGTTGTCAAGCAGATTCACAATCACCACAAATGAGATAAAAATTACAACCAGTACGCCTATTAAAATCATTTGTTTATCATTCAATTTCTCACTTCCGATCATATAATATTCTTTCTTTTGTATTTAATACGACAGTTAGTTTGTTTTATTCAAGGTATTGCAGTGTGAGGCAGGGGGTATCGCATTACCCGAATTCCATACATTGCTCCGGTTCTGAAACAATGTATTCTGATTCGCTTTGCTCTTGTGTAAGTTCGGATAATGTATCTTCAACATTTAACCGCAAGGCACTGTCTGCAAGGCTATACAAAAGCTTTGCCGTCTGAACCGACTGCTCTCGGGTTCGAGCGGTCTGTTTCAGATCACGCAGAACCTCCTGCACACAGTCCTGCAAATTCCTTTGTTTCTGTGCTTTTCTGCCCTTGTCGGTGTAGGGCTTGTAACTGCCTTTGAGCTTGTTTTGGAGCCATACAAACGCCTTACACTCGCTGTTTATCTGCTCTGTTTTGGGCATGAAAAAAGCCGAGCCTGCCAACGCATACTCGGCGAGATACCTGTATTGTCCGTTTTTGAATGTTGCATATATTTGCGAGGTCAGCTTGTCGGGACGGCATCGTAAATACTTTAAGCCATCAATCTGATGAAGATATTCTTCCTTCCGCTTGTGAGGAACAGCAGGCAAAGCTGCGGCTCCGTTCTTTGCTTTAAGCACCTCGTTCCAGTCCTTAAACTTCGGTGCAAGCCGTTTCACATCGGTATATCCATTCTCTGTAAGAATATCTTTTAAGCGGTCAACGGCCTCGATCCCTCCTTCGTCATTATCAACGCAGAGAATTACTTCCGATAAGTTAGAATGATTCTTTAATGCCGCAAGCACAGCATTTTCATACACTCCGTTCATTGCAATGCAGCTGTGTTTCTGCCAATCATTCGGATAAAGCGTAAGAAAACTCATCATATCTATGGGAGCCTCAAACACATAGAGTCTTTTGCTTTCACCGAAATGTGCAAAGCTGTATCTTGTGTCAGAACCTTGACAAGTGATCCTGAAACTATTGCCGTAAGAATTTGTTGAACGCTTGCTTGCCTGCCTTGGAACGCCGTTTTCGTCAACGCCTACGAATACCGCATTGTGATGTTCCTTGTCCTCATAAAGCGTGTGTTGTTTTGCAAAATGGCTGATAATATCGGGAGAAATGAACCTCTGCTTTATCAGGTAGGCATAAACCCTATGCATATTTGTGTTTGCCTCGGGAAGTCTGAACTCTTTCTTTTCTTCCTTTGCCGATACTTTCGGCGGACTGTGGGACAGCGGAGTCACTGTCTGACCAAGCAGTTCCTGCACCGCCGTCTGAAAGTCCATACCATAAAACTCCTGCATAAACTTTATTGCTCCGCCGCCTATCTGATTTTTGTGATCGAACCAGGTAGAGCCACGGAGCGTTATGCTGTCGTGCCTGCCTGAGCTGTCACAGTAAATGAGCTTATGCTCTCTGCCGACACGTTCTAATTTTTCACCTCGCATTCTCAGGAATTCTTCGAGGTCTACGCTGTTGGCAAGGATTTTTTGTTCGTCTGTAAATGGGATATATGGCACTTTATCACCGCCTTAATACTTCACATTCTCCGCAAACTTACTCATAAGCTGCGAAAAACTCTGTCTTTCCATCATATCCGAACTGAGAAATGCACCCGATACAACGGTAAGCTTGTTCTCGTTCAGCACAGCGTAGGTTTCCGTGTATCCGAACTGAGTCGCCATACCGTCGGATTTCTGAACAGAGCCGTACCGCTGATACTTACCCTTTGAAACAACACTGCTTGTCATTCGGTAACTCGAAACAAAGTCATCTTCGGTGATACCGTTCATCTGAGCAGCAGTTTGACTAAAGTAATGATCCCCTAAATTTTCAAGGATATATTTCATGTCGTAATCAAGGTTACTCTGACTTAAATCGACACACAGAACATCTATCATACCGCCGCCGTTTGAGCCTTTCAAAGTAATTTTATTCACACCGTTGGAGTTATCAATTTCGTTCTCAAAGGAACTGCCTTTCATTGCTTCTGTTACCAATGCGCTTGTATCTGCAAAGCATATATTTGAATCGAAAAACTCCGCAATAAAGGTATCATATTTTACCTGTTCTTCATCGACGGTACTTTCAGCCTCCGAAGAGGCAGCCGCACTTACTGTCGGAGCGGCTGTTGTGACCGTTGTCTGCTCGGCTTTGAAGGGCGGCGAGATATTTCCGCAGCCTGTAAGGATCACCGCAGACAGTGCGGCGAGTATAAGAATATTCTTCATTTGTCATACCTCCTTACACAATAGACCATATATACAGCGGAGCGGTAAGTGTGAATATGAGGCAGGCGAAGATTATCGCAACAGGAGTCCATTCTATCTGTCCGTGCTTGCGGTAGTCCATATACATCGCACCTATCTTCACAAACAGCAATACCGCAAGGATAACATCAAGGCACGGAAAAACAACATTGTTCACTACCGACACTATTTGCGATCTGGCTGTGTTCCAAGTGCTTGTGACCGCCCCCGCAACATCACCCGAAGCATAGGCAGTTAGCGACATCACAGCCGCAAAGCACACCGAACTTGCTGCTGCGATCAATTTCTTTTTAGATCTCATTTCACATCATCCTTTCTCTGTTCCTTACCGTTTCTCTTGCATATGACCATACCGAAAACCATAATAACCGCTGTGGCTACGAGATAAAGCTCAGCACTATTGTCTGCGGATACACCTGTATGAGGAATATCTATTATGACCGTAGGAGGGGTTTCAAGATCAGGCGTAAGCTCGTCATACATAACGACCTCGGTCACAGTTCCGTCAGCATTCACAGTAAACTTTATCTCATTTGCTATCTCATAGCCCTCAGGTGCTATGATCTCTTTAAGTGTGTATTTCTTTCCGGCAATAAGTTTCCCTTCGATCATATGTGGTTCATTTGTTGATACCCGTTCCTCAACAACATTTCCGTCCTCGTCAATGATCTGGAGCGTTGCGCCGGGCAGTTCCTCACCTGTGGTAATATCCTGCTTGGAAATCTGTACCTTAGTCGTATCATCCACCATAGTGATAAGCGGATCGCCGTTATCCGAAACGGCTGTTGAATCAACGTTTTCTACCGTAACATTGCCGTAAACATCAACGTTGAACTTAATGTCTGTCGCAATAACATATCCGTCAGGTGCGGCAATTTCTTTAAGCACATATTCACCTGCACCAAGCTTTGAAACGATGTGATTTGTGCCGTCTGAAGTCCACTTATCAACTGTCTCACCGTCAGCATTTTCAAGCACCATTTCAGCACCCACAAGTTCGTTTCCGTACACATCACGTTTGGAGATCTCAACAGTAATAGGTTTGTTTTCCGCAGTTATCTCAATAACTTCCCCGTCCTCTGCAATGCTGACAGCATATTCCTTGTCACTAAGAATATACCCCCTTGGACTTTCTATCTCACGAACGATATACTGTCCGAAAGGAACATCTGTAAACTCAAAACAGCCATTCTCATCTGAGGCGGCAGTCATTATTGCAGTATCTCTGCTGAACTTCACGCAGTCGGCAGTAAACAGCCCGAACACCGCATTTTCAAGGGGTTCGCTCTTGTCATCGGTCTTATGTCCCTCTATCCTGCCACGCTTGAGAAGATTTACAAACTGTCCGCAGTCAATATCCACATTCTGAATATCCTGTCCCATATATTCAAAATTCACAAGATACTTTTCACCGTTAAGAACATAGTGTTCATCAGTAGAAATTTCTTTGACATAATACCTGCCGAAAGGTATCTGTACATCAAATTTTGCGGCCATATCCTCATCAAGTGAAACCTCTGAAAGCAGTCCGTCCGCAGGAATAGCAGAACCGTCAGCGGCAGTAATATCTTCTGCGGCGAATAGCCCGAAACGAATGCTTGTATAGCAGTCCTTGCCGTAGATCCCGAACAGTTCATCACTTTCCATAACCTTAGAAAGCGATATCCTCACGCTCTGATACTCATTTTCAAAAGCTGTATTCACAGTATCTCTCACCTCAAATTCCTGCCCTGCATATGTCAGTTCAACATCTTTAGGCTCATTGTTCAGCACATAACCATAGGGAGCTTTTATCTCTCTGACCTCATACTTGCCGAGATAAAGCGGCTCGGTTTCGCCATAGCCGTTTTCGTCTGTCGTGATCTCTGAAACAACATCTCCTGCATAAGCTCTTGTTGTACCGTCGAGTGTAACGATATCCTCTACAGCGATCACCTGAAATACTGCGCCGCTGAGATCTCCGTCTGCAAACACGGGAGTGTAAGTCGTTGGATTGACAACTAGCTCGCCGTTTTCGTCTGTATAAGCAGAGCTTGCCATATTCACGCTTGTGAAAATATCGCCTGTTTTCCGAACGCTGATTTTTCCTTTTTGAGCGGTATTTTGCTTTTCAACTTTGACAATAGTAAACGAGTTTTCTTTCTCTGCATTTTCTGAGGAAACCGAAAATGCTACGGGAGTTTTATCAAGCGCATAGCCGTAAGGAGCCTGAACCTCAATAAGTGAATACTCACCGTAGGGAAGAACTTCGGGAGTGATCAGATATCCCTCGCTGTTTGTGTAGAAAGTGTCGATTGTTGTTGGGGTAGGGTATGCAAAAGTCATTGAGATCTTCTGACCATTTGAATCGTAGATCTCAAATCCTGCGCCCTCATAAGGAATGGTTTTTCCCGTTTCGGAATCCACCTTTACGATCTTGATATAGCTTTCAAACTTTGCATTGTTAATGAAATAGCGATAGGTCTGACCGTTCTCGCTGATGTTCACATCAAAATCAGCTATAAACTCCGTACCTTCCCAACCCTTGGTCTGATGCACAGTGTAAATTCCGTATGGCATATCCTTGGTTTGTGCAAATCCGTTTTCATCACACGTCAGGTAATCACGTTCTGTTTCAACAGCATTTGCATAAGAACCCGAAGATTTCAGATACACCTCAAATTCAGCTCCCACTTCTGGAGTTTCTATCTGAGTAGAGCCGTCATCGGAATGCTTGATCATTGCGATATTTCCCTTGATCACGTCCTCAGTCACTGTCATAGAAAGTGGGTCTGTCTCTTATACACATCTCCGAGCCCACGAGACATCTCAGGATCTCGT
>ENA-OZKM01000545-OZKM01000545.1-human-gut-metagenome-genome-assembly--contig:-NODE-545-length-10234-cov-15.754691_pt1 | contig 10234 bp, 6 predicted proteins | sample MGYA00244822_ERZ653755 | MGnify/ENA primary metagenome ERZ653755 (study PRJEB26926, sample SAMN06165342) | human gut metagenome | biome: ENVO:00009003; feature: ENVO:2100002; material: ENVO:00002003...
CAAATGTGGATGTGGATAACAGATTCACAGTATATGGCATCAGGGACTTAGGTACGGAGCTTAGTCCTATCACAATGCTTGTCATGATGGAGTCTATTCAGAACAGGATTGTTGAGAATGGCAAGAGAGGCAAGGCAACATGGCTCTATATTGATGAGTTTCACGTCCTGCTTAATTCCGAGTATTCTGCAAAATATCTGCAGCAGCTCTGGAAGAAAGTAAGAAAGCAGGGAGGACTTTGTACCGGTATCACGCAGAATGTCGTCGATCTGTTGCAGAACTATACAGCAACCACAATGCTTGCAAACTCTGAGTTTGTGGCACTCTTAAAACAGGCGAATACAGACAGTTCCAAGATGGCGGAAGTTATCGGGGTATCAGAGGCACAGCTAAGATTCGTAACCAATACTGCATCGGGAATGGGACTTATCAAGTGTGGTTCTGTGGTGATTCCATTTGATAATCAGATTAGTAAGGATACAGATTTGTACAGGCTGTATAATACCAACATTCATGAGAAGATTGCGGAACAGAAGAAAAAAGAAGCAATGCTGCAGTGATAACAGATGAATTTTTATAGAATCTATAGTATAATCAAGAGGTCGGATGAATGTCCGACCTTGATGATAATAAATTAGATATTCCCTATTTTAAAGAAAAAAGCATATAAGATTCGATATGAAAAATAAATAAGGAAGCAGTTCTAAAATGTATCATTTGTACCGGAGAACATGTGGCTGGATTTTAAGATATGCATATCGTACACTTTGACGAGAATATGTTGATTGGGGATGCAGCGGACCTGGATGCATTTATGGAAATGTATGGTGTGGAAGCAATTTCCAAGGAATATTTGTAATTATTAGGGAAAAGAAAATTTGAATTTCACGAAGCAAATGGAGAAAATATGAAGATAGTAATTATACATGGTCAAAGTCATAAAGGCTCAACATATCATATAGCTCATATGTTGGCAGAGAAAATAAGTAGCGATATAAAAGAATTTTTTCTTCCAAAAGATTTTGGAGAATTTTGTGTAGGCTGTACAAAGTGTTTCACTGAATCCGAGACAAAATGTCCGCATTATGAAAAACTAAAGCCTCTTACTGATGCAATGGATGAAGCAAATGTTATTATCTTAGCCAGTCCGGTTTATGTATTTCATGCGACTGGGGCGATGAAAGCTTTTTTAGACCATTACGGATACAGATGGATGGTGCATAGTCCAGAAGAATCTATGTTTAAGAAACAAGGAGTATGCATATCCACAGCTGCCGGAGCTGGTATGAAATCGACAAATAAAGATATGATGGACAGCTTGTTTTTCTGGGGAGTAGCTAAAAGATATAAATATGGAGTTGGTGTTGCGGCGGTCGATTGGAACGGCGTAAGCGAAAAGAAAAAGAGAGTAATTGACAAAACAACATCAAGTATTGCGAAGAAAATTATACATAATTCGGGAAATGTTAAACCAGGGATAAAAACCAAGGGAATGTTTTGGGTTATGCATATAATGCAGAAGAATGGTTTTAATCCTCGTGATGTTGAACATTGGAAATCAAAGGGATGGACAGAGAAAAAGAGACCTTGGAAATAGAATTTGAATTTGTGGAGAGATTTCCTGAACTTTCCTTATTTTACAGGCTTTTCAGCCCCCTTAGATAGTGAAATGATATGTATATTGAGATTATACCCGAATGGGATTATTATAATGGATATGAATATAGTTGGAGGGCATATGAATATACAAAATGAGAAAGTAAATACAAAACTGCTGTATAGTGTTGGATATGTTCCGGAAGTGGATAAATATATTCTAAGTTGTGTGGTTACATGGGTTGCCTGGTATAATCGGTACTATGAAATTACTAAGGAAGAATATGAGGCATTTGGCACAGAACGGCTCGACCAGCTAGCCAGCCGTTTTCGGGAACTGGAATGTAAATCAGATAGATTTCTATTTTCGGATAGGGATGAAGAAAATACAACGGAGCAGAATGCATTGAGGACAGGTATGAAACAGAAAGAAATATTTTATAATGTGCATAAATTGCTTGATAAGGCGCAAATTCCGGTAAGTTATCAGATTGAAAGTTTTAAAAGAATGATTGACAATTCAAAATTTGATATGGAACTTAAAATTGATATTATGGAATACCGGACAAGGGTGTTTTGTTATGAGAGGGGCACCCTTGTATTTGAAAAATATGTGGATGACAGGACACTTCTGGAGTATCTGATTTTAAATGAAGTTGTGTGCAGCTATTTTTGTGTGCTTGCGGGAAAACATCATGTAAAAACCGATGGGTATATAGATATGGATTGGGAACGAAAAAGTGAAAAAGATGCTTTCGCGGCGATTGGAGATCCTTATAAAACAATGTATGAAGAGGGCATATCTATATTTAAAATCTGACTGGGAGCAGGTAAAATCTCAATCGAAATTTGTGGAGAAAATCAAACAGCTAGGAGAGAATTGAATTATGAATCGTTTTACATATGCATTGAAGCAAAGAAATCTGGAAGAATTAAGAAAGTATCCTAAGGCAGACCTGCACAATCATTTTGTGCTTGGTGGGAGCAGAAGTTTCTTATATCAGGCAGTCGGTAAAAAAATCGAGCCATTAAAGAATTCTTTGTCATCGATGGGGGAAATGGATCAATGGAGTCAAAAATACATTGGTCAGGATTTTAACAGCACTGAGATGAGAAAACTTTTAATCAAAGCCACCTTTCAACAGGCCAAAGAAGACGGAGTAACTGTGCTTGAAATTGGTGAGGATGTCTGGGGGTTAAATGAATTTTTTCATAATGATATTGATGAGCTGGTTGATGCTTTTACAAGTGCGCAAAAGGAAATCGCTCCTGATATAGAATTAAGGCTTCAAATCGGATTATCAAGACATTGTCCTATCGATTATTTAGAAGAATGTTTATCTCACTTTTGGGGAAATAAAAATTTTTATTCGATTGATCTGTATGGTGACGAATTAGCACAACCAATCGAAAATTTTAAAGGAATTTATCGTCGGGCAAGAAAAGAAGGATTAAGGTTAAAAGCACACGTTGGAGAATGGGGGACTGCGAAAGACGTAAGAACAGCAGTAGAAGAATTAGAACTTGATGAGGTGCAGCATGGTATCGCGGCAGCCGATGATGAATCCGTGATCCGCTTTCTGGCAGATAATAAAATCAGATTAAATATCACACCGACAAGTAATATTTTGCTTGGAAGGGTTGCGGATATGTCCGTGCATCCAATTGGAAAACTGTATCGCAGTGGTGTCGATGTCACGATAAATTCGGATGATGTTTTGATCTTTGACTCAGACGTATCCAAAGAATATCTGCGTCTTTATGAGTCGCAGTGTTTAATGGCAGAAGAATTAGAAAACATAAGAAAAAACGGACTAAAACCTATCGCAGTATAGATAACTTTCAGTTTCATGTTGCTTTTAATAATTGAATATTGAATGATTTTACATAGCCGTTAAGGAGTAATTTTTGCTCCCTAGCGGCTTATTTTATTTTTCAAAGTAGGAGGTGAGAAAATTGAAAATTAGAAAGGTTGATGACAAACCGATGGTCATTCACACCAAGGAGAAAGCCAAGATTCATGCCCACGAACCGAAGGGAGCCAAGATTAAGGGGAGTAACATCTATACAGTAGAGAGAGGTCCTAAGACAGCTGGTGCAAAGGTAACTGATACGGATAGAAAGAAGTCCTATCGCAAGAGTACCATTCATCAGTCGGAGCCGAAGAATAAGGGATTATCAAGATTCAAGCAAAACCTTAAGGAATCAAACACTTCCATCAAGACCAAGAACACGAATCTTCACATTGCAGGAAGAACAGGTGCACTTGCAGCCGGGGCAGTAACAGAGCAGATGGAAGGCGGGCAGGAGGTATCGCAGGCAGCATATCTTGCATATGAAGCAAGCCGACCTGTTACCGGAACTGCTTCTAAGGGTGCAGCACTTTTCAGGAAAAAGGCGGCAGCCGAGGCAAGGAAGCGTATCAAGAAGGTAGATACAGGAAAGAAGCTGGCAAAAAAGACAGCAAAGAAAGCTGCCAAAGATACTGCTAAGGCGGTAGCTAAAGAGACAGCAAAAGAAACAGCCAAGACAACTGCCAAGGTTGCAACAAAAACTGCGACAAAGGCAGCTGCTACAGCGGCAGGAACAGCGGTTGCACCGGGAGCAGGCACGGCAATCGGCATGGCAGCCGGATATGCTGCAGGTGTGTCCATAGAGGTCAAGGATGAAAAGATGACCAACCGGAGCAGGAAGATAAAATTCTTTCTGGATAAGATGAAAGCACAGGAGAATCAGACAGACAGCGTGGCAAAGCTGGTAAAGGATCTGATTGTGCGAAAAGCGATTACCTGGGTAAAGGCAGCTGCACCGATTATCGGACTGGTGCTTTTATTACTTGTTCTTGTAGTTGCCATGATTGCGGTTCCGGTTATAGCGGTGATAGCAATCCTTTACAATTCTCCATTTGCTTTATTTCTGCCACCACTTGAATCAGGAGATACCGTGCAGACAGTAACGAGTGCTTATGTGCAGGAGTTTAACCGGGATGTGAACACGAAAGTGAATGAGCATACCGGATATGACCTTGGAGAGCTTGTCTATGTGGACTATGAAGGTATGGAAGAAAACCCAAGTAATTACTATGACATCATGGCAGTCTATATGGTCAAGCATGGTGTCGGAGATACTGCAACAGTCATGAATGATACTTCAAAAGGCTGGCTGCAGGCAGTTGTAAATGATATGTGTTCATACACCACAAGCACCGGAACAAAGGATGTGGAAGAAACGGATGCAGACGGCAATGTAACTACTGTCACAAAGTCGGTTCTGTATGTGAATGTCACACTAAAATCGTACAGGGATATGATTTCGGTCTATGGATTTAATTCTGATCAGGTGGAAATGCTTGAGCAGATCATGAGTCCGGAGTTTATGGGACAGCTTGGATATGCCGGAAGCGGAAGTGGCGGCGGAGGCGGAAGTCCGGGAGTAAGCTCCATGACTGAGGATGAAATCAATGCCATCCTAAACGAAATTACAGACAGCAGGCAGAAAACAGTCTGCTCCTATGCACTTCATAGAGTTGGCTTCCCTTATAGTCAGGATTTAAGGGACAGCGGTAACTATTATGACTGCAGCTCCTTAGCCTATTATTCATGGAAGGATGCAGGCGTGGATATTAGTTACGGCGGTGCAACTACAGCGGCAGCGGAGGCACAGGGACTGGATGAAGCCGGAAAGACAGTCTCCTTTGATGAGTTACAGCCGGGAGACCTAATCTTTTACAGTTTTACAAGCAACGGAAGATATAAGAACATCAGCCATGTGGCAGTATACGTCGGAAATGGCAAGGTGGTAGAGGCACTTAATGAAAGTCTTGGCGTTGTTTACAGGGATGTGGCAAGCACAGGGAAGATAGTTGTGATAGGAAGACCATAACAGGAAATTTACAGAGAGGGCATAGTCCCTCTCTGAGACTGGAGGTAAGAATGGATTTAAAAGATATGATACTGGTAACAGAAAACGATAGGGGAACGGAGACAAATATGCTGATGACTCTGGATGATTATAAGAGTTTTATAGCAATTGATGACATGTCAGAGCTTGCAGACAATTTGTTGCAGCTGGGAAGGACGCTTGGTGATGCTGATAACTTCGCAGAGTATTACAGGGCAGCAAATGTAACTGTATCTGCGAGATTCTGTCTGGATGATATTCAGCTGGGACATTTTCTTCAGGGATTTTATAACGATTCCAAAGAATTTCGGCTTGATAAAGAAGCCTGTTCTTCTGAATGTGTTGCAAAGCTTAAGGAGATTGGAATGACCGATAAGGGCTGGGTGGATGATTTTAACCTGCATTATGAAATGGAGAACCGCTCATTTGAAAGGGGACAGACATTTCATAACTTCAATGATCATGATTACATGGTGCTTGAAGCATTATCACCAAGAAATCTTGTGGTGATGGATATGAAGTCAGGTTCTCTTACAATCGCCCTTGGTGCGACAGAGTATAAGCGTTATCCGAAGGATGAGAAGCCTACAAAGGACAATACCACAATCGGAGTATCGTGGGAGCATGGCATTTATCTAGGTTCCACACTCTCAACTACGAACTTCAAGGCATACAAGAGGGAGTATGGCACACCGGAAAAGATAGAGGATATCTATGATTACAGGGCAAAGCTAAAGCAGAAGTTCTATTTTTATCAGGATATGTCAAAGGATGATGATGTACCAAAGAAGCTGCAGAATGACTTCCTTCACCAGATGTATGAGGATTTTGGAACGATTGAAGAGGACTGTTTTTACGACAGGCTGGAAGATGGAAAGTACGATGAGGGCTTTAAGAAAAGACAGGTAAAGGAAGAAAAGAGCCGGTGATGAGATTTTTACGGGAGGCGATATCATATGGAACAGGAATTTGATGTAGAGATAAAAGAAGTGCTTTCACGAGTACAGAAAGTAAAGGCAGAGTCGCTTGATGATGCCATCAATAAGGCAATGGATATGTATTATGCAGAGCAGATAGTCCTTGGAGCAGAGGACATGAAGGGAGTTGATTTTGCGCCTATCAGCGAAGGTCAGCTCCCTTCTTCATTAAAAGAAAACGGAGGAAGAGCAAGATGAAAAGTGATTCAACAACAGTAATTAAGAACATGGAGTTTTTAGTAAAGGAACTTCATAAGGAGTGGGACAGATCGGGTGCTTCTAAGGCATCCGTTATTATTTCCCTTGAGGAAGTAGATGGTATCAATGATAAGTTAAAAGAGATTATCTATCAGACACAGAAGTCAGTCGATGAGGATGAGCTGACCTTTAAACAGAGCATTGCAAAATCAAAAGAGTGCTATGTGCTTCTTCGTGTGGTGCGTAAGATTGCAAAGAAAAAGGATAAATGCGAAAAACAGGCAATCGACAATGAATTTGCAATCGAGCTGGATAAGGATGAGTTAAAGCTATTTAAGGGATTGTTTGCAGAGATGTTTAAGTAGAGGAGGACAAAGGTATGGGCGTTGATATGAAGGTCAAAGCGATATACGATTCTGAGATTGGTAACATCACCAGATCAGAAAAGAGCTGGAAGGATGTGTTAAAGGTCGCAGGTCAGTTATACCGCTATGAATTTGACAATATCGTTATGGTAACAGCTCAAAGACCACCGGAAAAAAGCACACTCATGGCAGATTATGATACCTGGAAAAAGGTGGGAAGATATGTAAAGCGTGGTGCGAAAGGCTGCGCTATTTTCCCATCAAGGGCGCTGAATCCACGCATGAGGTATATCTTTGATATCAGTGACACCGGAGGGAAGAATGTTAAGCTGACATGGGACCTTGAGGGAGAGAATCTTAAGGATTATATAGATTTTCTTGTGTCGGAAGGTCAGATTGAGCAGTACGATAACAGCGACAGGGAGTCTCTAAAAAATATATTAAAACAGTTTACAGGAACAGATGTTTGGCTTATAATAAAAGAAGAGTTCGGAGACCGAATGACCGAGCTTATGCAGCTATCAGGTAGTGTGATAAAGGAAGAAAGTAAGAAACGCAATGGCTTACAGCAGGAAATGGACATGGAGCAGCTTGTATATGCAAGTGTCATGTATGCTGTAGGGACGAGATGCGGATTTGACTTATCTGTGCAAGAACAGGATTTTAGTCAGATCGTAAATATCAAAGACGAAGAGATCATTTACCGTCTTGGTTCCATTGTATGCGATGTCTCCTGTAGTGTTCTTAGAGAATTTAGTCGTAACTTAAAGGCAATCGAGAGCGAAAGGAGAATTGGATATGTTAGAAGAAATGACTTACAAGGAAGTGGACGGACTGCTTTATCCGCAGATAGAGATGCCGGACGAGACGGAGGATCTCACGAAGCTGGGCAAATACGGAAGGATGGCGATGAACTATCTAAAGGAGAACGAGCCGGCAAGATACAAGACGCTGATGAGATTCGGGAAGATGTACGAGAAGATGTCAGCGGTAGAGGAGGAAGCGAACCAGCTGTACGACCAGCTGGAGATGCAGTATCTGGCGAAGCACAAGCCACAGAATCCGTCATCGACAATGGAGATGTGGAAGATAAGAGAGCAGGCGAAGATGCAGGCAGAGGAAGTGGTACTGAATCAGGTAGTGATGCGATTCCACTAGAATCAGATGATACAGAACTGAACAGGGAACTTGATGAAATCAATTCATTGGGTGTTAGTAAGGAAGCCGAATATACACAGGCTTCCTTTTTTTTCGACCAGAACGGGCAGGCAAGCATTGGCACCATTCATACTGAGGACGAAAACAATAATCAGTTTATGCGTCAGTTCGAGCAGGACAGAAAAGCTGCATTAGCAGGTAAATACAATTACCTGAATCCCAAAAAGTCTGCAACAGTACCGGGTGAGTATATCAAACAGGTGCTTATGAGAGGTACAGGCTTTATCGGTGGCAAGGGCAGGGTATGCAAGATTTTTGAAACGGAGATTGATGCAGGAACCAGGGCAAAGCGTATCAAAGCAGAGTATGGTCAGGGAGGTGCAGGCTGGCCGGTTGACGGACTGGGACTGCACGGATATGACACATTTCATGGGAACGGACTGCGTTTTCAGTGGAAAGATGAGGATGGAGAGGTTGAAGGATATGTTTCGTGGAAAGATATCGAAAAAGAGCTTGGTGTCCTTATTCTTACAGGGGAATACCAGCCTGAGACACCTCGTATTGATGAGCTTGCGATGGACGGACTCCGTGAGGATGATGAGGTTATTGATGCCGGATACCGGGAAGTGGAACCGGAAGAGGCAGAATCAGAGATTGATGATTATGCAATACCGGATGAGCCGGAGAGCTATGCTTCTAACAGAGATTATGTAAGTGCAAAAGGCATGACACCACAGGAAGCCGCCGATGAAGACCGAATGGTAACACAGGCAGAATATGGAGCCGAGATAGAAGCTGAAACATCTGAAAAAGATCCATCAGAGCTTCAGTATATTACACCAATTGATTATGCCAAGCGTATTGCAGAGCTTGATGAAGACCTGCGTGATGCAGCAGAGATTCTGGTGACAGATTGCAGCTGCTACACTCCGTTTAGGGCATTCCTTATGGATGTGGTGCAGTCTGATTTTGCATTTATGCCAAATAAACTTGACCTTATCAGGGATATTGCATTAGGGACAGATAATGCAGAAAGAAAGGCATATTCCAACAATAAGTATGGTCTTGTGGAGTACTCAATCAGAAGCGGATATGTGAAGATCAGCTATAAGAACAGGAATGGTGTGCGTAAGGAAGGTGCACTTGACTGGCGTGAGTTATATGAAATCTTATCTTATATGGTAAAACAGCCATTTTATTGCGGAGAAGACCAGAAAAGGTATTATCAGGAGACAAAGCAGAAGACTGACAGGGATAAGATGAATCCGGTCTATAAGAGATTCTTTGATATCGAGGATAGTGTAAAAGCCAATCGTCTTAAAACCAGGGAAAGAGCGATAGCGAATGGCTGGGATACCAAGATTGATGAGAATGGACATGTGGTTTCTGATGAAGCAGTATCAGTAACTGTGGATGATATTCAGACTGATACAGAATCAAAGGAATCAGTGGAAGAAGTATCCGAACAGAAAGAAGCAACATCGAAAAAGCACAACTTCCACTACAACCTTTGGGAAATGGAAAAAGGTGGAGCTAAGACCAGATACCAGTGGAATATGGATGCAATCCGTACTCTAAAGCAGATTGAATCAGAAAACAGGCTTGCCACACCGGGGGAGCAGAAAGTTCTGTCGAAGTTTGTCGGATGGGGCGGACTGTCACAGGCATTTGACGAGGAAAACGCAGGCTGGAGCAAAGAGTATGCAGAGCTTAAAGAACTTTTATCTGATGAGGAATACAGTGCGGCAAGGGCAACAGTAAATAACGCCTTTTACACTTCACCGGAGATTGCCATGTGCATGAACTCGGCACTTGTCCAGTTTGGCTTCAGAGGCGGCAATGTATTAGAGCCATCTATGGGTATCGGTAACTTTTTTGGAAGTATGCCGGAAACAATGCATGAAGCAAAGCTGTATGGAGTGGAGATTGACAGCATTTCGGGAAGAATCGCAAAGCAGCTTTATCAGAATGCCAATATCAGTATTACAGGATTTGAGAATACCACATATCCGGATAACTTCTTTGATGTGGTTGTCGGAA
>ENA-OZKM01000549-OZKM01000549.1-human-gut-metagenome-genome-assembly--contig:-NODE-549-length-10218-cov-8.310341_pt1 | contig 10218 bp, 6 predicted proteins | sample MGYA00244822_ERZ653755 | MGnify/ENA primary metagenome ERZ653755 (study PRJEB26926, sample SAMN06165342) | human gut metagenome | biome: ENVO:00009003; feature: ENVO:2100002; material: ENVO:00002003...
GGTTTTTCGGAGAATAACAAGGATTATAGAGGTTGTTTTAAATGAAAGAGCCGTGCTTACCTTATAGTTTTTTTCTGAAAAAGTATGAAAATCAGATTTTTTTTTCTTTAATTTGTAAGAACCTTTACTAAGGGTAAAGAAAAAACTAGGATATTATACTCTTTAAAATCTATATACGATGGAAGTAAATGAAACCAACCGCCCATTAACCGAAACTCCGATGGAACAACCCATTGAAGCACCGGTTCCTACTGTTGAAGACACCGAAAAGGAAACATCCGCTCCCAAACAAACACTGGAAGAAGTGGTGCAACGCCTCAAGGAAATCAACGAAAAAAACGACCTGACCGACAAGCAGGAAATCGATTCACTTAAACAAACGTTCTACAAACTACAAAAAGCCAAATCAGAAGCGGCACGGAAAGCTTTCATCGACGAAGGGGGAAAGGCAGAAGACTTCACTCCGGAAACAGAACCGGCAGAAGAAGAATTCAAAGCTGTCATGAACGCCATCAAGGAGAAGAGAAATGCCTTAGCGGCTGCACAGGAACAGGAAAAGGAAGAAAACCTGACCAAGAAACTGGGTATCCTGGAAAGAATGAAGTTCCTGACCGAATCGCAGGAAGATACCAACAAGATATACGACGAATTTAAGAAATTGCAGCAGGAATGGAATGAAATAGGCCAGATTCCGGTAGCGAAAGTAAATGAACTGTGGAAGACTTACCAGCTTTACACCGAAAAATTCTATGACATGGTGAAGCTGAACAATGAATTCCGCGAATATGACTTCAAGAAAAACCTGGAACAGAAGACCCGCTTGTGCGAAGCTGCAGAAAAACTGGCCGAAGAGCCTGACGTAATTTCTGCTTTCCACCAGCTGCAGAAGCTTCATCAGGAATTCCGTGCCATCGGCCCGGTAGCCAAAGACCTGCGCGAAGAAATCTGGAGCCGTTTCAAGGCTGCCTCTACGGTTGTCAACAAACGCCACCAGCAGCATTTTGAAGAACTGAAAGAAAAAGAACAGAATAACCTGGACCAGAAGACGGTGATTTGCGAAATCGTGGAAGGTATGGAATATGACACCTTCACTACTTTTGCTGACTGGGAAGACAAGACCAATGAAATCCTTGCCCTCCAGGCCAAATGGAAAACCATCGGCTATGCTCCGCAAAAGATGAACGTCAAGATTTTCGAACGTTTCCGCGCTGCCTGCGATGAATTCTTCCGCCGGAAAGCTGCTTTCTTCAAATCTGTGAAGGAAACAATGGCAGCCAACCTGGAAAAGAAAAAAGCGTTCTGCGAAAAGGCTGAAGCCCTGAAAGAAAGTACCGACTGGAAAGAAACGGCTGAAATCCTGACCAAGCTCCAGAAAGAATGGAAGACCATCGGTCCGGTTGCCAAGAAACATTCAGATGCCGTATGGAAACGTTTTATAGGTGCCTGCGATTATTTCTTTGAACGGAAAAACAAAGCGACTTCTTCACAACGCTCGGAAGAAGTGGAAAACCTGGCCAAGAAAGAAGATGTCATTAAGCGTATGGCTGCCCTGGAAGCTGCCGGAACTGCAGACGATGCAACTGCCGAACAAGTACGTGCCCTGATGAAGGAATGGAATGCCATCGGCTTCGTTCCTTTCAAGGAAAAAGACCGTCTGTATAAAGAATTCCATGCATTGGTAGACAAGCTGTTCGACCGCCTGCACCTGTCGGCTACTGAAAAACGCCTGAGCAGTGTACGCACTAACGGCAACAAAGAAGGAAATCTCTACCGCGACCGTGAACGCCTGGTTCGCACTTACGAAGGGCTGAAAAACGACATCCAGACCTACGAAAACAACCTTGGCTTCCTGAATTCTTCTTCCAAGAAGGGAAATACACTGGTGGCCGACATCACCCGCAAGATTGAGCGCCTGAAGAAAGACATGGAACTGGTGCTGAAGAAAATCAAGGACATTGATGAAAGCTTGAAAGAAAAAGAATAAAAACAGCTTACTCAAACTAATTTTATTACCACAAGAGGTATCCATTCCCATGGATACCTCTTTTTTTGTTTTTCTTTCAATTTTTCACAAGAATTTCACTCGATTGTAAAATCTTCACGCAACCAAGCCATGTTTGATATTTTTTTGAAAAATAATCGTATAAATATTTTATTACTCCAAGAAAATATCTTAAATTAAAGCCAAAATTCAAGAAACAAACTTTCTTGTATTTTGTTAACCCGAATAAAATATAAGCAAAATATAATTCTGAATGAATTAAAAACATAAAATAAACTATTCTTAATATGAAAATGAAATCACTATTAGGGATTGTACTTTCCCTAAGTATTCTGCAATCTTGCCAGAATGACGAAACAAACATCATCCAGAATGAAGTGAATAACAAAGGCATCACATTCTCTTCTATCATAGATGATGCACAAAATTCCAGAGCTTACGATACGTCGTGGGAAGCCAATGACGTAATTGGTGTATTTATGCTAGCCAACAATAGTGATAAAAATGTACTGGCTACAAACATTCCTTATGCAACATCTAAAGGAGACGGCTATTTCGTAAGCAAAAATAGTCCCATATACTATCCGGAAGACAATAGTGCGGTCGACTTCATTGCATATTATCCTTATAGTGAAACTATTAGTGACTATAAAAACTATCCCATTGATTTAAGTAACCAAACCAAACAAAACGCCATCGACTTGATGACTGCAGTAAACCTGACAAACCGTCAATTGGCGTCTCCACAAGGTAATCTGCAATTCAAGCATCTGTTGGCTAAATTGGTGCTGAATTTGAAATCTACTTCTGGAAGTTCCCTGAAAGGAATCAAAGCTTCTATCAGCGGACTGCAAGTAAAAGGAACAGCTAATCTTTCTGACGGTACCATTACTCCTTCCGGTGAAACTACAACCTTTTCCTTATTTATAAATGAGGAAGCCACACAAGCAGAAGCCATTCTGTTGCCTCAAGACTTGAGCGGAAAACTGAAAATCAAACTGGAACAGAACGGACAGAGCAAAGAAATTGAGACTGAGATTTCTGGAAACATTGAGCAAGGTAGCAAATATATATATAATGTAAATGTGAATTATCAGGGGGGAGAGATTACGACCGACCCAGAAGCAAAATATACGAAATGGTTTGAAACACCGGTAATTACTGAGTCACAACTGAATCAATCTAATATAAAATACGTTACTCATTATACCGGAATAACTTATGACGAAGCTCCACTCAACGGTATTGAGATCCGTAATTATAGTATGCTATACGATACCAATCTGAAAATTGCTTACTGGGTATCCTATCCATTATGCGGATGGTATCTGGAAGGAAACATAGGCCGTACGGAGGATTGGGGTTATGACCCTAAAATAGCAACTAACCTTCAAGCGAATCTCAAAAAAGCTCTCAGCGGTTACAGCAGAGGGCATCAGATTCCGAGTGGTGATAGACAGCGTAAAGACTGCGACATGAATAATCAGACTTTCTATTACACCAATATGACTCCGCAATTACAAAATGGATTGAATGGAGCTATTTGGGCTCAACTAGAAGGCGCTGTCAGAGGCTGGAGTAGTGGGATAGACACACTATACGTAGTAACAGGTGCGATGCCTACTACGGCAACTGATAAGCAAATACAATATGCTAAAGATAATAATGGAAAAAATATAGCAATACCCAAATATTACTTCAAAGCATTAGCCCGTAAAGTAGGTGGAAACTATCAGACAATCGCTTTTAAACTTGACCATAAGGCATATAGCGATACACAATATATGAAATATGCTATCAGCGTATCAGAACTTGAGAATATGACAGGGTTCACTTTCTTTCCATCATTACCTTCTGAGGTAAAAAAGACGCTAAATACATCGCAATGGAATTAAATCTATCTGATACAGAATCTACAAACTTTCTAAATAAATTAGTATGAAAATCTCGAATCTACTGTACATGGGGGCATTATCAACCCTAGCTCTAATGAGTTGTACAAACAATGACGACAACAGCGAATGGTACGGAAGTGAAGGCATCGTATTTACCACAGCTATTCAGTCAAGAGTTTCAGGTAACACTTGGAATGCAAACGACGAGGTAGGTATTTACATGATGAACGCAGGAAGTGGAATTGAGGCTGCAACCGCACAAAACAAAAAGTACATTGCACAGACCAACGGCACATTGACGGCTGCTCCAGGTAATGGTATTTATCTCCCTGAAAGCGGGAATGTAGACTTCATTGCATATTATCCTTATACCACAAGTGTAAGCGGCAATAAGCTTGCGGTAAATGTATCCGACCAGAGCAATCCGGCTGCTATCGACTTGATTTATTCTAACGGTACTAAAGGAGTAGCAGCAACTACTGCCACCACTATTAGTCTGGGATTTACACACCAACTGACTAAAGTCACCCTGAATGTAACCAAAGATGAAACAATTGAAACTCTTAACGGATTGGGTGTAAACATTAAGGGTATCAGCACAGAAGGTGAATTTAACTTGGCTGACGGAACACTGACTGCTACAGCAGGAACCAACAATAAAGATGTAGCGATGTACATAGATGCACAAGGTACAACAGCTACGGCTACAGCCATCATTCTCCCAACAGCTGCAAGCACCGACCAGACGTCACTCAACCTGACTTTTAACCTCAACGGTCAATCATTCACCCATACAATTAGTGACGCAAGTATTTTTGAAAAAGGAACAAATGTAAGCTTTAATGCAAAACTATCCATCAACAATGGGAAACCGGTTGTTACAGTAGGAAATGCAACAATCAGCAACTGGACTGAAAAACCAGGTGGAGATATTAATGTTGATTTCGATGGTGGAACTCAACCAGGTGGAGAAACTGTGGTATTGGATGAATCATTTGCAACTGGACAAGGAAGTTTTACTATTGATAATAAGCAACTTCCAAATGGAGAAGGCAGTTTTGTATGGAGCCTTGGTTCATTTAATGATGATAAATTCATGAAAGCCAGTGCTTATATTGGCGGAACAAGATATGCATCCGAATCTTGGTTAGTTTCTCCTCCTGTAGATTTAAGTCAGGCAGCAACTGCAACATTAACATTCGATCATGCCCATAATTATGCTGGAACAGCTGAAGAAGAATTTACTCTTTGGGCTACTGAAACAAGTGCAGATAACTGGCAACAATTGACAATTGATAAATATGGCAGTGAATTTAATTTCACAACTGCAACCATTGATTTATCGGCTTATGCTGGAAAAACAATCAAATTTGCATTCAAATATATAAGTACAACTGCTGCTGCCGGAACTTGGGAAATCAAGAATGTAAAAGTAGTTGCCAATGGAGAAGGAGGAGGAACTGTTGATCCAGAACCTGAACCGGGAATTAATTTATTAACTAACCCTGGATTTGAAGACTGGACAAATGAATTACCTACTGCATGGGACAATAAAACATATAATACGGGAGAAATTGTAAAAGAAACCAGCATTAAACATGGTGGGAATAATGCACTAAGACAAACTTCAGCCAGTGGAACAAATAAAATTCAACAAGAAGTTGCTATCACAGCTGGAAAGAAATACAAAATCTCTTATTGGTTCCTTGACAATGATACAAAAGCAAGCAGTCGTTATTGGTTTGCCATGGTAGGTAGTGACGGAAAAACAATCAATGACATAAACAAACAAATCCAACAAAACGACTACTCTACAGACAACACAGAATGGCAACAAGTTACAATAGAATTTACCGCTCCTGCTGGTACTGTAAAAATGCGCTACGAAGTAAGAACCTACCGCAATATGGATAGTAATGAGAGTGGTGGATACATTTATTATGATGACATGGAATTAGTTGAAATCCAATAACAATTTGATCCATTCCCCTCACAAGAGAACATGAAAAAGCTCTATAAAACTTTTTCATGTTCTCTTTCAACCCCTTATAAAATAACACTAAACTAACAATTATTTTTTATGAAACACAAATTACTGTTCTTCATGGCATTCTTCCTTCCTTGCCTTGTTTTTGCACAAGGAAATGTAAGCGTGAAAGGAAGTGTGATCGGAGCAGTAAGCAATGACCCTATTCCAGGTGTAATTGTGACGGTGACAGAACTGAACCGCCAAGTCACAACCGACGCGGACGGAATTTTCACCATCCGAAATATTCAGCCGGGAACTTACGTCATTCAGCTTAACTCCGTAATGATTACGCCCAAGAGTGTCTCCATTGAAGTAGAAAACTTAGGCGTAACTGAACTAAAACCTATCCGAGTAACTGAACTTAACGCAAACGAAGACGTGTCCATGATTGGTATCATTGATGCCGGTATGGTGGATGATGACGTGGAAACCTCCGGGCAGGATGTCAGCTCTACCGTGATTCTGTCAAATGATATTTTCCTGAATAAAGCTGCCTATCAACTTTCACCCGCACGCTTCTCTCCACGTGGATACAATAGCACACAGGAAGTAAAATACATCAATGGCGTAGAATTCAACGACCAGAACAGAGGTGTATTCAACTATGCGGCAGTAGGTGCACTGAACGACATGACACGTAACGGTGATGTCACCAACTTCACAGCTCCTTCGTCCTTTACTTTTGGTGAGTTGGGAGGTACGGAAAACATCAACATGCGTGCCAGCAGCTATACACCTGGAGGAAAGTTAACCTTAAGCTATACCAACCGAAACTATTATCTCCGTGGTATGTTTACCTACTCTACCGGACTGAAGGACAACGGATGGGCATTCACCACCTCTATTGGTGGACGCTATTCGAATGAAGGTAACATCGACGGAACTTTCTACAAGAACGTTTCTTTCGCCTTCTCTGCTGAAAAGCAATGGAAAGGAGGAGAACATAGTCTGTCAATGGTAGCTTTCGTATCACCGGTACAGCGTGGGCAGCAAGGTAGTTCTTACCGCGAAGTGTATGAACTGACAGGAAACTACCTTTACAACCCGAACTGGGGATACCAGAACGGAGAGAAAAGAAATGCAAAGGTGGTTACGGCATTCGACCCGACTGCCATCATTTCGCACATCTGGAAAATCAACGACAATATAACGCTGACTACAGGTGTAGGAGCACATTATGCCCGCTACGGTAATACGGCCCTGAACTGGTACAATGCTCCTGACCCTCGCCCGGATTACTACCGCTACCTGCCTTCGTATTTTGAAGATGAAATGGTACAACTAAGATACAAAGAGTTGTGGCGTACTAACCAGACCAGCTTTACACAAATCAACTGGGATGACCTCTACCTGGCTAATGCCAACAACATTCGTAATGGTAACGGAGCAGCTGTTTACATGCTGGAAGAACGTCGCAGTGACCTGTTGGAAACTTCATTCAACTCTACTTTGAACGCACGCATGAGCCGTCATTTCGACATCACAGCCGGAGTCGGTGCACGCTACACTCAGTCACGCCAGTTCAAGACCGTGGCCGACCTGCTGGGAGCAGAATATGTGCTGGATATTGATAAGTTTGCAGAACAAGACTTCTCTGGTGATCCGGACAAAATTCAGAACGACTTGAACCGCCCGCAGAGAAAAGTATACGAAGAAGGAATTTTCGGTTACAACTATAACCTGAACATTTATTCACTGAATGCCTGGGTCGTGAATCAGTATCATTCACGTTATTGGGATTACTATTACGGAATGAAGCTGACTTACACCAGCTTCCAGCGTGATGGTAAAATGCGTAACGGACGTTATCCGGACAGTTCTTTCGGCAAAGGTGCGCGCCATCAGTTCACAGACTTAATGGTAAAAGGAGGACTGACCTACAAGTTCAACGGACGTCACATGATTAATGCCAACATCAGTTATGGAAGTGAAGCTCCGTTGCCCAATGAAGCATACGTATCACCGCGTATCACAGACCGCACCATTGATGACATGAAGAGTGGACGGGTTCTCTCTGCCGACATCAACTACATCTTCTCTACTCCTCACCTGGCCGGACGTATCGGAGTATTCCAGACTAATTTCTATGACCAGATGGAACGTAGCAGCTACTATGACGGCATTGAAGGAACATTTATCAACCACGTGTTGTATGGAGTAAACCGCATTCACAGAGGTATTGAGCTGGGAGCTACCTACAAACTGGATGACCATTGGAGCTTCGACCTGGCTGGAACCGTAGGTGAATATTATTACAGCAACAACCCTGACGGTATCAAGAACTCCGAAAACGGAAAGATAGTAGAAAGAGAACAAGTATACATGAAGGATGTTTACGTAGGTGGAGTTCCACAGATTGCCGGTACATTCGGAATCCGTTACTTCATCAAATACTGGTTCCTGGGAGCCAACCTGAACGGATTTGCACGCAACTACATCGAAGCTGCTCCCCTCCGCCGTCTGGCTTCAAGCTACACAGAAGTAACTCCGTATAACCAGTATTACGATGCCTTCAAGCAGTTGACCACACAAGAACGTTTCCCGGCAGCCTATACATTAGACTTGTCTATCGGAAAAATTTTCTACTTGCCTGGAAGACAATCTATCAACTTCAATCTTTCTCTGAACAATGTATTGAACAAGAAAGATATTTGTACCGGAGGATACGAACAGGGACGATTTGACCTTGACCATCCGGAACGCTTTGGAGGAAAATACTACTACATGCAGGGCATCAACTGTTTCCTGAATGTGAGCTACCGTTTTTAATCATTAACCTACATAAAACTCAGAATATATGAAACTTTTAAGAAATATCAGTCTGCCACTCATTGCCTCACTCGCTCTCTTTGCATGTGAACGAGACTATGATGCTCCTCTCTTGACAGAACCTGAATACACAGGTCCGGCAGCCAATATCACGATTTCAGAATTGCGTACACAGAATGCAGCAGCTACTCAGGACGTTCCTATCATCATCACGCAAGACCAGGTACTCAAAGCCGTCATCACAGGTAACGATGAATCAGGAAACATCTTCAAGAAAATCTACTTGCAGGATGAAACGGGTGCCATTGAAATGGAAGTAGACCAAAGCAGTGTGTACAACTATTATCCGGTAGGTCAGACTGTATATGTAGACCTGAACGGATTGAGCATTTCTGTATACGGTGACGAACAACAGCTAGGACATCCAGAAGGATATTTATTCCGCACACCGTGGGAAGATTTCGAAAAACATGTCAGCAAAGACGGATGGGCTAATCCAGAAAATGCCAAGCCTGTTGTAATTGATGACATCAGTACCATCAACGCTGCTCCCGATAACTATAAATTCAAATTAGTGCAATTTACCGGAGTTACTTTCCAGAACGGTGGTAAGGGTATCTTTGCTCCAGAAGATGGTTATGGTGAAGAAAATATTACCGACAGTCATGGAAATACTATCATGATTCGTACCAGCAATTATGCCAGCTTTGCAGGTAATAAACTTCCAGAAGGAAAAGGTAATGTAACAGGTATCTTAGGAAGATTCAGAGGTACTTGGCAGCTTACTTTACGCACTGCTAATGACGTAAGCGACTTTACCGGAAGCAATGAAGAAGGTGGAAATGAAGGTGGAGAAACTCCAAGTGGTGAAACTAAAACAATTCTTGAAGAGACATTTGCAAGTAGTCAAGGAAGTTTTACAATTGAAGATAAAGAGTTGGGCGGTTTAAGCTATGTATGGAAACATGATAGTTCATATGGATATATGAAAGGTAGTGCATATAATGGAAGTAACGTAGCCGCAGAAAGCTGGTTAATATCTCCTGAAATTGATTTAACAAATGCTACTAGCATTAACTTAACTTTCGACCATGCAATTAATAAGGTCAGCGTAGCTCCAGATTTAAATCAAACTTTAGCAATAGCTGAAAGTGGAACAAATAATTGGGAAAAAATAACTGGATTTACCTATCCCGCAGGAAACTCATGGGATTTTGTATCTTCAGGAAATATTGATTTGTCCGCATATTCAGGAAAGAAAATTAAAATAGCTTTCCAATATAAAGGAACTACAGAATCAAGTGGAACTTGGGAAGTTAAGAATGTCAAAGTAACCGCAACCATAGGTGGCAGCACCGGTGGTGACGGAGGTACAACCATTGAACCCACTCCAAGCAATTAATGCACACATCAAACCATGAAAGTTATGAATAAACGATTGCTTATTTTCACTTTGTTCATTACTTGTGTATATACCTGTCTCTTATACACATCTGACGCTGCCGACGAAGAGGATAGTGTAG
>ENA-OZKM01000567-OZKM01000567.1-human-gut-metagenome-genome-assembly--contig:-NODE-567-length-10017-cov-3.831058_pt1 | contig 10017 bp, 6 predicted proteins | sample MGYA00244822_ERZ653755 | MGnify/ENA primary metagenome ERZ653755 (study PRJEB26926, sample SAMN06165342) | human gut metagenome | biome: ENVO:00009003; feature: ENVO:2100002; material: ENVO:00002003...
ACGAGATCCTGAGATGTCTCGTGGGCTCGGAGATGTGTATAAGAGACAGGCGCAAGCTGTTTTGTGGTGATTCGCTGCTTATTCATTTGCTGCGTCCTCCTGCACGGTCGTCAGCCAGTCCATCAATTCGTCGCGGCTGTACAGCTGGAGCGTCACCTGATTCGGCAGACAGATAATCCTGTTGCCCAAAATGCGTGTGTCCTTGTTTTCCAGCGTCACTTCACCCTGCTCCACGCAATCCTGATTGTCGCAGTTCGCCTCGTGCATGTCGATGCTTGTCGGGGTGACATGGACGATGTTGATGCAGTCGCCGTGGCGGAGGCGATAATAGCCCTCTTCGGTCAGCGGAATCGGCTGATACGTTTTGTCACCGACGGTGACGACGAGGAATGCTTTCACCTGCGACAGGTCGGGGGTGGCGGTGGCTTCGGGGGCGTCCGTGACTTCCGGCGCGGCAGCCGCTTCCGGTGCTGCGGTGATTTCGGGGGTCGCCGCTGCCTCCGGTGTGCTGGTCGCAAGCTCTGTCGGCGCCTCTGTCGGCGCTTCGGTCGGCGCATCTGTTGCGGTCAGGGGCAGCAAAGGCGCATTGGCGTCTACATTCGCGGGCGCGTTCCTCCGCAGCACAACCATCAGCACCGCCACAATCAGCAGCAGCGCTGCCACAATCAGCACATTGCACCACAGGCCATTCCGCTTCGCCTTGGGATTCGTTTCCTTCTTCATACCCGTTCCGCACAATCCTTTCGTTATTGAGTATCCCCATCATACAACGCCGAGTCGGATTCGTCAAGGGGCGCGCGCGCAGGTGTTACAAACTTGTCACAAAGCGGCGAATCCATCCCGATGTCAGCAGGCACTTTTGCCCGTTTTATTGGAAGCGGAACGCATTAGTCCGCGCCGCCCCATGGCAACGAAACCGACAATATCCGCAATCAGCCAGCCCGCCGGAATTGCCAGCCAAATCGCCATCATGCCGAAATGCGGCGCGAAGGCGTAGGACAGCACAACGCGCAGCCCAAGCGAAAGCACCGTCAGGACGATGCTCATGCCTGCCTGCTCCAAACCGCGGAAAATGGCATAAAGCAGGAACAGGAAGCCGATGCCGATGTAGCACAGCCCCTCGGTGCGCAGGTACGTTACGCCGATGGAAAGAGACTCCGCCGATGCATTTTTGAGGAACACGAGCAGCAGCGGCTCAGCGAAAATCGCCACGAGCGTGGAAACAATCAGGCAGAAGCCGCCGGAAAGCAGGAACGCTGTGCGGATGCCGTGACGGAGGCGCTGCGGCTGATTCGCCCCCTGATTCTGGGCGACGAAGGTCGCGAAGCCGTTGCCGAAGTCCTGCGCGGGGCTGTACGCCAGCGAGTCAATCTTCACGCCGGCGGTGAATGCCGCCATCGCTGCCAGACCGAAGCTGTTCACGAGACTCTGCACACACAGGATGCCGAAATTCATGATGGACTGCTGAATGCTGGTCATGGCAGAGACGGAGAAGATGCGCCTGAACAGCGCACGGTCGGGGCGCAGGTCGTGCTGCGAGGGCGTCAGCGCCGGAACGCGGAAGAGCACATAACCTAAGCACAGGAAACCGGACAGTACTTGCGAAATAAGCGTCGCGACGGCAGCGCCCGCCACGCCCCACGGCAGCACCGCCACGAACAGAAAGTCCAGCGCGACGTTCGTCAGCGACGAAATCAGCAGGAAAACCAGCGGCGCGGCTGAATTGCCAACGGCGCGGAGCATACACGCTCCGAAGTTATACAGGAACGTCGGGATGATGCCGATGAACACAATCAAGAGGTAGCGGGAGAGAACGCCCTGCGCTTCAGGCGGAATGCGCAGGAGCGCCATCATGACGGGCAGGAGCGCGTAGGACAGGATGGTCAGCAGCGCTGATACGCCCGCAATCAGCACAAAAGCATTGCCGACCGCCTTGCGCACGCCGGCATCGTCTTTCTGCCCGAAAAGCTGACAACCACGCCGCTGCCCATGCACAGCCCGGTGACGATGCTCGTGAGCAGAATCATGACGGAAAACGCGCTGCCGACGGCGGCAAGGGCGATTTCACCGCAGTATCGCCCGACGACGAAGGTGTCCACGAGGTTATAAAGCTGCTGGAGCAGATTGCCCGCCATCAGCGGCAGAGAAAAACGGAGCAATCCGCGGAAAATCGAACCATGGGTCAAGTCAACATTCATAATAAAGGAATTCTCCTTTCACTGCACAGGATAGTATAGGTGAAAAAACGGGAAACGTCAAGTATGGCGCAAAGGCAGAGAAATCAAGGCAAAGAACGAAAAAACACAAAAAAAACAATTTTGGCGCGAAAACGATTTCACATCGTTAAATCAAGGGGTTGCTGTGAAAGTGGGGAATTTTGCAGGAAGATTGGTCAAAAATTGCAAGCGGCAAGCCCTTGACAACCCTGCGTCAATTCCTCTATAATGAATATCAACGTATCATTTGCATCGTGTCATCTGGTACGAAATGAATTGGAGGGGTTAGACCATGAAGAAGATTCTCTCTCTGGTCCTGTCTGCGTGCATGATGCTGAGTGCGGCTGCGCTGGCAGAAGGCACGTTCACGCCTGCTGATTCCTACGATGTCGGTGAGCGCGTGTACAACGCGGGCACTGTCACGCTGGAAAAGAGCGAGGGGAGCGCGCAGACGGTTTCTACCGATCAGTATGTCGGCGAAGCTGGCAAGGACTACACCGATGAAAAGGTGTACACCTACAACAGCTACACCCCCGGCATTAACTCTTCTCTGAACTGGGACCCGCTCTCCTGGGAAACGAACGAAGACACTGATATTTTGAACAATGTCAGCTCTGGTTTCTACACCTTCGTTCTGAATTCCGAAAAGAATGGCTACTCCGTCATGCCCGAACTGGCTGCTGAAATGCCGGTGGACGTGACTGCTGAGTATGTCGGTCAGTACGGCGTGAAGGAAGGCGAGACCGCCAAGGCTTGGCGTATCGCGCTGAACAAGCTCGCCAAGTGGGAAGATGGCACCCCCATCACCGCTGATGACTATGTGTACTCTATGCAGCAGCTGCTCAACCCGAAGATGCTGAATCGCCGCGCTGACAGCTACTATGCTGGCGAGTTCGTCATCTACAACGCGAAGAACTACCTCTACGCGGGCAAGACGACCTATGACCTGATTGCAGACACTGCCGAGAACCTCGTTGCCGCCGGCACCGATGTGTACCTCGACATGAGCGCTTGGGGCATGGTCGGCGCGCTGGACGCGGAGGGCAATCCCGCGCCGCAGTATGTGAACATTGCGGACGACACGATGTACCGCGATGCTTCTGTTGAAGACGAAACCGCTGCCGAAGCGTGGGTCTCCGCGAAGTACCTGTTTGACAACTACTTCGCCGCGGGTCAGCAGTATGAGTCCATGCAGGCTCAGTACCTGTACACCGCCAGCGTTGCGGATGCCGCAACGTGGGACGAAGTTGGCTTCAAGAAGGTTGACGATTACACCGTTGACTTCATCCTGGCCAACCCCGTGAACGAAGCGAACTTCTATGTGCCCTACAACCTGTCTTCCTCCTACCTGGTCTACAAGCCCGTTTACGAAGCCTGCAAGACCTTCTACAAGGACGGCAAGGAAGTTGCCACCGAGGAAGAAGCGGACGAAGTGAAGACCAGCTACGGCCGTTCCGTGGAGAACACGGTTTCCTACGGCCCGTACAAGCTGTCCTCCTTCGAACTGGACAAGGAATACACCCTGACCCGCAATGACAACTGGTATGGCTATCATGACGGCAACCACGTCGGCCAGTATCAGACGGACAACTACAAGGTGACCTGCATTGCCGACCACGCGACCCAGGTGCTGGCGTTCGAAAAGGGCGAGATTGATGACATCGCTCTGCAGGCGGACGACCTGAAGAAGTACGGCAACAGCAAGTACATCAAGTACGGCCCGAACAACGGCTACACCACCAAGCTGACCATGAATACCGACTATGAGAAGCTGCTGTCTCACGGCACCAATAGTCAGGTTCTGGTAATCCCGGAATTCCGTCAGGCGATTTCTTACTCCTATGACCGTAAGGAATTCGCTTCCTCCTTCACCGCGGCTGGCACGGCTGGCTTTGGCCTGATCAACGAACTGTACTGCTACGACCCCTTCACCGGCGCGCTGTATCGTGACAGCGAACCCGCGAAGGCAGTCCTCTGCCGTCTGTTCGACCTGACCTGGGGCGAGGGCGGCGACTACGACACCCTCGACGAAGCGTACGAAGCCATGACCGGCTACGAAGTCGAAAAGGCGCGCGCGCTGATGGCGGTTGCGTATGACAAGGCTGTTGCTGCCGGCATCTACGATGGCACCAGCGACATCAAGATTGACCTGCGCGTGTACCAGAGCGACGCTATCTACGTCAACATGTTCAACTACCTGAACGCCGCGCTGAAGAACGCTTGCGTTGGCACGCCGTTTGAAGGCAAGGTCGAAATGACCATGACCGTGGACACCGACTACTACGAAACCATGCAGTCCGGCAACGCGGACATGATCTTCACCACTTGGGGCGGCGCGACGATGGCTCCCTTCGGCGTGTTCGGCAACTGCTACACCGACGATGCGTACGGCAACGGCAACCAGAACGAATACGGCTATGACACCACCACCATCGACATTGTTTACAATGTGGAAGGCGTTGGCGAAATCACCGACACCCTGCAGAACTGGGCGAACTGGTGCAACAGCCAGAAAGTTCCGTCCATCGAGGAAAAGCTGGGCAAGTTCGCTGATTACACCTACGACACTCGTCTGCAGTTCGCGACCGCTGTCGAAGGCGCGTTCATGAACTGGTATCCCTGCTCCTCCATCTACTACCGCAACAGCGCGAGCATGAACTCCCAGAAGGTGAACACCGTTGTTGATACCTACGTCACGCTGATCGGCTTCGGCGGCATTCAGTACATGACGTACAACTACGATGACGCTGAGTGGGCGGACTACATCGCCAACAACACCCTGGAATACTAATTCAAGGCGCACATTTGCCGTGATTCTCTGAAACTCGGCACGGGCATGGGGGCCTTTTGACCCCCATGCCCGATGTGCGTGTTAAAAAACGGTTGATTTTCGGGCGTTTCTTAAGGGGACGCTATGATTCCAAAGAGAAGAGTACAGAATAGTGATTCCTTAAGAAATGCCCAATAGGGATTCAATCCAGTCAGGCAAGCCCAGTCCGCGGTGATGCGCATCTCCAACCGCATCCTCCGCGACCCCGTCACGGGTGGGGCGACGCACTCTGACGGCCGGAAGCAGGGGGGCAGCAGGGTTCCCCGCCCCTTCCGCTCAATATGAAAAACGGAGGTAACGTGGAATGTCCAAAAATGGTATGACACGATACATCATCAAGCGTGTCCTGTACATGTTCCTGGTGCTGTTCATCATCATGACCATGTGCTTTATCCTGATTAAGCTGCTGCCGCTGCCCGCCGTCCGCGAAATGGGCCGCGACATCAACCTCGTGCTCGCCAAGCGCGAAAAGATGGGCTACAACAAGCCGATCATGGTGCAGTACTTCCTGTACCTGAAGAGCATCCTGACCGAATGGGACTGGGGCGTCGGCGAGCAGATGTATGAAGGCATGGGCGTTTGGGACGTCATGATGCAGAAGCTGCCCTATACGGTGCTGGTCAACCTGTATTCTATCCTGATTGCGATTCCGCTGGGTCTTGCTTTCGGCATCTATGCGGCGCTGAAGAAGAACAAGTGGCAGGACAACTTCATTTCCACCATGGTCATGGTCTTCATCTCGGTGCCAAGCTATGTGTACGCCTTCCTGGTGCAGTACTTCCTGTGCTTCAAGCTCGGCTGGTTCCCCTTGCAGGCGGCAAGTTTGTCACAGGCAGGCGGGTCACTGTTCAGCTGGACGATGTTCGTATCGCTGATTCCGGCAGTGCTGTCGCTGGGCTTCGGCGTTGTGGCAGGCTTGACGCGCTACACCCGTGCGGAGCTGAGCGAGGTGCTGACCGGTGACTACATGCTGCTGGCGCGCACGAAAGGTCTGACCAAGGCACAGGCAATTTCCCGTCACGCGCTGCGCAACGCAATGGTCGTCATCCTGCCGATGATTATTGGTGAATTCATCGGTATTCTGGGCGGCTCGATGATTATCGAAAACATCTTCGGCATTCCCGGCATCGGCAACCTGTACATCAACTCCATCAATGTCCGCGATTATAATTTCTTCATGGCGCTGAACGTGTTCTATACGGCAATCGGCCTGGTTTCGGGCATTGTCATTGACATCAGCTACGGGTTTATTGACCCGCGCATCAGAATGGGGTCGAAGAAATGATGGAAAAGAATCTGTATCCGGAAATCCCGCAGGAGAAGTTTGCGTTTATTCACAAGGATGAGCGCATCCATGACGAAAAGCTGCAGACCAAGTCCATCAGCTATCTGGGCGACGCGTGGCTGCGCTTCCGCAAGAACAAGTCCTCCGTTGTGGCGTTCTGCCTGATTGTGTTCCTGCTGCTGTTTGCCATCATCACGCCGTTTGTCTCGCCGTACACGGTGCAGTTCCGTGATGGCTACTACAAGTCGGTGCTGCCGAAGAACACGCTGTTTGAAAACGCGGGTTTCTGGGATGGCGCGCGCAAGGAAAAGGTCAGCGAAATCGGCTACCATTACTATAACGCCATCGGTCAGGAAACGGGCGTGCCGGTCGTGAAGAAGGAATACGACCACTACACCGATGCCAATGGCGTGACGTACTACAACCTGCGCGTGGATTCCTACGCGCTGGTCGGCTTCGCGTATGTCAACCTGAGCGAAACGGAATACAACAACCTGATGGCGTATCAGAACGAGAATGACATTCAGGTCATCTACCCGCTGCAGAAGACCCACAATTCGCAGTACATGATGGGCAACGGCGGCGCGAACTTCTGGTACCAGCTCAAGGACGAGAGCGTGAACACCAACGGTGATCCGGCGCTGGATGAAAACGGCAGCCTGATTCCGAACTACCTCACGTCCGACAACCCGAACAAGGCGAACTACAACAGCAAGCGCATTGCCGGCGACGACGGCGCGGATGGGCAGTGGTACACCTACGCCCAGAAGAACCAGACGGGCTACCGCGTGCGTGTGCACTATCTGGAGTACTTCCGCTATGTCAACGGCTATGAACCCACGTTCATTTTCGGCACGAACAACTACGGGCAGGATATTTTCACCTGCCTGGCAGTCGGCGCGCGCCTGAGCTTCCTGCTCTCCATCGTTGTGGCGAGCATCAACTTCATCCTCGGCGTGCTGTACGGCTCCATCGAGGGCTACTACGGCGGCGCGGTTGACATGGTGATGGAGCGTATCTCCGACGTGCTGAACAGCGTGCCGTTCATGGTCGTCGCAACCCTGTTCCAGCTGCACTTGGCGGAAAAGGTGGGCGTGCTGCCATCCCTGCTGTTCGCTTTCGTCTTGACCGGCTGGGTTGGTACGGCGGCGCGCGTGCGTACGCAGTTCTACCGCTTCAAGGGTCAGGAATATGTCCTGGCGGCGCGCACACTGGGCGCATCCGACGCTCGCCTGATTTTCAAGCACATCTTCCCGAACAGCCTGGGCACCATCGTGACCGGCGCGGTCATGACCATCCCCGGCGTCATTTTCTCCGAATCCATGCTCAGCTACCTGCACATCATCAATCTGGAAACGTCGTCGCTGACCTCCATCGGCACGCTGCTTTCCGGCGGTCAGGCGTACTTGAGCACCTATCCCCACATCATCATGTTCCCGGCAATCTTCATCGCCATTTTGGAAATTGCTTTCAACCTGTTTGGTAATGGCCTGCGCGACGCGCTGAATCCTTCGTTGAGAGGAGCGGACGACTGATATGGCAAAGCTGGAAGTCCGAAACTTGACCATCTCCTTCCGCACAAACAACGGTGCGGTTCGCGCAGTGCGCGATATTTCCTTCAATCTGGAGGAAGGCGAAACGCTCGCCATCGCCGGTGAATCCGGTTCCGGCAAGTCCGTCACCACCCGTGCTATCATGGGCATTCTGGCGGGCAACGCCATGGTGGATGCGGGCGAAATCATCTACGACGGCAAGGATTTGCTGAAGATTCCGGAAGAAGAGTTTCACACCCTGCGCGGCCACAAGCTGGCCATGGTGTTCCAAGACCCGCTGAGCGCCCTGAACCCCATCATGCGCATCGGCAAGCAGCTGACGGAAGCCATGCTGCTGAACAACAAGGAACGCCGCCGCGATGGCAAGGAACGCTTCAACAGCCTGCTGGCGCAGCTCGAAAAGACGATGGTGGCGGATGCCGAGGCGCGCGGACAGGGCGCACAGGCGCGCGAAGCCATCCACGCCAAAACGAAGCAGTTCGACCACTTTGCTTCCGTTGGGTTGAAGATGGAATATACCTATAAGGAAGCAATGGAATCCATCGTCGAGTGCATGGACGGCTTGGACGAAATCGACAATGCCATTCTGACGAGCAAGGACAAGGAAGTCCGCGAAATCTGCGGCCGCATCCGCAAGTCCCTGAAGCATATCTTCGACCCGTACACCTTCGATGAGAATGACCCGGAAATCGCGAAGTGGCATACGGCGCTGGAAGGCTTCCAGAAGAACTACACGCGCCGCCGCGAAAGCGAAATGCGTGCGCTGATGGCGGACATGACCGCTAAGCTGGGCGCGATGGTGAATGCGCAGGAGCCGAACTTCTTCTGCATCGGCTATCTGGCGGCGAGCGGCAAAACGCCCGACCCGAAAAAGCAGTCCATCACCGAGCTGAACCAGATGGCGCGCGAAACGCTCGACCGTGAGTTCATGATTGACTTCTTGCAGGACATTGCTCACGCGCTCCAGTACTCCAGCCAGCAGGCGGCGAAATCGCAGCAGGCGGCGGTGGATACGCTCCGCAGCGCCCTGAAGGTCTATCAGCAAAAGCCGCTGAACGAGGGCGAATGCAAGGAAGCACTGCACAAATCGGCTGCGGCGGTTGAAGCAGCCATCGACAAGCTGCAGCTGGATAAGGACAATCAGGCGTACGTCTACCGTTCGGGTGCACAGTCCTACATCGACCGCTATGCCCGCTCCAAGACGCACAATCCGAAGGAAGAAAAGCGCTACGCCCGCGAGCAGAAGAAGTTTGAGGCGCAGAAGGCGAAGGGCAAGAATCCGCCGTCCGTCATCCCGAAAAACCTGATTGACGCGGATATGGCGCAGCACAACCTCTGCGAAATGACCCGGAGCCTGCTGAAGCACTTTGAGGAACTCATCGCGGCGAGCGAGACGAAGGACTTTGACGTGCTGGCGGTGGAAATGGTGGACTACATGAAGGCGCGCGCGCAGGATTACGCCTTCAAGCTCACCAAGGGTATGGCACGCCACCGTGCCATCGAATTGATGAAGGAAGTCGGTATTCCGGAGCCGCACAAGCGCTTCTATCAGTATCCCTTTGAGTTCTCCGGCGGTATGCGTCAGCGCATTGTTATCGCTATTGCGCTGTCCGCGAACCCGGATATCCTCATCTGCGATGAACCGACAACCGCATTGGACGTGACCATTCAGGCGCAGATTCTGGAACTGATTAACCGCCTGAAGAAGGAACGCCGCCTGTCGGTCATCTTCATCACGCACGACCTTGGCGTTGTGGCGAACATGGCGGACCGCATTGCCATCATGTACGCCGGCAAGATTGTCGAGTATGGCACGGCGGATGATGTGTTCTACGACCCGCGCCACCCGTATACATGGGCGCTGCTGTCCTCCATGCCGGACTTGGAGACGCGCGAGAAACTGGAAGCTATCCCCGGTACGCCGCCGGATATGATTCTGCCGCCGAAGGGCGATGCTTTCGCCGCGCGCAACAAGTACGCAATGGAAATCGACTTTGAGGAACAGCCGCCGATGTTCCATGTCAGCGAGACGCATATGGCGGCGACGTGGCTGCTGCATCCGAATGCGCCGAAGGTAAATCCGCCGGCGATTGTGGTGGAACGCATTGAACGCATGAAGAAGGAGCAGGCCGA
>ENA-OZKM01000587-OZKM01000587.1-human-gut-metagenome-genome-assembly--contig:-NODE-587-length-9830-cov-3.600716_pt1 | contig 9830 bp, 10 predicted proteins | sample MGYA00244822_ERZ653755 | MGnify/ENA primary metagenome ERZ653755 (study PRJEB26926, sample SAMN06165342) | human gut metagenome | biome: ENVO:00009003; feature: ENVO:2100002; material: ENVO:00002003...
CGAGATCCTGAGATGTCTCGTGGGCTCGGAGATGTGTATAAGAGACAGAGCGAAGCGTATAAAATAGACCCAGGAGATTTTCTTTCGATGGGGCGCGCCACACCGTTCGCGGGGCGTGAGGTATTCGGCAGATGTCTGCTGACGGTGCATAATGGAAAAGTAGTTTACAAGGCGGAGGATAGAGCATGAAGCAGAGTATTTTCAAGATAACTTCAAACGAAAAAATCGCGCGTGACATATTTAAAATGACTCTTGCGGGCGACACCTCGGCGATAACCGCGCCGGGACAGTTCGTGAACATAAAGCTCGACGGATTTTTCCTGCGCCGCCCGATATCGGTCTGCGACTGCGTCGGAGAAAATCTGACGCTGATATATAAAACCGTCGGCCACGGTACAGAGCAGATGAGCTGTGTGGCGGCAGGAGATGAACTCGATCTGCTGACGGGGCTGGGCAACGGATACAACACAAAAAAGAGCGGCGGCAGTCCCCTGCTTATCGGCGGCGGAGTCGGAGTTCCACCGATGTATATGCTCTGCAGGGAGCTTATATCAGAGGGCAAAAATGTCACGGTAGTGCTCGGCTTCAACTCAAAAGACGATGTGTTCTATGAAAATGAATTTCGTGCGCTCGGCGCGGATGTACATATCACGACCGCCGACGGCACCTACGGCATAAAGGGATTTGTCACGGATGTGATAAAAGACATGCAATACACATTTTTCTACACCTGCGGACCCGAGCCGATGTTCCGCGCAATGCATAAAATGATGAAAACGCCCGGGCAATACAGCTTCGAAGAGCGCATGGGCTGCGGCTTCGGCGCGTGCATGGGCTGCTCATGCAAGACACTCACGGGCAACAAGAGGATCTGCAAAGAGGGTCCCGTAATGGAAAGCGAGGAGATAATATGGGCAGACTGAGCGTAAATCTTTGCGGCGAAGAGCTCGACAATCCCGTTATCCCGGCATCGGGCACCTTCGGCTACGGCTACGAGTTTGCGGAGCTCTATGACATAAACTGCCTCGGAACTTTTTCGTTCAAGGGCACGACGAAAGAGCCGCGCTTCGGCAATCCGACACCGAGAATAGCGGAGTGCACCGCCGGCATGATAAACGCCGTCGGGCTTCAGAATCCCGGCGTCGACAAGGTTATAAGCGAAGAGCTCCCGAAGCTCAAAAAGTGTTTTAATAAAAAAGTGATGGCGAACGTCAGCGGCTTTTCCGTTGACGAATACGCCTACACCTGCGAAAGGCTCGACAGTCAGGAGCAGGTCGGCTGGCTCGAAGTCAATGTCAGCTGCCCGAACGTTCACGGCGGCGGAATGAGTTTCGGCACAGACCCGAAGGCGGCGGCGCAGGTTACAAAAGCCGTCAAGGCGGTCACGAAAAAGCCGGTTATCATAAAGCTCTCGCCCAATGTCACGGACATCGTGAGCATCGCGAAAGCCTGCGAGGATGCGGGCGCGGACGGAATAAGCCTGATAAACACCCTGCTCGGCATGAGGATAGACCTGCGAACAAAAAAGCCCGTGATAGCGAACACGATGGGCGGCTTCTCCGGAAGCGCGATATTCCCCGTGGCGCTGAAGATGGTATATCAGGTCTCGTCGGCGGTCAATATCCCGGTAGTCGGCATGGGCGGCGTATCGTCCGCCGAGGATGTTATCGAGATGATGCTCGCCGGAGCGACGGCGGTCGAAATAGGCGCAGCAAATCTTGTTGACCCGTTCATATGCAAAAAGATAGTCGAAGCCCTGCCCGCCGCTGCGGACAAGTATAATATAAACGAACTCAAGGACATCATAGGAGGAGCACACAATGGGTAAAGATGTGATAATCGCCTGCGACTTTGCAGACAAGGAAACCGCGCTGAACTTTCTCGACAAATTCGCGGGCAGAAAGCCGTTCGTCAAGATCGGCATGGAGCTGTTCTATGCCGAGGGTCCGCAGATAGTCCGCGAGATAAAGGCGCGCGGACACAAGATATTCCTCGACCTCAAGCTTCACGATATCCCGAACACGGTTAAAAAGAGCATGGCCGTACTCTCGCGGCTCGATGTCGATATGTGCAACCTCCACGCCGCAGGCACCTCGCGCATGATGGAGGCGGCTCTCGAAGGGCTGACCCGCCCGGACGGCACGCGCCCCCTGCTGATCGCCGTGACCCAGCTGACCTCCACCGATCAGGAGGCGATGGAGCGCGATCTTCTGATAAAAGAGCCTATAGACAAAGTTGTCATGCACTACGCCGAGACCGCGAAGAATGCGGGGCTTGACGGCGTTGTCTGCTCCCCGCTCGAGGCGCAGAAAGTCCACGACATATGCGGCGAAAAGTTTTTGACCGTCACGCCCGGCGTTCGCTTTGCGGACGGCGACATAGGCGACCAGAAGCGCGTCATGACACCAGAGCAGGCGAAAGAAATCGGCTCCGACTACATCGTCGTCGGCAGACCGATAACCGCCGCGCCCGACCCCGTCGCGGCATACGAGAGATGCATAAAAGAATTTGTTGACTGAAGGAGAAAAGAAAATGACTGAGACAAGCAGAAAAATCGCAAAAGATCTTCTTAAAATACAGGCAGTGTTTCTGAGCCCCGACAAGCCGTTCACATGGGCGAGCGGAATAAAAAGCCCCGTCTACTGCGACAACCGCCTGACGCTCACGGCGCCCGGGGTTCGCACGGATGTTGAAACCGGGCTCAAGGAGCTCATCGAAGAAAACTATCCGGAAGCTGAAGTTCTCATGGGCACTTCGACCGCCGGCATTGCCCATGCCGCCATAACCGCGCATTTAATGAATCTGCCGATGGGCTATGTCCGCTCCGGCAACAAGGATCACGGCAGACAGAACCGCATCGAGGGCAAGCTCGAAAAGGGTCAGAAAGTCGTCGTGGTCGAAGATCTTATCTCGACGGGCGGCAGCGTTATCGAAGTCGTCGACGCTCTGCGCGAAGCGGGTGCGGAGGTGCTCGGAATAGTCAGCATCTTCACCTACGGAATGAAAAAGGGTCTTGAGAGACTCGCCGCGGCGGATGTCAAGAATGTGAGCCTGACTAACCTCGACGTGCTCTCCGAAGTCGCGGCTCAGGAGGGATATATAAAGCCCGAGGATGTAAACAGACTTATAGCGTTCCGCAACAACCCCTCGGACGAGAGCTGGATCGGTGGTGCAAAATGAGGAACATAATAAACATCCTCGACCTCTCCGCCGGGGAGATCGACCAGCTGATAGCCGTCGCCGATGACATCATGGCGCAGCCAGAAAAATACAACGAGGTCTGCCGCCACAAAATTCTCGCCACGCTGTTCTTTGAGCCCTCGACGCGCACAAGACTCAGCTTCGAGAGCGCAATGCTCTCGCTTGGCGGTCAGGTGATAGGCTTCTCCGGCGCAGACTCAAGCTCCGCCGTCAAAGGCGAGACGATTGCCGACACGATAGAGGTAGTCAACGGCTACGCGGATATAATCGCCATGCGCCACCCGAAAGAGGGCGCGCCGGTAGTTGCATCCATGCACACGACGGTGCCGCTGATAAATGCCGGCGACGGCGGGCATTTTCATCCCACGCAGACGCTCGCCGACCTGCTGACCATTCACCACGAAAAGGGTACGTTTGACAATCTTACAATAGGGCTCTGCGGCGACCTGAAATACGGCAGAACCGTCCACTCGCTCATAGCCGCGATGACGAGATACAAGAATGTAAAGTTCGTGCTCATCTCCCCCGAGGAGCTGCGCCTGCCGCAGTTCGTTATTGACGACTATCTCGAGGGAAGCGGGCTTCGATACGAGGAGTGCCGCTCGCTTGAAGAGGCGATGCCGAAGCTCGACATACTCTATATGACCCGCATCCAGCGCGAGCGTTTCACGGACGATGCGGAGTATCAGCGTCTCAACGGCATATACGTCCTCGACAAGGAGAAGATGAGCCTTGCAAAGAGCGACATGTGCGTGCTGCACCCACTGCCGCGAGTCAACGAGATATCGCCCGAGGTAGACTCCGACCCGCGCGCGAAGTATTTTGAGCAGACTCGGTGCGGCAAGTTCATGCGCATGGCGCTGATAATGAAGCTGCTCGGGCTCATACCAAACGAGGTTCAGCCCGAAAAGGCGGAGGAGCCGCAGTATATATACGACAAATATCATTGTGACAACCCTGCCTGCATCAGCGTATGCGAGCCGGATGTCAGAGGCATTTTTAAGACTTTTGACGCAAACGGCGGCGCGTGCAGATGCATTTATTGTGACAAAGAGCGAAAGTAAAAAAGTTCTCCGATGCGCCTTGACTGAAAGGTCTTGTATTTGGTATACTTTAGGTACAATACAGATGAGTTTTCTGCGACTGACGGATTATTGCAGAGCACTGCAAGGGAACAGAAAAACTCTTTTTCAGCCGACCGTCTGGGCACACCTGAGATACATTCTCGGAGTGTGCCCTTTTTGATTTTTTCAGGAGGTATGAAATGAAGAAAGTCGGTATAGTAATGGGCAGCGACAGCGACCTGCCCGTCATCAGAAAAGCGACAGACACCCTGCGCGCGCTCGGCATCCCGTTTGAAGCGCACGTCTATTCGGCACACAGAACGCCCGACGAGGCCATGGCTTTTGCCCGCTCGGCAAAGGAAAACGGTTTCGGGGTCATTATAGCCGCAGCAGGCATGGCGGCGCATCTCGCCGGAGCCATTGCGGCGAACACCACCCTGCCCGTTATCGGCATTCCCTGCAAATCCAATACCCTCGACGGCATTGATGCCCTCCTTTCCACAGTACAGATGCCCTCCGGCATACCCGTTGCGACTGTTGCGATAAACGGAGGAGCCAATGCCGCTTTGCTTTCGGCTCAGATACTCGCGCTGAGCGAGCCGGAGCTTGCAAAGAAGCTTGAAGATAAACGCGCCGCCGACGCAAAGGCCGTCCTCGAAAAGGACGCCGCCGTTTCGGCAGAACTCAACTCGGAGGTTTAAAACATGAACGAGATATCAAAGTCCGATGTATACGCCGACGCGGGCGTTGACATAACCGCGGGATACAAGGCAGTGGAGCTTATGAAAAAGCACATCGCGCGCACACTCACCTCGGGCGTATGCTCGGATGTAGGCGGCTTCGGCGGTCTGTTCGAATTAGACCTGACGGGCATATCAAAGCCCGTGCTCGTCAGCGGCACCGACGGAGTCGGCACGAAACTCAAGATAGCCTTTCTCATGGACAAGCACGACACCGTCGGCATCGACTGCGTGGCAATGTGCGTCAACGATATAATCTGCTGCGGCGCAAAGCCCCTGTTCTTCCTCGATTACATAGCCTGCGGCAAGAACTATCCCGAGAGGATAGCGGACATTGTCAGCGGCGTCTGCGAGGGCTGCGTTCAGTCGGGCGCGGCGCTCATCGGCGGCGAGACTGCGGAGATGCCCGGATTTTATCCGATAGACGAATACGACCTCGCGGGCTACTGCACGGGCGTTGTCGACAAGGACAGAATTATTGACAATAAGACAATGACCCCCGGCGATGTTATAATCGCGCTCCCCTCGAGCGGCGTTCATTCAAACGGCTTCTCGCTCGTGAGAAAAGTTTTTGATGTTGAAAACCGCAATCTCACCCTCCCCGTTGACGAGCTCGGCGGCAAGAGCATCGGCGAGACTCTGCTCACGCCGACAAAGATATATGTAAAGCCCGTTCTCGCCCTGCTCGAAAAGATAAAAATCAAGGGCATATCCCACATCACGGGCGGCGGCTTCTATGAAAACATCCCGAGAAGCATCCCCGACTCGCTCGGCGCGAAGATAGACCGCTCGGCGGTAAAAGTTCTGCCGATATTTGATCTCATCGCAAAGGCGGGAAACATCTGCGAGCGCGATATGTTCAACACATTCAACATGGGTGTCGGCATGAGCATAGTCGTTTCAAAGGACGACGCCGACGAGGCGCTCGGTATTCTCAGAGCCTCGGGCGAAGAGCCCTATATCATAGGTGAAATAGTCTCGTCTGCGGAGAAAATCGAGATATGCTGAAAAACTTTCTGAGTTCCGTCTGCGCAGGTGTGTTGATTTCCATCGGCGGCTGTGTATTTCTCGCGTGTGAGAACAGATATGTCGGCGCGGTGCTGTTTTCGGTGGCTCTGCTCTGCATCTGCCTCAAGGGCTACGCGCTCTACACCGGCAGGGTCGGATATATAATTGAGAGCCACAAAAAGAGTGATTTTGCCGCTCTTGCGGTTATACTCATCGGCAATCTTATAACGACATTTCTTCTCGGCATGCTCGTGCGGGTTTCTATGCCGCAGCTCGGCGAGACGGCAACTGCAATTTGCTCCGCCAAGCTCACTCAAGCCTTTTGGCAGACTCTTGTCCGCGCGTTTTTCTGCGGAATACTGATGTATCTCGCTGTAAGCACATACAAAGAGAAGAACACCGTTTTGGGCATTCTCTTCTGCGTGCCGGTGTTTATTCTAAGCGGATTTGAACATTCGATAGCCGATATGTTCTATTTCGGCGCATCGGGCATCTTCTCGTTGAGTGCCGCGCTGTTCATGCTCGCTGTTGTTATCGGCAACTCGCTCGGCGGAATGCTGCTGCCGGCACTGACTCTTATCGGAGGGGAGAAAAATGAAAGCAAACAAAGCTGAAATCGCCGTTTTTGTCTCCGGCGGCGGAACGAATCTCCAGGCTCTTATCGACGCGCAGAAAAGCGGAATAATCGAGCACGGCGAGATAAAGCTGGTCGTTTCGAGCAACCCGAACGCCTACGCGCTCGAACGCGCGGCGAAAGCGGGAATCAAGAGCGTCACGGTCAGCAAGAAAGAATTCGGCAGTCAGGCGGCCGTCGAAGAAAAAATAATTGAAATACTTGAAGAAAATAATATAGACCTGATAGTCCTCGCGGGCTACATGAGCATACTGAGCGCGGACTTCACGCGCAGATACGAGCGCAGGATAATAAACGTCCACCCATCGCTCATCCCGTCGTTCTGCGGCGAGGGCTTCTACGGGCTGCGAGTCCACGAAGCGGCGCTGAAAAAAGGAGTCAAAGTGACGGGCGCAACGGTTCATTTCGTCAACGAGATACCCGACGGCGGCGAAATAATCATGCAGAAGGCGGTCAAAGTCAGGGACGGCGACACGCCCGAAACGCTCCAGAAAAGAGTCATGCGGCTCGCCGAATGGAAGATACTCCCGGCGGCAGCCGAAAAAATATCGGACGAGATAGTCCGTAAAAAAGCGGAGGAAAAATAATGGATATTTACGCAGTCAACGACATAGCAAAGCTCATTGAGGGCAATTCCTACGTAGGCAGAGGCATCGTCATCGGCAAGAGCACCGACGGCAAAAAGGCGTGCACCGCATATTTCATCATGGGTCGCTCGGCAAACAGCCGCAACCGCATATTCACCGAGCGCGACGGAGTGCTCTATACCGAGCCGTTCGACGCTTCAAAAGTAGAGGATCCGAGTCTCATTATTTACGCCGCAGTCAGAAATTACGAAAACAAGATAATCGTCACAAACGGCGATCAGACGGATACAATAAACGACGCGCTGAAATCAGGCGGTTCGTTCAAGAGTGCTCTTGAGACCCGCGAGTTTGAGCCGGACGCGCCGAACTTCACCCCCAGAATCAGCGGCATGCTGACATTTGAAAACAAAGATTTCACATATGAGATGAGTATTCTCAAGAGCGCGGACGCCGCAGGCAGTGCGTGCAGCAGATACACATTCTCTTATTCCCCGCTCGCAGGTCTCGGTCATTTCATCCACACCTATGTCTGCGACGGCAACCCCATTCCCACTTTTCAGGGCGAGCCGGAGAGAGTGGCTATCCCGAACGATATCGACGAGTTCACGCAGTCACTTTGGAACGCTCTCGATGCAGACAACAAAATCTCGCTCTATGTCAGATACACCGATCTCGTGACCGGTGCGGAAGACAGCAGACTCATAAACAAGAACGCTTGAAAAGGAGAATAAAAATGAAAGAATTCGAGCTCAAATACGGCTGCAACCCCAACCAGAAGCCCTCGCGCATCTATATGGCGGACGGCGGCGAACTGCCCATAGAGATCCTCTGCGGCAGACCCGGATACATAAACTTTCTCGACGCTTTCAACTCCTGGCAGCTCGTCAAGGAGCTCAAAGAAGCCCTCGGTCTCCCGGCGGTCACTTCTTTTAAGCATGTCAGCCCCACCTCGGCGGCGGTCGGCATTCCACTCTCCGACAAGCTCAAAAAAGCCTGCTTCGTCGATGACATTGAGGGGCTTGACGACTCCCCGCTCGCCTGCGCCTATGCTCGCGCACGCGGCACGGACAGAATGTGTTCGTTCGGCGATTGGGTCGCCCTCTCCGATGTCTGCGATGTGACTACCGCGAAGATGATAAAGCGCGAGGTCTCCGACGGCATCATCGCCCCCGGATATGAGCCAGAGGCGCTTGAAATCCTCAAATCCAAGCGCAAGGGCAACTACAATATAGTGAAAATCGACCCGGATTATGTTCCCGAAGAAATAGAGCGCAAACAGGTCTACGGCATAACCTTTGAACAGGGCAGAAACAATTTCAAGATAAACAGAGAGCTGCTCACAAATATTGTCACCGAAAACAAAAATCTCCCCGACAGCGCGGCGCGCGACCTCATAATCTCGCTCATCACACTTAAATACACGCAGTCAAACTCTGTCTGCTACGCGGTTGACGGGCAGGCTATCGGCGTCGGCGCGGGTCAGCAGTCGAGAATACACTGCACCCGCCTCGCAGGCACAAAGGCAGACACCTGGTTCCTGCGCCAGCACGAAAAAGTCCTGAACCTCCCGTTTAAGGATTCGATAGGCCGCCCCGACAGGGACAATGTCATTGACGGCTACATCAACAAAAACGAAGAGGATGTCTGCGCCGAGGGCAACTGGCAGAAATATTTCACCTCCCGCCCCGAGCCGCTGACCGACGAGGAGATAAAAGAATATCTCGCTTCAATTGACGGCGTATCGCTCGGCTCGGACGCGTTCTTCCCGTTCAGCGACAACATCGAAAGAGCAAAGCGCAGCGGAGTAAAATATATCGCAGAGCCCGGCGGCTCCATCCGCGACGACCTTGTGATAGAGTGCTGCGACAAATACGGCATGGTCATGGCGTTCACCGGTATGCGCCTGTTCCACCATTGACGGAGGACTGAAAATGAACATTCTTGTAGTAGGTTCCGGCGGAAGAGAGCACGCCGTTATAAAAAAGCTCCGAGAGAACAGCGAAGTTAAAAAAATATACGCCCTGCCCGGAAACGGCGGCATCGCCGCAGACGCAGAGTGCGTCAACATAGGCGCCACCGACCTTGACGGCATCGCGGAATTTGCAAAGAACAATCAGATAGATTACGCCGTTGTCACTCCGGACGATCCGCTCGTGCTCGGCTGCGTCGACAGGCTCGAGAGCCTCGGCATTCCCTGCTTCGGCCCGCGCAAAAACGCCGCGATAATCGAGGGCAGCAAGGTTTTTTCAAAGAACCTGATGAAAAAATACGGCATACCCACCGCACAGTACGAAGTTTTTGATAGCGCGGAGGACGCGCTCGCCTATCTCGATTCAGCACCCATTCCGACCGTTATAAAGGCGGACGGTCTCGCGCTCGGCAAGGGCGTTATAATCGCCGCAACGCGCGACGAGGCGAAAGAAGCAGTCGTTGAAATCATGCGGGACAAGAAGTTCGGCAAGAGCGGCGACAGCATCGTTATCGAAGAATTTCTGACGGGTCCCGAGGTCTCGGTGCTCTCGTTCACGGACGGCAAGACCGTAGTCCCCATGATATCGTCGATGGATCACAAACTCGCACTCGACAACGACGAAGG
>ENA-OZKM01000616-OZKM01000616.1-human-gut-metagenome-genome-assembly--contig:-NODE-616-length-9505-cov-7.336296_pt1 | contig 9505 bp, 9 predicted proteins | sample MGYA00244822_ERZ653755 | MGnify/ENA primary metagenome ERZ653755 (study PRJEB26926, sample SAMN06165342) | human gut metagenome | biome: ENVO:00009003; feature: ENVO:2100002; material: ENVO:00002003...
CGAGATCCTGAGATGTCTCGTGGGCTCGGAGATGTGTATAAGAGACAGCCCAGACCCAATCCCAGCCCCGCCGCCCGGCGCAGGGGCAGGGGAGCAATACCACCCAGTATCCCGCCGGTAACCGCCCGGCGGGCAGCAGACCAAAAAACGCGAAGTCCGGCGGCAAACAGCGCCGCCCGGCAAACAATGCCCGCAGCGGGCAGAGCAGCCGGAAAAACCAGAACGCGCAAAACCGCCCGAACCGGCAGCACCCGGCAGGCAGCCAGAGCGCCCCGCAGCAAAGCCCTGCCCGGCGGGAAATGCGCAAAAAGCGCAAGGTGACCCGCGCTACCCTGCGCCGCCGCCGGATGCTGCGCCGCCTGACCGCCTTTGCCATGCTGCTGTGCGTCATTGGTGCAGGCATCTACCTGACCATGACCATGCTGTTCCGCATCAACTCCATTCAGGTGCAGACCCCGGACGGCAAGCAGGTGACCGAGATCGCTGGCTACTCCGCAGACAGCATTTTGCAGCGGATGGGCGTGCAGCTGGAGGAAAACATCTTCAGCTTTGAGCCCGGCGAAAAGGCCGCTGTGCTGGAGCAGAACTTCCCGCTGCTGGGCTCCATCAAGGTGATCCGGGACTACCCCAACACCGTGGTGGTGCAGGTGACTGAGGCCGTGCCCGCCTACGCGGTGCAAAACGGCAATAAATGGCTTGTGATCTCGGACAAATGGAAGATCCTGTCCGAGGAAAGCACCCAGCCCGAGGGGCTTTGCACCCTGTACGGCGGCAAGCTGCAGGACACCACCCCGGGACAGGGCTTCTGGTTCGTGGACGATGCGGACGCGGCAAGCGCCTCCGGGTCGGAAAGTGCCGAAAGTGAAAGCACGGTGAGCACCGAGACCGCCCGTATGGAAGCGCTGCGCACACTGCGCAGCAAGCTGGAGGAATACGGCCTGTCGCAGGACGTGACACGGCTGGAAGTGGCAGACACCGAGCAGCTCGCATTTTTGTATCAGGACCGCATCAGCGTGCTGCTGGGTACGCTGAACGATCTGGATTATAAGCTGGACCGCGCCCGCTATGTACTGACCAACGCCGACGGCAAGGGCTGCGGCCCCACCGATACCGGGCGGCTGGACTTCAGCCATACCAGCGCCAGCAGCACCCGCAAGATCTATTTTGCACAGGGCGAGCCTGCTTTGCCCTCCGGCTATGTGGTGCCGCCCAAGGCCGAGGAACCCGCTCCGGCAGAGGACACCGCCGACAGCACCGACAGTGCAGAAAGCACAGAAAGCGCGGATGCTGCCGACACCACCGAACCGGCAGCTGACGCGGACACCGAGCAGCTGCCCCTGACCCACCCTGACCGCATGACGGCCAACGAAGAAGAAAACCCCATGTAAAGAAGCTCTTTGGAGGAGACTGTATGAAGCTGGAACAACTGATGGAAGGCGTGCCCTTTACCCTTGTGCAGGGCAGTCTGGATACTGAGATCGCAGATATCATCTACGACAGCCGCAAGGCTGCCCCGGGGCTTTTGTTCGTGTGTATCGTGGGCACCCAACGGGACAGCCACGCGTTTGCCGCCGACTGCGCCGCCAAGGGAATCAGCGCGCTGGTCATCCAGCACGACATCGACCTTTCTACCCTGCCCGGGGTGACCGTGGTCAAGGTGGAGAGCAGCCGCTATGCCATGGCGCTGATGAGCGCCAACCTCTTCGGCAATCCTGCCCGCCAGATGACCATGATCGGCGTTACCGGCACCAAGGGCAAGACCACTACCACCCACATGATCAAAAGCGTGCTGGAGGCCGCAGGCCGCAAGGTGGGCATGATCGGCACCAACGGCATCTACTATATGGGACGCCACAAGGACACCGCCAACACCACCCCGGAAAGCTACGAGCTGCAAAAGACCTTCCGGGAGTTTCTGGATGCCGGCTGCGACACCGCGCTGATGGAAGTGTCCAGTCAGGGCTTGATGATGGACCGCGTGGCGGGCGTGCACTACGATGTGGGCGTGTTCACCAACCTTTCGCCGGATCACATCGGCCCCGGTGAGCACAAGACCTTTGAGGAGTACCGCAGCTGGAAGGGACAGCTGTTCAAGCGCTGCGACGTGGGTGTGGTGAACATTGACGACGAGAACACCGCCGCCCTGCTGGAAGGCCACACCTGCAAGCTGGTCACCTATGGCCGCGATGAAAAGGCCGACTACCGCGAGACCGGCTACAAACTGCTGCGCACCCACGATTTTCTGGGCGTTGCCTTCCACGTTACCGGCAAGGACGAGATGGACGTCAAGGTGAATATGCCCGGCGAGTTCAGCGTGTACAACGCGCTGGCAGCGCTGGCCGTGGGCAAGGTGCTGGGTCTGCCGGATGCCGCCATCCACGACGGTCTGGGCAAGTGTGTGGTGAAGGGCCGTGTGGAGCTGGTGCCCATCAGCAAAAAGTTCACCATCCTGCTGGATTACGCCCACAACGAGGTATCCACCGAGAGCCTGCTTACCACCCTGCGCGCCTACAAGCCCCATCGTCTGGTGGTGGTGTTCGGCTGCGGCGGCAACCGCTCCAAGCTGCGCCGCTACGGCATGGGCGAGATCTGCGCCAAGATGGCCGATTTCTCCATCCTCACCGAGGACAACAACCGCTTTGAAAAGGTGGAGGACATTATTGCGGACATCCGCGAGGGCATGAACAAGGGCAACCCGGACGCAAAGTTCGTGGAGATCCCTGACCGTCTGGATGCGCTGCACTACGCAGTGGATCACGCACAGGAGGGCGATCTGATCGCCGTTATCGGAAAGGGTCACGAGACCTACCGCGACCGCGAGGGCGTCAAGACCCCCTTCCTTGAGCGGGAACTGCTGGAAGAGTACGCACAGCAGATCGGGCTGGAATAAGAAAATAATATTATTATTGCGGGAAAGGCCGCTGCACAAAGTACTGTGCAGCGGCCTTTTTGCGTCTGTGGGAGCCCCTATATAAAGAGGAAGCAAACTGTGTCGAAAATGTAAAAGATAAAAATTTTTAACTAAAACCATTGACTTATCCAACGGTTTGATTATAATGGTCGTGTTCGATACCTCATAAATTTTAGGTAAATAATTAAAAACAAACAGTGAACATAAAGGAGAATACTACCATGACTTTCGAGGAAATGAAGAAGATCGTTGTCGATACCCTGAGCTGCGATGAGGACAAGGTGACCATGGAGGCCAGCCTGACCGAGGATCTGGAGGCCGACAGCCTGGACGCTGTGGAGCTGAACATGGCACTGGAGGAGGCCTGCGGCGTGTCCATCCCCGATGAGGAGCTGGCAACCCTCAAGACCGTGGGCGATATCTTCAACTACATCAATGCCCATGTCTGAGGCTGACCGAGGCGAAACGCGATGAACAGTATCAAAGACCTGCTGCCGGGCAGCATGCGGGAGCGCACCTTCCAGCTGAAGGCCCGGCGGGATGCGGGTGCCGTGTGGAACGACCCGCAGTTCGTGGAATGCAAAAAGTGCGGACGCCGCGCCACCCGCCAGATCTGGAACAAGGCGCAGTACGTCTGCCCCAACTGCGGGGTGCACCTGCCCATCGGCGGGTACTACCGCCTGAGCCTCATCCTTGATAAGGGCAGCTTCCGGGAACTGGATGCCGACCTTGCCCCGCAGGATGTGCTGCAGTTTCCCGGCTACCCGGAAAAGCTGGAAGCACAGACCGGCAAGACCGGCCTGAAGGAAGCCGTCATCACCGCCACGGGGCGCATCGAGGGCACCCCGGTGGTGGCAGCAGTGCTGGACAGCCGGTTCTTTATGGGCAGCATGAGCACCACCGTGGGTGAAAAGATCACCCGCGCCGTGGAGCACGCCACCGCAAAGCACCTGCCGCTGATCATCTTCTCGGCCAGCGGCGGCGCCCGGATGCAGGAGGGCATTTTCAGCCTGATGCAGATGGCAAAGACCTCTGCCGCCATCGAGCGGTTCTCTGCCCGGGGCGGGCTGTACATCAGCGTGCTGACCCACCCCACCACCGGCGGCGTGACCGCAAGCTTTGCCAGCCTTGGCGATATTATGCTGGCAGAGCCCGGGGCGCTGATCGGCTTTGCGGGCCCCCGGGTCATTGAACAGACCATCGGCGAAAAGCTGCCCGCAGGCTTCCAGCGCAGCGAGTTCCAATACGAGCACGGCTTTGTGGACAAGGTAGTGCCCCGTACCGAAATGCGCGAAACACTGGCGCAGCTGCTGCGGCTGCACGCCTGAGGAGGGAGCGCCTTATGATCAAGGACATCTTACAACAGCTCGCACCGCTGGATGAAAAGATCGCCGCCCTGCGCGGCGACCCGGCGGACGAGAACATGACCGATATCACCAACCACGCTGCCGAGCTGGCAGAGCTTTCCGCACAGGAGGACGCTTTGCTGTCCGGCTGCGGGGCACTGACCGCAGAGGATAGGGTCTTTCTGGCCCGTCACCCGGAGCGCCCCCACATCGACGAGATCGTGGATGCACTGTTCACCGACTTCTTTGAGCAGTGCGGCGACCGTCAGTGCAAGGAAGATGCCGCCATTCTGGGCGGTGTGGCGCTGTTCCACGGCCAGCCGGTCACGGTCATCGGCCACCGCAAGGGCAGCACGCTGGAGGAAAACCTGCGCTGCAACTTCGGTATGCCCGGGCCGGAGGGCTACCGCAAGGCCCTGCGCCTGATGAAGCAGGCGGAAAAATTTGACCGTCCCATCATCACCTTCATCGACACCCCGGGCGCATACCCCGGCAAGGACGCCGAGGAGCGCGGACAGGGCGAGGCCATTGCCCGCAACCTGATGGAGATGAGCGGCCTGACCGTGCCGGTGATCGCAGTGGTCACCGGCGAGGGCTCCTCCGGCGGCGCACTGGCGCTGGGTGTGGCAAACCGCATCCTGATGCTGGAAAATGCCGTCTACTCGGTGCTGAGCCCCGAGGGCTTTGCCAGCATCCTGTGGAAGGATTCCTCCCGCAGCGGCGAAGCCTGCGAGATCATGAAGCTGACCGCACAGGATCTGTACAAGGACGGCATCGTGGAGGAGATCATCCCGGAGCCGGTGGGCGGCGCACAGCGCGCCCACGGGGTACTGTTCGGCAATCTGGACGAGGCACTGCAGCGTCAGCTGCGCAGCCTTGCCCGCATGAACGGCCGTCAGCTGGCCGAGCAGCGCTACCAGAAATTCCGTCAGATCGGAGAAATGAGGAAAGCATGAAGGGTTTGCGTCTGATCGCCACCGGCGGGGCTTTGCCCGGCCGCACGGTCACCAACGAAGAGCTGAGCCGCACCGTGGATACCAGCGACGAGTGGATCACCACCCGCACCGGCATCCGTACCCGGCACTACTGCACCGAGGGCGAAAACGCCGCCACACTGGCCATTGCCGCCGCAAAGCAGGCGCTGCAGCGCAGCGGCCTTGCCCCGGCAGACATTGCCTGCTGCGTCTGCGCCACCCTTTCCGCGCCGGATGCTACCCCAAGCGTGGCCTGTCAGGTGCAGGCGGCGCTGGCGCTGCCGGAAAACCGCCCTGCACTGGACGTGAACGCCGCCTGCTCCGGCTTTTTGTACGGCACGGCGGTGGCGCGCGGCCTGCTGGCTACGCTGGGCGGGCGGTATGCGCTGGTCATCGGCACCGAGGCGCTCTCCCGCCTGATGAACCCCGCCGACCGCTCCACCTGTGTGCTGTTCGGCGATGGTGCCGGTGCGGCGGTGTTTGAACTGACCGACACCTCGGTGCCCTTTGCCATCACGCTGGGTGCCCGGGGCGATGCCGCCATCCATGCCGGCGGCCCCAGCCGCGCAGGATCGGCACCCATCAGTATGGACGGCAGGGCGGTGTTCCGCTTTGCGGTGGATGCCCTGCCCAAATGCCTGCACACCGTACTGGACGAGACCGGCCTTACGCTGGACAATCTGGACTGGGTGGTCTGTCATCAGGCCAACAGCCGCATCATCGACCACTGCGTCAAGGCGCTGCACGCCGATGGTGCAAAGTTCTACAAAAACATGGACCGCCACGGCAACACCAGTGCTGCCAGCATCCCGGTGGCGCTGAACGAGCTGGCTGAAAGCGGCCAGCTGCACCCCGGCCAGACCCTTGCCTGCATCGGCTTCGGCGGCGGCCTGACATGGGGCGGCATGATCGTGGAATATAAAGGATAAAGACCATGAAACTTTTAAACGAGATCCTGGGGACGAAATACCCCATCATTCAGGGCGGCATGGCAAACATTGCCACCGGCGAGTTTGCCGCAGCCTGCTCCAACGCCGGTGCACTGGGCATCATCGGTGCGGGCGGCATGAATGCCGATACCCTGCGCCAGAACATCCGCCGCTGCCGAGAGCTGACCGACAAGCCCTTTGGTGTAAACATCATGCTCATGCACCCGCAGGCAGATGCGTTTGCCCAGATCGTGGTGGAGGAAAAAGTCGCCGTGGTCACCACCGGCGCAGGCAACCCGGGAAAATACGTTTCCATGTGGAAAGCTGCCGGTATCAAGGTGATCCCGGTGGTGGCTGCTGCCGTGCTGGCACGGCATCTGGAGCCGCTGGGCATTGACGCCGTCATTGCCGAGGGCACCGAGAGCGGCGGCCATGTGGGCGAGATGACCACCATGGCGCTGGTGCCGCAGGTAGTGGATGCGGTCAGCGTGCCGGTCATCGCCGCAGGCGGCATTGCCGATGGCCGTCAGCTGGCGGCTGCGCTGGCACTGGGTGCTTGCGGGGTGCAGGTGGGCACCTGCCTGCTGGCAAGCGAGGAGTGCCCCATTCACGAAAACTACAAGGCCGCGCTGCTCAAAGCCGGGGACAGTGACACCATCGTCACCGGTCGCACCGTGGGTGCACCGGTGCGTGTGCTGAAAAACCGCATGAGCCGGGAGTATGTCCGTCAGGAAAAGGCGGGCGCCGATAAGATGGAGCTGGAAAAATACACGCTGGGCAGTCTGCGCCGTGCCGTCTTTGAGGGCGACACGGTAAGCGGCAGCTTGATGGCCGGTCAGGTGGCCGGAATGCTGCACGAGGTACGCCCCGTGGCGGACATCCTTGCCGACCTGTGGCAGGGCGGGAGGCAGCGCATCGCCGCGCTGAACGCCGAATGCTGACCCTTGGCGGCAAGCCCCTGCAAGTACCCATTTTGCAGGGCGGCATGGGCGTGGGCGTCTCGCTGGGCGGGCTGGCCGGTGCGGTAGCAGCCTGCGGCGGCATGGGGTGCATCTCCACCGCCGATGCAGGCTACCGCGAGCCGGATTTTGCCCGTGACCCGGCGGCAGCCAACCACCGCGCCCTGACCGCAGAGATTCAAAAAGCCAAGGCCATTGCCGGGGGCATGGGTCTGGTGGCCATCAATGCGATGGTAGCCACCCGGGACTATGCCGACGCCATCCGCACCGCCGTGGCGGCGGGGGTGGATGCCGTGGTCTCCGGTGCGGGTCTGCCGCTGGAACTGCCGGGCATCGTGGGCACCAAAGCGGTGGCCATTGCGCCCATCGTATCCAGCGCCCGGGCGGCAAAGCTCATCCTGCGCCGCTGGGCAAAAGGGTTTGACCGCACCGCCGATTTTGTGGTCATCGAGGGCTGCAAGGCGGGCGGACATCTCGGCTTTGCCGAGGAGGACCTGCTGGCAGACCGCTGCCAGACTTTGGACGAGATTCTGCCCGGGGTGCTGGCCGAGGTAAAGCCTTACGAGGAACAATACGGCCACGCCATCCCGGTATTTGTGGCGGGCGGCGTGTACACCGGTGCCGATATGGCACACTTTACAAAGCTTGGCGCTGCGGGTGTGCAGCTTGCTACCCGCTTTATCCCCACCTACGAGTGCGACGCCTCCCAGACCTACAAGGACGTGCTGCTGGCGGCAAAGCCGGAGGATGTGCGCATCATCCACAGCCCGGTGGGAATGCCCGGCCGCGCGCTGAACACCCCGCTGGTGCAGGCGCTGGCTGAGGGCAAGCGCTTCCCGCCCAAGCACTGCGCTCGGTGTCTCAAGACCTGCGACCCCGCCGCTGTGCCCTACTGCATCACCCACGCCCTCATCGAGGCGGTGAAGGGCAACGTGGAGGAAGGGCTCTTCTTCTGCGGTGAAAACGTGGGCAGGCTGGACCGGATGCGCACCGTGCGCGAGCTGATGGACGAACTTGTGACCGAATGGAGGCAGAATTTATGAAGCTTGCCGTACTTTACGCCGGTCAGGGTGCGCAGCACCCCGGCATGGGCAAGGAATTTTACGAAGCATCTTCCGCCTTCCGGGCGGCCTTTGACAGCGCAGCGCTGGATTTTGACCTGCACCGCGTCTGCTTTGAGGACCCGGACGGCGTTTTGAACCAGACCGAATACACCCAGCCCTGCATGGTGGCCTTTGCCTGCGGCGTGACCGCCGTGCTGGCCGAAAAGGGCGTAAAGCCCGCCTATCTGGCGGGGCTTTCGCTGGGCGAATACTCCGCGCTGCAGGCAGCCGGGGTGTTCACCGCAAAGCAGGCCATCGAGCTGACCGCCTTCCGGGGCAAGGCCATGGCCGAGGCTGCAAAGGGCCTTGCCTGCGGCATGACTGCCGTGCTGGGGCTGGACAGAGAAAAGCTGTCCGCTTGCTGCGAACAGGCGGCTGAGGCAGGCTGTGTGCAGATCTGCAACTACAACTGCCCGGGGCAGCTGGTCATCGGCGGTGAGAAAGCCGCTGTGGAGCAGGCCGCCGCGCTGGCAAAGGAAGCCGGTGCCCGCCGCTGCATCCCGCTGAAGGTCAGCGGCCCCTTCCACACAAAGCTGATGGCGCCCGCAGGGGATGCGCTGGCACAGCGCTTTGCGGGCGAGAGCTTCGGCGCCATGGAGACGCCGGTGCTGTTCAACTGTCTGGGGCATGAAAAGGCCGAGACCGACAGCATCCCGCAGCTGCTGGTAAAGCAGGTGCAGAGCAGCGTCTACATGGAGGACACTTTGCGCCGTCTGGGCGAGCTGGGCGTGGACCACATTCTGGAAGTCGGCCCCGGCAATGCCCTGAGCGGTTTTGTGAAAAAGACCCTGCCCGGGGTGGTCTGCACCGCAGTGGAGACCCCGGAACAGCTGGATGCGGTGCTGACCGCATGGAAGGATGCAGAATGAGTGAAGAAAAGCTGACCCGCGCCGCCATTGTTACCGGCGGCAGCCGGGGCATTGGCCGCGCAGTGTGCGTGGCACTGGCAAAGCAGGGCTGCAATGTGGTGGTGAATTACTGCCACGGCGCAGAGCCTGCGGAGCAGACGGCAGCCCTCTGCCGCGCCGAGGGCGTGCAGGCGGTGACTGTGCAGGCGGATGTATCCACCGCCGAGGGCTGTAAGGCACTGTTCGATGCCGCTGCCGAGGCCTTTGGCCGGGTGGATGTGCTGGTGAACAACGCGGGCATCACCCGGGACAACCTGATTTTGCGCCTGACCGAGCAGGATTTTGACGCGGTGCTGGACACCAACCTGAAAAGCGCCTTTCTCTGCTGCAAGGAGGCCGCCCGCCGCATGGTGCGCCAGCGCTATGGCCGCATCG